>Ga0070670_100002691_pt1 | contig 14670 bp, 14 predicted proteins | sample KBSS63metaG_FD_64665 | JGI IMG/M metagenome (GOLD analysis project Ga0070670, IMG submission 64665) | Switchgrass rhizosphere microbial communities from Kellogg Biological Station, Michigan, USA - KBS S6-3 metaG | ecosystem: Host-associated > Plants > Roots > Rhizosphere > Soil ... | reverse complement strand
TGAACCAGACCGGCGGGCTGATGGCGCAGACCACGCCTGGCATCCCGGCCCCGGCTCCCGCCAACGCCGGTGCGCCGGATCTCATGACGCCGGCGCAGGTGGCGCAGTTGCTCGGCGTTGCGGAGTCCGATGTGATGTCTAGTCTCGACGCGGGAGACATTAAGGGTCGCAAGATCGGCACGCAGTGGCGCGTGACCCGCGCCGCCGTCGACGCCTTCATCAAGGGCTGACAATGCTGCGGCACGCGGTTGGGCGCGGCGCGCCGGGGGCGCTGCCGCGGTCGAAGCGATGAGTGAAACCGCTGCCATCTCCAAATTCGCCTGTCCGGCGTGCGGCGGACAGGCCGTTTGGAATCCGGCCAAGCAAAAGCTGGTCTGCCCGTTCTGCGGCACGGAGTCGCCCGCCAAACTCGACGTCACGACTGGCGGCATCGTCGAACACGATCTCGCCGCGGCGCTGCGGGGTCTCGCGGACGACACACGCGGCTGGAAAGCCTCGGTGCGGCAGGTCAAGTGCCAGAGCTGCAACGCCATTTCAGTATTCGACCCGAAACGGCAGGCGCAGAACTGCGAATTCTGCGGCTCGGCGCAACTTGTCCCTTACGAAGAAACCAAACCCGCGTTCCGCCCGGAGAGCGTGCTGCCCTTCGTGGTGAGCGAGGCCAGCGCGCGGGATCGAATCCGCCAGTGGTACGGCAAGCTGTGGCTGGCCCCCGGGGCGCTGAAGCGCCGAGCGTTGACCGACACCGTGAAGGGCTTGTACCTGCCGTACTGGACGTTCGATGCGCAGGTGGATGCGCAATGGACGGCGGAGGCCGGCCACTACTACTACACGACCGAGACCTACAGCGAAGGCGGCCGCACCCAAACGCGGCAGGTGCAGCACGTGCGCTGGGAACCCGCGGCCGGGCAGCTATCGCATTTCTTCGACGACGATCTCGTCTGCGCATCGGTGGGCGTGCACGCGGCACTGCTGCGCGGCATCGAGCCGTTTCCAACGCAGACTCTGAAGCCCTACGATCCCGGGTTCGTCGCCGGCTGGATCGTCGAGCGCTACCAGCTTGACTTGGTCGGCGCCGCGATTGCGTCGCGTGCGGCCATGGAGTCCAAGGTGCGCGAGATGTGCGCGCAGCAAGTCCCCGGCGACACCTATCGCAATCTCGACGTTCGCATGGCGCACTCGCGGCAGACGTTCAAGCACATCCTCGCTCCGGTATGGCTCATGAGTTACACGTTCGGCGCGAAGACCTTCCAGTGCGTGCAGAACGGCGTGACCGGGGCCATTCAGGGCGAATATCCGAAGAGCCCGTGGAAGATCGCGTTCCTCGTGCTGGCCGTCATCATCGGCATCATCATCGTGCTTTCACTGGGAAGCGGGCGCTGAGCGAGCGCGCACGGGCCGGCGGCCTGCATCCGGGTCTCGCGCCCTTTGCCGCGTGGCTCACTGATGGGCGCTGTCCCGATCTCGCGACGCTGAACCGCCTCGCGCGCGAACAGCGGCTGGCGCTGCCCGACGGCACGCCGCTCGCGTTCACTGCGCCACGCGCGCGACGCCGCGCGCTCGACTACGAACGCGCAATCGCAACGTGCGGCGAGATCGCGACGCGCGACGGGAACCTGCACGATGCACTCAATGCGCTGGCTTGGTTGCGGTTTCCGCGCAGCAAGGCGGCGCTCAATGCCGTGCATGTATGTGCCGTGAAGGCGTCGACGGCCAACGCACGCGATCGCGCGCGCGATGCGGCGACGCTGATCGATGAATCCGGTCTGTTACTCGCCTGCACGGATCCGGCGCTCGAGGTGCTTCTGCGTGCCCACGCCTGGCGCGAACTGTTCTGGACGCGCCGGGATGGCGTTGTCGCCGCATTTCGACCTCTGGTCCTTGGGCACGGCCTGGCGGTGAAGCTTCTGGCGCCGTATCGTGCGCTCACTGCGCATGCGCTGGTGCTGAACATGCCGCGGGCGCGACTGGATCCGCATTCGCTGCAGACGGAGGCGGAACTGACCGCGATGCTGGACGCGGAGGCGGCGGCCATCATCGCGTCGGCAGGCTTCGGCCCCGCTGAATTCGCGCCGCTGCCCGTCGCCGCGCTGCCGGGTTGGGATTCCGAAGATTTAGACGAACGGTTGTTTGACGACCTATCGGTGTTCCGTCCGCCCGTGTTACGCTGAAATCCATGCGCGCGCGGCCCCTGGCCCTGTTCCTGGCCTTCCTTGGCATCGCCTTTGCCGCATTCGTCGAATACGGAACCACTCGCGCCTCCGATGTCGACCGTTCATTCGCGCTATTCGTCTTCGAAGCAGGCCCTTGGGCGATATTGCTCGTCCTCTCGCTGCTGACGCCGTTCACGCGCACGCTGTTGGCCATCGCCTGCATCCTGCTTGCGCTGGACCTCTACGCCTATTTCACGGTTTTCGTCCTGCCGCATTCGCAATCGTCCGCCGTCATCTACCTGTACAAGCCGTTCTACGGACTCGCTCTGGTAGCCGCCGGTGTGCTTGCCGGATTTCTCGTTGCGCGGGCGAACGCGACGAGTGCCTAAGGTGTCGACTGAGGTGCGCGCCGCCATTGTCACCGGCGTATCGCAGGGCTTGGGCGAGGCCCTCGCTCACGCGCTGCTCCAGCGTGGCTATCGCGTCGTCGGAGTCGGTCGTGCGAGCAGCAACAGGCTGCAAGGCCCGAATTACCGGCTTGCGAAGGTGGACCTTGCGCATGCATCCGGCATCGACGCGGCGCTCGAAGGGCCGTTCGCCGAGCTCGCCGCGGCGCGACCCAGCTACGTGTGCCTGATCAACAACGCCGCTGTGGGCACGCCGGTGGGCGTTCACGGCACGATGGCATCCGGTGACATCGCGGCATCCCTCGCCGTCAACCTGGCCGCGCCCGCGGCGCTGTGCAATCTCTTCTGCCGCGTCTTCGCGGACGATTCCGTCGAGCGCCGGGTCCTCAATGTCTCATCCGGCGCCGCAAGCAACGCCATGCCCGCCATGTCCAGTTATTGCGTTGCCAAGGCCGGACTGGAAATGCTGACACGCGCGCTGGCGTCCGAAAGGCACGGCGAGAATTTTCGCGCGATCACCGTCCGTCCGGGGATCATCGCCACGGGGATGCAGGAGTTCATGCGCTCTCAACCAAAGGAAGTCCTCCCCGGGGTGGCGCTGTTCGAAGGATTCCACACGAGCGGTCAGCTCGTTCCGCCGGACACCACCGCATCCGTCATCGTCGCGAAAGTGGTCGACGGTCCGGTCGAGCACGGGCGGACATACTCGTATCAGGAACTCGCCGCCTGAAGCTGGGCCAGTCCGAGCGGGAAGTCCGCCGGCGCGTCAATCAGAACGTCCGCGCCTGCCTCCGCGAGTTCAGCCCGCGAGCCGTAGCCCCACAGTACGCCGATCGACCGGGCGCCGTTGCAGCGCGCCGCACGGATGTCGTGCTTGCGGTCGCCGATCATCAGGCAGCGCGCGCCATCCAGGTTCTCGCGCGCCAACAGGTGGGCGAGCAGGTCCGCCTTGTTGTCGAGCTTGCCGTCGAGGGCCGTGCCGTACACGCGGGTGAGGAACGGTGCCAGCCCGAAATGCGCCACGATCTTCTCGGCATAGCGCTGCGGCTTCGACGTGCAAAGGAACGCGCGCGGACCGGCCCGCGTCGCTCCGGCCAGCATGTCGGGAACGCCGGCGTAAACCGCATTTTCTCGCCAGCCCAATTCCGAGAATCGCGATAGAGCGCTATTGCGCGTTCCGTCGTCGCGGGATCGGCATTGCCGATAAGGCGCGGCAGCGTCTCGCGCAGCGGCGGACCGACACATGCGCGCAATGCCGCGACGTCGGGGTGAGGCACGCCCATCTGCGTCAGCGCGTAGCGGATGCAATTGGCGATGCCTTCGAAATTATCGGTCAGCGTGCCATCCAGGTCGAAGAGCAGCGTGCGCGGCATTTCCTCCATACTAGCGCTGGCTCCGGTTCAGCAGGATGCGATAGTCGATGATCGCGCCCTCGCGCCCGGCCTGCCACGTCAGGCAGTAGTCCCGCGCCACGAGCGGGCGGAAAGTGGCATCGTCCTCCGTCGTCTTGTCTTGCGACACCGGCATGATCACGGACTTCCCTTCCTGATAGTGGATGTTGAAATCCACGGGCCGCTGCGCCGTGAAACGATAGACCAGCCAGTCGCCGGGAATCAGCCGCAAGCACTCTTCATGCAGCTCGAAGGGATTGATCTTCCTCTCCGTGACTTCGCGTGGCATCCCAGGGAGTATTGTGTCGCTCGCGCACGCGGACACCACAAGCGCGAGCGCGAGCGCGCAGTCGCAGGCGGCGCTGCGCGCGACGAGACGGGGCATCATCGTTCTGCTACCTGGGGCGCAAAGCGCTGTTTTTTGCGCAGCACGCGCCAATCCTCCGCGAGCATTGCGAACCGGACATGGTCGCGCCAGCGGCCGCCGATCTTCACGTACCGGCGGGAGAAGCCCTCGTGGGTGAATCCCATGCGGGTGGCGAGGGCGAGCGAACGAACATTGTTCGGCTGGATGTTCACCTCGACGCGATGCAGCTTCAACTGCTGAAAGGCGATGTCGAGCGCCGCCGCCAGGCCCTCGGACATCAGGCCGGTGCCCGCCATTGGCGTGAAGGCGAAGTAGCCCAGGTACGCGTTCTGAAACGCGCCGCGGGCAATTTCCGAAAAATTGTAGACGCCGACAAGCGCGTCGTCGCTGCGCCGGATGACGAGGAAGCCGGCGTGCGTAGGTTCCTTGCTCCGGGTGGCGTATCGACGCACGAATCCGGCAAACCGCGCTGGCGTGTGCGGGGCGCTGGTCCAGCCGCGGTGCAGGACGGTACTTGCGCGAACCGCCGCCTGGAAAGCCGCGGCGTCCGACAGTCGAGGTGGCCGCAGGTACACATTGACGCCGGTAATTGTCGCTGCGGGCGCGCGCTTGGGCATAATCGACAGTTTACGTTACCAGTCAGGGCAACTCTTCATGGCGGCATGGGTGGAAGGGCGGGTCGCGGGCAAGCGCCACTGGACGCAGAGCTTGTTTTCTCTGCAGGTAGACGCGCCCGAGGTAACTTTCAACGCCGGGCAGTTCGGGCGTCTGGCGCTGCCATCACCCCCCGGCGAGAAGGACCCAATGCTGGGACGGCCGTATTCGTTCGTCAATCCGCCGCAGCGACAGCCGCACGAGTTCTACTTCATCGTCCTGCCCGGCGGCCCGCTCACACCCAGACTGGCGGCGCTGAATGTCGGCGATCCAGTCTGGCTGAGCCCCCGCGCCAACGGGTTTTTCTCCATCAGCGAAGTGGCGCAAGCCGACACCCTGTGGTGCCTTTCGACCGGGACCGGCATTGGCCCCTTCCTGTCCATGCTGCGCACGGACGATCCCTGGGCGAAGTTCGAACGCGTCGTGCTGGTGCATGCGGTGCGCAACGCCGACGAACTCACCTACCGCGATGAAATCGCCGAAATCGGCGCCGGGCACGCGGGCGCGTTCACGTTCGTGCCATTCGTGAGCCGGGAAGCGCATCCGACTGCGCTCGCGGGGCGCATCCCTGCAGCCATTGCCGATGGCAGGCTGGAGGCACGGACCGGCATTGCGCTGACGCCCGAGAATTCCCATGCGATGCTCTGCGGCAATCCGGCGATGGTCGAGGATACGCAAAAGTTGCTCGAGACCCGGGGGATGCGGCGGCATCGGCGGAAAGAGCCTGGTCACGTGACCGTGGAGACTTACTGGTGAGTTCCTGGCGTGGCGGATTCGCGCCACTTCGCGCGCGGCAGCGCGTAAACGTACTCGGTGCATGTCTCGCCCTTGAACAATGCTTCCCGCGTTCCGTCGAGGCACATGCCGACGCGTTCGAGCAGCCGGATCGACGGCGTGTTCCGCGCGTCCGTGATGCCCTCGATACGATCGACACATTCCAGCTCGAAGAGCAGCGCGAGCGCTGCGCCGACCGCCTCGGTGCCGAGCCCGCGCCGCTGTGCGGCCGACGCCATCGAAAAGCCGATCTCCGCGGTCCGCGCCACGTCGTCACGCAGGCAGATGCCGATGTCGCCGACAAGCCGGTCGGTTAACCTGTCTGCCACCGCGATCTGAAACCATTCGCCCGGCACAGCGAACGCCGCTGTTGCCATGCAGGCGATGAATGCTGTGGCGGCATTGTGGTCGAGCGCCGACCAACCCTGGTAGCGGCCAACCTCCGGGTCGCGGCGATACCCCTGGAACGGGAGCAGATCGGCGTCTGCGAATCGCCTCAAAAGGAGGCGCGCGGTGTGGCGCGGAAGCGGGCTTTCGTTCAATCGCTCAGAGTTCGCGTCACGACTTCGGTGACGTCCGGCGAAAGGCGCGGTGCGATGGCGATTCGCTGCAGCGCGGCCTGCATTAGCCCGCGGCGCGGCTCCGGAAAGCGCTTCCACAGGTTGAACGTCCCGGCGATGGCGGCCGCCAGTTGCGGGTTGGTCGAATCGAGTGCCAGCACCTCGTCCGCGGCAAAGGCATAACCGCGGCCGCCGCGATCATGGAAGCGGGCGAAATTGCCCAGCGTGAACGCACCGACAAGCGAACGCACGCGGTTGGGATTCCTGGCGTTGAAGCGCGGATGCGCGAGCAGGCGCTTCACTCGGTCCAGCGTGTCCGCGCGTGCCGACGTGGCTTCGAGTGCGAACCACTTGTCGAGCACGAGAGGTTCGTCACGCCACTGCGCCTCGAAGCGGTCGAATAGCGCACGTCGTTCCGGTGTGTCGTCATTCCTCAGTGCGGCAAGGGCGGCGACGGCATCGGTCATATTGTCCGCGGCATCGAAATGGGCGACCGCCATGGCGCGCGCGTCGTGGTCATCGACCGCGCACAGGTAGCCCAGGCACACATTGGCGAGTTTGCGCTGTCCCGCCTGCTCTGTCGTTGCCGCATACGGCGCGCCGACGCGGTGGCGAGCGTAGGCGTCCGCAAATTCCGCGCGTAGCGTGCGCGCCAATGCCGCCACGAGAAAATCGCGCGCCGCGACGATTCCGTCGACGTCGATCGTTTCCGTCATTGCGGCGACATAGGCCAGGTCCGGAAGCGAAAGTGCGAGTCCGATGAGCGCCGGATCGTGGTCGCAATCGGCGAGAAGCGAACGCACCACTTGCGAAAGCGCGGGCGGTACGGCGAGCGCGTGCTTGTCGCGATAGTCCTCCGCGAGCGAGAGCAATGCGCGAACGAAACTGCGCTGCGCGGCATCCCAGCGGTTCACCGGATCGCTGTCGTGGGCGGCCAGAAACGCGAGGTCCGCGGCGGTGTAGTCATAGTCGAGTATCACCGGGGCGGAGAAACCCCGCAGCAGCGATGGCACCGGCAGCGCCGGAACGTCGACGAAGCGGAAGGTTTGTGATGGCTGGCGCAAATGCAGGATGCACGTGGCGCCCGTCGCGGCGGCCTCGCCTTCCAGCCGCAGCGGCAGGTCGCGGCCGTCAGGCCCCACCAGACCCACGGCGAGGGGAATGTGGAACGGCAGCTTGACGGGCTGCCCGGGCGTCGGCGGTGTCCGTTGCGAGACCTTCAGCGCGTAAGTCGAAGTTGTAGCGTCGAATTGACCGGCCGCCGAGACGACCGGCGTTCCCGCCTGGCTGTACCAGAGCCTGAACTGGTCGAGGTCCACGCTCGACGCATCCTGCATCGCCTGGATAAAATCGTCGCAAGTGACTGCGCATCCATCGTGGCGCTGGAAATAGATATCGATGCCGCGCCGGAATCGCTCCGGTCCCAGCAGCGTGTGCTGCATGCGGATCACCTCGGCGCCCTTTTCATACACCGTCGCCGAATAGAAATTGTTGATCTCGAGATACTCGTCCGGGCGTACGTTGTGCGCCATGGGACCGGCGTCCTCGGGGAACTGCTCGCGCCGCAGGTAGTCGATCGCAGCGATGCGCTCGACCGCGCGCGAGTTGAGGTCGCTCGAGAATTCCTGGTCCCGGAATACGGTAAGTCCCTCCTTCAGCGATAACTGGAACCAGTCGCGGCAGGTCACGCGATTTCCGGTCCAGTTGTGGAAGTACTCATGGCCGATCACGCCTTCGATCGCCGCATAGTCGTCGTCGGTCGCGGTCGCGGGATTGGCCAGCACCAGACGGCTGTTGAATATGTTGAGGCCCTTGTTTTCCATGGCCCCCATGTTGAAATCGTCGGCGCAGAAGATCATGAATGTGTCGAGGTCGTATTCGAGACCGAAGCGCTGCTCGTCCCACGCGAACGCCCGCTTCAGCGACGCCATTGCATGATGGCAGCGCGGCAGGTTCTGCACCGTGGAAAATATCCTCAGCTCGATGTGGCGACCGGACTTCGAAGTGAAGGCGGCGTCGAGCGACGCCAGGTCGCCGGCGACGAGGGCGAACAGGTACGACGGCTTCGGGAACGGGTCGTGCCATTGCGCGAAGTGGCGGCCGTGGCCAAGGTCTCCCTGCGCCACCCGATTGCCGTTGGACAGCAGCACCGGGTATCGGGCGCGATCGGCGCGGATAGTCACCGTGTAGCGCGTGAGGACATCAGGTCGATCCGGGAAATACGTGATGCGGCGGAAGCCCTCGGGCTCGCATTGAGTACAGAACACGCCCGACGACAGGTATAGCCCTTCCAGCGCGACATTGGCGGCCGGCGCGATTTGGGAATGCACGATCAGCGTTCCCGATTCCGGCGGATCGCGCAGTGTCAGCGTCCGCGCGTCCAGTCGGATCCGGTCCACCTCAAGTGTCTCGCCCGCGAGTTCGACGCGGACACCGTGCTGCTGTTCGCCGTCGAGAACGAGCGCCGCGTGGGCGTCTTCAGGTGCGGCGTCCGGATTGCGCCTGAACGTGAGCTTGGCGGTAACACGCGTATTGGCAGCGTCCAGGTCGAACGTCAGGTCCAGCGCATCCACGAGGAACGCCGGAGGACGATAGTCGAGGCGGCGCCTGACGAGGGCGCCGCCGTCACGGGGCAGCATGGCAGCTTGGCTTCGCTGGCTTAAGCCCGATGGCCTATTTCACTTCGAGCAATTCGACGTCGAACATGAGCGTTGCATTGGGTGGGATCACTCCGCCCGCGCCGCGAGCGCCGTAGCCCATGTCGGGCGGGATGATCAGCGTGCGTTGCCCACCAACCTTCATGCCCGCCACGCCCTGATCCCAACCTTTGATGACGCGGCCCCCGCCCAACGGGAAGTCGAACGGCTTGCCTGAGTCCCGGGAGCTGTCGAACTTGCTCCCCTTCTTGTCGGGTTTGGAAGGGTCATAAAGCCACCCGGTGTAATGCACAACGACTACTTTTCCGGCCGTGGCTTCTGCTCCAGTTCCTTGTTTTACATCTATTTTTTGCAATTCTGTAGGCATGGCATCCAACTTGCTTGCTCCTTGGGAAGACGTAGGTGGCGTCGTGGTTTGGGCGCGTGCCGAGGGAATCAAAGCAACTCCCAGAGCTAGCGTTGCCAATACCACGTAGGCGAATGTGCTCCGCGCGAATGTAGGACACGGGGAAACACCGGATACAGCGACATGTCTCGACATGAAAGGGTCCTTTGCCAAATAAGTAATCGAAAAGTCGGCCGGGGAACATCACCCACCATGGCCAATGCAACGAATTGTAGCCGACCGCTGTCTACGTTTTGCGCGGCCGGGAGAATTGGTCTATAAATGCCGGTCCTGCTACCGAATCATACGCAGGTTCCGATAAGCCCCGACGCAACTGTCGCTCCAGTACCATTGCATCAAATACGCAAGGATGCACTGCATATCCTCATGTTCGGCTTTTTGACCCCTGGAACGAAGGAATCGATCGATCCGCTGGCATCGCCCAAGTCGGTTGCGGCGTGGCTGCGACAACTGCCGGCGCTCGACGTCATCGGTCGCCAGCAACAGGTGATGCGCGCGTTCGAAGCGATGAAGGCGTCACGCAAGCCGTGCGACATCTCGCGGGTCCAGGCCATCGAATACCTCGACGCGGCGCTGGGAGCTGATCGCCGTCAGCTGACCAAGCAGTACGTCGAGAACTATGACAGCGCGCCCAAGCTCGCAGAGCGCATCTGGCAATCGATCTACGATCTTTCGCAGGGCTTCATCTACGCCTACCAGGCCGCGCTGGAGGAAGCGCTGCGACAGTCCGCCAATGCGCGTTGGAAAAGCCTGGCGCCGCTGCTGTTCGCGCGCCTGACGCACTACTACGGCACCGATGCCAAGCTTCGCGTGTTCCGCTTCGAGCGCTGGATCCCCGGCAAGTGGGTGGAGCTGCACCGCGTGTACCTGCGCGCCGCGGAACTCGGACTCGATCGCGTGGCGGCAACGCTGGGCAGCGGCGGGCAGAACACCACGCCGTGGACCATCGAGCAGGAATACGTCTACGTCCTGCTGATCCATCAGCTGAACACGGGAAACATGTCGCCGCCCCAGCTCGACTGGGCCACCGCGCAGTTGCGTGCGTGGAGCCGGCGCTTGCAGATCGATGCCGTGCCGCGCTCGCTCGAAGGATTCTTCGTCGACATCGCCGGCCGGTCGGGCCTCGGCCGGCGTACCGGCAACGACTCGGGTTCTATGTTGCGTTACATCGACACGACGCCGCTGTCCGAGCAGCTTGATCGTGCCATTGCCGCGCTGCGCCAGGTCGAGGCCACGGACCAGGGTCCCGCAGCGCAGATCAACCAGCAGCGCATTGCCATCCTCGAAAAGGTCGCCCCGGCGCTGGCGCCCAACCTCAACGCAGAGATGCGCCGCGACCGGCGCATCGAATGCGCGATCACGGCGAAAGTACGCATCGGGCTCTCGCGGATATGCCAGGAGCTGTCGCAGAAGGACACCGGCATCTCGCTTCCCGACGCCGCCAGCACGCACGAGCAGATCGAGGTTTTCGCCGTCAACGATGGCTCACGCGCGCAACGGCGCGTTCCGGACGAGCACGACTCGCTCGCCATGAGCCTTTCCTCGTTTTCCGACCCGATGTGGCAGGTCAGGGACCGCAGCGTCGCGGGCTTGCGCATCGCGGCGTCCGGCGGCATTGGGCAAAGTCTCGCGCTGGGCGCCCTCGTCGCCGTCAAGCAATCGGACTTGAGCGACTGGGTCTTAGGCGTCGTGCGCCGCATGAGCAAGGTCAGCAACGACGAGGTCGAGGCCGGCATGTCGATCATCGCTGACCGCCTCGTGCCGGTCACGCTGCACGCGGTACGACAAGCCAAGGACGACATGGGATTCATCGTCGACGGCATCGATATTTCGACGATGGGCGCGCGCTTCCACGGACTTTACCTGCCGCCGCCGTCGCGCCCGGACAAGCCCCTCTCGGTGAAGACGCTGATCATTCCCACGCAGGAATACAGCGAGGGCCGCAACGTCATCCTGACCACCGGCCGTTCCGTCTACACGGTCGCGCTCCGGCATCTGGTGGAACAGCGCGCCGAATGGAGCTGGGCCGCGATCCAGATTGTCGAGAAGAAGTCCCGCGTCTGACGGGAGATTCCAACCGGCCGCTCTACTGGCCGGGGTGTTCGCTGTGCTGCCGAATGTCCTCGCCGCGTTGTAGCCGCCACTGCTAGGGCGTTGGATCGATTCCCGGCGCACGTGACATCGTGTCGGCGCGTTTGGTCGAGAGCGCAGACGCATCTTTCAGTAGCCATTCGGCAATTCGCGGCCAGATATATTTACCCGGCCGCCTGCGCAGGAACCCGAAATGACCGAGGCGGCGATGTCCGAGGCTAGCAGGCGTCACCGTTTCACGCACGGCAACCAGGTTGGGATACATCGCAAGAAGCCGTTCGGCGGCTTGCGGTGGCGCGAACGCGTCGTCGCTTATGGAAAGCGCGAGCGTGTCTGCCCGGAATTCCGAATAACGGTGGAGGTGCGGCCCGAAACGGTGTGCGTCTTGTGGCGTTCGCACGAGCGATGGCTGCAGCCGTCCCGCCCAATCGAATGCGACTTGACGCGGCAGGTCTTCACCCAGGCTAAGCATCCGTCCGGGAAAAAATCCGACAATCCGGGTTATGGCGGGCATGAACGCGTGCCACACGAGGAACAGGAGCCAGCGCCACCGGGTGTGGTAATCGCGCCAGTAGCCTGTATGCGCCCCCAGAAACACGCCTCGCGCGAGCCGCGTCGCGCCGGGTGCGGCCCCGATCATCAACGTGCCGACGCTATGAGCTACCACGGACAACGGTTGATCAGGATGGGCATCACCGGCGGCCGCCAATGCAGCGCCAATATCGTGAACGGCCCAGTCGTCCATTCCGCTTGCCATCCCGCGCAAACTACCGACGCGCGATGTGCCAATGCCTCGGTAATCGAAGGTAAGTACCGCCGCGCCGCGGACGGCGAGATAACGCGCGAGGCCGTAGTAGAACCGCGCGGGAATGCCTGCGCCGCATACAATCACGACCGCCGTTGATGGCGTCGGCTGGCCGCGCGCAGGTTCGAACCACATTCCTCGAAGGCGAACTCCGTCATCCGCAGTGAACTCGACGGGTCGCTCGTCGACCGTTACGGTAGAATTCGTGCCTTGCATTCGGCCTCTTGTGGGCACACCGGTGGAACCGGCCCCTTGACGCCTAAACAGGGAGCTGAAGATGCCACTCGCAGGAAACTTCGGCAGGAAACTTCGCGAGTGCCTGGATTATAGCGGTTGTCCCCCGAACGGCTCATCGGACACCGGTGTCCCGAGTGTGTTGCGGAAGGAGGAAATGTGTGACTGATCGACGTTCCCGGACATGAGTTCTGAAGCGGTCACGTCCATCCCCTCGCGCCGCGAACTGATTCGGGAGGTTCACGTTTACGCGAAAGCAGATACAGCGCGAGGCATTGCGCTGTTTCTGTTGGACCTCGGTCTCTACGCTGCTGCGATCGCAGGTGTTCTATTCCTGCCAGCACTGTGGGCGAAGGTCGCAAGCGGCGTCTTTGCCGGCATGGTCCTCGGACGGATATTTTCGCTCGCGCACAATGCCGCCCACGAAAACATCGTTCGCGGCCAGAGGCTCAATCGTTTTATGGCGATCGTCCTGTTCACGCCGATTTTCTACAACTATCGGCTCTGGGTATACGAACACCATACGCTGCATCATCCGTTTCCGAATGACACGAAGTCTGATGCGTACACGCCTTACAGTAAGCAGGAATTTGACGCGCTGCCGGCGTGGCGGCGCGCACTGGAACGTTTCTACCGTGCGCCCACGGTGATCGGATGGGGCGTCTACTACCTCGTTGAGCGACACTTCTCGACAAAGATTTATCCACCGGCGTATGTCCCGCCGCGGTTGCGACCTGCCGCCTACTGGAACACCGCACTGCTCGCGGTCTATGCCGCGGCGTTGTTCGCATCGCTGATCGCTGCGCCGCATTACGCTGTAAATCTGACTTCACTCTCCGCACTTCTCCTCGGCTTCGCATTGCCCTTTCTGGTGTTCGAGATCCACGACGGCTTCGCACTCTACGTTCAGCACACCGATCCAAGAATCCCCTGGTTCAAGGACGACGTCGATCGCAGTGCCGAAGGACGTTCCGAGTTCCTGTCGGTGCATATGGAAGTGCCGCGATTTATCGGGCAGTTCTACCACGACACGTTCGCGCATCCCGTGCACCATCTGCACCCGAAGATACCTTGCTACCACGCCTACAAGGCACAGCGATTATTGGACGCGCGGCTTGGCGCCGCAGCCGTCGTCAGCAAATTTGGTATTCGTTGGCTGCTCGACACCACGCGACGCTGCAAGCTCTACGACTGGGATAATCATCAATGGCTTGCCTTCGACGGCAAGGCCACCACAGGACCTCTTCGTATATCTCAGCATGCGGGAGGTCGCGACGTGGCGCGCGCGGTGGCGCAAACAAGGCTCGCGCGCACCCGCGCGAATCCGACCGCAAGCGCGCGCTAGGTTCCGGTGCCAAAGCGGGGCGGCTGTTCGGCGCCGGGAGACGGCGTGATGTGCCCGTGGGCAACGAACCGCTTAAATGCTCGCCATCTAGTCGGTCGGGCGGAACTTGAGCGTCAGCGAACGCTGGAAGAGGTCCGCGCGCTCCGGTCGCGGCAGCGGCGACGACTTGAGGATGGCCCGCTGCACGGCGTCGTCGTAGGCGCGCACGCCGCTCGACTTCCTCAACTGCGCGTCGATGATTTCTCCCGTTGGCAACTGCACGACCTCGAAAATCGCCTCCGGGTTGCCATTCATGTCCGGCGGCACGATGACGTTGCCCCGGACCTTGGCCTGGATGCTGCGGATCCAGTCGGCTTCTGCCTTCGCGCGCTGCGTTGACTGCTGCGCGCGGGACTGCGCGTCGCGTTCGGCCTTGGCGCGCGCGTCGGCTTCGTTTTCCGCCTGCGCGCGCATGGCCTCGGTCTCGCGTTGTTGGCGCGCCCGCGTCTCCTGCTGCTTGGCGTCGAGCTTCCTTTTCTCTTCGGCCTTCTGACGTTCCAGCGCTTCCTGTTGTGCGCGGCTCTTCGCTTCCTCTTCGCGGCGGAGGGCTTCGGCTTTCTTCTTCCGCTCCTCGTCGGCACGCGCCTTGCGCGCGATGTCGGCCGCGGGATCGGGCTTTTCGACCTTGGGCTCCGCTGGCGTGACGACGGGTGGCTTGGCGGGAACGGGTTGCGGCGACAGTTTGGGCTCCGGCTCCGGGACAGGCGCAGGCGGCGGCTGCGGGATTGGCGCGGGCGGAGGCTGCGGCGGTGCCTGAGTCGTCTGCGCCCTTGTCGGCGGCGCATAG
>Ga0070670_100002690_pt1 | contig 14671 bp, 10 predicted proteins | sample KBSS63metaG_FD_64665 | JGI IMG/M metagenome (GOLD analysis project Ga0070670, IMG submission 64665) | Switchgrass rhizosphere microbial communities from Kellogg Biological Station, Michigan, USA - KBS S6-3 metaG | ecosystem: Host-associated > Plants > Roots > Rhizosphere > Soil ... | reverse complement strand
CGTGTTAATCGTAATCGTGTTAAGGGTTTCGTCCGGGCCACCGCTGGTGTTAAATCCAACGGCCGAATTCGGGACTGTTATGAGGGAAAGCAGGATGTCGTTGCCCGAAGCGTATTGGCCTGCGGCCAGACTGTTCGAAAACGATCCATCGCCTCCGGCAGCGACCAAGACCAAGACTGAGCCGGCCGGCATCGGAGTCGCCGCACTCAGCCGCAATTTCCCGGCATCGAGAATGATTGTGAAATCCGCAAACGCCGGCGTTGCGACGGCGAGAAAGAGAAGAGCAAGGAGCTTTTTCATAAGTGGATTATTTTCGATGTCGTTAGTAGGTCGGAGCGTTCGTCCAATAGACCGGCAGCCCCGTGCCGTTTGCCGCCTTGCGGATAATTAGTGCGCTACCCGAGGGGATCAGGTCTCCGCCATGATCCGTCATGTTGTCGCCAACGATGCGCCAGCCGATGCCGTTGTTGGTATCGCCGTTCAGGTTGTTGCCGTAAATGTAGATCGCGCTCGGCGACTTGTTCAGGGCAACGGTCGTGTTGTCGAAAACGAACAATTGATCCTGGAGCGTCCGCGTCTGCGTCGTAGCGACAAAGGAATTATCCGCGGGATTCAATCCTGTCGCGTTCAAGGCCACGTTGACCGGCCGGACCATCGAAACGGAATTGTCGCGTCCGCTGGCGGCGTTGGTTAGCTCCGGCACGGCGAGTTTTTTGGTTAACACGCCGCCAACGGCGGTCAGAGGCAGGGTCGGCGCGTTGTTCAGGTTGCGCACAATGAAGTAGCCGTCGGGAATGAGGACGTCGTCGCCGTGGTCGGTCATATTGTCACCCACGATCCGCCAGCCGATGCCGTTGTTGGTATCGCCATTGACGTTATTGCTGAAGAAATAGATTGCTGCTGCCGAGGGGTTGATGCCGGTGGCATTGTAGTTCGGAATCAACAATTGGGTCTGAAAGGTGCGAGTTTGTGTGGTCGCCGTGAAGGAGACACCGGCGTTGGTGGCCGGGTAGACCGTGGCCAGGGTCCAGTAGGGAATAATCACGACCTGCGCATTCGTTGGAATGCCGGTGAGGCTGTCGCTTGTGACATCCACCGTGACGGTGTTGGCCGTGTTGGCCGTGATTGTGTAGGTATGGCCCTCCTTCGGATTCGAAGTGCTGGCCGCGCCAATCAACGCATAATAATGATTGGGTTGCGTGCCCGGCGCGTAAACAAACTGGTTCGTCGTCCATCCCGGCGAACCACTCACAGTGATCGTGCCGCCAGCGACCGAGGCGGCTGCGCCCACGAACGCCTGTGGACGGGTAAACGGAATCGAAACAAGGGTGTCGGAATTGCTCAGGCAAGAGGTGGAAGTGAATCCGACTGGGTCGGTCACGACCGTTTGGGCGTTGCCGGAGGCGGCGAAAAGCGCAATACCTAACGAGAGCGCGAGTGCGGCTGGCAACCGGGAAAAAAGCGGGCGATAGAACATGATTGTGACTAGGTGCGATCGAAGGTGCGGCAGGAGTAGCGGCGCCGATAACCGCCGGGCCTGAATTTGGGGTGGACGTGTAACGATTAAACTCCTTCTGTGCAAGCTAAAATTGACGGTGTTGTTTCGACTCCTACAGAACGCGAGTTGCATTTTTTTGCAGCTCGGAAATGGGTATAGGCCGCGCCCGCCCGCATGTCGAGAAAAATCTTGTCCGTCCCAGGAAAAAAATTGTGCGCCACGGCGCGCGATGTTTTCCCTAGGCAGATAGCCGCGCCTCCCTCATTCTCTCCGCCGCCAGAATTATGAGTGAAGGAAAATACCCGCCCGGTTTTCGCCCTCGACGCGGATTGAACTGGTTCCTCATCGGCATCCTCTACGCGTCCTTTTATACCTGCCGCTACAACTTCCGCTGGGCCACGCCCGGAATGATTGCCGAATTCGGGTTCAGCAAGTTCCAGATTACCAGCATGCTGAGCGCTTGGGCGCTGGCCTACGGCACCGGCCAACTCATAAACGGTCTTCTCACCGATCGCATCGGCGGCAAGAAGGCGATGCTGATCGGCGCGGCAGGGACCATCTGCATCAACCTCATTTACGGCTTCGCTTCGTTCATCAGCACCTTCGCCACCTTTTCGCTGATTTGGCTGATTAACGGTTACGTCCAGTCCTTTGGCGCGCCCGGCATGATCAAGATGAACGCGGCTTGGTTTCATCGCACCGAGCGCGGGACGTTCGCCGGCATCTTCGGCTTCATGATCCAGCTCGGCCAATTCGCGATCAATAATCTCGCGCCGATTATACTGGCCGGCTTCACCGTCGGAACGTTGGTCGTGGCGCAGGGGGACTGGCGCTGGCTTTTCCGCATCCCACCACTGATCGCGGCCATGGCGGCGATTTTGCTCGCCATTTTCGTCAAACCAACGCCGGAGGAAGCTGGATACCCGAACGTGATCGAGCACGCGGGTGAAAGTGTCGGCGCCGAGGCCACGACCAGCCTGCGTGAATCGTTCGTCACCATCTTTACCCATCCGCTGGTTTGGTTTTACGCGCTCGCCTATGCGTGTACCGGCGCGGTTCGGAATAGTTCCGACCAACTCGCGATCCTCTATTTCGTTGAGCAACTCAAATTGAACATGGAAGCGAAGCCGCCCGCGGTTTTTTGGACCATGAACCTGATGCCGCTAGTCGCGGTGATCGGTTCCTTCAGCGCCGGGATTATTTCGGACAAAGTCTTCAAAGGACGCCGTTCTCCGGTCGCGATGGGCCTGTATTTTCTCGAGACGATTGTCATTCTGGTAGCGGCGATCGTGATCACGTCGGGGATGGTGGGGCCGACGCCGGCCGGGCTTTTCCTTGGTTGTCTTTTTCTTGTCCTCATTTCGCTGACCGCCAATTCGACGCACGCGATCGTGGGCACCGCGGCACCGATGGACATCGGCGGCCGCAAGATGGCGGGCTTCGCTTCCGGTGTGATCGATTCCTTTCAATATTATGGCGCGGCGCTTGCGTTGCCGGCGACGGGCTGGCTGATCGACAAGTATGGCTGGGGTGTGTGGTATCCGACCATGGCCAGTTTCGGTGCGATTGGCGGATGTGCCATGTTGCTGGTCATGCGCAAACAGAAGCGCATGGCAGCGGCGGGCGATGCGCGCGCGCTTTCTCGCTAGCGGCCGGGCAGGGCGGGACGCTCACCCCACCCGCGAGGGACACTCAGGTTTACTGGTCCACTTTCACCTGGAAGGTAACGGTGCCAGTGCCGGCGGGGGCGAGAGTGCCGGTGAAGGTCCAGCGAATTGCGCCGGTCGCGCCCACCACCGGTTTTATAATCACCACGCCTGTCAGGTCGTTAGGCAGGGGTCCGTTGCCGGCGCTGAGGAAGGTGGTGAAGGCCGGCGTGGAATCGAAGAGAACCACGTTACTGAGCGCTGTAGTGGAGTTGTTCGTGTAGGCGATCGTGTAGGTGAGTGTTTGGCCCGGCAGGACGGTTGCTTTGTCGACCGATTTAGCGAGAGCGAGGCCGGCGGTGGCCGGGTTGCCGACGGTTGTGACGTCGGTGTGGACCGCGCTGGTGGCGAGGACCGGGTTGGCGTTGGTGTAGGCGTGACTGGCGGTGATGGTGATCGTATCGCGCGCATTGAGCGGCGCGTTTACCGGCCGGTTATTCGGCGAACAAATTCAATTGTTCGTCAGGGCGGCGAAAAGCGTCAGTGGAGAGTGCGGGCCGCTCGCCCATGCCGGCGCGTTTGCAGCCGGCGGCGAATAGCGCTCGAATCTGCTCGGCGAAAATCCCTTCACCGCGCATCCGCGTCTGGAAGCGCGGGTCGTTGAGTCTTTCACCGCCGCGCAAGTGCCGGATTCGCCCGAGCACCTTCTCTTTGCGATCGGGAAAATGTTCCTCCAGCCAGCGCGCGAAGAGCGGCGCGACGGCATATGGCAGCCTAACGACTGTGTACCCCGCAAACCGCGCCCCCGCTTCCGCCGCGGCTTGGAGGATAGCAGGCACCTCGTGATCGTTCAGCCCGGGAATTATCGGCGCGCTCATCACCCCGACCGGGACACCCGCGGCCCGAATCTGCCGGATCGCCTCGAGCCGAGCACGCGGCGTGGAAGTGCGCGGTTCAAGGATGCGCTGCAATTTTGGATCTAGGCTCGTGATCGAAATATTGACCGCGGCCGCCCGATGGGCGGCGAGCTTGCCTAACAAATCGAGATCGCGGGTCACGAGCTGGTTCTTCGTAATGATTCCAACCGGATTGCGAAACCGGGCGAGGACTTCCAGGCAACCCCGCGTGATCTTCAAGCGTCGCTCGACCGGTTGATAGGGATCGGTCACGCCGCTCATCACGAGCACCTGCGGCTTCCAACGCGGCGCCGAAAGCTCGGCAGCGAGAAGCTCTGGCGCGTCTTGCTTCACCATGATGCGGCTTTCGAAATCGAGCCCAGCGGAGAAGCCGAGAAATTCGTGAGTCGGCCGGGCATAACAATAAATGCAGCCATGTTCACAACCGCGATAAGGATTGAGGCTCGATTCGAATCCGACATCCGGGCTATCGTTGTGGGCGATGATGGTGCGGGTGAAGTCGCGGTAAAACTTCGTCGTTATGCTAGGAACTTCGTCGCTCGAGGGCTCGTCCGGATCGGGCTCGAGATGGAGCGCCGTGAAGCGATTAGCCGGGTTCGCGGAGGCACCGCGCCCATGCAACGAGAGGGGCTGCGGCGGTGCCATGACGGGATCGAGCGCTTCGTCGAAAACCGGGCCGCGCGCTGGATTGTTGTTGACCTTTTGTTTTCCCTGGCGGCGCGGATTCATGAGACATGTTCATATGAACACTCTTCGGAGTCCAATGCGAAACTTTGCGGCTCGACGCGCCCCGGCGGGGCCGAAAGTGCCCCGCCTATCGCGCCGCGGAAGTCGCCTCGTAAATGGCATAACTTCTGCGTCATACTGATTCAAAATCGAGTCGGCGCTGGCGGTCGTTTCCAAGTTCATCTTAGAACCGACTGCGAAGCCGTCTCGACTTCGGTGCGAGCCGCTGGTGGGAACGTGCCCGTAAGATTGAGAATGAAAGCGAGTACACCGATGTTCAAATGGCGCGCCCATCGACCGATCTTCGTCGATGTTGTGGACCTCATTTTATTGGCGGTCGGCGGCGGCGAGGTTGGGTCGCGGATATGAAACCGCTGTGCGACCGCTCGATGCGCCAGAGGATCACTCTGGTGATCGAACTCACTTGCTGCGCGGTGCTGCTCCTTGCCTGCACGGCGCTCTTTGCCTTCCAGGCCTGGTCGATCCGGGAAAACTTCGTCAACCAGCTCACCGTGATGGGAGAGATCGTGGCGAACAATGCGGCCGAGGCGGCGATGTCGAAGGACGCGAACCGCGCCTCGCAGACGATTGAGGGATTGCGGGTCATGCCTGAGATCGTTTCGGCCAGCCTGCATTTGTCCGACGGCACCCGGCTGGCGCATTGGGGTGCGGATGACGTCGAAAACATTCGGAGCGCGCCCCCGCGTGACGGCTTCAGTATTCATAGGACGCGCGTTTTACTCGTCCAGCCAGTGGTGCACGATGGTCAGCGCCAGGGCACACTCGAACTGCAGGCCGACTTTTACAGCCTGTCGGTTGATCTGCTCCGGCTCTATGGCGGAATTCTCGCCCTCGTGCTGGCGGCTTCGTTGCTCCTTGCGCTTTTCCTTTCCGGTCGTTTCCAACATTTCGTGAGCGCGCCGATCCTGCGTCTCGCCGACATCGCGCACCGGATCGCCAACGACAAAGACTACACAATGCGGGCAGAGAAGACCGAGGACGATGAGGTCGGCGCGCTGACCGACGCTTTCAATCAGATGCTCGGCCAGATTCAGTCACAGAACACCGCCCTGCGCGAAAGCGAGGAGCGTTTCCGGTCGGTCGCCGAATCGGCCGCTGACGCCATCATCATTGCCGACGGTGAGGAGCGCGTGCTCTCCTGGAACAAAGGGGCTCGGCTCATGTTTGGCTACCAGGCCAAAGAGATGCACGCTCAGCCGTTGTCGGCGATTGTGGCGCAAAGTTATCGCACGCTGTTCGCTGCTGGAATGAGCCGGCTGCGCGAGAATGGGTCGGAAGAAAAGAGCGGTCCAGCGATGGAGCTTTTCGGTCTGCGCAAGGACGGCACGGAGTTCCCCATCGAGATGGCGATGTCCAACTGGACGACCGGTTCCGGCACTTTCGTGAGCGGCGTGATTCGCGATGTCAGCGAACGCAAGACCGCCGAGGTCACCTTGCGCGATTCGCAGCAGAGATTGCTGGAGACCTCCCGCCTCGCCGGGATGGCCGAAGTCGCGACCGGCGTCCTCCACAATGTGGGCAATGTGCTGAACAGCGTGAATGTTTCCGCGGGACTGGTGGTGGAAAAACTGCGCCGCTCCAAAGTGCCAAATCTCGGCAAGGCGGCGGCGCTCTTGACGGAACGAAATGGCGACCTCGGCAACTTCCTGACGAATGATCCTAACGGACAAAAGATTCCCGGTTATCTGGCCAAGCTGAGCCAGTTTCTGATCGAGGACAACTCCGAGCTCTTGACGGAAGTCGATCTGCTGGCACGCAATATCGAACACATCAAGGAAGTCGTGGCCGTGCAGCAGAGCTACGCCAAGGTGAGCGGCGCCTTCGAAGACCTGGCCGCCGATCAACTGGTCGAAGATTCGATCGCGATGAACATCGGCGCTTTCGAGCGCCATGGCATTGTCCTGGAACGGCGCTTTTCCCCGGCGCCGCCGGTGCGCGTCGATCGTCACCGCGTCCTGCAGATTCTGATCAATCTTCTCCGCAACGCCAAATACGCACTCGATGACGTGCAGCGCATCGACAAACGGATCACGATCACGATCGCGCCGCTCGACCACAAGATTCTGCGAATCGCAGTGGCCGATAACGGCATCGGCATTTCACTGGAGAATCTCGATCGCATTTTCGGACACGGATTTACGACCCGCAAAAACGGTCACGGCTTCGGCCTGCACAGCGGCGCTCTCGCCGCCAAGGAAATGGGTGGTTCGCTCAGCGTGCAAAGCCTCGGCCTTCGGCGCGGCGCCACCTTTACTTTGGAACTCCCGATTGCCGCCAAACCTGAATTATGAATACCTCGCTCGAATCTGAATGCTTCAATAACCACATCCTCGTGATCGATGATAATCCGGCCATTCATCAGGATTTTCGGAAAATTCTAAGCCCGATCGACTCGGACTTGGAGGGAGAATTGGATGCCGACGAAGCTTCTCTTTTTGGTGATGCGCCGAGTGCCGGTCGAGAGTTGAACTTTCAAATCGACTCAGCCTTTCAAGGCCAGGAAGGTTTGGAAAAGGTGCGTGCCGCCGTGCTCGCCGGGACCCCGTACGCAGTCGCCTTCGTCGATGTGCGGATGCCTCCGGGCTGGGATGGGATCGAGACCATCTCGCATATCTGGAAGGAATTTCCCGATCTCCAGATCGTGATTTGTACAGCCTATTCCGACTACTCCTGGGAAGATATCGCCAAGGCAGTCGGTAACACCGACCACGTGCTCGTGTTGAAGAAGCCATTCGACAACATCGAGGTCATGCAAATGGCCTGCGCCCTGTCGAAGAAGTGGCAGCTCACCCAAATTGCCAACCGGCAACTGGCCGATCTCGATGCGCTCGTCGCTCAGCGCACGGCCGAGCTGAACAAGGTCAATGCCTGGCTCACCGGCGAAATCGCGCAGCGCACCGCCGCGCAGGATTTGCTCACCAGTTCCGAGGAGAGATTTTCGAAGGCGTTTCACAGCAGCCCGGTGCCGATGGCCATCCAGCGCGCCAACGGCCCCGGATTTCTGGACGCCAATGAGCGCTTTCTTGCCTTACTCGGCGCCGAGCGCGAATCCGTCCTCACGGGTGAGGTCAGCTTCTGGGTCCAGCCCGGAACCTCGCACCAGATTAACCTCGAGTTGGCTGCGCATCATGCCGTGCGTGATTTCGCCTCCACCATTCGCACCTGTTCGAACGAGATCCGCGAAGTCCTCATCGCGGCCGATAATCTCGAGCTCGGGAGCGAACCATTCTACCTTCTGATTTTGCAGGACATCACCGATCGCGTGCGGCTTGAGAATGAATTGCGCCAGGCGCAAAAAATGGAGGCTGTCGGCCGGCTCGCGGCCGGCGTCGCTCATGACTTTAACAACATGCTTACCGTCATCCTGGGTTACGCCTCCATGATGCAGAACGGTTCGCCACGGCTGGACGAGAAACTCGCTTCCTACCTCCGGCAGGTCGAGCAGGCCGCCGAGCGCGCTACCGCCCTTACCCGCCAGCTCCTTGCCTACAGCCGCAAACAAATCATCCAGCGCCGGCCGCTCCAGCTCAACGAAATCGTTCACCAGACCGTCGGCATGCTTCGCCGTGTTATCGGTGAACACATTATCCTCGACATGCAGTTGGCGCCCGACCTGCCGCTCATTTATGCCGACACCACCAGCATGGATCAAGTCATCATGAATCTCGCGCTGAATTCGCGCGATGCCATGGAAGAGGGCGGCAGCCTGACCATTTCCTCGACCGCGGTCGAAATCGACGATGCTTATTGCGCGCATACCCCGGACGCTCAGCCCGGGCGCTTCGTTTGTCTCACAGTCAAGGACAACGGGCACGGCATGGACTCCGTCACGCTCAACCGCATCTTCGAACCCTTTTTCACAACCAAAGAACAGGGCAAAGGAACCGGCATGGGATTGGCCACCGTCTACGGCGTGCTCAAGCAACATGAAGGCTGGATCGAAGTTGAGAGCGCCCCGCGTCGCGGCACGACCATTCGAGCCTACCTGCCAGTGGCAGAAGGTGCGGTGCTGGAATCAACCGCCAAGACGTCCGAGCCCATCGCCGAGGCCGGGGCCGAAGGAGAAATTACAATCCTGCTGGTCGAGGACGAAGACATGCTGCGCGAATTCGTCAGCACCGCGCTCAGTTCTCTCGGCTATCGCGTCCTCTCCGCCTGCAACGGTCGCGAAGCGCTCGAAGTCTGGGCCGAATCTCGCAACGAGGTCGACCTCTTGCTCACCGACGTCGTCATGCCCGAATCGATCTCCGGCCGCGATCTTGCGCACAAGCTCATCATCGATAAGCCCGATCTCAAAGTCATCTTCACCAGCGGCTACAGCGCCGAGCTGATCGGGCCCGAGTTTGAGCAGGACCAGGAACACGGGTTTCTCTCCAAGCCGTATCTGACCGAGCGACTCGCCCAGACAGTTGCCGCCCAATTGAATCCGGTGCGTCAGGCAGCCTGAACGCTCTCGAGGAAGATTTGTCGCCGGGATTGGTAATGCCGGCTGGTCTGGCCAATGCCTGGCTTTTTCGCTCGCCGGGATCACGTGTGGCGGATCGGAATGACATGCGAGGCGCGCCCGCTGCCCATACTGGCTTTGACGCGGATCACCGATTCCGGCTACAACTCGCTTCAACCGAGACCCTGCGCTAGAATGCGCGCGCCGTCAGTCCCGGAGGGGTGGTCGAGTGGTTGATGGCTCCGGTCTTGAAAACCGGCAGGGCGCAAGCCCTCGTGGGTTCGAATCCCACCCCCTCCGCCAATCAGTTGCTCACAACCTGCTCCGGAAGCCTTTCAGGCTGCGGCCGCGGACGATATAGTTTTTACGGCCATTGGACTTCGGCGGACAACTCGCTCTCGACACCGTCAGCGTTGAAGGCAGTGACGGCGAAGTAAGTCGTCCGGTTTCCTCTTACCGCAACGGTCGCCGTCGTCCCGGTCACTGTTACCAAACGGCTATAAGTGTTGGAAGCGCGGCCGTAATAGAGAGTATAACCCGCGATGTCACCTTCCGGATTGGCGTCCCATGCCAGCACGACATTGGTGACGGCCGCATCTGGCTCCTCCAAATCATCGATCAGGACGACCTCTTGATCTTCCCCCTTGGTTGATGGAACTGCGACCAGCAACGCCGGAAGCAGACAAAACATGCAGAAAAATCTCTTCATTTATCGTGTAACTGCGTAACGGAAAACGAGACAACGGAAAACGCGGTAACTCATTCGCGTGCCCACCGTTCGCCCTGCGACCGGCGCGCCCATTAATTCTTGGAATTTCCTGCACTCTTTATAGCGGCGACTTGAGGAAACGCGAGAAGTTGGTCCAGGTTGTAATCAAACGAAAATCTTGTGGTAAGAAAGGGAGCAACCCGTGCGGCCGGTTATTCCATTCCGTCAGAGCGCGAGCCTTCCCGCCAATTCCCGGCACCTGGAAGGAGAACTCGCTCGCGCTGCAAGAGTTAGCGGACGTCTCGTGTGCAAATGAAGCAACACAGCTCACCAAGTCGTCTTCCACTCCCGTAGCCGGGGACTGACTGGAGTCGCATTAACCCGGCGCTTTCCCAATCGGCGGCGGACGCCAGCGCGCGCAGACCCAGGCGACGAGAAGGCCGAGGAGGGCGGCGCAGACAACGTCGGAAAGATAGTGCGCCGCGACATACATGCGCGATGCGGCGATGAGCAGCGGGATGGGTAACAGGCAAAACGCGACGCGTCGGTTGGCGAAGAACAGAACGCCGAAAAATGCGGTCGTGGCCGCGGTGTGCCCGCTCGGGAAGGAATTATGTTTCGGATCCAGGCGCGGGCCGTTCCAGCCAAGCTCTTGTTTGACGGAGGGACGCGCGCGGCCGGTTGCGATCTTCAGGCCGCGCGCCGCGATACCGGCGAGAGCACAGGCGATGATCATCGTTAGGCCAATGTGAAGCCAGCGTTTGTTGCCGCGCACGGCGGCGATCGCGACCACGAGCAGACCCGCCAGCACGTGCTCCGGCCAGTCGCCGTAACGGCTGACATTGTGCATCATCACTTTGACCGCGCGGCTCGAATGCGCGACCACCCAATGGCGCGTCGACCCGTCAAAATGAAACGAGGCTGCGATCGCGCCGAGCGCGATCACGACGAAGAAAAGCCACTTCCAGGCCGGAGCGATTTTGTGCATCGAGAGTTGTCTTTCGGCCGTCGCCATCTTTGAATCGCTCCCTTGCAACCTGCAACTCGCAATTTCCTGCTCTTCGGCGGCTGTCTGCTTTTTCATCTCGCTGGCACCTGGGCGCTGCCCCTGGTCGATCGCGACGAACCGCGTTTTGCCGAGGCCTCGCGCGAGATGATCGAACGCGGCGATTACGTCGTGCCGTATTTTAACAATCGCTATCGCTTCGATAAACCACCGCTCACTTATTGGTTTCAGGTCGCGAGCTACCGGGCCTTTGGGGAAAACGCTTTGGCCGCGCGCTTGCCGAGCGCGCTCGCGGCTGCGTTGACGGCGGTGGCGATCCTGGCCTGGGGGCGGCGGCTGCAACTGGAGCGCGCGGGTTTTTGGGCGGCGATTCTCTTCACCCTTTGCCTGCAAACTTTCCTGCATGCCAAAGCCGCGGTCGCCGATATGTGGCTGGTCTTTTTCATGACCCTGGCGCATTGGGCCGGCTACGAACTCTGGCGCGATCGCTTCGGTGGAACGTGGCGAAGTGTCGTCGTTAGGCCAAGGAAGCGGCGGGCGTGGTGGTGGCTCTTTTACCTGGCGCTCGCCTGCGCTTTTCTGGCCAAGGGTCCGATCGGCTGGATGCCGTTAGGCACGGTCGCCGTCATGCAGTTCCTGCGCCCGACGGATCACTTTGCGCGCCGTTTTCTTTTCGTTAGGGGAGTCTTGCTCATGCTTGCGCTGGTGGCCCTCTGGGGAGTGCCCGCGCTTCTGCAAACACACGGAGAATTTCTCAACGTCGGTCTTGGCCGGCACGTCGTGGGGCGATCGTTCGGGACCATGCAGGGGCACGGTGGAAAGTCGATCGCGGCCGCGCTCCTCTCGTTGCCCTTCTATTTCATCACCGTCTTTTTCAGCTTCGCCCCGTGGTCGTGGAAGCTCCCCGGGCTTGCCCGCCGGCTCTGGGGAAAACGGGATGCGCTCGATCTTTATCTCATCGCCGGCTGCGCCGTCATTGTGATCATTTTTACGATTGTGAAAACGAAGCTGCCGCACTACATCCTGCCCGCCTTTCCCTTGCTCGCGCTTTTGCTCGCGCGGCATTGGCTCGAGGGGCCGACGGGCGAGCGGTCCCTGCGCCGCTGGTCGCTCGGCAGCGCGACCGTCCTGCTCGCGGTCGCGCTCATCGGATTTCCGCTCCTCGCGCCTTACTTTCCTTCCGCTGCACTCTTTCGGCAGGCGGCGCCGTATCTGCAACCGGAAATGGATTTTGCCGCCTACGATTTCGACGCTCCGAGCCTGGTCTGGAATTTCCGCAGCCGGGTGCGCGGCTTTCTCACCTACAATCGCGAAAACAACCGCGACGTGACAACCTTGCAACCGGACCAGATTCCGCCCTTCCTCGCCAGCGCCGGCCCGCACTTCGTCGTCCTGCCGACCGTCGTTGCCGACCAACTTTACCCGACCCTCCCGAGCGGATATCGAAAGTTCTCGACTAGCGGCTTGGATTTCGCAAAAGGGCGCTGGGTTGATCTCACCCTAATCTTGAAAAACACATGATCACTTTCCTGCATGGCCGCCTAACGAATGCTCTCCCGACCCAGGCCATCGTCGATGTCGGCGGCGTCGGCTACGAGGTTTTTATCCCGCTCTCCAGTTACGATAAGCTGCCCGCGCCCGGCGAGATGGTCCACATTCTCACTCATCTGCATGTGCGCGAAGACGCGCAGATTCTTTATGGCTTCATGACCGCGGCCGAGCGCGATCTTTTCCGTTTGCTCGTCAACCATGTCAGCGGGATCGGCCCGAAACTCGCGCTCGCCGTTTTGAGCGGAATGAGCGTGAGCTATTTCAAAGCCGCGGTCGTGAATTCCGATGTGGTTTCACTTTCGAAAATCAGCGGCCTCGGGAAAAAAACCGCCGAGCGGATCGTGCTCGAGTTGAAGGACAAACTGGGAGTGGCGGCGGCGTGGGAAGTAGCAAGCGGCGCGCAGGCGCCGACACCCGAACAGGAACAGGCGAACGAAGCGGTTCTCGCCCTCATCGCTCTCGGCTACAAGCAGGTCGAGGCGCACAAGGCAGTGAGGGAAATTCAGCAGCACGCGCCGGCCGGGCCGAGCGCGGAAGATCTCGTTAGGCTAACTTTGCAGCGGCTGGCGGCGGGGAGATGAGCAGCCGGCTTCGGGGCACCGATGCGCCTCCGGGAATTCTTTGCTCTGCGCCCCTCGAAAATAATCTAAAAAAGATGACAAAAAGTCTTGAATGCCCGCGCGGGACTGAATAGACCCCGTAAAGAAACCTAACAAACTTATGAAAAAATCACTGCCCTCGAAGTTTGGAATCTTCCACCCAGTCCTCGCAATCGGTCTGGCAATTCCTCTCGTGATCGTCTCCAGCGCACGCGCGCAGGACGCGGTTGCCCAGCCGGGCGCGCCTTCCGCAGCCGCTCCGCCTTCAACCTCTGCCCCAGCTGTGACCGGTGCCGCGGCCCCGTCCACGGCCACGGCCGAACGCATTATCGTGACCGGTTCCAACATTCCGACGGCCGAGGAAGTGGGGCCCAATCCAGTCCAGTCTTTTGATCGCCAGACGCTGCTCAAATCGGGCGAGCGCAACACCGAGGAATTTCTGCGTAACCTTCCGATAGCGAATGCCAATGGTGTGCCGACCTCGAACAATGAGAACGGCACCAATAGCGCGGTGGGTGCGGCTACGATTGCCCTGCGTGCATTCGATACGCGCGCGACTCTTATTCTTTTGGATGGGCGCCGGATTGCTCCTTACCCGACGGGCAACAACGGGGGTGTCGGCGTGGGCCAAATGTTCGTCGATCTAAATTCGATCCCGCAAGCTGCCATCGATAGCATTGAAATCTTGAAGGATGGCGCTTCCACTACCTACGGCGCGGACGCGGTCGCGGGGGTGGTGAATGTGAAGCTGCGGCATGATTACCGCGGCGCGGAAGCGAGCGTCGAATACGGTAATACCTTGGATAAGGACTCGAGTTTGTTTGCCGCCTCCATGATCTTCGGCGCCGGCAACGACGATACCAACGTCACCGGCATCCTTAATTATTATCATCGCAACTCGATCGCCAACCGGGATCGGGGTTTCTCCGCCAAGCCGCCCTTTCTTAGCTCCAACACGAGCCCCTACAATCTCGAACTGAGCAGCGATGTGGTTGCCGCCGCCGGGGGGCCAAATTTGAATCCCGGCGGGATTGAATATGGAACTCCGCCAGATTTCACGAATGGATTGGCCCCGGCCAGTAATTATGTCTATGACACCAGTCGTGTCCGAGGTGTCGGTCACATTCTCCCGGGTTTTAACTTCAACCAATTCAACCTCTCGCTGCCGGCGTCTGAACGCTATGGCGGCTATGTCAGCGCCGATCATAAGTTCTTTGGCGACCAGTTGGTTCTTTATGCGGACTCGTTTTACCAGAACGTGAAGACGCATAACGAAGCGGCTCCCCCGGCGACCGGCGATTTCCAAACCAAAGGGCAGACCACGCTGGCGATTCCGCCGCATAGTGATTTGAACGGTGTGTCGCCGCCCGGTACTCCGACTTTTGCCGATACCGGACTGCCGGCTAATGCCTTCAACCCGTTCAATCCCTTCAACCAGATTATCTCCGGCGCCTCACGCGCTCGTCTGGCTGAGTTTGGGAACCGCTTGTTTGACAACGAGACTGATGCCTTTCTGAGCACGATCGGTGTCAGAGGGGACAAACTCTTTGATGG
>Ga0070670_100002686_pt1 | contig 14695 bp, 9 predicted proteins | sample KBSS63metaG_FD_64665 | JGI IMG/M metagenome (GOLD analysis project Ga0070670, IMG submission 64665) | Switchgrass rhizosphere microbial communities from Kellogg Biological Station, Michigan, USA - KBS S6-3 metaG | ecosystem: Host-associated > Plants > Roots > Rhizosphere > Soil ... | reverse complement strand
GGTTCGTCGCAGAACATCGCCTGGCCGAACATGATCCTGAACGCGGCGATGGCCGATTCGCTCGAGGGGATTGCCAACGAGCTCGAAGCGGCCACCGCCAAGGGCGAGGACCTGAACAAGGCGGTCGGCAAGCTCCTGACGAAGATCATCAAGGAGCACAAGCGCATCATCTTCAACGGCAACAACTATTCGGCCGAGTGGGAGAAGGAGGCGGGAAAGCGCAAGCTCCTGAACCACAAGAACACGATCGACGCCCTGCCCGAGCTGATGAAGAAGGACGCCATCAAGCTGCTCGAGCATTTCAAGATCCTCAACGAGCGTGAGGTGCACGCCCGCTACGAGGTCTTCCTCGAGAACTACAACAAGACCCTCAACGTCGAAGGCCAGCTCATGGTCCTGATCGCCAACCGCTACATCCTGCCGGCGGCGCTCGAATACCAGCGCAACATCGGTCAGAGCGTGGCGGCGGTCAAGGCTGGCGGGGCATCGTCGGTGCAGGGGAAGAGGCTGCTGTCGCAGTACACCAAGCTGGTGGACAAGTTCAAGACGCAGAGCGACGCGCTCGCGGCGGCGCTCGATCACAGCAACGGGTCGGCCGAGAAGCATGCGAAGTACATGCGCGACAAGGTCGTCCCGGCGATGAACAAGCTGCGCGAAACGGGCGACGAGATCGAAGTGCTCACGCCGCACGAGATCTGGCCGCTGCCGACGTATCGCGAGATGCTGTTCGTCAAGTAAGTCGTTCGGATCGTTCGAGTCGCTCTGGGGCGGGTGTGACACACCCGCCCCTTTTCACGTACCGGCTCGATCGTCGGGCCGCGCCATGTCGCAAGGAGCCGGGTGGGTGCCCGGATGGACCGTACCGAAACCCCGCGAAACTATGCGTTTCACGGCCATTTGGATCTCATGAATACGACGCGCTGGATCGACCGGATGGCGTTTCCTGGTGCGCCTCGATCTATTCGCGCCCTTCGTCGCCCAGTGTAGACTAGTGGGTCTGTGCGACGCGGCCCGGGCGTTGCATTGATGACACGGCTCTGCATCGCCTCTGGTGCATCGGCAGACGACAGACGTTCCATGGGTATTCTCGAAAAACTTCGCCCCCAACCGCGCTGGAAGCATGCCGATCCTGCTGTCCGCGCGGCCGCCGTTTACGAACTCGGGCCGGACGAGACCGACGCCCTGCGTGCGCTGGCGCGTGAAGACGCCGATGCGCGCGTCCGTCGTGCGGCCGTCAATCGCATCGACGACATCGACGTCCTTGCTGAAGTGGCCCGCACCGACCCGGACGAAGAGGTGCGCAACGAGGCCGTGCGCGGCCTGGCCGGACTCGCGGCCGAGGCCGACGAGCCGTCGCGCGCCCTTGATGCCGTGCGCCATCTCGCCACACTGGGGCGCACCCGCGAGGTGGTCGTCGTCGCCCGCGAGAACCGTGACGCCGCCATCCGCGCCGCGGTGATCGACCTCATCGACGAGCCGAAGGCCCTCGGATCCGTCAGCCGCCACGCCACCGACGCCCAGACGCGTCTCCGCGCGCTGGCGCGCGTGGCCGACGAGGGTGAGCTCCTGAATGTCGCCCTGAAATCCGAGCACACGGACAGCGCCGTGGCTGCGCTCGAGCGCCTCGACTCCACGGAGGCGCTGGCCGGTGTGGCGCAGCGTGCCCGCAACAAGGTGGCGAGCCGGCGCGCGAAGACGAAGTTGCGCCAGATCGAAGAGGCGTCGCAGATACAGGCCGAGCCGGCGGTGCGCATGAGCGATGAAGATCGCCAGCGTGGCCGGCTCTTGCTGCATCGCGCGGAATCGGTGGTTGCGATTGCCGATCCCGAGGAAGCGGCCCGCGCGCTGGCGGAGGTCCGTCTCGAGTGGGCGGAATTCGGCGCCGACGTGGATATCGAGGCCGGGCTGACCCAGCAGTTCGAGAGCGCGAGCGAGGCCGCGCGAGAAGCCATCGCCGAGCGTCAGCAGGAACGGGCGGCTGAGGAGGAGCGGGCGCGGGCGATCGCGCAGGAACAGGCCGAGCGTCTGGCGATCGTTCAGGAGATCGAGGAGTTGAGCGGCGATCATGCCCCGGACCGGATCGCCGAGCTGAAGGTCCAGTGGGATGCGCTGCCGCCGATGCCGTCAGACTATGCGGCGTCGCTGACGCGCCGGTTTCAGGATGCGTCCCGCGCCTTCGAGGATCGCGAGCGGCGGCGACTTCTGGCCGCGGCCGCGGCCGGCCGCCTCGAGACCCTGGCCACGGAGCTGGAGCAGCTGGTTGCCTCCGGCCAGCCGAACGAGGAGATCGTCGCGCGATGGCGCGGGCTGCGTCGGGACGCCGACGTGCTGCGCGAGCACGCCACGGCCAATCCTTCGGCGGCGGACCGTCTCGAGCGTGCGGTGACGGTGCTGGAAGAGAAGGAGCACGAGCACCAGCATCTGCGCGTCAAGCAGGAACAGGACAATCTGCGTCGTTTGCAGCAGCTCTCTCGCCAGGTGGAGACGCTGGCGGCGGCCGAGCAGATCACGTTGAAGGCCGGCGACCGCGCGCTTCGCGACATTCGCACCGCACTCGAGCAGCGCGTCCCGCTTCCGTCGAAAAAAGACCGTCAGGAGATCCACACGCGTCTCGAGCAGGCTCGTGCCGTCATTGCGCCGCGTGTGCAGGAACTGCGCGATGCTGACGAGTGGCAACGCTGGGCCAATCTTCAGGTGCAGGAAGAGCTGTGCCGCGAGATGGAGGCGCTGAAGACCGAGCAGAATCCGGAAACGGCGGCCAGGCGGATGCGCGAGCTGCAGGGGCGCTGGAAGGAAGTGGCGCTGGCGCCGCGCACGCAGGGCGAAGCGACGTGGAAGCGCTTCAAAACCGCGCAGGAGGAGATCTACAACCGCTCGGCGGCGTACTTTACGGCGCAGAACGCGGAACGGGTCGCCAACCTGACGAAGAAGCAGGCGCTGACCGAACGCGCCGAAGCCCTGGTCGACTCCTCGGACTGGGTCAGGACGGCATCACAGATTCAGGCGCTGCAGGCCGAATGGAAAACGATCGGTCCGGTCAGCCGCGGCCAGGAGAAAGCGGTGTGGGAACGGTTCCGCGCCGCGTGCGATCGGTTCTTCACGCGTCGCCAGGAGGATCTCAAGCGGCGCAAGGACGAGTGGTCCGTCAACCTCGCGAAGAAGGAAGCACTCTGCGCGCAGGCAGAAGGTCTGGCAGACTCCACCGATTGGAATACGACAGCCGCTGCTCTCAAGAAACTGCAGACGGAATGGAAGACGATCGGGCCCGTCCGTAAGGCGAAGTCCGATGCCGTGTGGCAGCGTTTCCGCGAGGCGTGCGATCGCTTCTTCGAGCGCTACAAGCATCGCGATTCGCTGGAGCTGCAGGAGAAGGCCAAGGCCCGGGACGAAGTCATTCGCGAGCTTGAAGCGCTGCTTCCCGCGGACGGCGCTTCCGCTGACGCTCCGGAGCAGCTCTACAAGACTATTCAGGACGCGCGCGCCAAATGGCAGCAGGCGCCCGAGCTCCCGCGCGGGCTGCAGCAGGACCTGGCGGCCCGGTACCACCAGGCGCTCAGCAGAATGGTGGCCGCATGGCCGAGCGCCTTCGCTGGCACCGATCTCGATCCTGAGGCGACCCGAAAGCGGATGGAAAAGCTGGTGACGCGTGTCGAAGAGCTCGCACCAGACAGAGCGAGTGCGCCGGCGCCTCTCTCTCCGGCGGAACGGCTCGCGCAGCAGTGGCGCGAGCGGCTGGCTGCGAACACGATGACCGGCGGCAAGAGTACCGAGACCGACGAGTCGCGCTGGCGCGCGGCCGAGCATGAGGTGCGCAACGCCCAGTCGCAGTGGGCGCGCTTCGGACCGTTGCCGGCGGATATCGCCGCGCCGCTGAACGAACGCTTCCAGCGCGCGTGCCGGCGGTTCTACGATAGCCGTCCCAGGGAAGGCGTCAGGGCGAAGGCCTAAGGCCCAAGGGCTGGTCCAGGAATCAGTCGAGAGGCGTCAGGCATGAAGCGTTCGGGCTTCGCGTGGTTCGTCGCGCTTGGTGTGAGCGGGACGCTTCTGGCGCAGGCGCCACCGGTCGCGCAAGCCGAAACGGGTGCAGCGAGGCCGCTGTGGACCGTCGAGACCGCTCTCGCATCACCCTACAGCGCGTACTACCATCAGCGATCCAACTCGATCTTCGTCTCCAACATTAACGGCGGCCGTTTCGACAAGGACGGCAACGGCTACCTCACGCGCATCGCGCCGAACGGCAAGGTCCTCGCCGAGAAGTGGGCGACCGGCCTCAACGCGCCGAAGGGAATCCGAAGCGTCGGGAACACGATCTGGGTGGCGGACATCGACGAACTCGTCGGCTTCGAGTTGACGGCGGACGGCGCGCGGCTCCGGTCGCGCATCAGAATCGATGGCGCCGGGGCTTTCAACGATCTCGCCGTCACAGCTGACGGCACGATCTTCGTCAGCGAAGCATGGCGCGATCCAGCGTCTCCCGACAGACCGTCGCGCATCTACATGATCACGGACGGCCACGCGTCGGTCTTCATCGAAGGTGCGGACGCCGGTCTGGTGCCGATCGGTTTGCTCGTTGATGGTGGCCGTCTGATCGTTGGAACGGGACGACAGTTGCTGGCATTCGATCTCAAGACGAAGGTGCGGACCATTATCGCGACGTCGAACGCCGTGAGCGAGATGAGCGGCATCGAGCCGGCGGAACCCGGTGCCTACTTCGTGAGCGACCTTCTGAGCCGGAAACTGTTCCATGTCGCCCGCGACGGCACGGTCACCACGCTCGTCACGTTCGATCACGGGGGTGCTGATATCGGTGTCCGTCCCATGGTCGAGCAGCTCGTGCAGGCAGGCACCGTGTTTGTGCCGTTCCTGGAACAGCATTCGGTGTCTGCGTACGACCTGTATCCGTTAATCCGCGCCGTCCGCTAACGCGGCCGCCACCGCTTTCCTCCCCAGCTCCGTCAGCGGATTGCCTTCGCGGCCCAGCGCGATGACGGCCACGCCGATCGCCAGCGCCCAGCCACGCGCGCGTCTCCACATCTGTTCGTCTGCCGGGTCCGACCGGTTGCGGCCGGCAGCCGTGAAGAGCGCCTCGCGGTGCTCCGCCGGCAGCAGCATCCACATCACCGACAGGTCGGTCGCCGGATCACCGCACGTGATGTCGCCGAAGTCGATGACCGCCGCGAGTTGATCGTCATCGAGCAGCAGGTTGGCTGGATGCAGATCGCCGTGGATCCACATCGGTGGTCCGGACCAGCGCGGCGTCACCACGAGCCGATCCCAGACCGCCAGCACACGCTCACGGTTGACGGCGTCGTGCAGTTGATCGAGATGCTCGTGCAGACGCGCGGTGCGCGCGTCCAGCGGGATGCTCCGAAACGGACTGCGCGGGGCCTCCGACGGTGCGGGCTGGTGGAGAGCGCAGAGGAAACGCCCCAGCGAGACGGCCACCGCCTGCGGATTGCGCGGCACGCCGGCAGCCGCATTCGTGCCGGCGAACCAGGGTACGACGGACCATGACCACGGAAAGCCGGCACCGGGATGACCGAGGCGGACCGGCGTTGGTACTGGAATCGGCAGCCGCGGCGCGAGTTGCGGCAGCCAGCGCTGCTCGTGCTCGATCATCGGAGCACTCAGTTTGCGCCGCGGAAGCCGGACCGCGAGGTCTTCACCAAGCCGGAACACGGCGTTGTCCCAGCCTTCGCCAACCTGGATCAGGCGCAGATGTGCGAGGTCGGGATGCTGTTCGCGAAGAAGGGCCTGGACCAGGCGCGCGTCGATCGTGACTTCAGCGGGCGGGCCGCCCGCCTTCGCCACCGGCTTCGGCGGGCCTGCGCCCACGATCAGCCTTCCAGGTAGGTATACCCGTGCAGGCCGTCCTCGTAGAAGCGGAGGAGCTGACCGGCGCCTTCGTAGCCGATGCGGCCGTCGCGCACGGCGGTCTCGACGTCGGTGCGCAGCTTGCCGAGCAGCATCTCTGCATCGAACTCGACGTAGTCCAGAACCTCGCGCACGGTATCGCCCTTGATCAGCGTGTCGAGGCGGCCGCCGTTTTCGTCGAGGCTGACGTGTACCGCGTGCGTATCGCCGAACAGGTTGTGCAGGTCGCCGAGAATCTCCTGATAGGCCCCGACGAGAAACACCCCGAGATAGTAGGAATCCTCGCTCATCGCGTGCAACGGCAGCGTCTTCTTCACGTCGCGCCGGTCCACGAATCGATCCAGCTTGCCATCCGAATCGCAGGTGATGTCCCCGAGGACCGCGTGCACGCCCGGTTTTTCGTTCAACCGGTGAATCGGCATCACCGGAAAGATCTGTTTGATCGCCCAGCTGTCGGGGATCGACTGGAAGAGGGAGAAGTTGCAGAAGTAGGTCTCCGACAGCTGTTCGTCGAGATTCTGCAGATCCTCGGGCACCTCGTCGAGCGTCTGCACGATCCGCCGCAGCTTCAGCAGAATCGCCCAGAAGAGGTTTTCCGCCAGACTGCGCTGTTCGAGCGGCAGGTATCCCGTATTGAACAGGCTCAACGACATGTCGAGCGCCTGCTGCGCATCGTGGAACGCTTCGAGTGCGTTCCGCGCACTGACGTTGTTGTACGTCTCGATGAGGTCCGCCAGCGGCTGCTCCCATTCAGGGTTGGCGGTGGTCGGTACCTTGTCTTCACCGAAGCCTGAGACGCCGAGCACGTTGAAGACGAGCACGCTGTGGTACGCGACCACGGCTCGTCCGCTCTCCGAGATGATGTTCGGATGCGGAATGTTGGCCTCGTCGCACACCGTCTGCACGTGGTACATCACGTCATTGGCGTACTCCTGCAGCGTGTAGTTCATGCTCGACTCGAAGTTCGTCTGCGAGCCGTCGTAGTCCACGCCAAGGCCGCCGCCGACGTCGAGATACTGCAGGCCGGCTCCCAGCTTGGCGAGCTCTGTGTACACGCGTGCCGCTTCGTTGAGTGCGCCCTTGACGATGCGGATATTGGTGATCTGGCTGCCGAGATGGAAGTGGAGCAGCTTGAGGCAGTCCTGCATGCCGCGGCTCTTCAGCTCCTCGAGGCCGCGCATGATCTCGGTGACCGTCAGCCCGAATTTCGAGCGATAGCCGCCTGACGACTGCCAGCGGCCGCTGCCGCGTGACGCCAGCTTCACTCGCATGCCGATCTGCGGCCGGACGCCAACTTTGTCCGCGATATCCAGAATCAGCCCGAGCTCGGTGTATTTCTCGATCACCGGGATGATGTTCCGGCCGATCTTCTGCGCCAGCATGGCCGTTTCGATGTACTCGGCGTCCTTGAACCCGTTGCAGATGATCGGCGTGTCGTTGTCCGCCAGCGCCACCACCGCCAGCAGCTCCGGTTTCGATCCGGCTTCCAGCCCGAAGTGATACGGCTTGCCGAAATTGAGCACCTCTTCGACGACCTGCCGCTGCTGGTTCACCTTGATCGGATACACGCAGTGGTAGCGCCCCTGGTAATTGTTCTGGGCGATGGCCGACTGAAACGCGGTGTGAATCTCGCCGAGCCGGTGCTTCAGGATGTCGCTGAAGCGGACGAGAACGGGAAGGCCGATTCCCCGGAGCTGCAGCCGGTCGACGAGTTGCTTGAGGTCGATGGCGCGCTGCGGGTCTTTGGTGGGGTGGACTTCGAGATGGCCGGAGGCATTCACTGAGAAGTAGCCGTTGCCCCATCGGCCCACCTCGTACAGCTCGCTCGCGTCGTGCACCGTCCACGCTCGCGTTGCCGTCGATGTCGCAGCCGTTGTCGTCGGCGTCGCTCGCCCGTTCGTGGCCGTGCTCATGCTCTGAGCATGATAAACGGATTTAGTCGCTCTGACGCGTAACTTTCGCGCGCCGGAGTCGTGATCAACAATGAACGGTCGTGACGACGCCCCGAATCCCCGCCATCAAGGTGTTGCTTCTGCCGAAGGACACCAACGCGCACGGAACCATCTTCGGCGGCGTCATCCTCTCGCACATCGACCTGGCCTCGGCGATTGAGGCCCGCACCGTTGCTGCACATCGCTACGTCACCAGGGCGATGCGTGAGGTGGAGTTCCACGAACCGGTCTTCGTCGGCGACATCGTCAGCTTCTATGCGCAGCTCGTGCGGGTGGGTCATACGTCAATCACAATCCGGGTGACCGTCGAGGCCGAACGCTGGGGCGTACCGCCGACGCGTATGGGGATGACCGGACATGGGGAAGTGGTGAAGGTCACGGAGGCCGAGGTCATTCTGGTGGCAGTGAACGACCAGGGGCGTCCGGTTCCGATTCGCCCGGATCAGGCCGGCCAACCATGAACTGGGTCAGCACGAGAGGCAGTTCGCCTCCCGTTCCGTTCATCGACGCGCTTTTTGCCGGAACGGCGCCCGACGGCGGGTTGTATATGCCGGAACGTCTGGAGCCGCTGCCCGCCGGCGCCATCGAGTCGCTTCGCGGTGCCAGTGTCGTGGACATCGGGATCCGGATCGGTTCGCACCTCCTGCGCGACGAGATCACTCCCGAGGCAATTCGCCCTCTGATCGCCTCGGCGCTCGACTTTCCGATTCCACTCGTCCGGGTCACCGATCGCATCTGGGCTCTCGAGTTGTTTCATGGCCCGACGATGGCCTTCAAGGACGTCGGCGCGCGGGTTCAGGCTCGCCTGCTGCACCATTTCACCGACGGCACGCCGCTGACGATCCTCGTGGCCACCTCCGGGGACACTGGAAGCGCCGTGGCGCAGGCTTTTCATCGGGTGCCCGACACGCGCGTGCTCGTCCTTTACCCGGAGGGGCAGGTCAGCGACGTTCAGGAAGCGCAGATGGCGTCGCTCGGCGACAACGTGACCGCGCTGGCGATGCATGGCACGTTCGACGACTGTCAGCGGCTCGTCAAGCAGGCATTCGCCGACGACGAGCTGCGGCGGCATGTGTGGCTGACGCCGGCGAACTCAATTAATCTCGGCCGACTGCTACCGCAGGTCTTTTATTACTTCGCCCTGGCGCGCCTGATGAATGGCCCGCCCACGATCGTCTCGGTTCCGAGCGGCAACTTCGGCAATCTCACCGCCGGCCTCATCGCCAAGCGTCTCGGGCTGCCGGTCAAGAAGTTCGTGGCGGCGACCAATGTGAACGACACGGTGCCCGAGTACCTGCGCACCGGCGAGTACCACCCGCGGCCGTCCGTGAGGACGGTCGCCAACGCGATGGATGTGGGTGCGCCAAGCAACTGGGAGCGAATCGAGGCGCTGTACCGGCACAACCTGGACGACATCCGTCACGACATCGTCGGGTCCGCCTACACGGACGCGCAGGTCGTGGCGGAGATCGGCCGTGTCTACCGGGAACACGAGTATCTGCTCGACCCCCACAGCGCGATCGCGTGGCTGGCGCTGCAGAATGCGCTGGACGCTGATCCGGACGCACAGGGTGTGTTCGTCGCGACGGCGCATCCCGGCAAGTTCCGTGAAGTCGTCGAACCGGCAATCGGACGGACGGTTCCGCTGCCGCGTCCGCTGCAGGAAGCGTTGGGACGACCGCGGCACTCGGTATCCATGGACGTGGATTACGGGGCGCTGCGGGAATTCATTGTTGGTGGGTCCGCCTCCAACGGCCAACAGGCGCGGCGGAGCTCGACCCACAGCTGATGTACGTAGGGCCCCCTTAACATGCCTACACTCGACACGTTTCGCCCTGAGCCCGGGAATCTTCCAACCCGTGACGCGATTCCCGCGCGGTACACCTGGGATCTGAGCGCGATTTGCGCCGACTGGAACGCGTGGCAGCAGAGTTACACGACGCTGGACGCAGCGATTACAGCATTCACGAAGTTACAGGGGACGCTCGCGTCCGGTGCCGATGCGCTGCTGACCGCGTTTGCGGCGATGGACGAGATGGGTGCGCTCAGCTACCGCGTCTGGTACTACGCGTCGCTCCATTACGACGAGGACCAGCGCAACAACGAGATCAATGCCCGTCGTCAGCAGGTCCAGATTCTGTTCGCGCGCCAGCAGCAGGCGGGCTCGTGGTTCAACCCGGAGCTGCTCGCCATCCCGCTCGACACGATTCGTGGATGGATGGACGGAAACGAGGCGCTGGCGGTGTACCGCTTTGCGATCGAGAGCCTCTTCCACGAGCAGGAGCACGTGCTCGACGAAAAAGGCGAACGGCTGCTGTCCTATTCGGGCCGGTTCAACAGCGTGCCCTACGACAGCTACTCGGCACTGACGACGGCGGACATGAAGTTCCCGTCGATCACGTTGAGCACCGGAGAACAGGTCACCCTGACATACGGCCAGTACCGGGCGCTGCTCGAAACGAATCGACGTCAGGACGATCGCGCCGCCGCCTACCGCGCGTTTCACCAGGTGTACGCGGACAGCCAGAACACCTACGCGTCGCTCTATAACGGCGTCCTGCAGCGGGACTGGTTTCATGCGCGCGCGCGCGGATACGCGAGCACACTCGATGCCGCGCTGCACGGCAATAACATCCCGACCTCGGTCGTCGAGAACCTGATCGCGGTCGCCAAGCAGAACGTGGAGCCGCTGCGGCGGTATCACCGTCTGCGCCGCCGCGTGCTCGGGCTCGAGCGCTACCAGTTGTTCGACATCTTCATTCCGCTGGTGGAGCACGACGCGACCTACGCCTACGACGAGGTGGGTGCCTGGATCACCGATTCCGTGGCACCGCTTGGCCGTGAATACCAGGCACGCGTACGCGAGGCGTTCGACGGCAGATGGATCGACGTGTTCGAAAACGCGGGGAAGCGCAGTGGCGCCTACTCGGCACCCGTGTACGGGGCACACCCGTACATGCTGCTCAACTACAACGAAACGCTCGACGCCGTGTTCACGTTGGCCCACGAGATGGGCCATTCGATGCACACCCTGCTGTCGCACCAGGCGCAGCCCTTTGTCTACGCCGGCTACACGATCTTCGTCGCCGAGGTCCCGTCAACGCTGAACGAGGCGCTGTTCCTGGACTTGATGCTCGAACGCGCGGACAGCCGCGAGCAGCGGGCGGTGCTGCTGCAGCACGCGATCGACAGCATTGCGAGCACGTTCTATACCCAGGTGATGTTCGCAGACTTCGAACTGCAGGCACACCGGCTGGTCGAAGAGGACAAGCCGGTGACCGCCGACGTGCTCAACGAGATGTATGCGGGCCTGTTGCGCGACTACTACGGCGATGTCATCGATCAGGAAGCGGTCTCGCGACTGACGTGGGCCCGCATTCCGCACTTTTTCAGCACGCCGTACTACGTCTATCAGTACGCGACCTGCTTCGCGTCCACCGCGCGGTTGATGCAGGACATCCGCTCGAAGGATGGCCGTCTCTCGAGCGAAGCCGTTGATCGGTATTTATCACTGCTCAAGGCGGGCGGCAGCGACTATCCGATGAACCTGCTCGCGCGCGCCGGAGTCGATCTGAGCCAGCCCGACACCGTCCGGGCCGTCGGCGATGAGCTGAGCATGCTCGTCGGCAAGCTCGAACGGGAACTCGGAACCTGAACCTCAAACTCCGAACGGAACCTGAACACGAAGCTGGAAGGGAGAACCGGGAAGCGTGAACTGAGGAGTTCTTAGAAGACGATCGTGAACGTCATCCATGGCACCGTCAGTGCGCCATCACGCGAATCAGCTTCTCGTACGTGCTTCGCTCAGCCTGCCGCAGTTCGTCGGTCAACTCTTCGACGAGCACCAAACTTCGCCGGAACCCGCGGTCTACGAACGGACGACGCGAGACTTGACTGCGGTCAGAGACCTCATGTAGCCTTATATCCGGATTTACGGATGGTAGCTATTCTCGAGCATATGTCGGCGCTGTCGGACTCGACCCGGTGCCGTGTACTCATGCTCCTGGAAAAGCAGGAACTCACCGTCACCGAACTGTGCACGGTCCTCCAGATGCCGCAGTCGAGCGTCAGCCGGCACTTGAAGACGCTGGCCGACGACAACTGGGTCGTGTCACGCCGCGACGGCACGAGCCGTTTCTACGCGATGTCGACGGGAGACGAGCTCGACCCGGGTGCGAGGCGGCTCTGGCCGATCATCAAGGAACAGGTTGCAGCGACATCGGCAGCAGGGCAGGATGATCGACGCCTTCGCGGTGTGCTGGCGAGGCGGCGTGCGAAGTCTCAAGAGTTCTTCGCGTCCGCTGCGGGTGACTGGGATCGCCTCCGCGGCGATCTGTTCGGCGATACGTTCTATCTCTGGGGCGTACTCGGGTTGATCGATCCGACGCTCGTCGTCGGCGACCTCGGATGTGGAACGGGGCAGTTGACGGAAGTTGTCGCGCCCTATGTTCGGCAGGTCATCGCCGTCGATAGCTCGGCGGACATGCTGGACGCGGCGCGTCATCGTCTCGTTGGCTCAGGCAATGTCGATCTGCGGCAGGGTGAGCTGGAAAACCTGCCGATCGCTGCCGGCGAACTCGACGCAGCGATGCTCTCGCTCGTTCTGCACTACTCACCGTCACCCGGACGTGCGCTGGCGGACGTCGGTCGAGTGCTGCGGCCGGGTGGGCGAGTGCTGGTGGTCGACATGCTGCCGCACGAGCGGCAGGAATATCAGCAGCAGATGGGCCATGTGTGGCTCGGGTTCTCTGAGAAGCAGATCGGGAAGTTCTTGACGGATGCGGGATTCAGCGATGTCCGGATGCGGTTGCTGCCGGCTGATCCCGATGCCATGGGACCCGCGTTGTTTGCGGCGGCAGCAGTAAGGCAGTGAAACAAGGAATGCAGAATTCAGAATGCAGAATGCAGGCAGGGCCTGAATTCTGAATCCTGCATTCTGAATTGAAGCGAAAGGGAGCGTATGTCAACTGTTCTGAGCGAGAAGATGCATGCGTACGAGGCCGCCAAGGCCGCCGGCCGTGTGCCGTACAAGGTTGCCGATCTCGGCCTGGCCGAGTGGGGCCGCAAGGAACTGCGTCTCGCCGAAGGCGAAATGCCCGGCCTGATGGCGATCCGCAAGCGCTACGCGGGCAAGAAGCCGCTGGCCGGCGCCCGCATCATGGGCAGCCTGCACATGACGATTCAGACGGGCGTGCTCATCGAGACGCTCGCCGACCTCGGCGCCGACGTGCGCTGGGTGTCGTGCAACATCTTCTCGACCCAGGATCACGCCGCCGCAGCGGTCGTCGTCGGTCGTACGGAGACGGGCGGCACGGCCCAGGACCCGAAGGGCATCCCCGTATTCGCCTGGAAGGGCGAGACGCTCGACGAGTACTGGTGGTGCACGGTGGAGGCGCTGGTCTGGCCGGACGGTCAGGGCCCGACGCTGATCGTGGACGACGGCGGCGACGCGACGCTGTTCGTGCACAAGGCCTTCCAGTTCGAGAAGGCGGGCAAGGTGCCGGCGTTCAACCCGGACAAGGATCCGGAGGAGTGGGGCGTCATCCTCAATAAGATCAGCGCGGAGCTGAAGGCGAATCCCGGCCGTTGGACGTCGATCGCCAGCGCCATCCGTGGAGTCAGTGAGGAGACGACCACCGGTGTGCACCGGCTGTACGAGATGGCGAAGAAGGGCGAATTGATGTTCCCCGCCATCAACGTCAACGACTCGGTCACCAAGAGCAAGTTCGACAACATCTACGGCTGCCGTCACTCGGTCATCGACGGCCTGAACCGCGCCACCGACGTCATGCTCGGCGGCAAGGTTGCCGTCGTGTTCGGCTTCGGTGAAGTGGGCAAGGGCTGCGCCGAGGCGCTGCGGGGTCAGGGCTGCCGCGTGGTCGTCACCGAGATCGATCCGATCTGCGCGCTGCAGGCGGCGATGCAGGGCTACGAAGTCAAGACGATGGACGACGTCGTCAGCACCGCGGACATCTTCGTGACCACGACCGGCAACTTCGACATCATCACCGCCGAGCACATGTCGAAGATGAAGGACAAGGCGATCGTGTCCAACATCGGTCACTTCGACAACGAGATCGACATGGCCGGCCTGGCGAAGTGGAAGGGCATCAAGAAGATCAACATCAAGCCGCAGTACGACGAGTGGGTCTTCCCGGATGGCCACAGCGTGATGGTGCTGGCCGAAGGCCGACTGATGAACCTCGGATGCGCGACCGGTCACCCGAGCTTCGTGATGTCGGCGTCGTTCACCAACCAGACGCTGGCGCAGCTCGAGCTCCACGCCAACGCCGAGAAGTACGCCAAGACGTCGGTGACCATGCTGCCGAAGAAGCTGGACGAGGAAGTAGCGCGGCTGCACCTCGAGCAGATCGGCGTCAAGCTGACGAAGCTCACCCAGGCGCAGGCCGACTACCTCGGCGTGCCGGTCGAGGGGCCGTACAAGCCGGAGCACTACCGGTACTAGTTGGTAGTTAGCTGGTTGGTAGTTAGCTAGTTAGATAGTTCGTAGTAGGGACGGGTTCCGCAAGGGGGCCCGTCCTTTTTTTATCTCCGAACTACCAACTACCAACTACCAACTACCAACTACCAACTAACGCTGACCTTGACCTCTGCCGGCCGCCTCGCCATCATTCCTCTGCCACGCGGGGAAGGACGGATGAGATGCGACGTCTCCAGTCGCTGCTCTGTCTGTTGATGCTTGGTGGCGGTGTGTCCGGCTGCGAGGGATTCTTCCTCGTCGTCTCGACCGGCCCGCTTCCCGACCAGAAGCTCTCGCCGACGGCACCGCCGCCCGTGACAGTCATCGCGGTTGGCGATCTGGTTCACGGCACGTTTGTCACGCCTCAGGTCTGTTTCGACGTCAGGGC
>Ga0070670_100002684_pt1 | contig 14698 bp, 14 predicted proteins | sample KBSS63metaG_FD_64665 | JGI IMG/M metagenome (GOLD analysis project Ga0070670, IMG submission 64665) | Switchgrass rhizosphere microbial communities from Kellogg Biological Station, Michigan, USA - KBS S6-3 metaG | ecosystem: Host-associated > Plants > Roots > Rhizosphere > Soil ... | reverse complement strand
CTCATGTCGTGGCTGTACCACCGCCCGACGGAGGGGACGCTGACGTTCATCGAGCAGAAGTTCGCGAATCGGCCCGAGATCGTCGAGGCGAACTCGAAGGCGTTCAAGGCGGGCTGGAACTACGGCGAGACGTCCGAGGACTTTGCGAGCTCGTACGAAGTCGCGCCGGCGAAGGCGGCGCCCGGCACCTACCGCCAGGTCTCGGGCAACACCGCGTTGACCTACGGCCTCGTCGCCGCGAGCAAGCTGAGCGGCCTCCCGCTGTTCCTCGGCGCGTATCCGATCACGCCTGCCTCGGACGTCCTCGAGCAGCTCGCCGGCCTCAAGCACTTCGGCGTCAGGACCTTCCAGGCCGAGGATGAGATCGCCGCCTCCGGCGCTGCGCTCGGCGCCGCCTTCGGCGGGTCGCTCGGCGTGACGACCTCGGCAGGACCGGGCATCGTCCTCAAGTCGGAGACCGTGGGTCTCGCGGTGACGCTCGAGCTGCCGCTCGTCGTCGTCGACATCCAGCGCGCCGGTCCCTCGACCGGCATGCCCACGAAGCCGGAGCAGGCCGACCTGCTGATGGTCATGTTCGGGCGGAACTCCGAGTCGCCGGTGCCGGTCGTGGCGGCGTCGACACCGTCCGACTGCTTCGGCGCCGCGATCGAGGCGGCGCGGATCGCGGTGAAGTACCGCACGCCCGTGTTCCTCCTGTCGGACGCCTACCTCGCGAACGGGTCCGAGCCATGGCTGATCCCGGACGTCGGCACGCTCCCGGAGATCGACGTCGGCTTCGCGACGGGTCCGAACGACGGCGCGCGGTTCCTTCCCTACCGCCGCGACGCCCAGACGCTCGCGCGGCCGTGGGCGGTCCCCGGCACGCCCGGTCTCGAGCACCGGATCGGAGGGCTCGAGAAGGAGGACGAGACCGGCAACGTCTCGTACGACCCGGAGAACCACGACCGCATGGTCCGGCTCCGCGCGGCGAAGGTCGCCGGGATCGCGGCCGACATCCCGGAGCTCGAGGTCGACGATCCCGACGGCGCGGACACGCTCGTCCTCGGCTGGGGTTCGACCTACGGGGCGATCGGCGCCGCGGCGCGGAGGGTGCGCGCGGCGGGACGTACGGTCGCGACCGCGCATCTTCGTCACCTGAACCCGTTCCCACGAAACACGGGTGAGGTCGTGCGCGGCTACGAGAAGGTGCTCGTTCCCGAGATGAACCTCGGCCAGCTGCGAATGCTCGTCCGGTCCGAGTTCCTCGTCGACGCCGCGGGCTACAACAAGGTGCGAGGCCGGCCGTTCCGCGCGGCCGAGCTCGCTGACGCGATCACGGCGCTGGTGGACCAGTGAGTGGGGGAAACGGCAATCTCGTGCAGCTGACGCCGAAGGACTTCAAGTCCGACCAGGAGGTGCGCTGGTGTCCGGGCTGCGGCGACTACGCGATCCTCAACGTCATGCAGGGGTTCATGCCCGAGCTCGGGCTCGAGCGGGAGCGCATCGTGTTCGTGTCGGGGATCGGCTGCGCGGCGCGCTTTCCGTACTACATGCAGACGTACGGGATGCATTCGATCCACGGGCGTGCGCCTGCGATCGCAACCGGCCTCGCGGTTACGCGCCCCGACCTGTCGGTCTGGGTGGTGACCGGCGACGGCGACGCGCTCTCCATCGGCGGCAATCACCTCATCCATGCGCTGCGCCGCAACGTGAACCTGAAGATCCTGCTCTTCAACAACCGCATCTACGGGCTCACGAAGGGTCAGTACTCGCCGACCTCGGAGCTCGGAAAGGTCACGAAGTCGACCCCGCTCGGCTCGCTCGACCACCCGTTCAATCCGCTCTCCGTCGCGATCGGCGCCGAGGCGTCGTTCGTCGCGCGCGCGATCGACACCGACAAGAAGGGTCTCACCGAGGTGCTCGGTGCAGCCGCACGCCACCGCGGATCGGCGTTCGTGGAGATCCTGCAGAACTGCAACATCTACAACGACGGCGCATTCGACGTCGTCCGGGAGGACAAGGGAAACCGCATCTACCTCGAGCACGGCGAGCGAATCCGGTTCGGCGTCGAGGGTGAGCGCGGCATCCAGCAGTACCCGGACGGCTCGCTTCGCGTCGTCGACGTCGCCGAGGCGGGTGAGAACTCACTCCTCGTCCACGACGAGTCTCACGTCCAGGCGAGCCTGGCTTTCGCGCTCTCTCGGATCACGTGGGAGACCCACGGCGCCGTCCCGCTCGGCGTCTTCCGCGCGCTCGAGCAGCCGGTCTACGACGATCTCATGACAGAGCAGCTCGAGGCGGCGAAGGGGCAGCACGGCGACGGCGATCTCGACGCCCTGCTCCACGCGGGCGACACCTGGACGGTTCCCGCCTAAGTCTCCGCGAGGAACCGTACGATCCGGGCGGCGATCTCCTCGCCCTTCTCCTCCTGCAGGAAGTGGCCTGCGCCGACGACCGTCTCGGCCGGGCCGGCGCCCGGGATGCGGGACGCCATGTGCTCGGCGGCGACGGTGGAGAAGATCGGATCGGAGTCCGAGAAGAGGACGAGCGCCGGCCGCTCCCAGCTCTCGAGAGCGGCTCGCACCTCGAGCATCTTCGCGGCGCTCGGGTGGTCGATCTCCGTCGGGACGAGCTCGGGGAACGCGAGCACGCCCGCCTTCGACTCCGGCGTCGGAAACGGCGCGTTGTAGGCCTCGATCACGTCGTCGCCCGGGTCCGTCACGCACGACAGGCGGACGAGCTGACCGGGAACGAGATCGGAGCCCACGCGCCGCATGAACTCGCGGAACCGCAGCCACTCCGGCGACGGCGCCCGGCCCGCGCCGATCCCGGTGTTGAGGATCACGAGGCGCGACACGCGCTCGGGATGCTCGACGGCGAGCCGGAGCCCGACCGGCCCGCCCCAGTCCTGCACGACGACGGTCGCGTCGCGAAGGTCGAGCTCGTCCGCGAGGCGCTCGATCGACCCGTAGTGGAAGTCGTACGAGTAGACCCCGATGCTGGTCGGCTTGTCCGAGCGGCCGAACCCGAAGTAGTCGGGCGCCACGACGCGGGCGACGCCCGCGACCGTCGGAATCACCTTCCGGTAGAGGAACGCCCAGCTCGGCTCGCCGTGGAGCAGGAGGACGGGCGCACCTTTGCCTTCGTCGACGTAGTGCATCCGCAGCCCGTCCTGCTCGAGGTACCGCGGCCCGAAGGCGTAGTCCGGCAACCCGGCGAATCGCTCGTCGGGCGTGCGGAAGACGTCCACGCGCTCAGCCTAGGCGCTCGATGAGGTCGGCCGCCGCCACCGTGCCCGGGACGGCTTGCACGCGGGACGAGATGGCGGCCATGCGTGCGTGGAGCGCGTCGTCGGCCAGGAGCCGGTCGATCGCGCCGAGCAGCTCGCCGTCCTCGAACTCGTACGTCTGCAGGCGGATGCCGAAGCCCGTCTCGGCGACCCGCTGCGCGTTGTCGTACTGGTCCCAGAAGAGCGGCAGCGCGATCATCGGCTTCCCGAAGTGGAAGCACTCGGTCGTCGTGTTGTTCCCGCCGTGGGTGATGACGACGTCGGCGAAGGGGAGGAGCGCTGGCTGGGGGACGAACTCGTCGCCCCACATGTTCTCCGCGAGCTCGAACTCCGACGCCTGCGGGCCTTTCGAGACGACGAACCGGTGCGGCGCTCGCGAGAGGACGTCGACGAGTCGCCTCATGAGGTCGACGTCAGCCGAGCCGAGGCTTCCGAGCGACACGTAGACGAGCCCGCCGTCGCCTTCCATGATCTCCGACGCCAGCCCGAGCACGGCCTGCTGCCGCCGGACGCACGTGTCGAGCCGATGCCACGTCGGCGCGAGCGCGGTGCCGCGAGCGTAGTCGGCCTCGGCGGGGTAGAGGTAGAGGTTGAGCCAGTCGGACTCGTGGATGAACTCCGCCGTCGGGAGCGGCGGGGCTCCGCGCTCGGCGCAGAACGCGGAGAACTCGCCGTGCAGGTCGGCGGTCGCGCGGGCGTACTCCGCGCGGAACTCGTCCCATCCAGTCGGGTCACCGGCCGGGTAGCCCGAGAAGACGGGCGGGATCTCCGCGTCCTTCACCTCGAGCGGGTTGCAGGAGACGATCCGCACCCACGGCCGGCCCGAGTGGTGGATCGCCGGGAAGCAGACGACGTTGTCCTCGACGATCACGTCGGGCTCGACCTCGTCGAATATCTCGCGGAGTCGGTCGTCGACGTACCGCGCGCCGTCGCACAACGCCCGCCACGTCGGCTCGATGAACTCTGTGAGCTGCTCGATGGTCGGCTTCCGGAAGACGGGCGCGGTGTCGCGGATGAAGTCCTTCCAGAACTGGCCCGGCTCCTCCTCGACCTCGGGCGGCGGCCCGAGGCGCATGAGCCGCTCCTCGAAGCCCTGCGCCTCGAGCGAGCCCGCGAACGACTCCTCGACGACGAAGACGACGCGGTGCCCCCGTTCGACCAGCACCTGTCCGATCCCGACGCAGTTGTTCGTCGGGCCGTACGCCCCCTCGGGGAAGAACACGACGGTCGCCACGGCGTGACTCTCTCACGGTCGGTTGCTTCGCGTCAAAGGGAGGAGTAGTGTCGCTTCAGTTTTCTTCGATGGACTCGCAGATTGCTGAAGCCAGGGTCGACGAGCTCGAACGCGTCGACGTCGGGGAGCGCCTCCGGGCGATCCGGCGTCTGCGGCGAGCGACGCTGAAGACCGTCGCGGACCGTGCGGACCTCTCGGAGAGCTTCCTGAGCCAGGTCGAGCGTGGCCGCGCGAATGCGAGCGTCGCCTCGCTCAAGCGCATCGCGGCAGCGCTCGGCGTCAACGTCGCCGACCTCTTCGAGCCCAACGGCTCGACCGGGAAGCCTCGTGTGCTGCGCCGTGAGGCGCGGCCGAACCTCGCGTTCGGGACGCTCGGCCGGAAGTTCATGCTCACCCCGCGTCCACTCGAGAACCTGCAGGTCATCGTCGGCGAGCTCGATACCGCCGGCTCGACGGGGGAGGAGCCGTACACGCACGGCGACTCCGAAGAGCTCCTCGTCGTCCTGACCGGACACGTGTCGCTCCAACTCGGCTCGGACGTGTTCGAGCTCTCGACCGGCGACTCGATCGACTACCGGTCCTCGACCCCGCACCGGCTGGTGAACATCGGCAGCGATGCCGCGGAGGTGATGTGGATCATCAGTCCGCCCAGCTACTGAGTCCGGGCCCCGCCGCTGCGGGCACGCCAGACGTCGAGCTCGCCGGCGTGACGAAGCTGTTCGGCTCCGTCACGGCCGTCGACGGCATCGACCTGCAGGTGCACCCCGGTGAGTTCCTCTCCCTGCTCGGTCCTTCCGGCTGCGGCAAGACGACGACTCTCCGACTCATCGCAGGCTTCGAGCAGCCCGACGAGGGGCAAGTGCGGATCGGCGGCACCGACGTCTCGCGCGTCCCGCCCTACAAGCGCGACGTCAACACGGTGTTCCAGTCGTACGCGCTGTTTCCGCACCTGAACGTCCTCGACAACGTCGCCTACGGCCTCAAGCAGCGCGGCCTCGGTCGGGCTGAGCGCAGGACGCGAGCGACCGAGATGCTCGCGCTGGTCCGGCTCGAGGGGCTCGAAGGCCGCAAGCCGCGGCAGCTCTCGGGAGGGCAGCAGCAGCGGGTGGCCCTTGCGCGCGCGCTCGTCATGCACCCGCGCGTGCTGCTCCTCGACGAGCCGCTCGGTGCGCTCGACCTCAAGGTGCGCAAGGAGCTGCAGATCGAGCTGAAGCGGATCCAGGAGGAGATCGGGATCACGTTCGTGTACGTCACGCACGACCAGGAGGAGGCGCTCGCGATGTCGGACCGCGTCGTCGTGATGAATGGGGGACGCATCGAGCAGATCGGGGCGCCGCCCGAGATCTACGACACGCCGGCAACCGAGTGGATCGCCGGCTTCATCGGAGACACGAACTTCATTCGTGTCGGCGACAAGGCGGTTGCCGTCAGGCCCGAGCGCCTTCGGGTGCATGTCGGCAGCGAAGGCGTCCCCGGCGTCGTCGCCACGACGATGGTGATCGGGCCGGCGGTGCAATGCGTCGTGCGGCTCGAGGACGGTCAGGAGGTGCTTGCGCGGGAGCAGCGGTCAGAAGCACGCGGGGGGATCGAGGCGCTCGCCGAGGGCGAGCGCGTCTCGGTCACGTGGGCCGACGAGGCGGCCCTCGACTTCGACGAAGGAGGGAACGAATGAGCGACGAGCTCACGTGGGAACAGCCCGTCAACCGGCGCGGCTTCATCGCGGGCGCCACTGCGGCGGCGTTCGCAGCTGCAGGTCTCTCGCGGCTCGCGCCCGATGCGTTTGCAGCGTCGGAAGCGGAGACGCTCAACTTCTACAACTGGGCGCAGTACGTGAACCCGAAGACATACGCGGCGTTCACGAAGGCGACCGGCATCCAGGTCAAGAAGAGCTTCTACGACTCCAACGAGACGCTGCACGCGAAGCTCAAGGCCGGTGCTCGGGGGTACGACCTGGTCTGCCCGTCGAACTACATGACGAAGCAGCTCATCGCGGAGAAGCTCGTCGAGCCGCTCGACTGGTCGAAGCTTCCGAACGTCAAGAAGTACGTCGATCCGAAGTTCCACAACACGCCGGACGACCCCAAGAGCACGTACTCGGTGGTCAAGGACTGGGGCACGACGGGCTTCATGTACCGGACGGACAAGATCAAGGAGCGGCCGACGACGTGGAGGGAGTTCGTCGCGCTCACGAAGAAGTACGGCAAGACGACGATGGTCGACAGCTCGCCCGAGGTCCTCGGGTCGATCGCGACGATGCTGGGCTACTCGTACTCGACCGAGGACAAGAAGGAGCTCGACGAGGTCAAGAAGGTGCTGTTCGAGCTCAAGCCGTACATCGTCGCGCTCCACTCGTCGAACTACGACACGCTCATCGCGAGAGGGAAGGCCTGGATGGGCCTCGGCTGGAGTGGGGACGGCATCCTCCTGGCGTCGAAGGTGCCGGCGAAGTACGTGGTCGCCAAGGAGGGCGGGGAGATCTGGATCGACTACTACAACATCCCCGTCGGTGCGAAGAACCCCGACGCGGCGCACGCCTGGATCAACTTCGTCTACCAGCCGAAGAACAACGGCGTCGAGACTGCGTACACCTACTACGGGTCGCCGCTCAAGCGATCGCTCCTCAAGGGAACCGCGGCCGGGAAGCTTCTCGCGGACCCCGTCGTCTTCCCGCCGCCGGCGACGGTGAAGAAGCTCGAGGTCAACCAGGTCACCCCGAACGGAAAGCGGCTCCGCGAGCGCATCTGGACGGAGTTCAAGGCCTCGTGACGATTGGCAGTAACTACGACCGCGGCCGCAATGCGGCCGCGCTTTAGGGATCTACGCGCGACGGGAATCCGCGGCTCAGCGGATTCCCGTCCTGCGCAGTCAGGAGCTCCGCGTTATCCGGGCTGGCTCGTCCTGCCGGCTGTCGCCTGGTACGCCGTCTTCTTCCTCGTCCCCCTCGGCTTCATCGCGGCGACCAGCTTCGGTCAGGTCGAGGGCTTCTCGGACGTCGCGTACACCTGGACGCTGGACAACTACCGCTACCTCTGGGACGACGTCTCCGGGGACCTCCACCTCTACCGCGACATCTTCCTGGAGACCCTGAAGCTGTCGATCGTCGGAACGCTGTCGACGCTCGTCATCGGCTTCCCGCTCGCCTACTACATCGCCCGGTACGCCAAGCACAAGACGTTGCTCCTGCTGCTCGTCATCGTTCCCTTCTGGACGAGCTTCCTGATCCGCGCCTATGCCTGGCTGATCGTCCTCGACCCCGAGTTCCCGCTGTTCCGGGCACTCGGCCTGACGGGCTTCCTCGAGCGCCACGAGATCCTCTTCACGCCGAACGCGGTCTACATCGGCGTTGCCTACAACTACCTGCCCCTGATGGTCCTGCCGCTCTATGCGGCGCTCGAGCGCATCGACTGGTCGCTCGTCGAGGCGGCTCAGGACCTCGGAGATCCGCCCTTGCGTGCCTTCCGGCGAATCACGCTCCCGCTCGCTCTCCCGGGGATCCTCGCGGGGTCGCTGCTCGTGTTCATCCCGCTGACGGGCGAGTACATCATCCCGGTCATCCTCGGAGGCAACAAGACGTTCTACGCGGGCAACCTCATCGCGCAGCAGTTCCTCGAGTCCGAGGACTGGCCGCTCGGCTCGGCGATAGCGATGGTCGTCATCGGCGCCCTGACGATTGCGCTCGTGGTCTACGCCCGTGCGCTGGGGCGGCAGGAGCAGCACTCGTGACGGGACGCCGACTCCTCGGTGGGTACGCGATCCTGGCGTACGTCTTCCTCTACGCCCCGATCGCGGTCGTGGTTGTCTTCGCCTTCAACGGTGGCCGGGACGTCCTCTACTGGCAGGGCTTCTCGACGAAGTGGTTCGAGGTCGCACTCGAGACGCCGGAGATCCGCAGCGCGCTCAAGTTCAGCATCCTCATCGCGCTCGGGAACGCGGTGGTCGCCTGCGTCCTCGGGACGATGCTCGCACTCGCGTTGCCCAGGATGCGGTCGTGGGTTCGCACGCCGATCGACGCGCTCGCGTACATGACGCTCGTCACACCCGAAATCGTGTTCGCAATCGCGGTGCTCGTGTTCTTCGTCCAGGCAGGGAGCCGGCTCGGGCTCGAAAGCCCACTCGGGTGGCACACGATCCTGATCGCGCACGTGGTCTTCAACGCGTCCGTGGTCGCTCTGGTCGTCCGTGCCCGGTGGGTGTCGATGGGCCAGCATCTCGAGGAAGCGTCCTTCGACCTCGGAGCGGGGCCGCTCTCGACGTTCAGGCAGGTGACGTTGCCACGGCTAGCGCCCGCGATCCTCGCCGGCGGACTGCTCGCCTTCACGTTCTCGTTCGACGACTTCATCACCTCGTTCTTCGTCGCCGGCACGAACTCGGAGACGCTGCCGATCTACATCTGGGGCCAGCTGCGGTTCGGGGTCACGCCTGCGATCAACGCGACTGCGGCGATGATGCTCGCCTTCACGCTGGTCGTCGTCGTCCTCGCGTACCTGGTGCTCCGCCGCTCGGGGCAAGAGCGCGACAGCGGCGGCCTACCCGGTGTGTAGCGCAAGACCGGAATCCGCTAGCGCGGACTCCGGTCGCGCGAAAGACCCCTGAAGGCGACCGCCTTGCGGTCGCGGCGTCCACCCTCCTTGTTACGCGCGTGAAGGCACGGGCTCGACCACGCGGGGGCGCCAGGCGTTCGCGACTCCGATTGCCACCAGCGCGGTGACCCCGGCCACCCCGAAGGCGAGCGACGTCCCGCCGACGTCGGCGAGCCAGCCGGCGAGCAGTCCGCCCACCGGTGCGAGGCCGAGAAACGCGAAGAGGTAGAGGCCGATCAGCCTGCCGCGCAGGTAGTCCGGTGCGGCCAGCTGCACGAGCGAGTTCGCGTTGGCCGTGAAAAGCGTGAACGAGACGCCGATGCCGAAGAGGAGGACGGCGGCGAGGATTGCGTTCTGGACCGGCGCCAGGGCGAGCGCGAGAACGCCGAACGAGGCGGTGCCGATGGCGAAGAGCCGCCAGCTGGCCGCGCGGAACGACGCCGTCGCGAGCGCGCCGACGAGTGCGCCGGCGCCGAACGTCGCCGACAGGAGGCCGAAGCCCTCAGGCCCCACATGGAGCGTGTCGGCAGCAAGGAGCGGCACGAGGACGTGGAAGTTGAAGCCGACGGTGGCGACGACCGTGACGACGCTGAGAATGAGTCGCAGCTGCGGGTCGTTCCATGCGTACGACGTCGCTCGACGCAGCCCGCCGATGATGGTCGCGCCGCGTTCCTTCGCTACCGGATGGAGCTCGTCCTCGCGGACGAGCGCGAGCGCGGTGAGGACGGCGAGGAAGCTGACCGCGTTCAGCACGAAGCAGAGACCGGTCCCGACGGCCGCGATGACGAGGCCCGCGATGGCCGGGCCGATGACCCGCGAGCCGTTGAAGAGGCCCGAGTTGAGCGCAACCGCATTGGGCAGCTCGCGTGGGCCGACCATCTGGAACGTGAGGGACTGTCGCCCGGGGGCGTCGAACGCGAGCGCGACGCCGCCCAGAGCCGCGAGCACGTAGACGATCGGGAGGGTTGCTGTCCCGGTGAGCGTGACGACCGCGAGCGCGATCGAGATCGCCATCGCCGCCGCCTGCGTCGCCATGACGAGCTTGCGCGACTCGATCCGGTCGGCGACGACGCCCGCGACGAGGCCGAAGATCGTGAACGGGACGAACCGCCAGAACGCGAGCGCCCCGATCGCGAGCGGCGAGCCCGACAGCTCGATCACGAGCCAAGCGAGCGCGACGTTCTGCATCCACGTGCCCGCCAGCGAGACGAGCTGACCCGTGAAGAAGATCCGGTAGTTGCGGTGCCGGCGGAGGCTGCGGAACGTGCGGGCGCGCAGCGCGAAGGCGATCGTCGTCACACGTTGCCTTCGAGGAGCCTCATGAGAGCGGGGATGGCCGCCTCGACGGCCTCGAGGTCCGACGCCTCGAGTGACTTCATCCGGTCCGCGAGCCACGTCGTGCGGCGGGCGCGAACGCTGCGCATGATCCGCTCGCCGTCGTCCGTGAGGGTGAGTCCCACACGGCGTCGATCGTCGCTCGAGCGCACGCGCTCGAGGAGCCCGGCGCGCTCCAGGCGATCCACGTGGCCCGACATCGCCGGGGCGGAGATCCCCTCCTCGGCGGCTAGCTCGGCGAGCGAGAGGCCGGGGCTGCGCTTCACGAGCCAGAGGAGCGTCGCCTGACGCGCCGTGATGCCGAGCTGCTCGGTCTCCTTTCGGAGCTCTCGCGCGAGGCGAAGGAGCACCGGCCGCAGGTCGGATGCGACAGCCTCGGGACTAAGCGTAACCTCACTAATCATTAACGTAATGAAGCGTACCCGGACCGCAGCGGGTCAGGACGTATCGTCCAGGCGTGAGCGAGCCGACTCCGAGCACCGTGCTCCGCGGAGAGGCTGTCTTCGCCGATCCTCTCGTCGCCGAGCTCGTGGACGCGAGGCTCGTCGGCGTTCTGTCGACGTACGACCTTCACGGGTTCATCCACTCGACGCCGATGTGGTACGCGCGTCAGGGCGGCGGTCTGATCTTCGCGACCTCCTCCCGGAGTCGGAAGGTGCTCAACCTCGAGGTCGACGGGAGGGCGACGCTCGTGCTGCACGACTCGCGCCCGGGGTACGAGGTCTGCGGCGCGTCGATCGTCGGCACGGTCGAGATCGTCCGACCGCCGGCCGCGAGTCCCCTCGTCGATGTCGTCCACTGGCGGTACCTCGACCCAGCGGCCGCCGGCGACCCGGAAACCGCCGCGTACCTGTCGTCGGACGACGTCGCCCTCCGCCTCGCGGCGCTGGCAGCCGTGACGTGGGACGAGCGGGAGAGCGGCGCCGCGGAGGTGGTACGTGCTCGCGGCTGGGCGTTGCCGCTCCTCCCGGCCGAGCCTCGTGCCTGACCAGCGCTCTCAGTAGGGTCCGCGCATGCGCGACGACCAGGCGAAGGCATATGTGCGGACGCTCGTGCTCGCCGCGCTTCTCGGCTTTCCCGTCGCGTTCGCGGCCGTGCTCTTCCAGACGGCGATCCACGATCTGACCCACGTCGTCTGGGAGGTGATCCCCGACGAGCTCGGCTGGAGCGAGCCTGCCTGGTGGTACGTGATCCTCGTACCCGGGCTGGCCGGTCTGCTTGTCGCGGCTGCCGTCCGGCTCCCCGGCCACGGGGGGCACTCGCCGCTGGAGGGCCTCGGCGCCGAGGCGATTCCCCCGATCGCTCTGACGAGCATCCTCACGGCCGCGCTGGCGACGCTGGGACTCGGGCTCGTTCTCGGCCCCGAGGCACCGCTTATCGCGCTCGGCCTGGGGTTGGGCGCGCTCACCGTTCGCATGATCCGCCTTGACGGGACCGGAGCACAGCTTCTCGTGTTCGCGGGCTCTTTCGCAGCGATCGCTGCGCTCTTCGGAGGACCGCTCGTGGCCGCGTTCCTCCTCTTCGAGGTGACCGCCGCGAGCGGAAAGATCCCGGCACAGCAGATCGGTCGCGCGCTCCTGCCGGGATTCGTGGCCGCGGGAACCGGTGCGCTCGTCTTCACCGGCGTCGCGGGTTGGCAAGGACTTCACCAGACGACACTTGCCCTGCCGTCGCTCCCCCCGTACGACAGCGTGCAGGTGACCGACCTCGCGTGGTGCCTCGTCATGGCGGTCGTCATCGCCGTGGTCGTCGTCGCGATCCGTCACCTGGCGCACCGGATTGCGGCGGAGCCGCGGGGCGGGCCCGTTGCGCTACTGATCGTCGCCGGGCTCCTCGTCGGTCTGCTCGCGGTCGTCTTCCGGGCGGCCACCGACCGGCCCGTCGATCTCGTTCTGTTCTCCGGTCAGACGGAGCTGCCGGCAATCGTCGCCGAGGGATCGGCCGGTGTGCTCGTCCTGCTCGTCGTGGCCAAAGGCCTGGCCTATGCCCTGTCGCTGGGCGCCGGGTTCCGGGGCGGACCGGTCTTCCCGGCGATCGCCCTAGGCGTCGCCGCCGCGATCGCCGCCGCCGACGTGTTGCCCGGGTTGAACACCACGCCCGCGGTCGCGGCCGGGATCGCCGCGGGGACCACTGCCGTGTTGAGGGTCCCGTTCACCGCGGTGCTGCTCGCAACGCTCCTCATGGGTTCATCGGCATTCGACGTCGCGCCGATCGCGGTTCTCGCTGCGGCAATTGCGTGGCTCGTCGCGACAGCGCTCCCGAATCCCGAGGACCGACTTCAGGCACGGCTCGCCGAGACCGAGGCACCGGCGCCGGAGCCCGCCTGAGGGCTATTTCGGCTCGGGTTCGAGCTTGTAGCCCACGCCGTAGCGGGTGTGGATGAAGGTGTGATTCGACGCGCGCCGGTCGACCTTCTCGCGGAGCTTCCGGACGAAGACGTCGACGGTGCGGTCACGGTGCGTCGCGCGTCGGCCCCAGACCCGCTGGAGGAGCTCGTCTCGCGTGAGCACTCTGCCCTGCTCACGAGCGAGCGTGTAGAGCAGGCGGAACTCGGTCGGCGTCAGCTCGGCGCTCGAGCCGTCGACGTACGCCTGCACGTTGTCGGGGTCGAGGCGCAGCTCCTCGATCTCGATCTTGTCGCCGCGCCGTGGCTCGGCGTCGCTCACCCCGCGCCGGGCGGCCGCGCGGACCCGCGCGGCGAGCTCCTTCATCGAGAACGGCTTCACGAGGTAGTCGTCGGCGCCGATCTCGAGTGCGTGCACGCGGTCGTGCTCCGTTCCGCGCGCCGAAACGACGACGATCGGCGTGCCGATGCCCTCGTCGCGGGCCTGCTCGATCACGCGCCAGCCGTCGATGCCGGGAAGCATCAGGTCGAGGACGCATACGTCGGGCCGCTCGTAGCGCAGACGCGCGAGCCCGGTCTCGCCGTTCGCGACGCCGACGGCGTCGAATCCGGCCGTCTCGAGGTGGCGCGCCATCCCGCGGGCGATGACGTCGTCGTCTTCGATGATCAGGACTTTCGCCATCCGGCAACACCATAGTGGCCGCCCCCGGGCGGTCCAGGGGCGGCCACATGGTTACCGTCGGGTGAGCGGATGGTGAACGGCCGCGAGGCCTACCCGTCCGCCTCGGTGTCGGCGTCCGCGTTCTCGCCCTCGTCCTGGTCGGCCGTCGGCGCCTCGACGACGTAGACCTTCTCGCAGCCGACGAGCTGGGTGCGAGGTCGCTCTGCGCGGAGCACCCACGCCTTGTCGTTTCCAGGTCCGCAGTTCAGGAGATCGGGCTCGCCGTCCGGGGCGAGTGCGTGCAGCTCGTCGTCGCCATTGCCACCCAGGACGCGATCAGCGCCCCAGCCGCCGAACAGGGAATCGTTTCCGTCGCCGCCCTGGACGCTGTCCGGCCCCCTGTTGCCCGCTCCTCGGTCGTTCCCGTTGCCACCGAGGACCTGGTCGGCGTCGGAGCCGCCGTAGAGGCGGTCGTTGCCGTCCCCGCCTGCGACGAGGTCGTTCCCGACACCGCCGTACGCGAGGTCGTTGCCGTCGGCCGCGCGGACGCCGTCGTTCCCTGCGCCCGCCCGGACATCGTCGCCACCGCCGCGCGCGTACACGAGATCGTTTCCCGCGAAGGCCGAGATACGGTCGGCTTGCTCCGTCCCGCGGAGCACGTCGTCGCCCGGGGTGCCGACGATGACGGCGGCCGTACCCGCAGATGCTGCGATCAGGGTTCCCGCCGCGACGAACACCGCGAATGCCTTGCCCTTCATGCGCTCTCCTTTCCGAGGACGCACGAATTCACCGACATGTGAGTACGGGCGCCGTGAGGTCGCGGCAAGCGGTTCGCAAACGTTCTGTTAGAACCGTGTGACGTGCGCGACGCCGACGCGATCCGGGGCAGGGCGCTCGTCGAGGAGAGCCGCGAGGCAGTCGTGGTCCTCGACGACGACGATCGCGTCCTGCTCGCGAGCCGCCGCGCACGCCAGGCGATGGACGGTGTGATCGAAGGCGACCACTTCCCGGCGGACATCCTCACCGGCGAGCGCGGGGTCATACCGCTCGTCGTGCCCTACGAGGTCGGCGGCCGGCGCGAGCGCCTCGTCTATCTCTCGCGCGCGGGCGACCTCGCTGCCTACGAGGAGCTCCGGGCCGGATTCACCGCCGCGGTGTCGCACGAGCTCCGGACGCCGCTCGCCCGTCTCCTCACGCTGCTCGAGACGACCACGCTTCCCGGCGAGGACGTCCCCGCACTCGTCGAGCAGGCGCGCGGCGAGATCGACCAGATCAC
>Ga0070670_100002683_pt1 | contig 14700 bp, 18 predicted proteins | sample KBSS63metaG_FD_64665 | JGI IMG/M metagenome (GOLD analysis project Ga0070670, IMG submission 64665) | Switchgrass rhizosphere microbial communities from Kellogg Biological Station, Michigan, USA - KBS S6-3 metaG | ecosystem: Host-associated > Plants > Roots > Rhizosphere > Soil ... | reverse complement strand
GAGCACGATCAGCGCATCGCTCGCCACGGTCACGTCGGGCGAGAGCGTCGCGGGATCGATGTGATCCGCCGCCAGATTCTGGCCGCAGACGAACAGCTCCACGCCGGAGGCGCGCAGCTGCTTCAGCACCGGCAGGTTGGGATTCGGCACGTGGTGTTTCGCGGAGTAGTGCGCGTCGTCCAGGATGCCGTCGAGCGCGGCGCCGTGGAACACCATCGCGAGCCGGACCTGCGCCGGCGGCACGCCGGCGACGCCGAAGGCGTTCAGCTCGGAGCCCAGCATGTTGACGGCCGGGAGGAGCTCGCCCGGCTTCCCCGCGGCTCGGGTCGCGTCGAAGATCGCGCGGTACGTCTGATCGCGCGCCGGCTGTACGGCGGCGCCCGGAATGGTCACGAATCCGTCCGCGGCCGGGACGACCGGCGCCGCGGCCGGCGGCCACCCCGCGGGACCCTGCGGGAGCAACAGAACGGGGCCCTTCGGGAGCAAAAGAGCGAGAGCGATCGCAGCGAGACTCATGACGACCTCCTGTTCTCGTGGTTGAAGCCGGAGCCGGACCCGGCGGGCGATCCGGCGCGCGTCATGCGCGCGGACTCGCGCGCTTCAGCAGGCGGAACGCCCAGACGGCGAGCGCCGCCGAGACGACCAGCACGGCGCCGGGCGCGGCCGCCGCCGCGAGCGTGCCGTCCGGGCGGAAGCCGTGCTCGTAGGTGATGTACAGGTGGAGCGCGGCCATGAGCGTGAACAGGACTCCGGTGATCAGCAGATAAGCCCGCATTTCGATCCTCCGGACCGGTCTCCCCGACCGGCCGCGAACGGGAGCCTAGCGAATCGCGGCGCCGCCCGTCGACTGCGGCATTGCTCGAGTCACTTCACCCACCAGTGAAAGTACTTCCACCACAGCAGGGCGAGGCCCGCGAGACTGCCGGCGAGGCCGGCGGCTCCGGCGATCCGCGAGTCGCGGCTGCCGAGCCGCAGCGCGCCGATCCCGGCGGCGATGCCGAGGAGCCATCCGATGGAGGCGAGCATGAAGAGCGGCCGCACCATCCGGTTGAAGAGGGGTCCGGTTGAAGAGGCTCGAATGGGCGATGAGCGTATGGCTGGACCAGACCTCCGCCGCCGCGACGACGATCGACGTCAGGCCCAGGCGCTCCCGAAGGACGGCCGGGTCGTAGCCGCGTCGGGGCCTCCGGGCGGGCGCCGCGGTCACGGCGCCGCGAGCACCTCGTACTCGCTGCTCACCAGCCCGCTCTCGTAGCTGCGCGTGCCGAGATGCCGGAGCCGCACGTCGCGAGGCACCGCGCCGAAGAGCGGGATGCCCTCTCCGATGAGCACGGGCACGCGCGTGATCGTCAGCCGCTGGATCAGCCCCGCGCGCAGGAACTGCTGGACCGTCAGCCCGCCGTCGACGTAGACGTGCCGCGAGCCCGACGCCGCGAGGCGCGCGACGATCTCCCTCGGGTCGCCCTCCATCCGCTCGACCGCCGCGTTCGGGTCGCGCGGAGGGACGAGCGGACGCGTGCTGAGCACGACGACGCGCTTGCCCGGGTACGGCCACGCGTCGAACTTCAGGACCACGTCGTAGGTGTTTCGCCCGACGACGAGCGTGTCGACGCTCGCCATGAAGGCGGTGTAGCCGTGCTCCTCGCCGCCGCCCGCCGGCAGAAAGTCGAAGTTTCCGTCGAGCCGGGCGAGGAACCCGTCCAGGCTCGTTCCGACGAAGACCGAGGCGCGAACCGCGGGAATCACGTCGGAAGAGTCTGTCACGCCTCGAAACGCGCCCGCCTCGGTGCGGCCCGAAGAGCTAGGCCGGGACGGCGTCCACCACGCTGGCGGCCGACGCGGTGGGAACCACCCTCTCGAGGCGGAAACCCGCCTTGCCCAGCAGCTCGCCGTACTCGGACGCCGTACGCTCCTGGCCGCCGGGCATCACGAGCATCGTCATGTCGAGCAGCTTGCCGGGATGGAACGCGTCGCCCTCCGGCAGCACCATCTCGACGAGCAGGAGCCGGCCGCCCGGACCCATCGCCTTCCGGCAGTGTCCGAGGATCGTGAGGCACTGAGACTCGCTCCAGTCGTGGATGATGTGCGAGAGCACGTAGGCGTCGCCGCCGTCGGGCACCCTCTCGAAGAAGCTGCCCGCCTCGATCGAGACGCGGCCCGCCAGTCCCCGTGCCCGCAGCAGCTCGGGCGCGTCGCGCACGACGTGCGGGAGGTCGAAGAGAACGCCGCGGGGCCCGGAGTGGCGCGCGAGGATCGCGGCCAGCATGTTGCCCGTGGCGCCGCCCACGTCCACGACGGTGCCGAACCGCGAGAAGTCGTACGCCGCGGCCACCGCCGGAGGCTCGTCGCCGTGGAAGCCCACCATGGTCTCGCTGAAGAGAGAGGCCTCGTCGGGATGAGCGGCCAGGTAGTCGAAGACGGGAACGCCGAACGCCTTGTCGAAGCCGGGCAGGCCGGTCTCGAGGGAGTACATGACCTGCTCGTAGCCGCGCCACATGAGATGGCCGCCGAGCGTCAGGACGGTGGCGTGCGCGGAGCCCGGTGCCCCCTTCTTCAGCGCCGCCCCGAGGGGCGTGAGGGCGAATCGCCCGGATCCGGCGTCCGCGAGCACGCCGAGCCCGGCGAGGGTCCGCATCAGCCGGTGGAGCGACGGCGCGTGCATGCCCGTCGCGGACGCGAGCTCGGCGGCGCTCTTCGGACCGTCGGAGAGCCGGTCGGCCAGCTCGAGCTTCGCGGCGGCATAGACGACGCGGGAGATCCAGTAGGCCGTGGCCATCTGGATGAGCTGAGCGTGCGGCGGCGGTCCCTGCGGCGGCGGCGGATTCTCTTCCACGGTTCGGCTCCTCGGGCGCGGCCTGCGCCGCGCGGACGGAAGTTTCGAGAGTCGTCGAGACGGGTCGCTGAGGCCTGTCTCAGTGAGCGTTCACCTTACCGAGCGCCTTGCGGATCTTGGCGAGATGGTGCCACGAGTGGCGCAGGGCGTGATCCTCGATGACGAACTGCGCGGTGACCGGGGCGCCGTAGCTCAGGCCGAAGGGCGCGGCGGTGTCGAGCTGCTCGTCCGTCATCTGCCGCACCGCTTCGGCGGCGGCGCGCGCGTTGCTTCGCAGGAGCGCGATCGTGTCGGCCTTGCTCGCCCGCGCATTATCGGACGCGTGCTTGGCGTTGAGCTGCGCGATGTCCTCCCACGAGACGCCGACCTCCTTGCCGGACGCGATACCGCGCGCGGCATCCACCTCGATCGGGTACACGAACGCGACGTGGTTGACGATGACGCCGATCGGACGGCGATCGCTGCCGTCGGAAAGCGGCCGATTCCACTCGGCGTCGGAGAGGCTCTCGGCAAACGCCGCGAGGCCCGCGGCTCCCTTCTCGATGCGTTCGGCCAGCGATTCAGCGCGACGGCTCATGGGTTCCTCCTCCTCGAATCGGCGATGCGGAGCGCCAGCATATCCAAGGATTTGCCCGGAGCCACGCCTCTCGCATCATGACTCGCTGCCGGACAAAACGCGCCGCCGGCGCGCGGAATGCCGCTTTAAGGAGACGTTCAGGGTCCGCGGTTCGCTCGCTAAGTCAGCCAGGAGACGCTCAAGCCCGTCACTCTTTCGAGCCTGGCTCGCTCGTCGTCCGTAGCGCATCCGATCAGGCAGTCCTGGCCATCGAGGTCGATGTACGTGAATCGGCGTGCGGCGTGGCGGCTCGCCAGGAGCCCGGCGAATCGGGAGAGGATCGCCGGGTCCACCCAGTCGTTCTCCACCCGCGCTTCCCATCGATGAGGCTGTCCGGAAAGCCGGAAGGAGAGACTCGCTTGCTTCCCGTCGACGTCGACGTGGTCGGTGATCTCCTCGAGCGGCAGCTCTCCTCGAGCCAGGGTGCTCATCCGCCGGGCGATCGCGGCGTAGGCGCCCGTGTCCTCGATGCACTCCGTGTCGAAATGCCAGATGTCGTCCGAAGGGTGACCGGTCTCACCCGCCTGAGTCTCATCCTCGGCCTCTCCGCCCATGATGCAGAGAAGCAGGCGATACGGATCGCTTCGGAAGGCCTCGCGGTCGGAGGAGATGAGCAGGGCTTCCGGCGATACGCCCGGAGCGAGCCGGATTCCGCAGGCCGCCAGGTCTTCCAACTGCTTCTCGAAGCCCACGGGACTCCGCGCCGAGCCCGACGACGCCGACGCGCGCCGCGTCCTGCGCGCGCCGAGTCGCCGTGACACCCCCACGCCCAGCGCGGCGAGACCCGCCCATACGAGGATCCGACCCAGATCGTCGGGCATGCCGAGCGCTCTCACGCTCCCGCGGAACGACTCTGACCGATCCACAGCCGATTGCCGTCCGGGTCGTCGATCCGGAACTCGGTCATGCCGTAGAAGGTGGTCTCCAGATCGGGCACGGACAGTCCGTTCCGTCGCGCCTGAGCGTGGAACTCGGAGATGTCGTCGGGATAGAGATAGACGACGGACGAGCGCGGGACGTCGGGGTGCGCGTTGATGGATTCATCCACCATGAGCCGGCACTCTCCGAAGCAGAGCATCGCCCAGCGCCACTCGTCTTTTCTCTGCTCGATGCCGAAGCCGAGCTTCTGGTAGAAGGCGACGCTCTGCGCCATGTTTCGCACCGGCAACATGGGAATGAGGCGATTCAGCTTCATGCGATCCCTCCTGGAAACGCGCCGCTCAGCAGCGATGAATCCGGCCTGATGCGCCCAACGATATCGAGTCCGGCGGCGAGCGCAAGCGGGACCCTCCGCGCGATGGGTCAGCCGCTCGCGAACGGGTCCGGACGCGCCGTCATGGCCGTGTCGCGCTTCCGCTGAACACGTAGCAGGGATGGGCGTCGCGCGCCGCCGCCGATTTCGACAGATCGATGTCGGCCGTCGCGAAGGGAGCGTCGCCGCTCGTCCGCTCCAGGATGCGTCCCTGCGGGTCGATGATCCAGCCGACTCCGCCGGCAGCACCCGTCGGATCGACGCGGTTGGACGACAGGCTGAACGCACCCGAGAGTGCCGCCGCCACCACGCCGACCGACAGCCACTTCTCCGTCGTGGCCGCGGCCGACGCGCGCGGCGACAGGATCACCGGCACGCCGCGAGCAGCGTACACGGCGTAGCTCTCGACGGCCCACAGCTCGGTGCAGATGTTGAGGCCGAACGACAACCCGTCGGCGTGATACACGGCGAAGTCGGAGTCCCCCCGGTCGAACCAGCGCGCTTCCCGGTACCCCGGCTCGTCCGGCAGGAAGAACTTGCGGCGCAACGGCAGAAGGTCTCCGGACGCCGACCAGAGGAACCCCTGGTTGTAGGGCCGGCCGCCGATGGTGACGGGGCGTGTTCCGACGACGTATGCGGCTCCGAGCTCGGACAGCCGCCGGCTCCACGCCTCGCTCAGCGCCCGCGCGGCGTCCCAGCGGACCGGGTCGAAGATCTCGTCCTGCCAGAGCGGCTCGACCGTCGCGAGCTCGGGAAGCAGCACGAGCTCCGACGAGCGGCGCCGCGAGTGCTCGCAGAGCGCCGCCCAGGCCCCGGCGAGCGCTTCCGGCTCGTGGGGCAGCTCACAGACGGTGACTCGCATCGCGCCTCGAGAACCTGCGCCGGCGATTACCAGATCCGGACGCGCGCCGAGGGCTCGAGGTACAGGCGCTGTCCGGGGCGCACGTCGAAGGCGGCGTACCAGGCGTCGAGGTTGCGCACCGCGTCGGCCCGGTACTCCTCCGGCGCGTGATCGCTGGACGCCACCTGCTTCCGCAGCGCGTCCTCGCTGACCTTTCGCCGCAGCGTCCGAGCGTAGGCGATGAAGAACTCGCGGTCCTGTTTCCGGACGCGTTCCGCGTCCGGCTCCGTGGCGCCGCCGCCCAGCGCCTTGCGGTAGGCGTCGAACGCGGCCGCGAGGCCGCCGAGATCGGCGATGTTCTCGGTGAGCGTCAGCTTGCCGTCGATCGAATGCCCGGGAAGAGGCTGGTACGCCGAGAACTGATCCACGAGCGGCTGCGCGAGAGCCTGGAAGCGCTGCATGTCCTCGGCCGTCCACCAGCGTCGCAGCCGGTGCTCGGTGTCGTATTCGGCGCCGAGCACGTCGATGTAGTGCGTGAAGTCGTGCCCGAGGAGCGCCCCCACGGCGCCGTAAGCCGCGGCATCCGACGACGCGTGGTCGTACTTGGGCGGCTCCAGCAGCGCGGCCGACATGGTGTACGCGTTCTGCTGGAAGACGAGGATCGCGCCGACCGTCTGCGGAGCGATGTACCAGTACTTCAGATCGACGGGCCGTCCGAGCCTCGCGACGGCATTCCGGCGGTCGCGCTCGGAGACGCGGAGCAGGTTGCCCAGCGGGTCCGCCGGGTCGGCGCTCAGGGAGGCATCGTCCTCCCACTCGTCGGGATAGCCGATCCCCACGTAGAGCGTCCGCAGCTTGACGAGCGCGCTCGAGCGGGTCGCCGGCGACATCCAGGTCGCGGCCGAGACCCGCTTCGTGAGCGCCGCGCGCACCTCGTCCGAGATTCGCTCCACGCGCGCCTTCTGCTCGGCGGGGAAATAGTGCTCGGCGTACATCCGACCCAGCGTGTTCCGCATCGCGGATTGCGTCGCGGCGAGCGCGCGCTCGGCGCGCGTGGGCTGCGGCCCGGCTTCCGGCCGGGACGCGGCACGCATCTCGAGGGCCGGCTCCGCGACGGCGCGCGGGAGCACGTCCGCGAAATCGTGGATCACATGGAAGCGCAGGTAGTCCTTCCATGTCTCCAGCGGCTGCGAGGCGATCTGCGCCGCCAGCCCCGTGGCGGCCGGCGGCTGCCACACGACGAACTCGGGGTGTCCGACCAACCCGGCCGCGTCGAAGAAGGCGTCCCAGTCCATCCCGGGCGCCCGCTTCGAGAAGTCGGAGCGCGTCCACAGATTGTCGGCATTGTGGTCGTTCGACGACGCGTCCCGGGTCGCATGGCTCTGCGCGATGGCCGTCTCGAGCGCCATGACCGCGATCGCGCGTCTCTCCGCGTCGCCGGAACCGGACAGCGCGAGCAGCCTCGCGATGTAGTCGCGATACCGCACCCGGAGCGCCTCCTTCGCGGGCTCGGCGCCGAGATAGTCCTCGCGGTCCGGAAGGCCCAGTCCACCCTGCACGAGGAATGCGACGTTGGTCTTCTCTCCGTGGATGCTCTGCTCGACGGAGAGGCCCAGGACGCCGGCCGACTCGTATACGCCGAATCCGAGCGGGTCGACGTCGGCGCGCATGCCGCGGCCGAGCATGCGCGTGAGCTCCGCCTTGTCCGAGACCCTGTCGATGCCGTCGAGCAGCGGCCGGATCGGCGCGAGACCGGCGGCCTCGATGGCGGCCTCGTTCAGGTATGCGGCCCGGAAGTCGGCGACCTTCCGCTCCGCCGAGCCGGCCGGCGCGGCGGCCGCGTCCTCGAGCAGAGTCGCGATCCGGCGCCGGACCACCTCCTGGATCTCGTCGCGGCCCGTCCACCGATCCCTGCCCGCCGGGATCGAGGCGGCCTCGAGCCACGCGCCGTTGGCGTAACCGAAGAAATCGTCGCCGGGCGCAATGCTCGTGGACACCGCGGTGTCGCCGCGCGACTCCTTGCGGCCGCCGGCCGCGCGCGCCGACGGGGAAGACGCGGGCCATGCCGAGACCGAGGCCAGCAGAATCGGGATCGCGGCGCCGGCGACGGGTCGGATCTTCCGGCTATGAGGCGTCCGAGGAGTCTGGTGTTGGTAGCGCATGGCGATGGCCTCTCGCTCGTGTGACGAAACCGACGCGGGGCACGCGGGCCCGCGAGGACGATCGCAAAGATAGGTTGGGAGCGACCGGGTGTCCGGTCGTCAGGCCGACAACTTTCAATCAATTTCGGACAACACCTCGTGAGGGCGAGCCGTCGCCGCCCGGTTTATGTATGCTGAGATTGGCCGCTTTCTCCGCACATGATCACGCGCACCCAGCCCATCGACGTGCTCTTCGTCGTCCTCCGGCGCTCGCTGCTGCTCGACATCGCCGGACCCGCCGAAGCATTTCGATTCGCGAACCTGCACCGAGAGTCGCGCGGACTCCCTCCGCGCTTTCGACTCGCGTTCGCGGGTTCGGCGGCCACCCTGCCGACCTCGGTCGGACTCGCGGTGAGCGAGCTCGCTCCCCTGCCCGAGCGACTGAACGCGCCGACGTGGGTCGTGGTGGTGGGCCAGCCGACCGCCGACTTGAACCCCGTCACGCCGGAGGTCGCGGCCACGGCGCAATGGCTGCGCGACCGGCTTCGCGCCGCGCTCCGCCAGCCGGACACGCCGCACCGCCTGCTGACGATCTGCTCAGGCGCGCTGCTCGCCGCACGGGCCGGCGTGCTCGGCCGGCGGCGGTGCACCACGCACCACGAGCTGTTGACCATGCTTCGCGAGCTCGCGCCGGAGGCCCAGGTAATCGACGACCGCGTATTCGTGGTGGACGGTCCGGTCGCGTCGACCGCGGGCATCACGGCGGGGATCGACGTCGCCCTGCACCTGATCGCCGAGGAGTGCGGCGAGGCGCTGGCGGCCGCGGTCGCCGAGGACATGGTCGTCTACCTGCGGCGTTCACCGCGCGACACCGAGTCGTCGCCGTTCCACGTGCACCGCCGCCATCTCCACCCCACCGTGCACCGGGTCCAGGACGCGATCGTCACCGAGCCGCAGCGCGACTGGGACATGGCGTCGCTGGCCGAGGCGGGCCACGTGGCGGAGCGTCACCTGCTGCGGCTGTTCATCGAGCACGCCGGGATCTCCCCGCTTCACTATCTCCGGCTGATCCGTCTCGAGCGCGCCCGGCAGTCGCTCGAGCACGGCGCTTCGGTCACCCACGCGGCGGCGGCGGCGGGCTTCGGGTCCGACCTGCAGCTGCGCCGGGCGTGGAACCGCCAGTGGGGCGGGTCGCCGCGCGATGCGGCTCGGGCGGCGGGCCCGCGCCCCGCGGCGGATCGGGCACCCCGCACTCCACGTGCCGCGCGATCGCGAGCGAGCCGGTGAGGATGGGCGCGGAGACACCCGGTCGGCGCGTCCGAGCGGGAGAACGCGCATCGTCGAGGCGTCCGGCGCGAGGGTGATCCGGCCGGGCTCCCGCCCGGACTTTTTAGACCATGCGGACCGACCCGCACCGCCAGCATGCGTCGAACTGCTTCTCGTTCTCCTCGCCACAGCGGCCGCAGATCCACGGAGGACCGGCTTGCGCTTCCGGCATGGTTTCGCGAGAGGTCTGAATCAGGCGCAACGCCCGATCCACCTGCGCGTCGTCGATCACCCACAGCTCGGACCAGCACTCGGTGGCGGGGATGTCGCCCCGAGCCGCCCCCAGGAAGGGCGTCCTGACCTCGCTCGCGATGCCTTCGATCTCCAGGACGTTCCGGAGATTCTCGATCTCGAGGGGAAAGGGCGCGGAGTGAACCTTCGTCATCCTTCTACCCTTTGCCCCTGCGATCGGGCGGCGCGTCCCCGCCGGAGCGGCTTGCTCGCCGCGATGGTGACCAGTCGCGGGGAGATCCGTCCGGCCGTGAGACTCAGCTCGCCGACGGTGATGGGAAGCCGGAATCGCCGCGGACCCGCGCTGCCCGGATTGAAGAAGAGGATTCCGTTCTCGATGCGGTAGCCCGGCTTGTGCGAATGCCCGGAGACGACCACGTGGGAGCGCGATCGTGAGCTCGAGTCGAAATCGGCGACGTCGTGGACGATCGTGATCGTCTTACCCCGGACGCCGACGGACAGCCGAATCGGGAGATTCACGGCCCAGTCGCCGGTGTCGTTGTTGCCGCGCACCGCGAGAACCGGCGCAACATCCGAGAGCTGGTCGAGAATCTCCTGGCCGCCGATGTCGCCCGCGTGAAGGATGAGCCGGCTGCCCCGAAGCGCGGCGACCGCCTCCGCCCGGAGCAGACCATGCGTGTCCGAGATGACGCCGATGCGCACGCTGCCAGCGTACCCCCTCGGCGAGACCGACGTTCCGCTCGACGAGCATGTCAGCGGAGGCGCCGTCTATCTCTGTCCAACCGACACCATCATCAGCGGAGACGCGATCGACGTCTCGTGGCAGCCGCGGTACTGGTCGCAAGCCGGATCGACGAGCTTGACCCATCCGGTGACCTTTGCCGGCCCGGCGCTGAGAGTGCCGAGCGGCACCTTCTTGGACCAGACGATCTTCTGCGCCGGCAGGAGCTTGAACTTCTCGACGCAGCTCGGATGATCTGCGCGAACGAGGTGGCCCGCATCGCGTCCACCCTCGACGATCACGCTGGTACCCCACGACGGTCCGAAGCATCCATCGAATGCCGCCGCCCCGTTGTTGGTGAGACTGAAATCCGCCGTCACCGTCGCGTCGCCGACCGTCAGCGCGCTTTTCAACGCCACGGCGAGGCTCAGGCTCTGGCCGATGGTCGGCCTCGGTGGTTCGGCGGCCGGCTTCGCGGATGAACAGCCCACCGCCGTGACCCCGGCCAGCACGACCGCACTGAGCCAATCCGGCGACCACCGGCCGCCTGACGGATGGGGGTGGAGCGACGGGCCGTGAGCCGAAGGCGATGAGCGGCTCCGTCGTGCGCGCCCCAGGCGAGCAGATTCTCTCGACCCCGAGTCCTCACCGGGTAATTCGGCCATCTATTTCCTCGCGGTCTTTCCTTCGGGCACGGCGGTCCTGATCGGCCTCGCCCAGGGTGCCGTGCGCGCGTCGATCACTTCTCGCTGACGGGCTTGATTTCCCGCTCTTCCGCCGCAAACAAGGTGCCGTCGTCGCCCTCGATCTCGTACCCGATCATTTCCCCGGAATCGTAGCCCTGATGAATGCGTCCTCTGCCCCGCTCGGAGACGACCGCCTGGCCCTTCTTGAACTTGAACACGGACGCGGCGTCCGGATCGTCGAGAGTCTTCAGCTTGTCCCGCCAGTTCGCCCCGTCGCGCCAGTGAATGTGGAAGGGGCCGACGCCGTGGACCTGGACGATGGCGGCCTCGGGCGTCCACCCGAACATCGTGCTGCCCTTCGGGATGAACACGTAGCTGCCGGCCTTCAGCTCCTTCATCACGCTCCGGTCGAACTTCTCGCCGATCGCGAAGTACAGCGTCCCCTGCAGGACCGTGATGTTCTCGTCCACGGGGTGCCTGTGAGGGGGAATGATGCCCCCGGGGAGCTCGCGAATCCGCATGACGAACGGCTCCCCCGGCTTCTCGGGGTCGCCGTAGAGAATCTCGACGTCCTCGGACATCGGATGGATCGGGATCATCCGGGGCTCCGGCGTGCCGACGGGCTGGCCCCAGGCGCCGGCCGCGATCGAAAGCAGAGCGAGCCCGAACGGGAGCCGGGCCGGCATTCTCATCGACATGGGCCTCCTCACACCCATGAGGCTATCCCCGGCCCGACGTCGAGGGCGAGCGAGGAGGCGCAGCCGAGGAACGAGCCCGTTCCATCTGCCTGTTAGGCGTTTTCATCGGCTTGCGGATAGCGACGCTTCGTGTCTGCGACCGATCGGGCGACCAACGTCTCTAGAACTTTCAGATCGACGTTGGCCAGGCGCCTGATGTAGGCACACACCTTCCCGGTCTTGTGCTTTCCCAACCTGGCCAACAAGACGTCACGACCTTCGAAGCCCGGCGCGATGTAAACGACCAACTCGCTTCCCCGCACGGCAAACCCGGCGAGAGCGGAGTCGCCTTCGTGACCACTGGCGTACTTGTAGTGATAGCTCCCGAAGCCGACGATGCTCGGCCCCCACATTCTCGGTTCTTGCTGGACAACTCTTCGCATGAGAGCGACCAGAGTCCGGGCATCATTCCGTTGCTCCTCGTTCGCGATGGCCGCAATGTGGCCCTCGACGCTGACATCTGTGGCTTTGGTCTTGGGTACCGACACATGCGCCTCCAAACGGCATCTTTTGGACGCCGGACGGGTAGCGAGTCAGCGACGAGCGAAGAGCCGACGGCGATGAGCGAGTCCGCTGCACCCGCGTGTCAGGCCGCTGGCTCACGATGACGAAAACTCAGGGCCATACGAAAAGCGTAGACCTCAAAGGCCACGAACGCCAGCAACGCCCAGAGCGGCATGCCCGCCGAGGACGCGCGGAGACGCCGAGCTAGCGCACCTCGAACATCGCGTCGACCTCGACGGCCTGGTCGTACGGGAGCGCCGCGACTCCGACCGAGAGCCGCGCGTGGCGGCCGGCGTCGCCGAACACCTCGACGAGAAGGTCCGATGCGCCGTTGATGACCTGGGGGTGGTGGTAGAAGTCCGGCGCCGAGTTCACGAAACCCGTGATGCGTACGCAGCGCACGACGCGGTCGAGATCGCCTTCGACCGCGACCCTCAAGTGCGAGATCAGGTTGAGGGCGCACATTCTCGCGGCCTTCTTCCCGTCGTCCACGGTGTACTCGCGGCCGACCTTGCCGATGTACTTGCGCTCGCCGTTCCACTGCGGGAGCTGGCCCGTCAGGAAGACGAGGTCGCCGGAACGGACATACGGCACGTAGTTCGCGCCGGGCGTGCTCGGCTTCGGCAGCTCGATCCCGAGGGTTCTGAGGCGGTCGTCGATCAGGAGCATGGTGGACTCTCCTCCGCGCCGCGACGCGGCGGTGGTGGGCGCATTATCCGTTGGCCGCGGTCAGGGTCGTATAGCGAATCCAGAGCGGGACAATGCGATCCAGGTGCGACTTCAGCGCCTCCGCGGACGCCGGCGGCAGGTCCGAGAATGGGTCCGACTCGAGCCGTGCTTTCGGCTCCGCCGCGGCGGGCTCCGGGTTCGCCTTCCCGCGGCCCCGGATCTTGCCCTGGAGGTCCAGAGTTTCGAGGACGCGATCGACCGCCCGGCGAGTCGCGAGATACCTCGCGGGATCGGCGCCGATCGCGGCGGCGGCCTTCGGCGCGGTGGACGTCTTCCACTGGTCTCGCACGGCGGCGGCCCTTTCGTCGGGCACCCGCGCGGACTTTTCTCTCTCACGTGCGTCGAGCACGAGCTCCGTCTCCTTCGCGAGGCCCTTCTCGAGGGCGTCGAGGTCGGACGCGGTGAACGCGAAGGACGCGTCCGAGGGGTGGCCGCCGGGAGCGGCCGTGGGGAACGGCTGGTCGGCGCGGGCGGATGTGGTTCGCTCGCCGCCCGGTCCGCACGCCCCGAGCAGCACGGCGGCCAGGCACGCGAGGGAGGACGCCCCCCTCACCCTGACTCTCTCCGCCCTCGCGGGAGGAAGAGGGGATTGCGGATTCACCCCTTCTCCTCTTCCCCTCAGGGGAAACGAACTCTGGATCATGGCCGCAACGAGGGTCCGGACGCCGACCTCGGGCGCTGGCTAGCCCAGCGTCGCGACGAGGAGCGCCTTGATCGTATGCATGCGGTTCTCGGCCTGGTCGAACGCGATCGAGGCGTCCGACTCGAACACCTCCTCGGCGACCTCGAGCCCCTCCATGCCGAACTTCTCGTAGAGCTCCTCGCCCTTCGTCGTCTCGCGGTTGTGGAACGCCGGCAGGCAGTGCATGAACCGGGCGCGCGGGTTGCCGGTCGCCTTCATGAGCGAGCCGTCGACGCGGTACTTCTTCAGGAGGCGGATCCGCTCGGCCCACTTCTCCGCCGGCTCCCCCATCGACACCCACACGTCCGTGTGGACGAAGTCGCAGCCCTTCACGCCCTTCTTCGGGTCGTCCGTCAGCGTGATCCGTGCTCCCGATTCCTTCGCGAGTCCCTTCGCGCGCCGCACGACCGCATCGGCGGGCCACAGCGACTTCGGCGCCGCGAGGCGCACGTCCATGCCCATCCTGGCGCCGGCGAGCAGGAGCGAGTTGCCCATGTTGTTGCGCGCGTCGCCGAGGTAGCAGAAAGCGATCGAGTGGAGGGGCTTGTCCGAGTGCTCCTCCATCGTCAGGAGGTCCGCGAGCATCTGCGTCGGATGGGACTCGTCGGTGAGCCCGTTGTAGACCGGCACTCCCGCGTAGCGCGCCAGCTCTTCGACCACGGTCTGCTTGAACCCACGGTACTCGATCGCGTCGTACATGCGGCCGAGGACTCGCGCGGTGTCGCGGATCGACTCCTTGTGGCCGATCTGCGACCCGGAGGGGTCGAGGTACGTCACGCCCATGCCCTGGTCGTAGGCGGCGACCTCGAAGGCGCAGCGGGTGCGCGTCGAGGTCTTCTCGAAGATGAGACAGAGGTTCTTGCCCGCGAGACGGCGGATCTCGTTGCCGGCGTACTTGGCGCGCTTGAGGTCCCTGGACAGGTCGAGCAGGAAGCGGATCTCCTCGCGCGAGAAGTCCGACATCTCCAGGAAGCTGCGGTTCTTCAGGTTGACGGGCATGCGGCGTATTCTCTCCCAGCTCTCGCGGGACCCCGCGTTGCGCTGCGCGCGCGACGAGAAAACGGCCGCTAGCGTCGCGTCCGATACGCGAAGAACGCCACCGTCGCGGACGTGCCGGTCGAGTTGTAGAGAAGCGCGCGATATCGCGGGAATCCGACCTCGAACGTCTGCTGGCCCGCCATCACGTACGAGCCGCTCGACGGCGCGGCGGCGACCGTGAAGTCGACCGTCGCGGGCACGAGCCCCAGGATCCGGTAAACGCGTCGAAACGGCTCGACGTCCGGGATGAGGAGCACGCCGATGACCCCCTTCTGTGGCGCCGGACCCTTGAGCTCCGCGGCGAGGTTGAGCGTCATGTGGGAGTAGCCGTCGGTCTCGATGACCCCCCCGTCGATGAGGTTGGTCGTCTCGGAGCGGGCGATGGGAGGCACCGTCAGGTTG
>Ga0070670_100002682_pt1 | contig 14703 bp, 12 predicted proteins | sample KBSS63metaG_FD_64665 | JGI IMG/M metagenome (GOLD analysis project Ga0070670, IMG submission 64665) | Switchgrass rhizosphere microbial communities from Kellogg Biological Station, Michigan, USA - KBS S6-3 metaG | ecosystem: Host-associated > Plants > Roots > Rhizosphere > Soil ... | reverse complement strand
CATCGCAGCAACTCCATCGCGCCCGGACCCAGATAGGCTTCGATGACGGCCTCGTTCCGAGCGATGGCCGCGGGCTCATCGTCCGCGATCAGCACGCCGCCACGCAGCACCAGCACCCGCCTGCAGGTCTGAAAGATGACGGCCATCGAGTGCTCGATCACCAGCACCGCACAAGGCGCGGCATTCACGGCCTTCAACACCAGGATCAGCTCGTCCTGTTCGTTCGGACTCAATCCCGCCGCCGGCTCGTCGAGCAGAAGCAGGCTCGGCCGGCTGGCCAGCCGCAGTGCGATCTCGAGCTTCTTCTGCTCGAACAAGGACAAGGTCTGCGCGGGCGATTCGAGCCTTGCCTTGAGGTTCGGGAGATGAGCATCGATGAAGCGGTGCATCATCTCGCATCCCTGCGAAAATTCGAGCTCGGCGATCTCCATGTTCTTTCGTACCGTCAGCTCCCAAAACAGGCGCGGAGATTGAAAGTTGCGCGAAATGCCGAGCCTGACGATGCGCGCGGTCCGGGCGGAGGTGATGTCCAGGTTGCGAAACAGCACGGCACCCCGGGTGGGATGCAGCACCCCGCTGACCACATTCACCAGCGTGGATTTTCCGGAACCGTTCGGCCCGATCAATCCGACAAGCTCTCCATCATCGATGGAGAAGCTGATATCCTTGAGCGCGTCATTGCCGCCGAAACGGCGCGACACATTCTTTACCTGCAGCATCATTGTGCATAACCGCGACGCCAGAGCTGCAACCGCCTGACAATCCCCATGATGCCGTCCGGAGAGATCAGGATGACGGTAATGAGCAGGAGGCCATACAGCAGATTTCGCACCATGTAGACGGGCTGAAAGACATAGACGAGCGCACTGAGAACGACCGCCGCGATGATCGGCCCCGCAAAAGTGCCGCGACCGCCCACGTTGACGAATGTCAGGATCATGAAGGACAGGAAGATATCGAAATTATCCGGCGTGATCGACGACGTGTAGCCGGCATAGAGGCCGCCCGCCAATCCCATCATCCCCGCAGACGGCAGAAAAGCCAGAAGCCTGTACTTCAGGATATCGATGCCGAGCGTCGCCGACAGCGTGTCATCGTGCCTGATTGCCTCCAGGTAGATTCCGACCTTGGTGTGCAACAGCCACCACGAGCTATACAGCCAGGCGGCGAGGACTGCGAGGACCAAATAAGTCTGCAGATATCCGACGAAAGCGATCTCACCGATGCCGGGCACCGAAAATATCGGTGCCGGTATGTTCGACATTCCGCGCGGGCCCGCGGTCAGCCATGTGAGGTTGAGGAATATCGCGCTCAGGATGAGATTGCCGATGAGCGTGCTGAGCGCGAAATAGATTCCGCGCAGCCTCAAGCTGGCAATGATCATGACAAAGCCGACAACGGCGGACATGGCGGCGGCAGCGAGCAGCGCGACGAGCGCCGACTGCCCGAGCAGGCTCAGATTCGCGTAGGTGTAGGCACCGACGCCGTAAAGCCCGCCGCTCGCGAACATCAGCACGCCAGCATAGGCCGACAAATTGACCGACATCGTCAGAATGGCCGCTATGCCGGTAATGGTCACAATGCCCGCATAGTAAGGATTGCGGAATGCAACCGCGCACAAGAGCAGAGCGAGGAGAACAAGCACGCTCCCCCGCAGCCATTTCGTCCGATCGGAAGACCAAGCCGTTTGTGGCATGAGCGATTCTGTGCTGAAGCGATCGTGGACAGGAAGCGCGGATCATAATGGCCACAAGAGCGCTTACAAGCACAAGCGACGCTCCCGGCCAGGCGACCATAGATCGCACGCGTGCTGCGCGCGCCTGAGCGGGACCAAGCACGCGTGCAACCGAGGATGATCGCGGTTGCCCAGGACAGAACAGACCAGCGCCGCGCGGACGCTGCACGTTTGCTAGCGGACTCCGTACAGCCGCATCACCACCTTTTCGCCCAGCACAACGCAGCCGTAGAGCACCAGCCCGACCAGGCAAAGAACCGCGATGCAAGCCAGCGCCAAGTCGGTCTGCTGACGAGACGAGGCAAAAAGGATCAGGTATCCGAGGCCACGTTGCGACGCGATGAACTCGCCGACGACGATGCCGATGATGGCCAGCGTGACGGCGACTTTCATGCCGCTGAAGATGAAAGGCGGCGAAGTCGGAAAGCGCACACGGACCAAGATCTGCCAGTCCGACATGCGCAGCGACCGGCAGAGCCGCAACATGTTCATATCCACCGATTGCAATCCCGCCGCAGTGGCCACGAGAATTGGAAAGAAGCAGATGAAAATCGAGAATGTCACCCGCGACGGCGAGCCGATTCCCAACCAGACGATGAAGAGCGGGGCCAGCGCGATTTTCGGAATCAACTGGAAAAATACGATATTGGGATACAGCGCCTGGTATGTCAGCGTCGAGTAGACCATCAGCGCGGCAAGCGCAATTCCGAGCGGAATGGAGACGCCAAAGGCCAGCAGTGTCTCATATGTGGTCGGAATCGTGTGCTTCATGATCAGCGGAAAATTGTCGGTCAGCTGATCGAGCACCATGGTCGGCGGCGGCAAAATCGTGGGAGAGATATTGCCGTAGACCGATATCGCCTGCCATGCGAGCAGAAACAGAAACGCCGTCATGACCGGCAATACGAGCGCCCATTGGTTTGACCACATTGTCGTCAAAAAGGTGCTCAGGCCGGACGCGCGAATCGGAATGACGATCGGTGCGCGATCCTCGACCATGATCAATGCCGGGCCTCGGCTTCGCCTTGGCGCGCCCTGGTGATCTGATCCCGTAACATTCCGCACAATTCATTGAATTCCGAAGTCTCGCCGATCGCAAAGTCGCGCGGCCGCGCAAAGGGCACTTCGATCTCGGCGATGATCTTCGACGGGCTGCGCCCCATCACCAGTACGCGATCCGACAGCATGACCGCCTCGCGGATGCTGTGGGTCACGAACAGCACGGTCTTGCGGTAGCGCTCCCATAGCTCGAGCAATACGATATTCATATCGTCGCGCGTGATGGCGTCGAGCGCGCTGAACGGCTCATCCATCAGGAGGATGCTGGGGTCGGCGATGAGCGCGCGACACAGCGATACCCGCTGACGCATGCCGCCGGAAAGCTGGTTCGGCCGCTTGTTGATCGCATCGTCAAGCCCGACGAGACGCAGCAGCTCCATTGCCCGCCCAAGGTAGGCCGAACGGTCCTTGTGCATCATCTCGATGGGAAACAGAACATTCTGAAGGGTCGTCTTCCACGGCAGCAACGTCGGATCCTGGAACACGATTCCAATTTCCGCCCGCGGCTCGACCATCGCCGTGCCCCCGGCGACAATCCTCCCGTCCGTCACACCTTCAAGGCCGGCGATCATCATCAAGAGCGTACTCTTGCCGCAACCGCTGGGTCCGAGGAGACAGACGAATTCGCCCTTGTCGATCGAGAATGTCGCAGCCGCCACCGCCTCGAATGCGGCGGCGCCCTTGCCATATACCTTGCGTACGCCCTGGCAACAGATCTCCGCCTGCATCGTCAACCCTTGCCAAGGAGCTTCGCGTATGGCGCGGAGTTGGACTTGACCTGATCCCATTCGGCGGCCGTCAACGTCACCTTGCCGACGGCATTGTTGGTGCAGAACGTCTCCGCTTTGGGAGGATCCCGGTCGTTGGGCGCCGCGGCATACTGTTTTACGACCTTCGCCTGTTCGTCCATCTTGGCAAGATCGGTATAGCCGAGCCCGTGCTGAATCGATTCCGGCGCCATCATGATGGCGCGGGTCATCCCGAGGCCAAGCTCGACATACAGCTTTCCATTCTTGCCGATAGCGAGCTCCTCGTGCTCCTTCAGATGCCTTTCCATGGCTTCCTGCGGATTCAGCAGCATGAATTTCATGCCTTCGAGGATGCCCATCTGCACGTTGTCGACGAGCTCCTTGTTCTTCGCCAGGAAACTGCCGCTGGTGAGGGTGTTAAGCCAGTAGAACTGCAATCCAACCTCGGAGAAGGGCATCATCTTGATCGGAAAATTCTCCGATATGAAATTCGGAATCGAGCTGAGCCCCGTTACGACGATGGCGTCAACGATGCCGGACATCGCGCCCTGTTCGAGGATCTTGCTGTCGAGCTGGACAACGCTGACCTTGCTGAAGTCGACACCGGCCAGCCGGCAGTACGCGGGCAGGAACGGCGTATCACCGCCGGCCGCCGACACACCGATCTTCCTCCCTTCCAGGTCCTTCGGGGTCTTGATCGGCCCCTTTTCCGGAACGACGATTCCCAAGGTCGCATCGTAGCCCTGCGTGCCGAGCAGGCTCAGGTCGAGACCTTTCATGATCGACAGCAGGTTTGCGCCGGTTTGGGCACCACCCATGTCGAATTGGCCGGTCGCAACCGCCTGAATGGCTGCCATCGAGCCGTAGCCGCGGGAGATGTCCAGGTCGATGCCGCGTTTCTTGAAATATCCGAGCTGGCGTGCGGAATAAATGAACGCATATTGGCCGGTCGGCAGCCACGACAGGGTGTAGCGGACCTTCGCAAGCTGCGCGATGGCAGGACGGGGAAACGCAAATCCCGCGAATAACGCAGCGGTGCCAGCCGCAGCGCCCAGGACGAACTGCCGGCGCGTGATCCCTGATGAAGACATGACTGTTCCCTTTCTCACTGCGCGCGTCTCAGGTGATAACTTTAAAATGGAGCCGCAGCGGCAAACTTACGTCGCCCGCCGTTGCTACGCAGATTCAGGTGTCGAGCGTCCCTCGGTTGGAAACATTTTGATAGTGTGACCATATTCCAGCATCGGGATGATGACCCCGCAAGGGCTTGTTGTGTGCTTAAGGTAGGGATGATGCTATTTTTTTAGTCTTCAGGCCCGGCCGTCGTGCGAAGCACGATCAACTTTGTGGAGAGCCTCCTCGCATGGCGCGATCAATCACTTACGGCGTTCCCACCGATCGATGCGGCCTGCAGCTGAGATTGGGGATCGAAAAGGGCTTCTTTCGCGAGCATGGGATCGATCTTACTCTCAGGGTTGTATTCGGAGGCCCCGAGATCGCCGCCGAGTTCGATTCGGGCAGTCTCGAGATCGGCGAACTCGGCACGCCGCCTGCATTGACCGCGATGGACAAGGGGGCCCGATTCAAGATCATCGGCAGCGGCGTGCGGCGCGGGGCCGTGCAATATTTCGTCGCGCATCCGCAAATGTCTGCCTGGTCGGACCTCCATGGCGCCAAGCTTGGTGTGCTGAGCCGGGGGAGCTGCAGTGACTGGTACATGCGCGAGGTGCTTCGGCACTACGGTCTCGATCCCGAGACGGACGTGACCATCGTAGGTCTGGGCCCGCGTTATCCGGAAATCCTCACGTTGCTGGCGCAAGGCGCTCTCGATGGAGCGATCATTTCGGAGCCGCATGTCACCATCGGCGAGCAAGCCGGACACTTCAAGGTGTGGCTCGGCCTCAACAAATGGGAAGTCGTCCCCCGGATGCAGTGGACCATCGCGGTCGCAAACGACGAGGCGCTGGAGCATGACCGCGATCTCATCGCGGCCGTGCTTAGTGGGTGTCGGCGCAGCTATCGGTATGCCGCGGATAATCGCGCAGAGTGGGCAGATTTTGGCGCCCGCTATTTCGGCATCTCGCACGACACCATGGCGAAGTCGATCGATCGCGAGTTCAGCGATCTGCACTTCGATTGTGAGATCGATCGCAAGGGGATGGAAGCTGCCATTGTCCTGCAGCGCAAGCTCGGAAGCGTGACCGGCCAACTGCATCTGGACGATATCCTGGATTCGCATTTCGACACTGCGAACCCGGACAAGGCGCGGTCCGATCATAGCCGACATCCGGACCCCGGCACGTTCCGATAGTGCCGGCGAGGAATAGCCGCGGAGACACCATGACCAGGCACGAGGCGTTTAGTAGCGATCCAGGCGCATCCTGGCACGAAGCAGCGGACGTGGTCGTCGTCGGCTATGGCTATGCCGGAGCGGTCGCCGCGCTGGAAGCGCACGACGCCGGGGCGGATGTGCTCCTGATCGAGAAGATGCCGGATCCCGGCGGCATCTCGATCACTTCCGGAGGAAACGTCCGCACGGTCGAGAGCGCGGAAGAAGGCTTCCGGCACCTGCAGGCGACCAATGCCGGGACCACGCCCGACTCCGTGCTACGGGCGTTCGCAGCGGGGATGAAGGAGATACCCGCTTATTTCGAGAAGCTTTCACGTGTCTCCGGGGCCACGATCGATCGGCGGCAGGCGGACGGCAACTACCCTTTTCCCGGAACCGAAACGTTCGGATATGTCAGCATCAATCATGTGCCGGACTTCGACGCCCAGCGCAGCTATCCCTTTGTCTCAAGCTACGTCCCCATTCACCGAGCGGCGGGCGTGCGCCTGTTCAAGGTGATCGAAGACAATATCCGCTTACGCCGGATCAGGGTGATGCTCTCGACCCCCGCGCGCCGATTGCTCACCGGCAAAGGCGGCGAGATCCGAGGGGTCTTGGCGGAAGGCCACGGCAGACCCATCGCCATCAAGGCTCGGCGCTCGGTCGTTCTCGCCTGCGGCGGGTTCGAGGCCAATGCGGACATGCAACGGCAGTACTGGCAGGAAAAGCCCGTTCTCAATGCCGCTTACATGGGTAATACCGGCGACGGCATCCTCATGGCGCAAAAGGTCGGCGCCGCGCTCTGGCACATGTGGCACTACCACGGCGTCTACGGCTTCAAGCATCCCGACCCCGGCTATCCGTTCGGGATCCGGCCCAAACGGCTCCCGGACTGGATTCCAGGAGAAGCGGCGCGGCCTGACGTCAAGGTGCCCTGGATCATTGTCGATCGTCTGGGCCGTCGCTACATGAACGAATACCAGCCCTACACCCAGGATACGACGTGGCGCGCCATGGCCACCCTGGACGCCCATTCGATGAGTTATTTACGTATCCCATCCTACATGATCCTGGACGAGTCCGGCCGCAACGCCTATCCGATCGTTTCGCCCACCTTCAACGACCGGCGCTTCAAGTTTGCCTGGAGCGAAACGACGCTGCGGGAACTGGAAGGCCGTATCCTCCACAAGTACAATTCCCTCAGTGAGCTAGCGGGCGCCATGAAGGTCGACGACCAGACGTTCGCGACGACCATTGCCGATTGGAATGCGGCCTGCGATTCCGGCACAGACCCCGCGCATGGACGGCCGCCGACGTCCATGCTCAAGATCGCAACGCCGCCCTTCTACTATGCGGAGATCTGGCCGATCTGCTCCAACACCCATGGCGGCCCGGTGCATGATGCCGAGCAACGCGTGCTGGATGCGTTCGGCGAACCTATTCCGCGCCTGTTCGCGGCCGGCGAACTGGGAGGGGTATTCGGACATCTCTACATGTCGGGCGGAAATCTGGCTGAGTGCTTCGTCGGCGGATGGACCGCCGGACGCAATGCTGCAACGCTCGCGTCATGGGAGGCTGATCTCGAGGTCGCTGCCGGCACATAAGCGGCCACATCACTTACCGGTCATGACCCATCCGATCCCCTCGACACCAAGCAAGAACAACGAGACCAGACATAGCCGTACGACAGGATCGTGATGGCAGACCGGCCAAGCGTGGACACCAGCGTTCTCCGCCTCGAAGATCCCGATCTGCTCACGGGACGCGGTCGATTCGTTGACGACGTCAAACTGCGCGGCACGCTCGCGGCCGCTTTCGTCCGCAGCCCATTTGCGCACGCCGCGTTCCACAACATCGATACATCCGTTGCGCGCGCGCTGCCCGGCGTTCACGCGGTCTACACCCTGGAAGACTTGCGTCCCCACTTGACGTCCGATCGAACCCCTCTGGGCCAGTCCGTTCGCGAGCTCGTCGGGCTTTCAGCAACAACCTTGCGCGAGAACATCACGCCATTCGTCCTCGCCCGCGACGAGGTCTGTTACGTCGGTGAGGCGGTCGCGGTCGTCATCGCGGAAAGCCGCTCGATCGCCGAGGACGCTGCATCCCGCGTTGAAGTCGAGTACGAGGCGCTTGCAGCCGTCTCCGATTGCCGCGACGCGGCCCAGCCGACGTCCGCGGCCGTGCACCGCAGAGTGCGAAGCAACGTGTTGGCGGAATACACCATTGCATACGGCGATTGCGAAAGCGTGTTCAAGCATGGCGAGTATGTTTTCTCGCTTTCTCTCAAGCAGCACCGCGGTTGCGCGCATCCCATCGAGGGGAGAGGCGTGCTCGCCAGCTACGACGAGGTCGAAGACAGAACGACCATCTGGACCTCGACGCAAAGCCCGCACGAGGTGCGATTGTCGCTCGTCCAGCTGTTCGATGTGGACGACGAAAAGCTGCGCGTCATTACGCCGGATGTCGGGGGCGGCTTCGGCGCCAAATATCTGATCTATCCCGAAGAAGTCGTGGTGCCGCTGGCTGCCCGCCTGCTTGGACGCCCGGTGAAGTGGATCGAGGATCGGCGAGAGCACTTTCTGACGTCGATCGAGGAGCGCGATCAATACTGGGACCTACAAATCGCCTTCAACTCGCAGGCTGAGATCCTCGCGGTGCGCGGGACGCTCATCAACGATCAGGGCGCCTACACGCCGCAGGGCGTAAACGTCTCTTACAACTCCGCCACCGCGCTGCCCGGGCCCTACCGGGTACCGAATTATGAATTGAGAGTTCTCGCGGTCGAGACCAACAAGGTGCCCACGATGCCCGTCCGCGGCGCGGGGTATCCGCAGGGGGCGTTCGCCATCGAGCGACTTCTCGATCTCGCGGCGTCCCGAATCGGGATCGACAGAGCGGAGATTCGCCGCCGAAATCTCGTCCCCGCGGCGGCGATGCCGTACACCACCCCGCTGAGAACGCGGGCCGGCACGCCGGTCAAATACGACAGCGGCAATTTCCCAAAATGTCAGGATATGGCCCTGCACGCGATCCGCTATGACGAGCACGCAGAGCGCAAAGCCAAGGCATTGTCAGCGGGGCGATATCTCGGCATCGGCGTCGCCAATGGCGTGAAGGGCACCGGCCGCGGACCGTTCGAAACGGGCATTGTCCGAGTCGGAAGGTCGGGGCGCATTTCGGTCTATACCGGCGCCGCCGCAATGGGACAAAGCACCAAAACCATGCTTGCCCAAATCGCCGCCGAACAATTCGGCGTGGCGCCATCCGAAATCAACGTCGTCGCCGGCGATACCGCGTATGTATCAATGGGACACGGCGGATTTGCCAGCCGCCAGACCGTGAACGCGGGCTCCTCCGTTCACATTGCTGCAAAGAGCGTGCGCCAAAAGGCGCTCAAAGTGGCCTCCGATCTGCTCGGTGTGGAAGTCGACCAGCTTTCCCTCCAGGACGGCATGGTGCTCGCGCAAAGTCCCTCAAATCTTTCCATCAAACTGGGCGATCTCGCGCGCGAGGCGACGGGCATTCCGGGTTACTCGCTCCCCAGGAATATCGAGCCGGGTCTCGAGCAAACCACGAACTTTCTTCCCGCCGGCCTCGCATACAGCAACGCCAGCCATTGCGTTGAGGTCGAAGTCGACGCTGAGACCGGCGCGGTGAGCATCCTGCGGTATGTCGTCGTGAGCGACTGTGGGCGGCTCGTCAATCAGATAGTGGTGGAAGGTCAGATCGTCGGTGGCGTCATTCACGGTATTGGCAACGCCCTGCTCGAGCGCATGGTCTACGACGATAACGCGCAGCCGATGACCACCAACCTCAGCGAATATCTGCTGCCGTCGGCCATGGGGCTGCCAAAGATTGAGATTCTTCATCATTTCTCTCCTACGCCGTTAAATCCCCTTGGTGTCAAAGGTGTTGGCGAGTGCGGAGTGATTCCGGCCGCGGCTGCGATCGTTTCGGCGATCGAGGATGCGCTGGAACCTTTTAACGTGCACATCGCGGAGACTCCTATTTTCCCCGCGCGGCTTGTCCAGCTGTGTGCGCAAAAGCACCGCCGATTAGGCTAGGAGATCGTGGACTGACGCCGAAAATACGCTGGTTAGGCCTGTCCATATCGGAAAACGGGATCCGGCTGCCGCGGGTCGGAGAGTCCGGCCACGCCAGAAACTACGTTCGGCCTCATTCAAACCGATCTTCGGTCTCGCCCTCGATCTATTTCGATCAAGCGCGGCAGCGGGCGGGCCGATTTGCCCTTCTAATCCCTCGACAGATTTGTTTGGCTGGGTCGGTAGGTTGTTTCCACATACCGTGACGCGCTTGCCATCATCCGGCCGGAGCCGGTGATGCGTTGGCATCGCACCGCCTTGCGAGCGTACCAGCGCTGGAAGTCGAGCCGGCAAAACGCCGTCCCGCTGTGTCGGACGAAATTCGCCAGTTGATCCGCGACATGAGCACGGGTGGTTTCAGCCCAGCGATAGGACCGCTTCGAGTGTGTCCGCTGCTGGGTGCCCCAACAATGTCCGTTGCCAGCTGATTTCGCCGGGAAGTAAGGGCTCGTCGATCTTCTCCGTAGCGGCGGCCGAAACAGGGTGCCGGAGCAAGCTGCCGCTAGAGATCGCGACACAAGAGCCAGCGGATGGCGATCCGGGTCGAGCATGGCAAGCGCGCGGGGCACCCTCGACCCCTGGCCGCCAGGATGAGCGCGTGCTCGTAACCCAACGTCTTGCGCCGCCTGCCTTCAGCCTACGCGGCGGCTGGCTTGAGGACCGGGGAAGGATTGAGACTACGCAGCCGCATGCTCGATCTCGCATCCACCCCGCGCGCAATCTGCGGAATATTTCTGCGCGTTTTTTCTCAGCGTCCACAGTTATCCATGGCCCCACCTCGAAGAATGTGGAGGCGTATTGTGTCCTTTGAGCACAGCCCTGCCCGCCCTGCGAAACGGGCGAGCGCAGAAGTCAACGATCCAAGCTTAACTGTCGACCAGTTCTGTCGCGCGGAGAATATTTCGCGCTCAATGCTGTATCGCGCGTGGGCCGAAGGATGGGGCCCGAAATTCTACAAGGTCGGCGTAACGCGGCGCATCACCTACCGAGCGCGCCTCGAATGGCAGCGTGAGCGCGAAACCGCAGCCGCCGCAGGGGGAGCGGAAGCATGACCTCCCGAACTTCCCGCTCGCCGCGGGGCTCAGCGCCAACGACAGCGTCGCGGACCCCGGGTGCCGGTTTCCGCGGTCGACCCATGACCAGACTCCGCACGATCGATGAGGCCGCGGAGCTTTTGAACGTATCGCCGCGCACGGTGCGCCGCCTCATCGAGTCGGGTGCGCTGCCAGTGCACCGGCTTGGGCGCCTCGTTCGCATTGCAGATCCAGATCTCGCGGCATTTCTCGCTGCGACCCGCAGCGTCGGAGCGGCGACCTCGCCTATCATCTAGAGGCCTGATAAGTCATATCTTTTTGAAGTATCGGGAATACTCATATGAAGTAAAAGTCCCATCTGTACTATGATAGTATTCCCGTATATCATCCCCCTGGCCGCCCGGGTCCGCCCTCGGACCTCGGGGGTCCATGGAGAGCACGCCCTTGAAGCCCGCCCCCCTTCCCCCACCTGCTGCGCCGGCAACTCTGCAGACCGTTCTCGAGCGGCTTGCAGGTAAGAAGGGCCTTTCGGACAGCCGCAAGCGCGACCTGCGCTCAGGAATCCTCAGCTTCGCCAAGCTCAAGGGCCAGCCCCCGGCGGCAATCCCGCTTGATCTTGCGGACCTCCGGGCGACCCTCGATGGCGCGGGCGCCGCCAGCGCCAAGGTAACGCCCAAACGCTGGGCGAACCTGCGCAGCGACCTCGCCCGGGCCATCGCGGCCTCTGGACTGCAGCCGATGCTAAAGACCCGCGACCTGCGGCCCAACCAGGCCTGGACGCGACTTCTTAAGCCTGCCGACAAACGGATCCGCCATGGGCTTTCGCGCTTCGCCCGATGGGCGAGCCTTCGGCGGATCGCCCCGGAGGCCGTCGACGACAGCACGATTGCCCGTTTTGTCGCCGAACTCGATTCGAAGACCCTCATCAGGAATCTTCGGGACCTGCCCGTCAGGGTCGCAAAGGCGTGGAACGCTCTGATAGCGCTACATCAAGACGCCGGGCTGCGGCCGGTGGCGGTGCCAAAGGATAAGTCTGCCCCCACGTGGATACCCTGGGAGCAATTTCCATCGTCGTTTCGGGAGGATGTCGAGCGCTACCTGACCTGGGCGTCGGTGCCCGACCCGCTCGCGCCGGGGGCGCGGGCAAGGGCCCTCGCCCCATTGAGCCTGCGCTTGCAGAGGACTCACATCCTTTCGGCCGCGAGGGCGGCGGCTGCGGCCGGGATCCGCTTGGATCAAGTGACCTCGTTGGCGAGCCTGGTCGATCCCGAGACCTTCCGCACCCTGCTGCGCCATCGCTGGCGAGAGGATGGGTCTGCAGGCTACATCCGCGGCGTCGCCATCACGCTGATCGCCATTGCTTCGGAATGGGTAAATGCGCCCCCAAATGTAATCGCGAGCCTCAAGGGACTGCGGAGCAAGCTCGGAACGCCGCCATCTGGCTTGACGGAAAAGAACAAAACACTGTTGCGCAGGTTTGAAGACCCTCGGCTCATCGCCGCTATGGTCCAGCTTCCCGACAGGTTGTGGCACGCAGCGCGGCGTCGTCTGGGGCGTTCCCGGCGGTCGTTCATCGACCTGCAAAGTGCCCTTGCGATCGACCTTCTCCTTCACGTTCCGATGCGCATGCAGAACCTATCCTCGCTGACGTTCAGCCAGCATTTGCACTGGCCGCAGGGGCGTCGCAAGCCGGCACTCCTCACACTCAGGGGCGATGAAACCAAGAACGATCTCCCGCTCGAGTTCGAGCTCCCAACGGTCCTCGCCGAACGCCTGCAGGTCTATAGGAACGAGCTCGCCCCCTTGGTGATCGGCAAGCGCCCAGATGCGGTGTTCTTTTCCTTCAACGGTAAGCCGAAAACCCAGGGCGCAATAAAAGTCGCCATCGAGAAAACCGTTCTCAGACATCTTGGGGTGAAAATGACTCCCCATCAGTTCCGCCACCTGGCCGCCAAGATTGCCCTCGACGGCAATCCGGGCGCCTACGAACTCGTGCGTCAGCTGCTCGGCCACAAGAACTTGAGCACGACGACAAATTTTTATGCCGGCATCGACACTCGCCGGGCTGGACGTGCTCACGCTGAGCTGGTCATGAAATTGCGAGAAACCCAGTTGGACCGAGGGCGCGTTCGCCGGACATCTCGGGTGCAGAAGGATTAGCGCCGTGCGCGGGGCCAAACCGCGGCTGCACCTCCCCTACGACCGGTGGCCAGCTGCTGACCGGCTGCTGTGGGAGCAGGCCATGGCCAGCGACGATCCGTTCGCCGATGCAGCCGGTGCTCGCCTGGCTAAGGCCTCGCAGCACAACTATCTGTTCGGATGGCGGCGATACCTCGGATTTTTAATGCTCCACGATCCAGACGCACTGGAAGCCGCTCCGAACAAACGGCTTACCATCGAGCGGGTCCGGCTGTTTGTCGACCATCTGGCCGAGACCAATCTCCCACAATCGGTCGCCTGCCAGGTCGGTGCACTTTACCAGGTCGCTCGAATCATGATGCCGGGCGGAGATTGGAGCTGGCTCAGGGCCGTCAAAACACGTCTCCATCGGGCGGCGCCCGTGTATCCGCCAACTGGGCCGGTCATTACAAGCGTTCAACTCCTCGAACTCGGGCTGCTGCTGATGGAGGGGAGCAAGCCTGCACCGGGTGCTTCAATCAGCATCGAGCATGGCGTCCAATATCGCGACGGCTTGATGTTGGCGTTCCTCGCCTTGATCCCGCTTCGGCGTAAAAATCTCGCTGCGCTCGAGGCCGGTAGACACCTTATTCTGGAGGGCGATTGCTGGTTTGTCATAATCCCAGGCGAGGAGGCGAAGACAGGAACGCCCATCGAGTTTGCTGTTCCTGATCTGCTGAACTCTTATCTTGCTATTTATCTCGATGTCGTTCGTCCGCGGATGCTCCGGCACCCGGCTTGCACCGCGCTCTGGGTGAGTGACAAGGGCGGCGCTCTCGTCTATGGCGCGATCGGGCAAGTTTTCCGTCGGCTTTCTCACCGCCTAGGAGTTTGGATCACACCTCACGACGTTCGCGATGCAGCGGCGACGACCTGGGCTATATCAGCCCCCGGTCATATCGGTGTCGCCCGCGACCTGCTTGCCCATGCCGATCTGCGCACCACCACCAGGCACTACAATCGAGCGAGAGGAATCGAAGCGAGTCGGGCGTACGCGCATGTCATTGCTGAAATCCGCAGAATAAAACAAAATCGCACCAGCTGACTACCGGGGGCAGTTCGGTTTTTCGAGCCCATGATGAGAATTTCGCTCGGGTCGACGGCCTCGACGCGCTGCGCGAGCGCACGCAAATGGTTCCGCCGATAGGTTCCATCTTCGTTCCGCAGCTTGCGTCGAGCGGCGAGCGCGAACCGCCGCAAGCTGTCCGAAGTGATCGCGGGCCCGAGTCGCTCCACCGCAGACGTTGCGCGCTCCGCGTCAGCCTGCGCCTGGTCGGGCGCCTCGTCGGTGGCGGTGTTGCCCGGCTCAACTAACTCGGCCGCGACGTCGCGCGCTCACTGACGATCTGCAGCTCATTGAGAACCCGGCGAACGCCGTCGGCAAAGTCCCGGCCCGCCGCTGTCGGCCTGACGCCGCCATTCATCCGCTCGAACAAGGCAATCCCGAGTTGCTCCTCCAGATGCCGGACTCTCCGGCTGAGATTAGACTGCTTGAGAGCGAGCAAATCCGCTGTTT
>Ga0070670_100002681_pt1 | contig 14704 bp, 12 predicted proteins | sample KBSS63metaG_FD_64665 | JGI IMG/M metagenome (GOLD analysis project Ga0070670, IMG submission 64665) | Switchgrass rhizosphere microbial communities from Kellogg Biological Station, Michigan, USA - KBS S6-3 metaG | ecosystem: Host-associated > Plants > Roots > Rhizosphere > Soil ... | reverse complement strand
GCCACGCAGGACATCGAGCGCATAGAACGACGGCACCCGCGCGCGTCCTTCCGCAACGTCGAGCCGCGGATACGACACATAGAGCCGCTCGGACGCCGCGCCAACCGCAAGATGCAACGACACACGTTCCCGTCGCGATCGTTCCGGCCGCGTGACCAGCACGTGTCCGGCTTCAGCCGGACCCAGCGCATCACGAGCCTCATCCAGCAGGAGCGGATCCTGATCCGACTTGCGCGGAAACATCCGCTCCGCCACCCCCGGCACGAACACGACGCGGAATGAGCGGCCGCGTGCCTGCGCCGGGCTGCCGACGAACACGCGCCCATAACGGCGCGACGGGGGTTCGCTGTCGACGGTTCTGAGCCGCTCCGTCAACACCATCCGCACTTCGTTGATGGCGACCGGTCCCACGGACGCCATCGGCCGCAAATCGGCCAACACGCGCCGGACGTACGCCGGAGCGCGAAGCGTTCGCGGCGCGAGATCGTCAAGTCGGTCCAGCCATTCGCCCCAATGCGCCAGCCCGGGCCACGCCGCCATCTCCGAGATGATCGGCACGGCGAATGCGCCCAGATGCACGAGCCGGCGGCGGTCATCGTCGATGGCGGCAAGTCGCGGTGACGAGGGATCGTCTCTCTCGATTTCGGCGCGCCGTTCGGCGAGTTCTTCGTCAAACCCTTTGAGCCGCCGCCTCCAGCGCGTCGGGTCGCCACCGACGACCGCGGCTTCGACGAGCATGCGTTCCCATCGCCGCGGTGTGCGCAGACTCCCCGCCAGCACCGCGCGCTCCTCATCGTCTGGCCTGGCGTCCGCATCGACGCTCTCTGCGTCGTCCGGCTCCCGGCTCCCGGATCCCGGGTCCCCGATCCCCGCTCCCGGATCCCCCAGACTGCCAAACACCTCGTCGTCTGACGCGATCCATGTGGCCTGCGGCTGGCCCGGTTCCGGCAACTGGCCGAGCGACAGATACTCCGCAAAACGAGACGCCGAGAGCCCTTCGGCCGCACACGCGAGCAGCGCGAGGAACGCCCGCCCTGCCGGATGTGGTCGGCGAGTGCCGCGATCGAACCACGCGCGGATGCCGCCGCGCTCGAAGGCGTGCTCGAGCAGGCCGTGGTAGTGCTCCGGCGAGCGGACGAAGACCGCCATCTCGTCGAAGGGCACGCCGTTGCGAGCCTCGCGCAAAACCCGGCGCGCGATCTCGACGCACTCCCGACCCTCTCCGGGAGCTGAAAAGAACTCCAGAGAGCCGTCCGCCTCGTGCGGCGCCGGCGCCTCGTCGGAGAACAGGCATGCGCGCAGGTGATCGAGGTCGGAATGTCTTGACGGTGTCGTCACCGCCAGCACTCCTCCACATCGCAGCAGGGCCACCCGCGCGGACAGGTCGTGCGCCGGAACCGTCGCCAGGATGTCGGTGGCCATGTCTGTCAGCGCGCGAACGAACGTTTCCTCCATCTCTGTCTCGATCGCCAGATCGACGAGCAGCAACGGGGCACGCAGAAACCGTTCGCTCGCAACAGCTGCGGCAGCGGTGGCCAGCAGCGCCGATCGATCCGCCGTTGCCGCATTCGCCAGCTCCGCTTCGGCCCGGCTGATCAACTCGGCCAGGTCGTGTCCGGCCCTGCCAGCCGCGGCAAGCGCCGCCACGGGAACACCCGCGAGCCGGACGTCTGTCAGCGTTCTGGCCAGCGCGCGCGGAAACCCGGGCGTTCTGGCAACACTACCGAAGTAGTCGAGCGTGGCGTCTTCCGCGGCGTCAAACGCCACGCGACTGGCCACTGCTTCAACGCCCAGCGCGGTGCTCGGCGCGATGCCTTCACCGGCAAGACGCGCCGCGGCCACGCGGGCAGCCAGCTGCGTCAGGCTGAAGCGCGACAACCCGATCGTCGCGCCACGGCGAGCGGCGACACGACGAGCGAGATCGTCGGCAGCACCGCGGGTGGCGGCGACGATGGTTACGGGTTGATGCGCGGGGAATCGATGGAGAAAGTCAGCAGCGCGGTCGAGGCGTTCGGCCGCAGAGACGGACTCAAGGATCGAAAATGGTCGTTGCTGCATGGGTGCTTTCCCGGTCGCTGTGCCGGGTCTCCGGTACGGCAGCTCCCCGCTGCCGGCAGCGCCGAGAATAGCACGAGAACGCAGAACCGCGGTTCATGGTTAGACGCGGTTACTGAGAATGACCTCTCGGAGAATGTGTCGATGGCACTGCTTGGCGTCCTCATCGCAGTGGCACATCAGCGTGACGTTTCCTTCGCGCGCCAGGGCCTTGATCAGGCGCAGCGTCGACTTCTGGCCGTGGTTCTTGATCGTCTTGTTGCGCGAATCAATTGGGCCGTCGAGGAACAGCTCCTTCTTGAAGTCCCGTGTAAACGCCGCCCACGCGATCTTCTCTGACTGGACGGCCTTGAGCAGTTGCTCGCTCGGTCCGAGCGCGGGCGTCCACACGTCGTAGAGCGAGCTCGACATGCCTCGGCCACGGAAGCGTGTCGCCAGAATTCGCAGACCATCGTTTTCAGCCACTGGCGAGTACACGGACTTCGTTTTCAGCATGCGTCGATCCCCGATCCCTTCTCCCTGATCCCTAATCCCTGAATCAGCCCTTAGGCCTTAGGCCTGATTCCTTAGGCCTGCTATGGAGCCAGCCTGTCTCGTCTCCACCCCGCCGCCTCCCGCTGGTAGCGGAGCCTGTCATGCAAGCGGCTTGGCCTTCCCTGCCAGAACTCGAACTCGGAAGGAATCACTCGATAGCCACCCCACCACGCCGGCCGCGGAATAGTGTCGCCGTAGGTCTTGCGCGCGACCTCGTAGCGCGATTCCAGAGCGGCGCGGCTCTCGATCACTTCGCTCTGATTCGATGCGTAAACGCTCCAGCGGCTTTCAATCGGCCGCGTTGCGAAGTACGCGTCCGACTCGGCCTCATCCACTTTCTCCACCAGGCCGTCGATGCGGACCTGCCGCACGAGGGACGGCCAGTAGAACAACATTCCGGCGCGTCCGGTGTCGTCCAGCTCGTGTGCCTTGCGGCTGTGGTAGTTGGTGAAGAAGACGAATCCGCGCTCGTCCGCGCCTTTGAGCAGGACCGTCCGGACCGATGGACGGCCGTCACGGGTCGATGTCGCAAGTGCGAACGCGGTGGGATCGGCCTCGATGTCACGTACCTGCTCGAACCAGCGCGTGAACTGGGCGAACGGGTCAGGATCGGACTCGATCTCGCTCAGCGGGTCGCCGCTGTAGTCGCGTCGGATGTTGGCGATGGACATAGCGTGGCGCGGCACCCCCTAAAGGGGGGCCCTACGGACGCGAGGAGCCATCGCCCGCCAGACGGATCTCACCGCCTTCGACGGTAATCCGGACCACACCGCCCTCGGCCAGCGATCCAAACAGCAGCGCCTCGGAGAGCGGCTTCTTGACGACGCGCTCGATCAAACGAGCCATGGGGCGAGCCCCAAACGCGCGATCGAACCCCTTCTCCGCCAGCCAGGCGCGGGCCTCAGGCGTCAGCTCGATCGTGACTCCCTTGGCCGTCACCATCGACCGCAGCTCGTCGATCTGCTTGTCGACCACACGCTCGATCTCGGCGGCGCCCAGAGCGTGGAAGGTCACCGTGGCGTCAAGACGGTTGCGGAACTCAGGCGTGAAGGTACGCTCCAGTGCTCCGCGAGACGACACGCCAATCGAAATGTCGCCGAATCCGACGCGACGATCCGAGAGATCGCGAGCGCCCGCGTTCGTTGTCATGATCAGGATGACGTGGCGGAAATCAGCTTTTCGCCCGTGCGAGTCGGTCAGGGTGGCGTGATCCATGACCTGCAGCAGGATGCTGAACATGTCGGGATGCGCCTTTTCAATCTCGTCGAGCAGCAGCACCGCGTGTGGCGTCTTCCGGATGGCGTCGATAAGCAGCCCGCCCTCCTCGTAGCCGACGTATCCCGGCGGCGCCCCGATCAGTCGCGAGACCGCGTGCTTCTCCATGTACTCGGACATGTCGAAGCGGATGAACTCGATGCCGAGAATCCGGGCGAGCTGCCGCGCGAGCTCGGTCTTGCCGACGCCGGTCGGTCCGGCGAAGAGAAAGTTCGCGATCGGCTTCTCGATCGCGCGAAGCCCCGATCGTGACATCTTGATCGCCGACGACACCTCATCGATCGCATCGTCCTGGCCGAAGATGACGCGCTTCAGCTCGAGGTCCAGAGCTTGCAGCGCGCGTCGATCGTCGCTCGACACCGCCTGGATCGGCACTCGCGCCATCTTCGCGACGATCTGCTCGATCTGTCGCGCGCCGATCTCGCCGGTTCGCTCTTCCGTCTTGAGCAATTTCTGCGCGGCGCCGGCTTCGTCCAGGACGTCGATGGCCTTGTCGGGCAGATGGAGGTCCTGGAGGTGCCGCGCCGACAACGACACCGCTGCCTCGAGCGCTTCGTCCATGTACCGCACGCCGTGATGCGCCTCGTAATGCGGTCGAAGGCCTTTGAGGATCTCGAGCGTTTCGGACTCCGACGGCTCCAGGATGTCGATCTTCTGGAACCGGCGCGACAGCGCCCGGTCGCGGTCGAACGACTGCTTGACGTCGCTGAACGTCGTCGACCCGATGCAGCGGAGCGAGCCGCTCGCCAGCGCCGGCTTCAGCAGGTTGCCGGCGTCCATCGCGCCGCCAGAGGCGGCGCCCGCGCCCACGAGCGAGTGAATCTCGTCGATGAACAGGATGGCGTTCTCTTCCTTCGACAGGCGATCGAGCACCTGCTTGACCCGTTCCTCGAAATCGCCGCGATACCGTGTGCCCGCGATCAATGCGCCGAGATCGAGCGCGAACACTTTCGCGTTCTGGAGCACTTCAGGCACGTTGCCCTGGTAGATGCGCAACGCGAGGCCTTCGGCCAACGCGGTCTTGCCCACGCCCGGCTCCCCCACCAGCAACGGGTTGTTCTTGCGGCGCCGGCAGAGCACCTGAATCATCCGTTCGAGCTCGAGCGTCCGGCCAATGAGCGGGTCAATTCGACCTTCTGCCGCACGCGCAACGAGATTCGTGGCGTAGGCCTCGAGCGGATCGGAGCTGGGCGGCGCGGGAGCGTCTCCAACGGAAGGCACGACTGTCGGCTCGCTCTTGCCGCCGTGCGAAATGATCCGGAGCAACGTCAGCCGATCGACACCCTGCGCGCGCAGAAAGTACGCGGCGTGGCTCTCCTCTTCGCGCAGGATGAACACGAGCAGGCTGCCGCTGTCGACATGCTTCGCGCTCGACATCGACGCATGCATGACCGCCTGCTGAATTACGCGGTCGAATCCAATCGTCGGTTCCGGCTCCACGGCCGTCGAGGCCGGCACGGGAGTAAACGCCTTCGCGAGCACTTCTTCGAGCTGCCGCTTCAGCGCGGTCACGTCGGCGCCACAGGCCACCAGAATCCGGCGTGCCTGCGGTTCGTCCGCGATGGCGAGCAGCAAATGCTCGAGACCAAGGGTGTCATGCCGCAAGTCGGTCGCGAGCCGCATGGCGCGCTGAATCGTCTCCAGCGTTTCCGGCGCAAACGGAACGGGGCTCTGGCTCATTCGGATTCCATCGTCACCAACAGCGGGAACTCGTGTTCCTCCGCGACCTGCTTGGTCGTCTTCACCTTCGTCTGGGCGACGTCATGGGTATAGACGCCCGCAATACCCATTCCGGTCCGGTGGACGCTCATCATGATGTCGAACGCCTCGAGCGTCCCCTTGTGAAAGATCGTTTCCAGCACCCAGATCACGAAGTCCTGCGTCGTGTAGTCGTCGTTGTGCAGCAGGACACGCCAGAGTCGTGGGTGCTCGACCTGCCGGTCGGTGTCCGGCTCAATCAGGGTCGACTCGTCCGGACGTGCGCCGATCGAACTCAAAACTGAGAACTCACCACAGACAACTGACTACTATTCTATAAGTCGAACCGCCACGGCGCAGGCACCACCGGCTGCTGTACCAAGTATCGGACTTCGGCCAGAAAATCCGTCCGGGGGACATCGCGGGCACCGAGCGACGCCAGATGCGGTGTCGACATCTGGCAATCGATCAACGGCATCCTCCAACGCTCGAGCTGACGGGCCAGGGTGACCAGCGTGACCTTCGACGCGTCGGTGACCCGCGTGAACATCGATTCGCCGAAGAACATCCGCCCGAGCGCAACGCCGTAGAGACCACCGACCAGAGTGTCACCCTCCCACGCCTCGACTGAGTGCGCATGACCAAGCTCGGCTAAACGCACATAGGCCTCCTCCATTGCCTGCGTAATCCAGGTGCCCTCATTGTCGCGCCGCGCAGCCGCGCATCCTTTGATGACTTCACGGAATGCCTGGTCGAACGTGAGGCGAAATCGATTGGCTCTGATGACCTTATTGAGAGAGCGCGAGACGTGGACCTCGTTCGTGTAGAGCACCATACGCGGGTCCGGGCTCCACCAGAGAATGGGGTCCTCGTCGCCAAACCAGGGGAACACCCCTTCCCGATATGCCGCGAGCAGACGCTCGGGCGTCAAATCGCCGCCCGCCGCAAGAAGGCCGTTCGGCACCTGCAGCGCCAAGTCGACCGGCGGGAAGGGATCGTCAGGTGAAAGAAACGGAATCACCGGAATGCAGAATACAACCATGCCCCCTGTCACACGCTTCGCGCCGTCGCCGACGGGCTACCTTCACCTGGGCCACGTGGTGAATGCGATCTACGTGTGGGGGCTGGCCCGTGCCGCCGGAGGACGCGTGCTGCTGCGAATCGAGGATCACGATCGCATCCGCAGCCGACCGACGTTCGAGGCGGCAATCCTCGACGACCTGTCCTGGCTCGGGTTCATTCCGGACGAGGGGCTCGTCCCCCTTCGCCGGCAGAGCGACAACGGACCCGCGTACGCCCGCGCCCTCGCGAGACTGGCCGCCACGCATGGCGTCTACGCATGCGACTGCTCGCGAACGCAGATCGCCCGCGCGCGCCGCCTGACGGCTTCGGCGGGGCAAGGGGCGGAGTGGTATCCGGGGACGTGTCGTCGCAGACGCCTCCAGCCCGGCGACGATGTGCCGCTCGGCGTCGGCATCCGCGTCCAGCTGGATAACGCGGAAGAACGCTTCGTTGATGGCGCGGTTGGCGAAGTCCTGCAAACCCCCGCAGAACAGTGCGGTGACCTGCTCCTCAAGGATCGCGATGGCAACTGGACGTATCAGTTCGCGGTGACCGTAGACGACATCGACGACAGGGTGGACTTCGTGGTCCGCGGCCTCGATCTGCTGTCGTCCACGGGACGGCAGATCACGCTCGCACGCATGCTCGGTCGGACCAACCCGCCACACTTCTTTCACCACCCGCTGATCGTCAAGCCCGATGGCGAGAAACTGAGTAAGGCGAGCGGCGACACGGGCGTACGCGAGCTGCGCCAGGGAGGGATGGATGCGGCGGCGGTCATTGGGCTGGCCGCCGCAACGGTCGGGCTCGTCGAGCGTGGCGCGAATGTCCCTGCTGATGTCGTCGCCGGGTTATTCGCCGACTCCGTCCGAGGACGGTGACGACGAAAGCCGAAAGGAATTACGAGAAAACTCTGCGCGTTTCCGGACTCGGCCGTGGCCCTGTTCGTGCTTAACTGAAGTGAATCACAGTTCGCCCTGACGACGCATGTACAAGCCGTCGGGGCTTCGGGCGAGGAAACCATCTTTGGCAAGCCGTTCGAGTACCCAGCCGGTCGCCGGCTCCGGCAACCCCAGAAGGGCGCCGGCCTGCGTCTGCGTCAGCCGCAACCCGGGCATTTCAGCGAATTCTCCGCGGACGCGGGTCAAAGTTGATTGCCACAAAGGATCAGATAATCGACGGGGGCTTCGCGGCTGCCATTGATGCGGAAGATTCATTCAATCCACTCTTCTTCAAAGCCCGTGCCCCGAACGCGGTCAATGGCGGCAAATTGCAATCACGGGGAATAGCTTATGCAGTTCGCGATGTTCTTCGATGTGAGGGACCGATGACTTTCCGATCCGTTGTAATCCTCCTCGCCGTGATGATCTGCGGGAGCGCCGCGACCGCGCAGGCCCAGTACTTCGGGCAGAACAAGGTTCAGTACGAGAAGTTCAACTTCAAGGTCAAGGCGACAGAGCACTTCGACATCTACTACTACCCGGAGGAGCAGCAGGCCGTTGAGCTCGCCGCGCGAATGGCGGAGCGATGGTACGCGCGTCTCTCGCGGGTGCTGCGGCACGACCTCAGCTCGCGTCAGCCGATCATCCTCTACGCCGCCCATCCGCACTTCCAGCAGACGAATGCCCTCGAAGGCTCGATCGATGAGGGCACGGGCGGAGTCACCGAGATGTTCAAGCGCCGCGTGATTCTGCCCTTCGCGGGCGGTCTCGCGGAAACGGATCACGTGCTTGGACACGAGCTGGTGCACGCGTTCCAGTACGACATTGCCGCCCAGGAGGACACCGAAGGACGTCCCGCGGGACCGGGCGTGCTGAGCCTGCCGCTGTGGTTCATCGAGGGCATGGCCGAGTACCTCTCGCTCGGGCCGGTGGACGCGAATACCGCGATGTGGGTGCGCGACGCGAGTTCGCGCGAGAAGATGCCGAGCATCAAGAAGCTCAGCGATCCTGATTTCTTCCCGTACCGCTACGGACATGCGTTCTGGGCATATGTGGCCGGCCGCTGGGGCGACTCCGCCGTCGGCGATATGCTGCGCGCAACCGGTCCGAGTGGCGACATCAAGGCCGCGCTCACCGAGGTCCTCGGAACCGATGAAGAGACGCTGACCAAGGACTGGCACGCCGAAACGCAGAAAACGTACGCGTCACTCTTCGAGAGCACGAGGAAACCGGAGACGTTCGCACGGACGCTCGAGAACGAAAAAACCAGCGGTGGCAACCTGAACCTGGCGCCGGCCCTCAGTCCCGATGGCAAGCGGATGGTCTTTCTGTCGGAACGGTCGCGTCTGTCGATCGACATGTACCTCGCGGACGTCGAGAGCGGCAAAGTCATCCGTCAGCTGACGAAGACCGCCGCCGACCCGCACTTCGACAGCCTCGAATTTCTTGCGTCCGCCGGCGACTGGGCGCCCGACAACAAGCGGTTCGTCTTCTCCGCGTTGAGCAAGGGGCAGCCCGTGCTGACGATCATGGATGTGGACAGCGGCAAACGGCTGCTCGAGCAGGAATTTCCCGACATCGGTGAGATCTACAACCCGGCCTGGTCGCCGAACGGCCAGCAGATCGCCTTCTCCGGCCTCAAGGGCGGCCTCCTCGATCTGTTCATCTACGACATCACTACGCGGGCGCTCACCCAGATCACGAACGATCCGTTTGCGGACAGCGACCCGGAATGGTCGCCTGACGGCAGCCAGCTCGCCTGGGTCACCGACCGGTTCTCCTCGGACATGACCGTCATGCGGTTCGGCAACTACCGGATCGGTTTGATGGACGTCGCCACCCGGCAGATCCGGCAATTGGCCGGATTCGCGAATGGCCGCAACACGAACCCTGAGTTCACGTCCGATGGCCGCGCGATCTTCTTCATCGCGACGCCCGACGGCATTCCCAACGTGTATCGGACCGAACTGGCATCCGGACGGACGACGCGGATCACGAACGTGCTGTCGGGCGTGAGTGGTATTACTCCGCTGACGCCGGCGCTCTCCGTCGCGGCGGCCGCACCAACCGTCGTCTTCTCAGTCTTCGAAGCCGACCACTACAACCTGTACGCGATGACCGACAAGGACACCGGAACCGCAGCGGCGACGGTACTCAATCCGGTCGATGCGTCGGTGCTCCCGCCGGTAACACGCAGGCAAAACGAAATAGATGTGCTGACGATGCTGCAGACACCCGCTGCCGGACTGCCCGCAGCGCAGCAGTACCCGGACAAGGACTACGACGCGAAGCTGGGGCTCGACATGGTGGCCCAGCCGACAGTCGGTGTGGGCGTCGATCGCTGGGGAGCGTATGCCGGCGGCGGCATCAGCTTTATCTGGAGTGATGTGCTCGGGAACCATCAACTCGGCACGACAGTCCAGCTCACGAACCGATTCGAGGACATTGGCGGCGCCGTGACGTACCTGAACCGCACCCACCGATGGAATTGGGGCGTCATCGGGGAGCAGACACCGTTCGGCTTTTCCCAGTTTCAGCAGACACTCGCCAACGATCCGAATTTCGGGCCCTCGATCGTGCAGCAGGAGCTCAGAATCCGTCAGATCAACCAGGCCGTGAGCGGTATCACTCAGTATCCGTTCAGTCGCGCTCAGCGGCTCGAGCTGTCGGGTGGCGTTCGACGTATCAGCTTCAGTCAACAGTTACGGTCGGACTATTTCAACTTTTTCAGCGGCCAGTTCCTCGGCAGCACAAAGGAAAAGCTGGACAGCCCCGACGCGCTGAACCTCGGCGAAGCAAGCGCGGCGCTGGTCTGGGACACCTCGGTCTTCGGTGCGACCAGCCCGATCGTCGGTCAGCGATATCGTTTCGAGCTCTCGGAGTCGGCGGGGTCGCTGCAGTACACGGGTGCGCTGCTCGACTACCGGAAATACTTCATGGCACGGCCATTTACGCTGGCACTGCGCGGGATGCACTACGGCCGCTATGGTCGCGACGGTGAGGATCCTCGCATGTCCCCGCTTTACCTCGGGTACGCGAGCCTTGTCCGCGGCTATGAGAGCAGCTCGTTCACGTCGGCGGAATGCGAGGTCACAGCGGCGTCGACATGCGCGCAATTCGATCGGCTGATTGGCAGCCGGATGCTGGTGTCGAACGTCGAGTTGCGCGCGCCGCTCCTCGGACTGTTCCGGCCAAGCGCGATGTATGGCGGCGTGCCCGTCGAAGTCGGTGTGTTTGCCGATGCCGGCGTCGCGTGGGACAGCGTGACAAAGCCGACGTTTGCCGGCGGCGATCGTGACTGGGCGAAAAGCGTCGGCGCGACGGTTCGCTTCAACGCGTTTGGATTCGCCGTTGGTGAGGTGGATTACGTGAGGCCGCTGGACCGGCCGGGCCGCGGCTGGATGTGGCAGTTCAACTTCATTCCTGGATTCTAGGCCAGAGGGCCAAGGCCTAAGGCCGAAAGCCTTAGGCCTTGGGCCCGTTACTGCAGCGCAGCGTCGACCGTTAAGTAATCTTCGACGCGCTGGACTCCGGCCGCCGACCGCGCCAGCAGCAACGCCTGTTGACGCTCGGTCTCGCTACCGACCGACCCTTTCAACGTGACGACGCCATTGGCCACCTGGACGTCGATGTTGCGCGCCTTGATCGCAGGATCCATGAAGTACTTCGCCTGGATCATCGTCATCGTCGTTGAATCCGAGGCCCCGGGCGCAGGCGCGAGACCGCTGGTCGCGACAGGCTCGGGCAAAGACGTCGCCGCCGCGCTGTCGAATGACTCGTGAGCCGGCCGCCCCACAAGCAACTGATGGTCGTCGATCTGCTTCACACCGTCTGTGTTCCGGGTGATCTCCAGCACCTGCCTGCGCGCATCATCGCTTTCCACGAAACCCTTCAGGGTCACGACGCCGTCGCGGCTCCCGACATTGATATAGCGGGACTTGATGTCGTCGTCAGCGAAGAACTGCGCCTGAATCTTGCTGGTCAGCCAGCTGTCGGCCAGCTTCTCGCCGGCCTGCGTCGCGGCACTCTTTGCCTGGTTCGCGGCACTCTTCATCTGCTCTTTTGCATGCTCTGCGTCGCGGCTGGTCTCGGCGCGGTTGCACGCGGCGACCGAGGCCAGCGCCAGCACGACTGTGGCTGCAAACACTCGAGGTATCTTCATGAGCGGCACTCCCTGTGGATTGACGTGCAAGACGCGTACACAGGACTCTCAGCCGGGGTTTCCGTTCTGGGATAGAATCTGAGCCGCCCACGCTAACGAGGAAACCTTGGCTGTCCGTCTGTTCATCGGGAACCTTCCCTACGGGGCCAGCGAAGCTGACCTTCGCGCCCACTTCGCGGCCGTCGCCGAACCTTCCCACGTCGTCATGCCGGTGGATCGTGAGACCGGACGTCCGCGCGGCTTCGCGTTCGTGGAGTTCGTCGATCGCGAAAAAGCGGAAGAAGTCATCAAGCGCTTCGATGCCCAGCCATTCCAGGGACGCAACCTGGCAGTGAGCGAGGCGCGGGCGCGCGAGGATCGTCCACCGCGTCCGCCGGGCCAGGGATTCGGACCGCGTCCCGGTGGCGGGAGCGGGTTCGGTGGGCCACGTCCTGGTGGCGGCGGCAGTTTTGGGGGGCCACGGCCCGGCGGTGGCTTCGGCGGTCCTCGACCCGGCGGAGGCGGTTTCGGTGGTCCCCGTCCCGGCGGCGGCCCGATGGGTCCCGGCGGCCGGGACCGCACCGCGAACTTCGGTCCCCCGGCGCCGCCCAAGCGCCTGCGCGGAAAGAAGGGCGGCGCGAACCAGGAGCACAAACCGCGGGGTCCGATCAAGGAACGCAGCGGCGGTCGCATCTACGCGGTTGACGATCTGGACGACGACAGCTCGGTCGATATCGACGATATCGCGACCAGCGCAAAGGACGGCGTCGAGGTTGATGCGCCCGAGGCTCCCGACACGCCGGACATGCCGGACATGGCCGACACGCCGGACGACGATAACGAGTCGTAGCCTTCCTCAAACGTAGAGGCCGACCTTGAGGTCGGCCTGCAGGCCGTGGCTCGATCTATCCCCTATCTCATCTCGATCGTCGCGCTCTGCGTCGGCCTCGGCCTGTTCGCAGTCACGCTCGTCTACATCAATCTCGAAGAAACCCTTGCCAGCGCCAGGCAGCTCGGGCTGGCGCTGCCGATCATTCTGCTGCCCAGCGCGGTGTGGCAGCTGCTTCGCACCTGGGGCTGGGCGATTTCGTTTCCTGACGCCGCGCGACCGGCGTTCGGACGGCTGTTCCGCGTGCGTCTGGCCGCCGACGCCATCAGCTTCTTCACAGTCCGGGGCGTTGCCGGTGAGCCGCTGAAAGTGCTGCTCCTGATGGATCGCTGCCCGCCACAGATCACCACCGCGTCCATCGCCCTCGAGCGCCTGGCCGTGGCGATCATGAGCATCGTCGTCGCCGGGCTGATCTCGTTCTTCGCCGTGACGCGGCTCTCGCTGCCACAGTGGTGGCACACGCTGTTCGGCGCGATCGTCGTCGTCGCGCTCCTGCTGCTGCCGTTTCTCGCCTTCGTCGCCCGTCGCCGCTCCGGCGACTACCTCGGGCGTCTGGTGGCCGCCTTCGATCGTCTGACAGGCCGCCGGCTCGGCACACGCCGTGTGGTGAAGTTCGTCCTCGAGGTCGAGGACGTACTGCTCGATCTGGTACGCGGCGACCGTCGCAGGCTCGTCATCCTGGTCTGGATGCCGATCGTGTCATACGCGGTGATGGCGACCGAAGTCTGGATTGTCTTCTGGGCAATCGGTCAGCCGATAGGGCTCGTGGAGGGGCTGACAATCGAAACGTTTGCCCGTGTCGGCAGTATCGTGGCGGCTGCGATTCCCGCGAACATCGGCGCGCTCGAGGCATCGAACGCCGCCGTGGTCGCGATGCTGGGACTGACTGGTGGCGGATCGCTGGCGCTGGCACGCCGGATTCGGGCACTGATCTGGGCGATGGTCGGCCTGGCGCTCTATCCAAGGCCGCGACGCCCTGTTCGTTGAGCCGTTAGTGTCTTTTGTAGTCGAACCACTCAACTGCGAAGTCGATATTCAGTTTTCGCAGCGCGAGCAGCGCTCGGCCGTCGCCCTTGAACTTGACGGAAGTTGGCAGCCAGAGGTGGTCGTCGATCCGCTCGCGTGTCAGCGTGACGACGGAGCCCTTGCGCACTCTGGCCAGGAGGCCAAACCCGTACGACAGGTCTTCGATCGCCGTTGCCTCAACCCGGGTCACTTCGCGGGCGGCCTCGTCCACCCAGATCGAGCCGCTGAACATCTTCGCCAGCTTCCCTTCACGGGTCTGCGGGTTGGCGTCGCGCCGCGGGGTGAATCGAACGATGATGGTCTGGCGGCCGTTGAGAAGTTCGCGACGCACGATTGAAAACTGCAATGTCGCAACGGTGTCGTCGACGGCCGATGGTCCGCCAGTCCGGACCTGGCGCTCCTTCTTCTCAGCTTTGCTGTCCTCGACTACCCTGCCGTTTCTCTCCAACAGGGTCCGGAAGGTGATGGACGGAGATGGGCCAGGCGTCACGGCATAGAGGACAACATCGCCAGTACCGAGATGGCCGAACGGGTTGGTGTGCAGTTCGGTGCGACGTTCCTTGTATCCATAGCGAACCTGTTCGCGATTGGCGCGCGCCATGTTCTCGCGAACCTCTGAAAAGAACGGCTCCTGATCCGGCAACGGCCCGTCCTGCGAAGCCGTCGTCAGAAAGGCTGCCGGCGAGAGGAGGAAAAAGAGAACGACGAGGACACGTCTGTCCCCGCCGTGGCTCCCCTCCCTCCTCTGGACCATCAGTTTGCGAAGCAGTAGAAGTAGCCGTTGCCGCCCGTGCCGATGAGATTCTGCTGGGAGCAGCCCTTCGAGCTGTGCGCGTTGTTCCATGACGTGGGTGCAGCGCCTCCGCCCTGACGATTCACATGCCCGACATTTGCCCCGCCGGCGTCGGCGCTCGTCCAGTTTCCGCACGGTGCGTCACCTGTTTGCAAGGTTCCGTCCGCCTGCGAGCCGGTGAGGATGTCGTGCTGATTCCCCGGAACTGGCGCGCCCTTCTCGGAGAGCGCCGTGTCGCCGTTCAGGTTGTTCGCGTCGGAGTGCAGATCGGCGACGCTCTTCGCCACCAC
>Ga0070670_100002672_pt1 | contig 14725 bp, 17 predicted proteins | sample KBSS63metaG_FD_64665 | JGI IMG/M metagenome (GOLD analysis project Ga0070670, IMG submission 64665) | Switchgrass rhizosphere microbial communities from Kellogg Biological Station, Michigan, USA - KBS S6-3 metaG | ecosystem: Host-associated > Plants > Roots > Rhizosphere > Soil ... | reverse complement strand
GCCAGCAGTTGCAGCGGAATGATTGAAAGAATCGGCGACAAGAGATCGCTCGATGGCGGGATGCTGATTACATAATCTGACATGGTTGACGACATTGTGTCGCCTTCAGTTAATACCGAGATGACAATACCCTCACGCGCCTTCACTTCCACGATATTCGAATGCGTTTTTTCGTAGCGCAACTCTGAAGAACGATTTCCCTCTTCGCGCGTGTTGATAAACATCACCGGCAGCCGCTCGTCAATCAGAGCGTTTGGACCGTGCTTCATCTCGCCCGCCGGATATCCTTCAGCATGGATGTAAGAAATCTCTTTTAGTTTCAACGCGCCCTCGAGCGCGACCGGAAAGTTGATGCCGCGGCCGAGGTAAAGAAAATCAGTTGAGCGAAAGAACTCCTTCGAGAGTTCCTCGATGTCGTCTGACTCGCTCAGCAGGTGTTCGAGCTTGACCGGCAACTCGGCGAGTTGTTGCGCGTGATGCTTTGCTTCGACCGGCGAGAGCGAGCCGCGCAGATTGCCGAGATACAAACCAAGCAGGTAGAGAGCGACCATCTGACAGGTGAACGCCTTGGTCGAGGCGACGCCAATCTCGGGACCGGCATGCGTCAGAATTGTGCCGTCGGCTTCGCGTGTGATCATCGAGCCATTCACGTTGCAGATAGCCAGGACCTTGGAGCCCAGTTCGCGTGCCTCTCTGAGCGCGGCGATGGTGTCCGCAGTTTCTCCGGACTGCGTGATTACCAGCAGCAGCGTGTTCTCGTCCATCACCGGCTCGCGATAACGAAACTCGGAGGCGTAGTCGACATCGACAGGGATGCGCGCGAGTTGTTCGATCATGTACTTCCCGGCGAGGCCAGCATGCCAGGAGGTGCCGCAGGCGGCGATCTTCACGGAAGTAAAACGCTTGAAGTCGGCCTCCGAAATATTTTTCATCTCGTCGAGGAACACGCGGCCACTGTCGAGCGAGATGCGGCCCTGCATCGTGTCGCGCACGGAACGCGGCTGCTCGTAAATTTCCTTGAGCATGAAATGCTTGAAGCCGCCTTTTTCAGCCATGATCGGATCCCAGGTGATCCGTTGGATAGACGGCTGGACCGAGTTGGCTTCAAAGTCGGTGACGCGAACGGCGTCCTTATTAATGATGGCCATTTCGCCGTCGCCCAGGAAAAAGACGTCGCGCGTGTGTTGCAGGATCGGCGGGATGTCGGAAGCGACAAAAAACTCACCATCGCCCAAACCGATCACCACGGGCGGGCCCTGCCGCACAGCGATGATCATGTCGGGATTGTCGGCGTTGATGATGGAGAGCGCGAAGATGCCTTTGAGATCGAGCATGGCCCGGCGCACCGCCTTCTCGAAATCGTGATCCTGTTTCAGATACTCCTCGATCAGGTGGGCGATGATCTCAGTGTCGGTTTCGGTAACGAATTCGTGATCGCTCTTACGCAACTCTTCTTTCAGTTGCAGGTAGTTTTCGATGATGCCGTTGTGAACTACGACAATGCGGCCGGTGCAATCGCGATGCGGATGCGCATTTTCTTCGGTCGGCCGGCCGTGCGTGGCCCAGCGAGTGTGCCCGATTCCATACGTGCCATCGAGCGGACTGAGGCGAATCACTTCTTCGAGATTTCGCAGCTTGCCTTCGGCGCGCCGAATTTCCAGATCGTGACCGTCATTGACCACGGCGATGCCGGCGGAATCGTACCCGCGATACTCGAGCTTGCGTAGACCGTCAATGATTAACGGCACAACCTGCTTGTTTCCGACGTAGCCAACAATTCCACACATAGGATTTCCTTATAAAAGCTGTCCAAAGTCCAATGTCCAAGGTCCAAAGTCCGCTTAACAGTCTTGACGTTGGACATTGGACGTTGGACTTTGGACGATCATTTCAGTTTCTTCTTGATGACTGCCGGAACGCCCGCGACGAGCGTATCAGGCGGCACGTCTTCAGTAACGACTGAACCCGCCGCTGTAACCGATCCTTTGCCGACGGTCACCGGCGCCACCAGCATTGTATCTGAACCGATGCGCACATCGTCTTCAATGATCGTGGGATGCTTGTCCTTGCCATCGTAATTACAGGTCACCGTGCCGGCGCCGATATTTGTGTTCTCGCCAATAGTGGCATCGCCGAGATAAGTCAGGTGCATCGCTTTCGAGCGGCGGCCGAGTCGCGATTTCTTGACCTCGACGAAATTGCCGACAACCGAGCCCTCAGCCAGCAGTGCGTTCATCCGCAGATGCGCAAACGGACCCACCGCACAGTTTGATTCAATCTGCGAATCGATCACTACCGAGTGGTCCTTGACGACGACATTGTCCCCCAGGCGTGAATTGGTAATGCGCACTCCCGACCGAATCTCGCAGTTTTCGCCGATGGTGCTTTTTCCTTCGATAGTCACGTTGGGATGGATGATACAGTCCCGGCCGATCTGAGTTTCGGCGCTGATGTAAACGTGAGAAGGATCGAGAAAGGTCACGCCCGCTTCGAGCATTAACTTGCGAACCGTGCCCCGGCGCATCAGGTTTTCAAACTCCGCCAACTCAGCTCGCGTGTTTATGCCTGAGACTTCGCGAGCGTCGCCATGAAGATAGACGTTTACCGGTTCACCGTCTGACAAAAGTATCTCGGGCACGTCAGTCAGATAGTATTCGCCCTGCTGATTTGCAGGCTCGACCCGCCTTAGCGCCGCAAATAACTTCCGTGCAGCAAAACAATAAATTCCGGAGTTGATCTCTTTGGTTTTTTGCTCGTCCGGGGTTGCGTCTTTGTGTTCGACAATTCGCACGAAGCGATCTTGTTCGTCGCGAATTACGCGGCCATAGCCGGTCGGGTTTTCCAGCCTCACCGAGAGAATCGAACAAGCGGCGCCGCTTGACTGATGTTGCTTGAAAAAGTTTTCAAGAGTCGCCGAACGAATCAATGGCACGTCGCCCGAGAGAATCAGCACGACGGAATCACTGTTAGCGAGTGGTGCTTCCGCAGCCATCACCGCATCGCCCGTGCCTCGCTGTTCCTCTTGAGTAACGAACGCTGCGTTCTCATTCACTTCGGCTTTAACTGCGCGTTCGACTTCTTCTGCCTGATGTCCGACAACCACGTAGATCTTTTCCGGGACGAGGGATTGCGCGGTGCGGCAAACGTAAGTGATCAAGGGTAAACCGCCGAGCTCGTGCAAAACTTTCGCGCGCTTCGATTTCATTCTGGTTCCCAGCCCGGCGGCGAGGACGAGAATGGAGAGTGGCTGATCAGTTTTAAAGGGAGGCAAGGTCGGGCCTTTCTGGAGCGGTTGCATTGGTTATGCGGGAACGGCGGGCTGGGCGACGGCTTGTCGCCGGCATTCAAGTACCACGCTCGCCAGCAGGGCTGAATCGTGGCGGACCTTTTCACTGTCTTCCAGCAGATTGGTGCGAATAACTCGCGTCGATTGGCCCAGCACTGGGTCGACTGTATCGTCGCCGATTCCTATCTGATGTGCACCCTCCATTGCGTAGCGTTGCGACTGTTCTTTGGTGATTGGTCGATCGTTGACGATAACGAAGTCGAAACAAATCTCCGGGGCGTAGCTTTTCACCGTTTCAAGATGTTGGCGCGCGCTGTAGTTGTCAGTCTCGCCCGGCTGCGTCATTAAGTTACAAATAAATATTTTGGTTGCCTTGCTATCGCCGATAGCCGCCGCAACTCGGGCCACCAGCAGATTCGGCAGAATACTGGTGAAGAGCGAACCAGGGCCGACTGTTATTACGTCTGCGGCACGGATCGCCTGCAGCGCTTCTGGAAGCGGCAAGCATTGTTCAGGTTCAAGACGCAGCCGGCGTATCGCCGCGCGTGATGCGGATATCTGCGTCTCGCCTCGCACTTCGCTACCATCCGCAAGCTCAGCTACCAAACGCACGTCGCTGATCGTTGCGGGATAGATGTGCCCTTTGCTTGCTAAAACTTCCGAAGACAACCTGACGGCCTCCGTGAAGTCGCCCGTGACTTCGGTGAGCGCCGCGAGAAACAGGTTACCGAAACTATGACCGCCGAGCTCGCCCTGTCCGCGAAAGCGGTGGCGAAACAGGCGGGAAAGCAAAGTTGAATCTTCAGAAAGAGCGATCATGCAGTTGCGAATGTCGCCCGGCGGCAGCATTTGCAATTCTTCGCGGAGACGCCCGGAGCTACCACCATCGTCAGAGACGGTTACGATCGCCGAAAGGTTTGCAATCCAAAGATCGTCGGCATGAGGCTCGCGAACGAGACGCTTGAGACCGGCGAGCAGCGTCGACAGTCCGGTCCCACCGCCGAGGGCGACGAGGTTAAGACCGCGATTTTCTTCCGACGAATAAAGCAAAATCTAAACTCCTAAATACTTCATCTTCCCAGCAGAGGGGGGAACCGCGGGCGCGTTACGCCGCTACTCCGCGAATCATACCAAAAGGCAGACGCTATGAAACAACAAGCTCGGGCAGCGAAGTTGGACTGCAAGAGGGAACTAGACGTGGTGTTGAAAAACGAGTCGATCAAAATCGGGGTCATTGCGGAGGGAAGTCAGATCGTGATCGTGTTGCGCCCGCACACGGAGCGTGGGTTGAAGATCCAGAGCGCGCGTAAGCGATTGCATCGCGAGGTCGACTGAGCCGAGGCGCGCGCGCGTTGCCGCCAGGCCGTAATGAATATGCGCGGCTTCTGGTTCACGTTTCAAGGCGCGCTCGAACATCTCCTGCGCTGCAACATACTCGCCGCGATTCAATTCGATCACACCGCGGTCGTAAAGTGAGTCAGCATCGCGCGGCAGCATGCTCTCCGTGCGAAGCCGCGACTCGGCGACAGCAAGATACGTTCGGGCGCGAGCCGCCACCTCAGAAACCTGAAAATATTTTTCCAGCAATGCGCGAAACTGGTTTCGCGCTTCGCCGAAGCGGCCGCGCGTAAATTCCTTGTGCGCACGCTCGAAAGCTTTCATTGCAGCCGACTCATCGACAGTCGGCTGTCGCGTTGGCGCCTGAACAACGGGTGCGGGTCGTTGTGCGCGCACGGCTGCAACCTTTTGAGTCTTTTTGACGCTCGGCGCAATTACCTTGCGATGCTTAGCCGACGTCAGTTTCTTTGAAGCGACTTTGCGCGGAGCAGCTTTCTTGGGAACTCGGCTCTTCGCGATTACTTTCTTTTTGACTGCTAGCTTCTTCGTCGATCTTGGCTTAGCCGAGGTCTTCCCCTTTGATGTTTTTCGCGCCGGAGCACCCTTAGCGACTGCTCTCTTCGCTTTCGGTCGCGCAGTCTTCGCCGCAGCCGCGCGCTTGCTGGCCGTCGACTTGGGAGTCGGACGACGGGCGACCGCGCGTGAAGTCGAACGTCTTAAACCTTTAGTGACTGCGCTCATTTCGAAGGCTATGGTGAAAGGACAATGTGGACCGGACACTCCGGAAGTTGCCGTGGCAGAGTAACATAGCCCTCCTGCTAAATCAACGATCACCATCGGCGAAGGGAGCGAAATCCTCTCAGATCGTTGGCCATGCAACACCGAAGACCAACAAAGGAAAACACTTGAAGCGCATTGTTGGCTATGTTAGAGTGCCTTGCGGCCCGGGAAGAACGTTGCTCGGGCAGCGCTTGAGACACCGCGCCAGGATAAAAGCACTTTGCCTTCAGTGTCTTGACTCGTGCGGCTCCAGGTTTTTAAGTAAACGCCCACCAACGGTTTTTGCCCTCTCTTACCCTAACAAGAAAGCTGTACTAATGGCAGACACGCCTCTTCTGCTCCGTGAGCAGCAGTATCACCAAATCAAGGCCGTGCTGGCGAGACTCCGCATGGACTCGGCGGCCCGGGTGGTCTTTCTCATAGACAAGGATGGCCAGGAGATCGCTTCCCAGGGCGAGATTGGAAACCTTGACACCACCAGCCTGGCTTCCCTCGCCGCGGGAAACGTGGCCGCGACGGGAGGCATGGCTCAGCTAATCGGCGAGAAAGAATTTCCTACGCTTTCCCACGAAGGGGAACGAGAGAGCATACATATTTCGGTGGTCGGCCGACTGCTGCTGATAGTCGTTTTTGACGAGCGCTCGAGTCTTGGCCTGGTGAAACTGCGGAGCAAGCAGATGTCGCAACAGTTGTCGGCCATGGTTGACGAGATCAGCAAAGCCGAATTCAACGACGATGATTCGCCTTTTGCAGAAATCACCGACGAGGACATCGACAGTCTTTTCCAATGAGTTGACAGAAGAGTAATCGCCTTATGACCTTCATTAACTACGCCTCCCGCGAAATCAACTGCAAGATCGTTTACTACGGACCCGGTCTGTGCGGCAAAACTACGAACCTGCAACACATTTTCGAGTCGACTGCACCGCAGGCCAGAGGAAAACTGATCAGCCTGGCCACCGAAACCGATCGAACGTTGTTCTTCGACTTTATGCCGCTGGAACTCGGAACTGTCCGCGGCTTTAAAACACGGTTTCACTTGTACACCGTTCCCGGTCAGGTTTTTTACGATGCTTCACGCAAGCTGATCTTGAAAGGCGTCGATGGCGTCGTGTTCGTCGCTGATTCGCAGGAAGAACGAATGGACGCGAATGTAGAGTCGCTGTACAACCTCGAAGAAAATTTGCAGGCGCAGGGTTACGACTTGATGAAGCTTCCGTATGTCCTGCAACTGAACAAGCGCGACCTTCCAAATGTTATTCCGGTGGAGGAGTTGGCCGCGGAGTTACGACGCAAAGAGGAACCGGTAGTGGAGGCGGTTGCCTCAACCGGAGCCGGCGTGTTTGATACTTTGAAAGGTGTCGCGAAGCAGGTTTTGACCGAACTGCGCAAGGGCTAAATAGTTCGGCAATGGCATTCAACATAAGTAGGGGGCACGGCATGCCGTGCCACTACATTTTTGTGCGGGATTTTTAAGATTCAGCGGTCATTGAGCGACTTCAGCATCAACAGTCCGTCGCCGCCGTTCGAATAATACTTCGGCAGTCGTTGAGTCACCGCATACCCCAAATTTTCGTAAAGCTTCTGTGCTGCGGTGTTCAGTGATCTCACTTCCAGCCGCACGATTCGCACATTCCGCTGTTTAAAGCCCTTCTCAACTTCCGCCATCAGGCGTTTAGCCAATCGTCGCCGGCGATGATCCGGTGCGACGCCGACGGTGGTGATGTGTCCGGTGTGATCGGGTTCTATGAGTCCGATTACGAAACCAACCATCGCGCCGCCCGACGTGGTGGCGCGATAAGAAACGGCTTCAGGAGCGGTAAGCAGAAATTCAAAAGTTTCGCGGCTGTAGGCTTCCCCATCAACAAAGCATCGCTGGTCGAGTCGCCAACATTCGTCGAGATGAGAAATCGTGAGCGGACGAATGTCGTAACGCTGGCCGAGCGTTGCCGGCACTGCGGGCTCCGCGTCAAGCGGAAAATCGGCGCTTGCAGGCGACCACCAGCGGGAACGAATTTTCTTTAATACAGCCATTGATGAGAACCAATTATTCAGTCGGCGATGTTGAATAGTCTAACATCATCGTTTTCGCGAACGGAAAGCAAACTGGTAATCCGCTGGTTTCAGGGTCCTCTGTGCGGTCCTTTGTGTTCTCTGTGTCTCCGTAGTGGATTTACTCGGTAAACATCCACCACAGAGACACAGAGATCACAAAGGAGGCACAGAGATTTTCCAAAGCGTTACTGCCTCGATTGAAGCTTCTATAGACAACCTACATCACAAACATACAATCCCCGTAGCTATAGAACCGATATCGCGAGGCCACGGCATGCCGGTAAGCTGCCAGCGTCAGGTTCCTGCCTGCGAAAGCCGAGACCAGCAGCAGCAATGACGACTGCGGCAAATGGAAGTTCGTAAGCAGCGCATCGGTCACGCGAAAATCATAACCCGGCGTAATGGTTAGCTCAGCCTCTCCAGCCCCGGCGCGAATTCGTCCGTCAACGTCTGCGGCTGATTCGAGTGCGCGAGTGGTCGTTGTTCCGACGGCGATAACGCGGCCGCCGGTTTTGCGAGTCTCGTTAATAGCTGCCGCAGTTTCTTCTGTTATATGAAACGACTCGGGCGCGACCCGGTGTTCTTCAACTACGTCAACGCGCACCGGCTCGAATGTGCCGTAGCCCACGTGCAGAGTGATTTCAACCACTCGAACCCCGCGCGCTTGCAAAGCTGAGAGTACAGCGGGTGTGAAATGCAGTCCGGCGGTGGGCGCCGCAATGGCTCCCTTTTCGCGAGCGAACACCGTTTGGTAACGCTCTTTGTCTCGGTCAGACGTGCCCGCCGGTCGCCGAATGTAATGCGGCAACGGCGTCTGACCGACTTCATTCAGTAATCTTTCGATCGAGCCATCATCAGCGCCCTCGGAACCTTCAGTGAACCCGCTGGTTGAGGTGGACGAGACGCCTGCGGTCCCAGTTTCAAACTTCAAGCGGCGCATACCTTTCAAAGAACTCCCGATCACTTCCGCGCGTAAACCGCCATCCCCGAACTCGACACTCGCGCCGACTTTCAATCGCTGCGCCGGGCGCACGAGCGCTTCCCAAACTGCGGGTTCGATCTCCTTTACGAGCAGAACCTCGACGCGGCCGCCCGACGGCAGTCGCCGGCCATTCAAGCGCGCCGGAAACACCCGCGTGTTGTTTACGACGACGAGATCTCCGGCGCGAGTCAGTGCCGGAAAAGTTTGGAATGTCGAATCCGCGAAAGTTTGCGTTTCCCGAGTCAAGACGAGCATGCGCGAGGCATCGCGTTGTTCGAGAGGTTCCTGAGCGATCAGTTCTTCAGGAAGTTCATAATCAAAATCTGATAGCCGCATGTTAAGCAGAGATAGGGAACGTTGGGGAGGGATAATGCGGATGTTCGCGATGAAACACAGCGGTGAGCTGCGCGCCAAATAACAAGATCAAGCTGGAAACATAACTCCACGTCAACACTGCCACCACTGCGCCGACCGATCCGTAGATTTGATCGTAGTGAAAATAATTTAAGGCCCAGGCAAACAAATACTTGGCCACTTCCCAAAGCAGGCCGCCGATAATCGCGCCCGGCAGCGTGTCGCGCAACGTGACTTCCGCTTTAGGCATGAAGCGGTAGACGACCACAAACAGGATGACGGTTATAAGAAAACTGGCGATCGCAAAAATTATCTGCCAAAAGGCGCTGCCCATTGAAAGCATGAGCGGATAATGGGCCATCTGGCGCGGCGAGAGTCGCGCCGCCATTTCACGAATTCCGACGACTACTGAAGTGATCAAAACTGAGAACGCCAGCAGTACGCCGATGATTCCGATCATGCCGATGGTGAGCGCGCGGCCGTGCCAAAAGGTGCGCGAGGTGGCTCGCCAAATTCTATTGAGCGCGCGTTCAATCACCGCGAAAACCCAGGAGCCGGCCCAGATAGTGACTACTACGCAGGTGATGATCGCGCCGGTGCCGACTGATGACATTGAGCGAATTGTCTCGCTTAGAAACTTGGCGGAGCCGGGGTAAACGTCGACGGCATGAGTCAGCAATTCCGCGGCTGCGTTAATGCGATTGCTCATCGCCAGCATCAGCAGTAATGCGGGGAAAAGCGCCATCAAGCCGAAATAACTCATGGCGGCGGAAGAAGTGAACAGATCGTTCTCGTGAAACTCGTGGAGCGAGTGACTAATGATTGACCGCCACGGTCCGGCGTTGCGTACGCCGAAGGTGTGACGCGAGAACGACGAAAACCTTCTCATTGATAACTCTGCAAGGCTTTGCTCAAAAAGTGCTCAACATCAGAACCGGGAGCCGTAGCGACCGGCCCAACACTCTCGTGGTGTAGGTGATTAGTAAGCTCATCGCTTTTCACGCTGAATCCTTGGCCGGTCGCTACCGCTCCCGGTTCTGATGCAGGTCCAGTTCTGCAAAGGACAACGTACCAAATTCTTCACTGAGAATCGAACAGGCCGGGCTTGAGGGAACTGGCGGGGTTCAAACCATAGTGTTCATAGGCGCGGCGCGTGGCCATGCGCCCGCGCCGAGTGCGATCAAGAAAGCCAATCTGGATCAGGTAAGGCTCGATGATTTCTTCGATGGAATCTTTTTCTTCGTGGATTGAGGCGGAGATAGTGCCGATGCCGACCGGGCCGCCATCGAATTTTTCCATTATCGTCAGCATGAACTTGCGGTCTCGTTCGTCGAGCCCAAATTTGTCGACCTCCATCCGGTTAAGCGCGTCCTTCGCAACTTCCTGCGTGATGCGACCGTCGTAGTCGACCTGAGCGTAGTCGCGAACGCGCCGCAACAGGCGATTAACTATTCGCGGTGTTCCGCGCGAGCGTTTGGCTATTTCACGCGCCCCTTCGTCGTCTATTTCAACTTCGAGAATGTTAGCCGAGCGTTTGCAGATGACTTCCAAATCTTCGGGTGGATAAAAGTCTAAATGGAAAGCTATACCGAAGCGATCGCGTAAGGGCGCGGTCAATAAACCCGGACGCGTGGTGGCGCCGATCAACGTAAACTTCTCCAACCGGATCTTTTGCGTTCGCGCGACTACGCCCTGCCCGATCATCAGATCGAATTCGTAGTCCTCCATCGCCGGGTAAAGTTTCTCTTCGATGGCGGGATTCAGACGATGAATCTCGTCGATGAACAAGACGTCGCCCTTCTGGAGGTTCGTGAGTTGACCTACCAGATCGCCGGGGATTTCGATCGACGGGCCGGCGGTAGAATGCAGCACCGCGCCCATTTCGTGCGCGATGATGTTTGCGAGCGTCGTTTTGCCCAGCCCGGGCGGGCCGGTTAAGAGCACGTGGTCGAGCGCTTCTCGGCGATTCAGCGCCGCCTTCATGTAGACACGCAGGTTTTCCTTTACCTGCGGCTGACCGATGTATTCCGCCAGGCGAGTTGGACGAACAGTCAGTTCAAACTGGTGTTCGTCGTCGCTTAATGGCGCTCGTGCTGGTCCTTCAGTTGACATGACTATCAATTAGACCTCAAGCAGTTCAGAGTTCAAGCTTTAGCTTGCTTTCTGGCGTGGGCACAGCCTGAAGGCTGAACTCTGAACTTCTGGCGCTTTCCGAGAGTCAAACCTTCGCCAGCTTACGCAAACTGCGTCGCAAGATCGACTCCACCGTGATTTCTCCACCTTCATCGAGTGCCGCACTAACTGCTTTTTCCGCAGTGCCACGCTGATAACCGAGATTCAAAAGTGCCGATAACACGTCGGAGCGCATGGAGTCTTCTGTTACCACCGGCGCGCCAGCACGAGACTCCGCCCCTAACTCTTCCTCGAGTTCCGGCGAAGACAGCGACGCCACTTTGTCGCGCAATTCCATCACCAGCCGCTCCGCAGTTTTTCTGCCGACGCCGGGAATCAAAGTGAGTCGCGCGAGATTGTTGGTGCGTATCGAGGCAATCATCTCGTCGGCGCTCATGCCGGAAAGCAAAGTAATCCCAAGTCTTGGCCCAATGCCGCTGACCGAGATCAAACGCATGAAGAGTTCGCGTTCGCGCAGCGTCTTGAAGCCGTAAAGTTGCAAGGCATCTTCACGCACATGCGTGTAGACGCGCAACTTCACGTTCGACCCTGTTTCTTCGAGATCGTAAAACGTCGAGATCGGAATCGTTACTTCATAGCCGACGCCGCCCACATCCAGAATTACCGCGTTGGGTTCCTTGGAGAGAAGCGTGCCGGACAAGTGTGCAATCATTGAAGAAGACTTTGAAGGCCAGGGGTTGAAACGGCGCGATTGTAGTTGATGAGTGCGACAATCAGCAATACGCTCGCAGTTAAGTTTTTGAGTTTCGAGTTTCGGGTTTCGAGTCCAGGGTCTATACTCTGTAACAAGCTAGTCTGGACCGCAAGAACTCTTGGTACATGGACGAACAGACCGCACGACGTGAAATAGTAAATATCGGACGCTTGTTGTATGAGCGCAGCTACGTCGTTTCATCTGACGGCAACGTGAGCGTGCGCCTCGACGATGGCCGCATCGTGGCCACGCCGACGATGATGTGCAAAGGCCGCATGACGGAAGATTCGCTCGCGGTGACGGACGCTTCCGGAAAGCCTTTGGGAAATCGCAAACCGTCGAGCGAGCTGGCGATGCACCTGCTGATTTACGAAGAGCGTCCGGACGTGATGGCAGTGTGTCACGCGCATCCGCCGCACGGCACTGCCTTCGCTGTCGCTGGACTGGCGATAGACCAGCCAATTCTTTCGGAAGTGATCTTGACGCTCGGCTGTGTGCCGCTCGCTGCCTACGGCACACCCTCGACCGACGAGCTAACCGAAGCGATGCGTCCCCTCGTCAAACATCACAATGCTCTACTGATGGCGAATCACGGCGCGGTGGCCTACGGATCTGATTTGTGGCAGGCATTTGATCGCTTGGAGACGCTCGAACATACGGCGCGCATCGCGATCCTTTCGCGCATCCTCGGCGGCTCGAAAAACTTGCCGACCGACGCTATCGAAAAACTAATCAACGTGCGTGAGGCGGCTGGTTACCTTGGCGAGAGCGCGCGCTGCCAGGCCTGCGGATATTTGCATGGAACGCAACTGGCCTGTCCGAGCGGCGATCGACCGGCGCCGGCAAGTTATTCCACCACGAATACCGCAAACGGCTCCGGCAAGATTTCACTAACCAGGGAAGAGCTGGTTGAGCTGTTGACGCAGGCTGTCGATAGCAAGTCGTAAATAGTGAATCGTAAATCGTGAATAGTGAACTGACCGTTCTGTCTCTGTGGTTGGAGCCCCAGCGGAATCACCAGTCGCTGGTAGTAGTTCAATCACGAAATAGCGTAATCTATTCACGATTTACGATTCACGATTTACCACCTACTAACACAGGAGCAACTGAATGCAAGAAGCACTCGGCATGGTTGAAACCAAAGGACTGGTCGCGATGATCGAAGCGGCCGACGCCATGGTGAAAGCCGCAAACGTTACTTTGATAGGTTACGAAAAGATTGGCGCCGGTTTTGTTACGGCGATTGTCCGTGGTGATGTGGCAGCGGTCAAAGCGGCTACAGACGCCGGAGCGGCTGCCGCGCGACGCGTTGGCGAGCTGGTTAGTGTGCATGTGATACCGCGTCCGCATGGCAGTGTGGACGATGCCCTTCCGATCGGTAATCGCAGCTAGCATGATCATCGCACGCATACTCGGGACGGTCGTCTCGTCGCAGAAAGATGAACGGCTGTTGGGAAAAAAGCTGCTCATCGTTAGACCGGTTAACGTCGACGGCAGCGACACGACGGGGTACGTCGTGGCCGTTGACACGGTCGGCGCCGGCTATCATGAGCGAGTATTGGTTGTCGCCGGTTCGAGCGCCCGTTTAGCCGCGGGCATGAAAGACGTGCCGGTCGATGCGGCGATCGTTGGTGTGATTGATACGGTCGACATAACGAAAGGCTCGTAACACCCGGACGAGTTCATCCGCTTGAAAATAACCTTCCGCTAACAGGAGGATATTTCAATGAGTGAAGAAGAGATGAACAAGAAGATGGAATTCATTGTTGAGCAGCAGGCGAACTTTGCTGCCCAGATTGAGATGATGCGCGAAGTGCAGGCAGCAGACGCGGAGTTGCTGAAAGAAGAGACCAAACTGCTGAAAGAGGAGACTAAGCAGCTGAAAGAGCACCAGCGCACACTTTCTGATGCCGTACTGACAATCGTCGGACTGATTAGAAATTTGACAGAAGTGCAGCAGCGAATGGAAGAACGTTTGACAGAAGCCCAGCGGCGTACAGACGAACGGCTGAATATTTTTATCAACGTCGTCGAACGCTACATCAGCGGCAATGGCGGCGGTAAAACGAATCCCGCGTAATCGAGTATTGAGATATCACGTGTAAACCCTGGCACGTTCATCCCGCTTGAAAATAACCTTCCGCTAAACAGGAGAGGATATTTCAATGAGTGACGAAGAGATGAACAAGAAGATGGAGTTTATCGTCGAGCAGCAGGTGAAGTTTGCTGCTGACCTGGAAATCACGCGTGAAATACAGGCGGCAGATGCGAGGCGGCTCTCCAACGGTCTCATGGGTGTGCTGGATATCGTCGGGAACCTGACGCGAGCGCACATAGAAACGGATCAGAGTATCCATCGCTTAACAGAGGCGCTGGCCCAAACAGATGAGAGATTAAGAATTCTGCTCAATGTGGTCGAGCGTCATATCAGCGGCAACGGCGGTTCACACAATCACGCGCCCTAAATCTTATGCAACTCGCACGCGTCATCGGCACGGTAGTCGCCACCGTAAAAAACGATTCGCTCGAAGGTCGCAAGCTTCTGGTCGTTCAGACCCTGAATAAGGATCTCGAACCCAACGGCAAACCGATGGTCGCAGTTGATTCTGTGGGCGCCGGTGTGGGAGAGCTGGTGTTCTGGTGCCGAGGTAAAGAGGCGAGCTTCCCGTTCAAAAGAGAAGACACGCCGACCGACTGCACGATTATCGGCATTGTCGATTCCGATGCGCACGTCACCCAACGTCCGCGGTCAGCAAACTGAAGTCATGATTCTCGCTCGCGTGCTCGGAAATATCGTCGCCACTAAGAAGAACCAGCGTTACGACAGCGCGAGCATAATGCTTTGCCAGCAGGTGACTCCGGAAGGCAACGAAACGGCGATGACAGTGCTGGCGCTTAATGCAGTTGACGCCGGCGTCGGCGACACCGTCCTAATCGTTCAGGAAGGTTGGGGCGCATCGACAGCCGCTACTGGTAAGGCTGGCGCGGCTATCGATTCTGCGATTGTGGGCGTCGTTGATTACGTTGATTTGTTGAAAGACGA
>Ga0070670_100002671_pt1 | contig 14726 bp, 17 predicted proteins | sample KBSS63metaG_FD_64665 | JGI IMG/M metagenome (GOLD analysis project Ga0070670, IMG submission 64665) | Switchgrass rhizosphere microbial communities from Kellogg Biological Station, Michigan, USA - KBS S6-3 metaG | ecosystem: Host-associated > Plants > Roots > Rhizosphere > Soil ... | reverse complement strand
TTTTGTTTTTCATAATCACACTTAAATACAGAAGGTGCTGAAGCAGGAAGTTCGGACCTAATTGGATTTACAAAAGGATTTGTGCAGGATATAAAAGGTGCAAACAGTAGCAGAAAAAAAAATTTCATGATAAAAATGATTCAATTGTGATCATTTTCCATAAAACATTTTATCTGGAACCAGTAACCAGCAGCCAGTAACCAACAACAAGCAACTACAATTCTTTCAGCATCCACAAACTACAACCCGTATGTCCGCTATTACCCATCGGCCCTTTCAAATATTCAAAACCAAATTTGGCATATACATCTAAAGCTTGTTTTAACTCGGGCATTGTCTCCAGGTAGATCTTTTTAAATCCTTTTTCTCTCGCCTGTTCTATGCACTTGTTAATTAATAATTTTCCAAGACCTAATCCTCTTGCCTGCGGTAATAAATACATCTTTACCAGTTCACAAGTACCTTCCGGCAATCCGTCGGTCGGGTAGATGCCGCCACCACCAACGATTTCACCATTTACTTCTGCAACATTATAAACAGCTTTGTCTTTTTGAAATAATTCAAATAAGGCGTCGGTGGTAGGGTCATAGTAGACTGTATTGGGATGATTGGCGCCAAACTCGGCAAGCGTTCCCTTGACAATTTTTGCAAGTGATATATTATCCGTTGGCTTAATATTTCGAATAGTTATCTTGTTTTCCATTTTGTAAAAATAGAAAAGGATATGATTACCTGTAAACTCTTATCTTAAGGGCATGAAATGTTCATTCTTTTTTATTTTATTAATTGTAAGTGGCTTTATTAGTTCCGGGCAAACAGGACCTTTACGGTTTGTTCATATTTCCGATACGCATATTGGTTCGCCAAATGGTGGCGCTGAAGAAGATCTCCGGCGAACTGTAAAGGATATAAATAGCAGGAGTGATATTGCTTTTGTGGTGATCACAGGAGATATCACAGAGTTAGGTGCCGATGAAGAATTGCAGTCAGCAAAGAAAATCCTGGACGAATTCAAACTTCCCTGGTATATTATTCCCGGTAATCATGATGCAGGGTGGAGTGAAAGCGGTGGAGAAAGCTTTATCAAGACATTTGGCAATGATAAGTTTGTATTTGACCAGGCAGGCATCCGGTTTATTGGTTGTGCATCGGGTCCTTATGTTCGCATGAGTGATGGACATGTACCCCGGAGCGCTTTACTATGGATGGATTCGATCCTTGTAAAAACTTCTTTAACCCAACCCTTGATTTTTCTCAACCACTATCCGCTCGATCCGGGTCTTGATAATTGGTATGAAATAACGGATCGTTTAAATCGCCACCATACATTGGCTGTTCTGTGCGGGCATGGTCATGCAAACAGGCTTATGAATTTTGACAGTATTCCTGCTGTTATGGGTCGTTCAAATTTGCGTGCAAAAGCAGATACGGGCGGTTATAATATTGTTGATATAAGAAACGACTCTATCATTTATACTGAGCACCGGCCCGGCACCGGCTATTTTAAAACATGGGCAAGCATAGATATTAAAAAAGGAAATGCGATCTCAGTGTCTAAGAAACCTGATTTTAGTATGAATGATAAATATCCAGATATACAACCAAAATGGATATTTAGTTCTGATGCAAATGTTATCTCCACTCCTTTGGTTGCGAATGATCTTGTAATATTCGGTAACCAGCGCGGCAAGATCGAAGCGCTTTCCTTAAGATCAGGTAAAAAAGTTTGGGCGACAAATACAACAGGTGCGATTTTTTCATCGCCTGAAACTTCAAAGGATAATTTTATTATTGGTTCGGCAGATGGCTCGGTATATTGTTTTAGTATTAAAACCGGGAAACCTGTTTGGACATTCCATGCTGATGCAGCCGTATTAGGCTCGCCGCTTGTTGCAGAAAATAAAGTTTATATCGGTGCAAGTGATCATCGTTTCAGGGCTTTGGATGCGAACACAGGAATGGAAATATGGAGCTTTAATGAGTTAACAGGACCCGTGGTCAGTAAGTCTGTTTTATACAAAGACAAGATCATTTTTGGCGCATGGGACAGGTATTTGTATGCACTGGATAAAAACTCGGGTAAGCTTATTTGGAAATGGAATAACGGCTCTGCTATTCGTAATTATTCCCCCGCAGCCTGTGTACCTGTTGTATCCGGTAATGAGGTTTATATCGTAGCTCCTGACCGTTATATTACGGCGATCGATATTGAAACAGGTCAGACCTTGTGGCGTAATAATGATGCGACTGTCCGGGAATCAATTGGCATTTCCCTGGATGGCAAGTGGATCTATGGGAAAACAATGCAGGATACCATTGTAGCCTATGCAGCAAGTCGCGATAAACAGAATGCTGCATGGAAGATGAATTGCGGTTTTGGATATGAGCACGTCCCCAGTATGCTGATTGAGAAAGATGGACTCTTATTCTTCGGCACAAGGAGCGGGGTAGTTTATTGTATTGATCCGCGAAAACAAACAATAGTGTGGGCTTATAAGATCGACAATTCAATGGTAAATACGGTTCGGGTTATAGATAGAAAAAATATTATAGCGGCAACGATGGATGGAAAAGTTGCGTTTTTGCACGCTGAATAACGAATTAAATGCCGGCCATCCATCGATATAATAAGCCGGTTGAACGATTAAGTTTTATTTGTTGAAAGATTTAAATAAATTAGCCAACTAAACTAAACTTTACGAAATGAAAAAACTTTTGACATTTTCACTATTTGCATTAATAGCACTGGTATTATCTTATTGTGGTCCTTCCAAGAAAGCGACAAGCTCAACAGCTGAAACTAAAACAACTACTTTATATACAGGTAATGTTGAAGCAGTTGTTCAGAAAGCTTGCACACCATGTCATTTTCCTCCGGGTGGAAATAAAAAACCGCTTAATTCGTATGCAGCTGTAAGAGATAATATTGATGATATTATCAGGAGAATTGAATTAAATCCCACTGACAGGGGATTTATGCCTTTTAAACATCCAAAACTTTCACAGGATACTATCAATGTTTTTAAGCAATGGAAAGCGGATGGAATGGTTGAAAAATAAAAATCGATCTTAAATAATAACAATAAAGGCCTTTAACAAAGGCCTTTATCATTTCTGCATCCTGGTTTGCATTAATAACCTTGCCATGAATCTTTTGTTCTACCGGGTTTACCAAATTGATAACCGATAAGAAAAAGATATTGAAACGACCACCACTGCTGGCTTGCTTTTCCACTTCCTGCCAGCAGCACATCAAAATAATTTGCATAAGCCCCTTTGCATGTTATTTCTGCTAAGATATTTTTAAACAGCACCGCACGCAATCCGCTTTCAATTCCTGCCACATAGCCGGAGATATGATATCTTTTATTAGCATGATCTCCCATAATGGTGCTCTCTGTTCGTGGTCTTACAATACCGGCACCGGGTTTTATTAAAAGATCTAATTCATGTTTTCCGTTCCCGGATTGAACCAGTTGTTTTCTTTTCACAAAATTCACCATATAATAATTGGCGCCGTCGGTATGTTCATATTTTATAAAAGAAGGAGCCAGTACAGTGTCCTTATCATAATAGACATCATCAATAGTGCCTTTCAAGCGCACCTGTTGCCATTGTTTTAAAATATATTTTGCATGATCAAAACTAATTTCTATTCCATTGCCGGGATTCTTTTTAAAAAACCATCCCAGTTTGACGGTAAACTGCGGCGCATCAACATGTTTTCCTATCTGAAGATCATTATCATCAATAGCTTTTGCTTTAATGAGTTTGAAATTATAATTGGCAATTTGATGATCCCGGAAATGAATCGTACTATTGGTATAAAAGATCCGGTGCCATCCAAAATTGAAATAAACTGAATGATTGTTCCGGGATTTTTTGCCTGGAGATGACTGAACCTGGCCGTTCGCCGAAGTTATTAACAGGAAGAACGCAAATACAATATCAACAATCCTTTTCATCACTGCGTTTATAATTCAAAGTTAAAAAAAACTATTCTACACAAAAGGGTGGTGTTTTATCATGAATTTTTTTGCAGCATTCTGTAAAAGAAAAAAGAAGTGATAACACAGGTTCCCCCGATCAGCCACCATAATATTCCAAATCCATACCGGTCAGCCAGCTGTGCAGCGCTCATCGGTCCCAATGTTTGAGCCGCTGACCAGGCCATGGTATATAAGGCAGCATATTGTCCCCGGTTACTATGTTGTGTCCGGCTGATCCAAAAGGAATTCATAAAAGGCATTGCCAGCATTTCACCGATCGTAACACCTATTATCATGCAAAATGCAACCGGTAGGCCAATGCCCGGAATATTAAGCATCATAAAGGAAAGCCCGATGATAAGAATGCCAACCGTGATATAAGAGAGATTTTTTTGTTTTCCTTCCAGCCGGTAGATCAATGCCATTTCAATAATCGCAATAATAATCCCATTGATCGCATTTAAGAACCCAATTACAGGCTCTGAAAAATGTAATTCCTTTCTAAAGAAAACCGGGAGGTTTGTGAACAACTGGAAAAAACAAGATGCAAAAAATACAGTAAGAATAATGAATAAGATATATGTTTTGTCTTTATAGGCAGAAACCGAAAGGCTTTGTTTTTGTTCATGAATAACCGGCTTATAATTTACAGGTTTTAGAAAGATCCACATTATAATCGCTGCAAGGATATTTGTCGTCCCATCTACCCAAAATAGAAGTTCATAGTTAATATGCGATAACACTCCGCCAATGCTACTACCTACTGCCCAGCCGATATTAATAGCAAGCCTGTTCAAAGCATAGGATCTTGTCCGGTTTTCTTCCTTACTATAAAAAGCAATTGCCGTTGAATTAGCAGGACGAAATGCTTCATTGAAAAAACTGAGCAGGTAAGTGAACAGGCAGATCAGCGGATAGGTTTTCATTTGTCCCAATACAAAAAATAACAATCCGCCAATAATCAGCGTTGCTAATTGAACCGGGTAAAATCCAATTTTATCAGTAAGCTTTCCACCAAAATAAGCACCTGTAAATGCACCGAATCCAAATAAGCCAAATACAATACCTGCCTGGCTGATACTGTAACCCATTTCAGCGCTGGTAAGATAAAGTGTAAGAAAAGGAACTACCATCGTACCGCTGCGGTTGATCAGCATTACAATAGATAGTAACCAGGTTTCTTTTGACAGACCGGTAAAGGCGTTGCGATATGTTTGAGCGGTGGCCCTGATCATAAACGGCAAAAATATCGAAGCTAAACGAGTGATTTGGGATTCGAATAATCAAATGTTCTTTTCGAGAATAAATAACTCTAAAGGCTGTGTAGGTATGCCAAATTTTTCTTCAACAGGAAAGGGAAGTACTTCACCTGTTTTTATATAACCATGCCGTTCATACCAGGCAATTAAATTATCCCGTACAGTTATTACCGTCATATAGATTGAAGAACAATTTTGGATACGTGCCTGCTCTTCGGCCGCTTTTAGCAATTGCTTGCCGATACCCTTAGCCTGTGCACCCGGCGATACCGAAAGCATACCAAGGTAAAGCCTGCTTAATTTTTTCTGAAGAAAAACACATCCTTCAATTGCTCCTTCATTATTGATATATTTAAGAAAAACAGCACCGGGTATCTCCATAAGTTCGGTAACAGTCTCTTCATCCGTTCTTTTATTACCGACAAATAAATGGCCTTCATTAGCCCAGCCTTTCGTTGAGGGTTCACCACGATAGGCGCCGTCCATTAATGCAACGAGTGAAGCAATATCCTGCTTCGTAGCGGTTGTGATTGGCATAAATAAAGATAATCGTTTTGGAAATGTCAACTACCGTATTGAAACGAAAACAGTATGACGGAGTTGGAAACTGTGCCGCTTATATCGAAGACCACCAGATAGCGATGCACAAATACTTCAGGGGTAAAAGGAAGGATTCAATTTACCTAAGCCGGCTGTAGAAGATGGACATACTGCATCAAGCTCGAATTATATAGAGATACATAATTTATTGTGATGCGAACGACCTAAATGAATGCCGAACATCATCATTATTTGGATTTTGAGAAACATATTTTTTTGGGTGATAGTTTTATAATCAGGGTGGCTTTAATTATAACAGATCTTCATCCCTGAACTCATACTGCTTTTTAATGTTACGCATTACCTCATCCATACTTGCACGGTGGTCCTGTGGCTTCCATTCACCCCGTTCCCATTTATCAAGTTCCTTATCAATGTTTTTTTGTTGTAGCTGCGTAAGCTTTTCAGCCAGTTGATCGGACATTTCTTTTTGCTTTTGCCTGAAAACTTTTCGCTTCTCGTAACGGTTCTCTTTATCATTTCGGATATCTGTTTCACTCGTTGCCATTTGTATGAGCTCTTCTTTTGCTAATGCAATGTCATAAGGGCCAATTGGCATTATAAGTTTTGATAACACAGGACCTATTTCAATAAGTATAATAAGCAATGAGATAAGTAACGACGCCAAATACACACTGCCTTCTTGCTCAGAAAGATCTGACAAAGCTTTATTTCTCTCCAAAAAACCCATATTCGCAGCAGCAGCTGTTTCATATCCTTTTCTTTTTATTTCCAATCCGGCCTTTGCATTATTGATTAAGCTATCCTGTGCGCTTATAGTATTATCAAGCAAGGCCAATTCAGGTGCATACTGGATCCTTGCCTGGTCATAGGCATTCATTTTTAATCTCGTGATGTTTTCAATGCCACGTTGCCGGCTGCCACCTGTACCATCGGCCTCTTGTACATAGGCTGCCTGCAAACTATGTAATGTATCTTCAATGGCCAGTTTACGCATCACAGCTCTTTGTCTTTCCATTTCTGCAGACTGTATTTGGGCTTTGTATTCTATTGCAAGTAAACTATCATTCAATTGGATCTTCTTATGCATATTTTCCGTCATTTTTACATTGATCTCCTTTTCAAAAACCTTTAATTCCAGTGGCCGGGCTATTACCAAACCAATTAATAAAGCCAATGCTAACCTTGGTACTGCCATCCAGATTTGTTTACGGCGTGATACACCGTATTTGCGCATAGTAGACACAAGAAAGCGGTCAAAATTAAAAATGATCAGCCCCCAAATGATTGCAAACCCAAATGTCCAAAGCCAATTGCCAAATACAGAATAAACAGCATAACCTGCAGAGATGGTTGCAAGCACAAATGTTGCAAGTAATACACCCCCCAGGCCTGAATATTTACTATGTTCAGAAGGAAACTGTTTTAATAATTTCTGATGGGCGCCTGCGCACCACCACAAAAAGCGATTGTCACTTGCAGGTTTTTTTATTTCTCCAAAAGAGTCATAAGAGTATAAGCCATTATATTGGCCATTGCCGGTATCGTTCATAGTTAAAACTTGTTAGTGTAGAAATAGCAGTATAGGAGAGGAGTTTGTTCTACAAAACGATATAAAGCAAACCGAATTTCACAGCTTACGTTAAGAAAAGGATAAAAGAATAAAAGCAGTTATAAGTCCGGCACTTATATTGAACAGTGAAAGATTTTACTATACTTAGGAGGAATAAATCAGCAATGGCCCAATAGCCAATAAATAATTGCAAACACTACAATAAATCCAAAGCATCCGCCACCCCATTTCCAACCTGCATATCCTGCGATTAAAGTTCTTAACCAGTTTTGCATAACAAGGAGTTTATTAAATAGCAAAAAAAACTATGCCAGATTAGAATGAAGGATCAATCCCAAACATATTTCCAATTTCCATCTTGTTGTTTTTTCCAGACAGTATGAAATACACCCCTGATTTCATTCACCTTGCCGGTACTGTCTTTGGACTGCCATAAATATTTACCGTATGTATAGCCCAGGTCACCTGTTTCTGATACGTCTGTAAAATCAGGCGCCCATGTAACCGTTGCAGCCTCATAAAAATCTTTTGAGTAAAAAACCCTGATATTTTCTTTTCCTTTCACCAGACTATCCCGGCGGATTACTGCATCAGGGGCGGCAAAAAACCAGAAGGCTTCGGCAATTCCTTTTTCGGCAGCCATTTTATCAAAATCTTTTTCAGCTTGCTGAATTTCCCGTACAGCTTTTTCTTTTTGAGAGCTGTTTATTTTTTCATGACACGAATAAAAAAGAAAGCTAAGAACAAGGAATGATGCAATGCTGCGCATAAAATTATTTTTAGGAGTTTAAATTTAGATAAGGCCTGTTAAAATAAATGCCGGGGTTATGTCATTTATATAAAATCCTGCAATTAAAAATTTGCTTTTACTTTTTTGTCAACACGTAAAACAGATTGCTGCTGAAATAATGTTTTATACCAATAACGCAAGCTATCTATTTGTACAGAAATTTGTTTCGATTTCCTGTAGAAATAAATCACTTTATAAGTGGGTTCAGTAATTAGTTTATGATGCTGGGAATCGTACCAATTGCCTGTTACATTTATTACAGAGCTTCCTTCTTTAAAAACTTTACTGATGTAGCTTTCTTTAAAATGGTTCCATTCTGTTTCTGTTACCTGGTCGCCGGAAGGTTTTGATTGTCCAAAATAAAGGTTGGTTTCGATCCACCTTTGCCCGGAGCAGGAAGTCAGGAAAAAACTAATAATCAGCAAACGAAAAAACATACATGAAGATAAGGCAAATCAACTCCGGGGTTGAAACACGGAGCATTTTAGCCCAGGTCGTGTAAATTATATTCTACAACGGCTTTACAAAAGATTCTATTTTTTTCAGCCCGATTCTGTTCTTTCTTTGATCTATCAAAATCACAAAATCGCCATAACAAGACCAAATCCAATTTCTTTGAAAAACACCATTAAAATCCATATCCTGCGAAAACAAAGCGAAAACCAATACTTATGATCACCCTTACCTTGATTTACTTTGGCAGAAAACTTTTTTTAAAAATGTTGAATAAGGATAAACATTTGATCCTGTCCAAAAAACTTATTTAAACTTGCTAGACACTATCCTGATTGTAGCTGTCCCGGAAACGGGGCAGCTCTTTTTTACAGCCCTTAGAAATCTTTTGCGTTATAACTTCCTTTTTTTGCCCTGTTAAGCCTCATACTATAATCATTCAGGGTAAAACTAAGATGGAGATCTTTTTGTGTATAAGCTGTGGCGTCAACTATCGGGTATTCGTACAAGTATTCCATATTAAGCCGTTTGCTTTTCCATGTATATTGGTCTTTATAATATTTACCGGCTGTAAGATTTTCATTTTTTGCTTTTCGTGTCGTTTCATTATCGCTCAAATTTTGGGTGGGTGCACCAAAGGAATTTTTTGATGCTTCGATCAGGCGGGCATGATGTTCCGGAGATACTCTTACAATGATCCTGGACAATGTATCTTTCAAATAATAAAGCTCTATTGTTTTCACAGGTATATCGCCTATTTTATCTGCAGTAGAATTGATAACCACTTTTTCAGAGCCATCTTCCTGTTTGCTTTTTACACCATACAACGAAGTATATCTTGATCCAAGCTTATGCTTTTTAAAACCATTGTTATCATCAAGATTTTTCAAGCCTTGTGCGCTGAAAAGAAGTGGTGTGAATAGTACGATGGTAAAAAGAACAATGCAATAGTTAATTTTCATAGAAGTGTTTTCATTGATTTATCAGCGTTTTAACAGCAAGAATCATGCAAGCTGCGCCTGGCCAGCTCTATTTTTTAATTGAATATCGATCCCGGAAATCCGGGAAGCCAGTGTACGTTGAAGAATTTATCGTTGTTGGCACCGTCTTTGAAAATCACTGTGAATAAAATCATACATTATGAAAACAAAAAGCTTGATGTTTTTATTGATTCTTTTGGGTTTTTCATTTTTTCTCAACGCTCAGTTTAGTCCGGGTATAAAAGGTGGAGTAAACTTTGCCAACCTGAACGGGTACAATGGTGATAGCCGTATAAGTCTTCATGCCGGCCTGTTTTTACATCACAGCATTAACAACAGGTGGTGCTTTCAACCTGAACTTTTATATTCCGGTGAAGGGCAACATTATTTTAATAGTGACGGAGAAGAAAGAATACTTGCATTGGATTATGTGCAGGTCCCATTAATGGTGCAGTATTATGCTTCAAGACAATTATATTTTGAAGCAGGTCCGCAAGTTGGCCTGCTGGTAAGTGCAAGAGATTATCCTGTTGGAAATGGGATCAAATTAAATGTAAAAAATGATTTCAGACCCGCACAGTTTGGTATTAATGTTGGGGCTGGTGTGCAGGTCAATCCAACGCTGGGATTTTATGGCCGATATACCTTTGGTGTAACAGATGTAGGCCGCTATGATTATATTATCGATCAAAGCCGGGTAGGTCAATTGGGATTATCAATCCGGTTGAAATAAGTTGGATGTGGATATGTGCTATCTGTGCAAACAGCCATAAAAATATTTTATGGCTGTTTTTTGTGTTCATCAGTAAACAATCTCGTCTCCTTAGAGTAGTAGTAGTTAACTTAAAAAAAGAAGGGCTGTAATAAAGCCCTTCTTAAAATCTTTCTTCGTTTAACTATTTAGTATCGACCATCTTTTTTATCCATTGTCCGGCCCAGTACATAGCCGCCACCGCCACCAATTACACCACCAATCACGGCGCCGGCAGCACGGTTTCTTTTATTAATAACGGCTCCAACAACAGCACCACCGGCTGCTCCGATCACGGCACCCTTCGCAGCCTTGCTCCATCCCTTCTTCGCTACTTTAGCAGAGTTCTGACTTTCTGAAGTCATCACCGGGCTTTTATAAGTAACAGGACGTGCTGCTGATTTCCGTACTGTTGATTTTTTTACAACAGCAACAGCAGGTTTTTCTTTTTCAACTTTCCATGCTTCAAATTGTGCCAGCTCAGCAGCGTCTGATTTTGCTTTATCAGCTTTCCAGGCTTCGAATTGAGCCAACTCGGTGGCATCAGCTTTTGTCGAGTTTGACTTAGTGCCACAGGCTATAAATACTACAGATACTACCGCAGCTATGGCAATAAGTAAATAGATTTTTTTCATAACTGAAGTTTTAATTTGATTAAATAATTTATCAGGTATATCTACTACAAAATGATGCCAGAGAAGGTTTCATTTGTTAATAGATCTGTTAGCGTATTTTTAAAATACTCTAAATAAATTGTTTGATTAAAATGACTTTTAACAACCACGTATCGACATAAAAAAATTCCGCATCAAGCGGAATTTTCTTTTTTAAAGTATTGTGAAAAGCTATCTTTTAACAATTGATCTCAACTTGTCTATATTCTGTGTGCCTTCATACCGGATAGGAACTTCTTTTACATAACCTGATTTTTTCACCCGTGCAAATCCTTCGATCCGGATCACCGCTTCATCTTTTTTCCAAATGTCACGGTGATTTCTTATGGCACTGATATTATCCAGTTTGATTACGGCAGGTACGGTAAACTCTTTATGCTTACCCACCTGTACTTTATCATTAATTCCAAACCGGCCTAAATGCATACCGTCAATATAAACATCACCTCTTGCTTCATTTAACTGAACACCGAAATCATTTGGATTGTAATAAATGAGGTCGAGCCCGGCTGTTGTATGCAACAAGTCAACATCCATTATTCGTACAGCACGGATCTCCCGGTATTCGGGTTCACGTATCTGGGCCGTTTTGCAGGCAGCAAATAAAAGCATCAATGCAGGCGAAAGTGTAAGTATTAATTTTTTCATAACGCTTATTTTTTTAATTAGAAATTTAAGACGCTATCCTTAATTAAAGTATCGGGCCACATTAAGTTAAATTAATGCAAAGAGGAATTCCTTAACAATGCTTTGAATAAAGAAATGTTGGATCAATTTTAACGGTGCAGAAATTCGGGTGTTGTTATTTGGTCCCAGGTCGACTGAGCCGGTTAAATTGTCAATTCAAAGTTTGTTTGTCTTTTAGTTGCTGTAAAACCAAGATGCTGGTAGAAAAGATGCGCTTCTGTCCTTATTATATTACAACGCACTTTTAATTTGTCATTTCCTTTTTCTTTTGTCCACTGCTTTGCTTTTTCGATCAGCAGCCTGCCGACTCCTTTCCCACGATAGTTTTCATCGATCACCAATCCATTTATCTCACAATAAGGGAGTGACTCGATCATGATGATTTGTGCAAGGCCGATCCATCCTACTACTGTATTTTGAGTAACGGCTGCAAACGCATTAAGATCATCCCGGGATAAAACAGCCTTAATATTCTGAAGCGTTTGCGCTTCGGTAAACGGATAACCTAATTGGGTAGAGAGATTGTTGATAGATTTAGTGTCGGCTGTTGTTACTTGTCTGACTGTAATTTCCATATTTGTGAGTTGGAAAATAAAATTAAGACAAGAACATAAAACCTGTAGTATGATCATGGTTTAATTACTCACTAATTACATCCCAGGGCGTTGCGATGTTAGGGTCCTTATCCTCATCCTTTGGTCTTTTTTTACTGGATGAGATTTTCAATGGCCTGTGTGCTTTATCTTTTGGAACCGATGAGTCAATTTTTACATTTTTCATGTCTTCTTCCGAAATGACATCATCCTTAATCTTAATATGCCTGTTTACGATTTGTTTTGCAGTTAATCGTTTTCCCGGAGATTTTCCGGAAGTATCTTTTGTGGACTTTTTGGTATTTGAAATTGTCATAAAACGATATTTATAGAAATAATGAAAAATATATGCCAGATAAACATTGATTATCTAAAAACTGGTGGCATCTTTTTTGTCCAATACTTATGGTCTGTTGTTAAAAACATGGTTTACAGGAGCAGATCGCATTTAAAATTTAACAATAAAACCATTTTATGAAAAAGATTACCCACACTTCATGGCTAAAAGTCACAACAGCAATTTTATCATCTTTTTTCTCACTTATTGCCTTTGCACAAGATAAAGGAATAGATGTCGATATTAATATAAAAAAAGAAAATGAATGGTATCAACAGCCCTGGGTTTGGGTAGTCGGCGGCGCTGTATTTATTTTATTGTTAGTTGCATTATTAAGGGGCGGCCAAAAGAAAAATGCATAGTATATAACAATGTTGCATCTTTTTTCAGTCATTTTTCTGAGTATTTTTTTGCAATATAAATCTCCATTTTTGTGACTTCAATTTCATTTGTGCGCTGTTACTGTGCACGTTATTGTATTGGTATGGACTTTGTTTTTTAAGTTAATGTATTCTTTTATTAAAACAGATTCTTTTATGAAAACGATAATCATTTTCCTGCTAAGCTGTATAATCACCTTATCAGCGATAGCACAAACTACTAATACACTCACTATTAATGTGCGGGGAGACCAAACCCAGCAAGTGATAGTGGATGGAAGAACTTATACTGTTACAAGTGATAATAGTGATGTAAACGGCAGAAATGTTCCGATTACAATAACGGATCTTTCTTTCGGACAACATACATTGAAGGTGATACGCACTGATGATATCAATGATAACAGTAACACGACCTATTTCAATCTGCGTTCGGGTTATGATCTGCAGATAACTATTACAGCCAATGGGAGCGTACAACAACGGGAATCAAGATGGGGAGCAACCAGCAATGCAGGCTATGCAAGTCCCATGTCAGATGCCGACTATAATGCTTTGTACCGGAATATCAGTACCCAGTGGAGTTCGAGTACACGGGTAGCATTACTCAACCAGGCATTTGCAAATAGTAATAATTATTTTACAACGGCACAGGTGAATAGGTTAATTCAATTGATCAATTCACAAAGCAGCAGGCTTAGCCTTGCAAAAGCTTCTTACCGAAGTATTACTGACCCCACTAATTTTTCGCAGATATATAGTTTGCTGAATAGCCAGGCATACCGGAACGAATTGCAGACATATGTAAACAATTATACTGCTAACAATACGAGCAGCTCAACGGGAATGACAAGTACGCGGTTTAATAACCTGTACAGAACAGCTCAACGGCAAACATCACAGAGTTCAAGAGTATCCTATATTTCTAATGCATTTAACAACACCAGTAATTATTTTACTGTTGCACAGGCGCGCCAGTTAATACAGCTCGTTACCGGCGAGAGCAACAGGTTGTATCTAGCCAAGGTGTCTTATAGAGGCATTGTGGATCCTTCTAATTTTTACAGGATACATGAATTGCTTAACAGCCAGGCAAGCAGAAGTGAATTGACGGTATATACAAATACATATAACAACGGTTCAGGAAATACTACCAATACCAATATGGCTATGAGCGATGCCGATTTTAATAGCTTATACCGTGATGTTCAAAACCGGTGGGGGTTAAGTGCAAAAATGTCAGCATTAACAAACATCTTTAATAATGCAAGCTATTACTTTACTGTTGCGCAGGCCAAACAGCTTATCCAGTTAGTAAGCTCAGAAAGTAACAGGCTGGATCTTGCTAAATCATCTTACAATAACATAGTAGACACTTATAATTTTAGCCAGTTATATGATGTTTTGTCAAGCCAGGCAAGCAGGAATGAACTGGATACTTATGTAAGGAATAACTATAATTATCAAACGGGTACCGGTTCAACTAATACTTACAGAACGCCAATGTCCGATGCCAGCTTTAATGCGATCTATAATGATGTAAGCAGCAGGTGGGGTTTTGGGGCAAAGATGTCTGCCTTAACAGATGTGTTCAATAATGAATCTAATTATTTTACGGTATCCCAGGCAAAAAAGCTGGTGCAATTAGTAAGTGATGAAAGTAATCGCCTGCAACTTGCCAAGTATGCGTATGGTAATA
>Ga0070670_100002656_pt1 | contig 14791 bp, 9 predicted proteins | sample KBSS63metaG_FD_64665 | JGI IMG/M metagenome (GOLD analysis project Ga0070670, IMG submission 64665) | Switchgrass rhizosphere microbial communities from Kellogg Biological Station, Michigan, USA - KBS S6-3 metaG | ecosystem: Host-associated > Plants > Roots > Rhizosphere > Soil ... | reverse complement strand
TGTCTGAGGTGACCCGCGTGCGGTCATGGTCGGTCCGCTCGGCGCCTTCGATGAAATACCGGGTCAGGCCGATTCCGTCGTGCGCCCGCAGCTTCGCGCAGACGTCCTCGAGGGCGGCCAGGCTGCGGTCGATGTCCTCGTCGGAAATCAGCATCGAGGGCTCCAGCCGGAGTGTCTGCGGATCGCTCAGCGTCGGCGCCACCCGAATCCCGTAGACGTTGAACAGATAGCCCACGACGACGAACATGAGGTCGTCCTGATTCGTGAGCAGCCGGAGCAGAAAGCTCGGATCATCGAGAACGCGGCGGAACTCGATGCCGGCCATGAGGCCGCGGCCGCGGACATCTGCAATGACGTCCGGGTAGGCCGCCATCAGATTGCGCAGCCCCTCCAGGAGTCGGGTCCCCTTGCGCCGACACTGCGCCAGCGCGTCGTCGTCGAGCAGTTCCAGCGCCTTGAGCGAGACGCCGCTCGAATAATCGTCCTCGGCGTACGTGCTGGTGTGCAGCACGTCGAACTTGTCCACGTGCCGCTCCCGAAGGATCAGCGTCGCCGAGATCTTTGCGAGGCCGCCGCCGAGCGCCTTCGAGAGCAGCACGTAATCGGGCGTGATGCCCAGCGCCTCGCAGGCGAGGAAGGTGCCGGTCCGACCCATGCCGGTCTGGATCTCGTCCGCGATCAGCGGGACGCCGCGCGCGCCGCAGAGTGCGGCGGCGCGTTGGGCGAACTCGGGCGTGATTTCGCGAACGCCGCCTTCTCCTTGAATCGGCTCGAAGATCAACCCGGCGAGGTTCCCGGTTCGCGAGAACGTCTGCTCGAGATGGGCGATGTCGTTCACGCGGACGCGATGAACGGTCAGACCGTCGATCAGAAATGGTTCACGGTAGTCCTGATTGGCGGTCAGTTGAACCGCGCCCAGCGTCTTGCCATGAAACCCTTTTTCGAGCGCGATGAAGGTTCGGGATCCGGTCTCGAGGATCGCGTGCTTCATGCCCGCCTCGACCGCCTCGGCGCCGGAATTGGTGAAGACGACGCGATAATCGCCGCCGGCGCGGCGCGCCAGCTCACGCGCCAGCAATCCCGCGAGCGCGTGCCGCGAGCCCTGCGAGTGAATCGGGCGCCCTTCGACGAGCAGCCGCTGCGCTTCGGCGACCAGCACCGGATGGTGATGGCCGAAGAGCAGCGATCCGTACCCGCCTACGAGATCGAGTACCGGCACTTCCTGACCATCGCGCCGGTAGAACAGATAGTCGCCTTGGGCTCGTTCGAAGACCACGCCCACGCGCAGCAGGTCGAGCAAACCGCAGAGCTGCGGCTTGATCATCTGGTAGAAATCATCCGGCGCGAGCGGTTCCATGGGGACTCCTGGGGGTGGGGTGGGAAGGCACGATGACCGAGGCCGCATCTTAGCGACCCTCGGGTGGGCGCGGCAAGCACGAGTGCGTTATGCTACGCCGCGGTTCGAGGCCGCCATACCTATGCCCGGGGAACGCGACAAACCATTCGCAACGCTCGACAGCGCATACGAATTCGTCACCCTTTTGCGGGAGGCGGTCGACGATGCCTACGAGTCGATCGCCGACGACATCGTCCGAGCCCAGGAGATCAAGGGGTCCGAACGCCGGCTCGATGCCTTGCGGCTGGTGGACTACAAACTGAATTCGCTGCGTCAGAATGTGCTCGGCATGCTCGTCCTGTTGAACGATCTGCGCAGCCTGCGACGGCTGCTCCTCGGGGAGCGGAAGGGGTCCGTTGACGTCGAGTGAGACTCGGATGAGCGGTGACGCGAGCTATTGCCGTTTCAGCCCGAGCGTGCGGATTCGTTTGTGGAGCGCAGTGCGCTCGGTCTCGAGCAGCCGCGCGGCCGCGGACACGTTCCAGTCGGCCTGATCCAGCGCCTGCCGTATCCGTGCCCGCTCCGCGGAGTCGCGTACTTCCTGGAGCCCTGCCGCCGCGCGCGGCGCCTCGGCTGACCGCACCTCCAGCGGAATCGCGTCGGCGGTGATGCGATCGCCGGGCGTGAGAATCGCCATCCGTTCCACGACGTTCCGCAGCTCGCGCACGTTGCCCGACCAGGTGTAGCGCTCGAGCAGCGCCACGGCGTCCGCGTCGATCGTCCGCGGCCGGAAGTTGTTGCGCGCGCAGAATTCGGACAGGAAGTACGGCACCAGCTCCGCGACGTCCTGCAACCGCTCGCGCAGCGCCGGCACCCGGATCGGCACGACGCTGAGCCGATAGTACAGATCCTCCCTGAACCTGCCGCCGGCGACGAGCTCGTCGAGCCGGCGGTTCGTCGCCGAGATCACTCGCGCGGACACCCTGATCGTCTGCTCGCCGCCCACCCGCTGCAGCTCGCCGTCCTGCAGGATCCGCAGCAGTTTCGCTTGCGACGCCTCGTGCAGATCGCCGACTTCGTCGAGAAAGATGGTGCCGCCATCCGCCAGCTCGAACTTGCCGCGCCGGAGCGCCGCCGCCCCGGTGAATGCGCCCTTCTCGTGCCCGAACAGCTCGCTCTCAATCAGCTCGGTCGGGATCGCGGCGCAATTGACCTTCACGAACGGTCCCGACGCAAAGGGACTCTCGCGATGGATGTGCGCGGCGAGCAGTTCCTTGCCGGTGCCCGACTCTCCGGACAGGAGCACGGTGACGTCGGATCGCGCCACCTGGGTTGCCTGCTGCACCGCCTGCTGGAATGCGGGCGCCGATCCGATCATCCTCGGCGCCGGCCCGACGAGCTCGCGAAACCGCTGGTTCTCGCGCTGCAGGTCCGACCACTCGAGCGCGTTCTTGACGACGAGCAGCACGCGGTCGCGCGCCAGCGGCTTCTCCAGGAAATCGAACGCACCGATCCTCGTCGCCTCCACCGCGTCGGCAATCGTGCCGTGCCCGGAGATCATGATAGCGGCGGCGCGCTCGTCCCATTGCCGCAGCGATCGCAGCAGATCGATGCCGCTGCCGTCGGGCAGGCGCACGTCGAGCAGATACACGTCGGCACCGGCGCGGTTCCGCCCCGCGGTGAAGGCTGCCGCCGAGTCGAACACCGTGACGCGATGCCCCTCGCCTTCCAGAATCAGGCGCAGCGATCGGCCGATGTTCGCCTCGTCGTCGACGATGACGATGTGATGCTTGCGGGTCATGACGGCAGCGTGACCCTGAATGCCGCACCGCCAAGCTCGCCGGGCATGACCGTGACGTCTCCACCCGACAGGAGCGCGTTCTTCTTGGCGATGGAGAGTCCGAGGCCCATGCCATCCTTCTTGAAGGTAATCGTCGGTTCGAACAGCCTGGCGGAGACCTCGGCGCTCAGACCGGGTCCGGAATCGTGCACGTCGATCACCACCCGCTCTCCGTCCCGCCGCGTCAGCACGAGGACCGCGCCGCCGGGGCGCGCGGCTTCCGCCGCGTTCTGCAGAAGATTGGTCAGGATCCCGTTCACGAGATCCGGGGCCGCATGCACGCGCGGACGGCCGTCATCGAGCCTGAGATGATACGTCACGTGCGGGTGCGCGGGGCGCAGCAGCGCGACCCGCTCGTTGACGACCGCGTTGATGTCGAGGATCTCCGGATGCACGGGAGGCTCGCTGGCGAACTCGGAGAACGCGCGCACGCGCCGCTCCAGCGACTCGATTTCGCTGACCACGATCTGGACCGCCTGATCCATGAACGCGCGCTCGGACGCCGGCTGGCGTGCCTGCATTTCCTCCACGGTCAGCCGGATCGGCGTCAATGAGTTCTTCAGCTCGTGCGCGGTCTTGCGCGCCAGCGACTGCCAGCTCGCCATGCGCGTCAGGTGCACGAGCCGCTCGCGGCTCTCCTCGAGTTGATCCGCCATGTGGTTGAAGGCGTCGACGGCACGGGCTACTTCGTCGCGCGGCTGAACGCCGGGCTTCGCGCCGGTCTCCAGCCGCCGCGACCAGTCTCCTCCGGCGTAATCGGTCAGGGCCGCGGTCAGATCCTGGATCGGCCGGCTGACCCGGTTGGCGATGAAAATCAGCGGCAGCAGCGAGACCAGCCAGGCCGCGCCGAGCAGGAGGAGCAGCGTCAGCGTGAATCCCCGACGCAGGTCGCGTGCGTCGATCGCGTCGACGACGCGGCGCGTTCCGCGAACTTGAGCGGACAGCTGTTCCATGCTGATGCCACCCAGATCGCGGCTGTAGATCTCGACGCCAGGGCGGGCCGGATCGTCGGCCCGGCGCATGTAGTCCACGCGCTCGCCGTTTGCTCCCGATACGCCGAAACGCTCGCGCTCGCCGCTCTCCCAGAACGATCGAATCGGCTCGGGCCACTCTGCCGAGGTCGCCGTCGCGAAGATGGTCGCCGGCGCCCGCCCGCTGAGCGCGTCCCGTTTCAGCGCCTCGCGTTCGCGCTGGTAGAACTGCTTCGCCGTGGTTTCGAGCGTCCGTGAGAGGCGATCCAGCTCGCCCGTTGTCGCATACCGGAGGCTGCGGTCGAGCAGCGACGTCGTGATCCACACGGTGGCCGCGAGCGGCACCAGGGTGGACGCGAGGAACGCGGCGATGAGACGGTTGCGGAGGCGATGCATCGCGGCGAGGAAAGATCAGCGCGCCGGCAGACGGAACGGGCCGGCCTCCAGCGCGTTCGGCGACGGCTCGGCTTTGCGGCGGCGGCTCAACGCGTCGATGAGTGCCTGCAACGAGTACCCCGAGTCGGCCGGGTCAGACGCGCCGTCGCCGTCCAGAATGCGGTACTCGAGCCGAACCCAGAACGGCGCGTCGCGGCCGAGCGCGCTGAGCGCGCTGAGCGGAATGATCAGCTGTTCGACGCACCAGGCCTCGGCGGCGGACGCCGCGAGATGCGAGACGGACTGCGATCGTCCTCCGACCGTGGTCACCGCGAATCGTTCCTCCCAGAGATCGTAGCTCAAGGCGAAGATCCGCCGCGTCGCTGCCGCGGGCGACTTGCCGGGTGTGGCCATCACCAGCGCGGCGAGCTCGACGCGGACCGAGCGGCCGTCTTTCAACCGGGCGAGCGGATCTCCCTTCAAGAAGCTGAAGCCGGGCGCACGGATCTTCAGCGTGCTGCCCGCCGTGTCCACGGTCAACGTCTGCGCCGAGACGGGCGCGGCCGGCCACGCCAGCAAAGCGAGCAACGCGACCGCGGCTCGCCGGCGCCGTGCTACCACCGCGGCCCTATCCCCGGGATTCGCAGACCCATCGCCAGGACAGCGGTCAGGTTGTCGGTGTTCAGCGGGAAGCCGACGACGAGGAACGCCGGCCCGCCATGGAAACCGAAACCGGTCGACACGCGGACCTTCCGTTCCCCGTTCGCGTCCCACACCGATCCGATATCGACGAAGAGCGCGAGTCCAGTGTAGCGATACTCGAGCGACGAGTAGGCGACGCGATCGCCGCCCGCGGGGGAGATGTCGTATTTGTCCCAGCCCCGGAGCGTCAGCGAATCACCAAGCGCGAAGCGTTCGAAGAGCGGTGCGTGACCGGTGATGCCTCCCGCCATGCCCGTCGCCTGCAGGTGATGGCGGTCGAAGTCGAATCGATAGGAGCCCTGCCCGAGATACCTCGTGTAGGCGAGATCGCTTTCGAGACTGCGGGAGCCTGCGCGCACGCCGAAGCTCGCCACGGCGCGATGGGTCGAGTCGGAACCCTGCTTCCATTGCCGATCGAACTCCACCGACGCGACGGCCGCATTCGCCATCTGCGACTCGATCGCCGGTGGCAGCGCCTCGAGTTCCGAAATGCTCACGCCTGCGGCGATGCTGACATCCGGGGTGAACGCAAACTTCAGAAGCGGCGTGATCGTCGTCCGGGTGTCGTACGCGCGCGGGATGTCTGGACTGAGCGGCAACGCGTCGAGCGTGGGGCTCCGCCAGTCCTGATCGAACCAGGTCCACTCGAGACTGGCGCCCAGCCGGCGCGTACCGAGTTTTCTGGTTTCGAAACGCAGGCCGGCGCCGGAATACTCCTCGACGGAGTCCTCCGAGTTGGCCAGCGCAAAGGTCGGGATGAAGCGAATGGTGCGGTTCGCTTCGATGTTGAAGTCCCAGTAGCCTCCCCATCCCTGGTCCGAGTGATAGACCAGGTTCGATCGAAGCGGCTCGAAGCGCAGCCACGGTGGCGGCTCTTTCCGGCGCGCTTCGTAGAGGAGCTTGATGCGGCCGACCTCGTCACCGCGCTGAATCCGGCGTGACACGTCGTAGCGCGGCAGTTCGCGCTCGATCCGTTGCTGCAGCTTCTCGGCTTCGCCGGAATCGAGCCGTCTGCCGACGAGCCCCCGCAGGTCGTCGCGCAGCGCCTGTGATACGTCCGCGTCGGGCACCCCCGTAATGTCGGCCTGCTCGACGATGTAGCGCGAGTTGATGTTGTCGTCGCGATCGGGCTGGTCCTGCCGGCCGACGACGAAGAACACGCGCGCCTGCCCGTCGGGATCCATGACCGAGCGCACGGCCGCGACATGGCGGGGCCGCTCGGCCTCGATCCGCGCGGCGAGTTCGTCGAGCCGCTGCTGATTCAGCGCCGTCCCGGCAAGGTTCCTGATCGCTTCGCGAAGACCCGGGCTGAGGCGATCGATGTCGAAGCCGGTGACCTGCGCCGATGCGATGGCCGTGCCTTCCGCGGCGGGCGCTTTCTGGTCGGGGATCGCCTGCGGGGCCATCGCGAGGAGAGTGACGAGAAGTCCGATTGTTCGCATGCCCGCGGCAAGAGCAAGGACTGAGCCCATATTGAAGTTGTTGTCCTTCAAGAAGATAGCGCAGTCGGGTGTGTGAGCGGCGGTCACACCTGTGCGCGCGGAGCAACAGCGTTCAGCGGGCCGAGGGTCGTGTTAATCGAGGGGAGGAACTCAACACGAGCTGCAATCCGAGCGAGACGTTTCTGAACACGCCGTCGGAGTCGGCGGATCGACGGACCCGCCGACCGTCATCGGCCCAGGTTCAGTCTCACGCCGAGCACGACGCGACGCGGATCGATGAACACACTGGGCTGGCCGAAATTCGGACTGGATCGACGGTCGCTGGCCACATCCTCCTCGGCCGTGTCGTTGAGCGCATTCAGGATGTCGAGGAGCAACTCGACACGCTTCGAGCTGCTGGAGCCAATCGTTCTGGACACTCGCACGTCAACGAGCGTTTGGGACTGCAGCCGGCGGGATCCGCGCGGCTCGAGCAGAATGCGCTGATCCCCCTGCTTCAGCGCGAACCGTTCCGTCGCCGCCCACGGCTTGCCGCTGAAGTGCTGCACGTTGGTGGCCAGCACGAGGCCTGTCCGGGGCACGTTGACGCTGCCCATCATCCGCAGCATGTGCGGTCGATCGTTGGGCAGGCGGCCGCGTGCGTTGGTGAGACTGTTCGGATCCTCCCCGAACGTGAGGAAGGGCGCGCCCGAAATCGTGCTGACCTGCGACCCGGCGGCCGTCGCCCCGCTCGATGGCTGCAGGCCCGAGGCCCGCGACAGTGTGTAGGAGCCAAACGCTCGCCACCCGTGCGACTGCCGCTTTTCCGCCGCCATGACGAGTCCGTTGTAGGTGAGCGAGTACCCCGAGGGATTCGTCAACAGAAAGCGGCGATCGGCAGTGGAGTTGTCGAGCACGAACACCGGAAAGCTGCCGCCCTCCGGCAACGGCGCCAAGTCCTGATGATAAACGCCGCCGATGTCGGTCCATCCGATGAAGTGGCCGCCATTCTTGCGCACATACGCCACGGCGACCGCGAGCCGTCGCCCAAGCTCGCGATCAACCCCGATCGAGTACTCGTCCGTGCGGGGAGAGCGGATAGCTGAATCGAGTCGGCGGTTTTTTTTCGGATCGACGACCGACACGATCGTCGTGTAGCCGCCGGTCGCAGCATCGAAGGCGGCAGTCGTCACCGGGGCTACGGCCGGATGGAACGGGGCAATCTCGCCGGTCAGCACACCCTGATTGAATCTTCCATAGCTCGCGCGAAGCATCGTTCGGCCGTTGCTGGTGAGCTTCATCGTGATTCCCAGCCGCGGCGACCACATGTTCCAGGTGTACAGCGTGCCCAGGCCGTGAATCACGTCGCTGGTTTCGCGTCCTTCCTGATCGAGAGCGCGGACGTCCTGGCTGATCGCGCGGCTGTGATCGAACCGGAGACCGGCATTGATCGTCAGCGAATCTCCAACGGTGATGGCGTCGCTGACAAAGCCGGCCGCGGTGATGAAGACGCCGCCGGTCATCGAAGGATCGCTCGAGACGGCCTGAAACGGCGCGCCACGATCGTCGATGTATCTCACACCGGTCGGAATGATGGCAGATAGACGGTGCTCCCCCTTTTCGAGTTGCCCGCCAATCCTCCATTGGTGGTCAGCGCCGAGCAGCTGCGGCCGGTAGTGATTGATCGTTCCCTTCGCGGTCGTCCGAATGAGCGTGAGTTCACCGAACGTTTGCGGCGCACCGCTCAGCACGTTGGTCAAGCGGTCGATCCGGCTTGGCGTTGTCACACTGCCGGTGCTCGGGTCGTCCTCGCGCGTGAAGACGAACCGTCCCACTCGCACGTCCCACACCGTATTCGCTGACACCGTGTGTGTCAGGTGGCCGAACGTAATTGCTGGAACGGTCGCATGACGGCGCTGCGTGGCCTCGAACGGCTTGACCAGCGTGGGCAGTTCGGGATTCACCCAGAACTCCTCGTGGAAACTTTGAAGCAGTTGCAGTCCCGGCCGGAGCCGCCACGTGAGCTTCGCGAAAATCTTGTCCTGTTCGTACGTTCTCGGGAAGGCCGGGTCGGTGCCCGGCTGGCTGTCGTAATCCCGCAGGTGCTGATATCCGGTGAAAAACCACACCCGATCGCGAACAACCGGACCGCCGAGGTTAGTCGTCACGTCGTGGTACTTGACCCGCTCGTACCCGCTTATGCGCTGGCCTGATCCGGGGTACGCCAGCTCCACCGGCTGACTCGTCATGGCAGCGGGCTGCCCGTAGTACGACGCATCGTACAGGAAACGATCGCTTCCCTGCCTGGTGATCACGTTCACGACGGCCCCCTGCAGGTTGCCGAACTCCGCGGAGGCCCCCACGGACTGCACTTGCACCTCCTGGATGAAATCGACACCCGGCTCGGATCGGGCCTCGCCGCTGCAAGGACAGGTAAAGTTGGTGCCGTCGATGAGAAACGTGTTCTCGTTGGTGCCCGAACCAAATGCGGAAACGCTGTTGGTCGACACACTTCCCGGCGACGTCGGAGAGATGCCAGGGGCGGCCCTGATGAAGTCGAACATACTGAACCGCCGCACAGGAATCTCTTTGAGATACTCAGGGCCAAACCGCGTTTCGAATCCGCTCCCGCGAGCCTCGATCAGGGAGCCCGCTCCTTCGATGACCAGCGATTCCGTGATGCCAGCGACATTGAGAACCGTCGTTCTTTCGATCGTCGCGCCGGCGCCAATGCGGATGTGCTCTTCGTGATAGGGCGCGAATCCCGGGGCCTCGATGTCCAGGACGTATTGTCCGGGGGGCAGCGCCGGGAAACGCAGCTGCCCCTTCTCGTTCGTGATCAGTGTCTCAGGTCCACCGATCAACGCCGGCGAGCTCACGCGTACGACCGCACCCGGAAGAACTCCGCCCTGAGCATCTCTGACGGTTCCAATCAGGGCTCCGGTCAAGCCCTGGGCCGCGGCCCTGCACGGCTGCAGCGCGAATACCGCGGCGAGAAGGAACATCACAGGTCTGCGCATGGCAGGGCTCCTCTCAGATCTGCGTGGATTGTATGCCTGTTCTCTGCGATCGCGCACCGACGGGCGATCGCTCATTTTTCCAGTCTGATCAACTTCATCGAGTTCAGATTGACGTAATTGGCGATCGCCTCACCTTCGGCGTCGCTGATACTGATCGTGCTCGGGTAGTGCATGCCGCCCCACACGCGAGCGTTGTTCCCATCCGAACGTGCGTCGCTGATGCGTTTGTACTCGCGGCTTGGCTGTCCCGCCGTCGTCAGCGTAAACGTCTGCTCGTCGGCAAAACAGCGGAGGAGAACCGTTGCCGCCGCACCGTTTTGACTGGGGTGTCCCGCTGGATACTCCGGATGTGCGGGTGTGTTGACGAGCGGCAGCCAGGCCGGATCGGGACTAGTGTCCGGATTGAAGTCGTTCTCCGCCTCTCGAATCGCGGTCACCGGCCGCCAGGTGACTGCGGTCGGCAGCCCGCCGTAATAACGCTTGGCGCTCCAGGTCGTGAACGCCGTGTCGGCCATGGCGATATTCAGGACAGCGAGAAGCCGATTGCTCGCGGACATGGACACATGGTTGGCGCGTGCGATCTGATTCGCTGCTTGATTCCAGTGCACGCTGGCATTGCCTTCCCAGAAGAAGGCGAGCGCCGTCTGATCGTCGGTGCGGTCCAATCCCGTTTTGCTTCCGAATGCCTTGACCGCATTGAAATCGTCAGTGTACGTCTGGGTGGTGAGGCCTCGCGGCGGCTCGGGCCGGAACTGATCGTTGCTGTCCAGCACGAACATCGCGGTCTCCGCCAACCCCTGGGCGCTCATCGGTGCAAATGCCGGCAGCGTCGGGCGCCACTGACCAACCGCGGTTCCCCCGACGAACGCCGGATAGGTCCCGCTGAATCCATCGGTCGCGCGCCAGGCGAGCACGGCCTGCCCGACCCAGGTTCCCCAGTCCACCCCGCGATCGCGCGATTCGCCGCCGTCCTCAGCGTCGTCGCTCAATGCCGCGAGCGACGCGGCATAGCGTTCGTCCAATGCCGCCTGGCGCGACGGGAAGAGACCAACCAGCGCGGTATGCGCGGCGGCGATCACGGCGGCCCGGCGCGATGCGCCGCGAGGGGCAGGGTCGTTGACGAAGATCGGCGTGTAACGCCGGTCGATGCCGTTGTAGGCATCGAAGATCGCCGTGTGCACGATGGCCCCCAGCCGCTGACTCGACGCGTTCGCTGTGTTCGTTGCGATCAACGTGTCGATGAAGATCTGATTCCACTCGAGTACCTGGTCGGGGTTTTCAACCTCTGCCGAGCTGGCAGGTGTCCACAATAAGCCGACCACGGCTGCCATCGCGACGACGACGAGAAGGCGCTTCCGCTTTCTATTCTTCATGGCGTTGTCCTCCCGAACGGTAGGAGCCGTCCGCACGATGGAATGCGCGAATACGCTGTCCCAGGGTGAACATCGCTCGGATTGTCAGGAAAAACGGGCGACAACGCTGACCGGGCGGCTACGGATTGAGCGATACTTTCCGCTGGGACGATCGTGACAACCCCATCAGCGGGCGCCGTCACCGAGTTGTTGCAGGCGTGGACCGACGGCGATGAGGACGCCCTCGACCGACTCATGCCGCTCGTCGAGGCGGAGCTGCGCCGCCTGGCTCGGGCCTACATGGCCCGCGAACGCCGCGGGCACACCTTACAAACCACCGCGCTCGTGAACGAGGCGTTTCTCAGGCTGACGGACGCACGCCGCGTCCGCTGGCAGGATCGCGCACATTTTCTCGGTATCGCGGCGCGGCTGATGCGCCGCGTTCTCGTGGATCATGCGCGCCGCCGTGGATACCGCAAGCGCGGCGGCGATGCTCAGCGCGTGACTCTGTACGACGGTGCAGCCACGTCGCCGGATCCGGGACTGGACGTCGTGGCGTTGGACCTGGCGCTCGAAGCACTCGCCAAAATCGACGAGCGGAAGAGCCGGATCATCGAGCTGCGGTTTTTTGGTGGCTTGAGCGTGGAAGACACGGCGAACGTGCTCCATGTGTCGGCCGATACCGTCAAGCGTGACTGGCGCCTGGCAAAACTCTGGCTGCTTCGCGAGCTCGAAGGAGAACCAACCTGACAGATCCCGATCGCCGGCGGTGCATCGAGGACCTCTGCGACGCGGCGCTCGACCGCGATCCGGGCGAGCGCGCCGCGTTTGTCGCGGCGGCATGCGGCGAGGATGCCGCCCTGCAACGCGAAGTCGAGGCGTTGCTCGCTCATGCGGCGAGGGCCGAGGACTTTCTCGCAACGCCCGTAGGTGGCGTTGCGGCTTTGATCATGGGTGACGGGCAGGAGTCGGCGCTGGTCGGCCGGCAGATTGGCACGCACCGAATCCTGTCGCTGCTTGGCGCCGGTGGCATGGGTGATGTCTATCGTGCCCACGACACGCGGCTGGGCCGCGACGTTGCGATCAAAGTCGTGTCGGATCGCTTTCTGTCAGTGCCAGACCGGGTCGCGCGTTTCGAACGCGAGGCGCGGGTACTGGCAACGCTGAACCATCCTCACATCGCGGCCATCTATGGAGTGGAGGACGCCGACGGAGTGCGCGGCCTTGTACTCGAGCTTGTAGAGGGTGCGACACTCGCCGAACGTCTCGCAGCGCACCCGTTGTCCATTCAGGAAGCACTCGCGATCGCGCGCCAGACCGCCGCCGCCCTCGAAGCCGCCCACGAGAAGGGAATCGTCCATCGCGATCTGAAACCGGCGAACATCAAGATCACGCCGGACGGCACCGTCAAGGTGCTCGACTTCGGGCTCGCGAAGGTGTTCGCGGCCGATGATGTGGCGCAGCCGGACACCCTCGATCAGACGCGGGAGGGTGTGATCGCAGGGACGACCGCCTACATGAGTCCCGAGCAGGCTCGAGGGAAGGCGGTCGACAAGCGTACCGACATCTGGGCGTTCGGCTGCGTGTTGTACGAGATGTTGACCGACCGAACGGCGTTCCGTCGCGAGACTGCGTCGGATACCGTCGTCGCCATTCTCGAACGCGAACCCGACTGGAAAGTGCTCCCACCACACACGCCGCCCGGGATCGTGCGATTGCTGCAGCGTTGCCTCCAGAAAGATCCGAAGCTGCGGCTGCGCGACATCGGCGACGCGCGTCTGGAAGTCGAAGACGCGCTGACGACCATCGCAACGGGAGGAATCGCTTCTTCTGAGGATAAGAGGGCTGTGCGCGAAAAAGCTCTCTCCCGCCGGGCTGCATTCGCGTGGGCCGCGGTGCCAATCGCGGGACTTTTCGTCGTCGCTGGCATCGTGACAACGCTGCTCTACCGATCGAATTACTTCTGGCGCAATCCACTCGAAGGCGCTGCATTCACCCGGTTAACCGATTTCGAGGGAGCCGAGCATCACGCTGCCATTTCTCCCGACGGCAAGTTCGTCGCCTTTCTATCCGATCGCGATGGCACCTGGGACGCGTGGGTGAGCCAGGTCGGAACCGGCGACGTCCGCAATCTCACCAAAGGCGGGGTGCGGGAGCTGAGAAATCCCGCAACGCGGACGATTTGTTTCTCTCCCGATGGATCGCTGGTAACCCTCTGGAGCCGCGTGCCGGACGGCGGCGGGGGCGGCCTCGTCGACGCGGGACGGGCCGTGCCGACGATGGGCGGCGAGCTTCGCCCGTATCTCAAAGGTGTCTCCGAGCTTGATTGGTCTCCAGACGGACGGCGCATCGTGTATCACCCGCCCGCCTCAGGGGATCCGTTGTTCGTGACCGAACCCGACGAGAAGGTCGGGCGGCAGATTTACGTCGCGCGGCCGGGCATCCACAACCACTTCCCGCTGTGGTCTCACGACGGCGCGTTCATCTACTTCGTCCAGGGTCTGCCGCTCGAAAAGAGCGACATCTGGCGAATTCGCCCCGGCGGCGGTCAGCCGGAGCGTCTTACATTCCACGACTCGCGGGTGACGTTTCCGACCTTGTTGGGCGACCGGATGCTCCTGTACCTCGCGACCGATGAGGAAGGACTCGGACCGTGGATTTACGCGATGGACGTCGAACGCCGCGTTCCGCACCGCATCGTCACCGGGGTCGAGCAGTTCACGTCACTCGCGGCCAGCAGGGATGGCCGTCGACTGGTCGCGACGGTTTCGCGTACGACGGCGAGACTCTGGAGAGTGCCCATTGCCGATCGCGTGATGGAGGAATCCGACGTGACCGCAGTCCCACTCCCCACCACGACCGCGACGGCAAATGCTCTATCGCCGCGCATGGGACGTGGCTATCTGATCTATCGCGGCTCGAACGCCGGCATGGAGGGACTATGGAAGCTCGCATCCGCGGATGCGGCAACAGAGTTATGGAACGGCCGCAACGGACGCGCCATCACCGGGGCGGCCATTGCGCCTGACGGGCAACGCCTCGCATTCGTCGTGCGGACAGGCAGGGTCACGCATCTCTACGTCATGAACACCGACGGAACCGGTACGCGTCGTATCGCCGAAGACTTGGACGTCCGGGGAGCGCCCGCATGGTCGCCAGATGGCCGGTGGCTGGCAGTTGCGGCCAATCAGGGTGGCGCGCCGCGCCTCTTCAAGATTCCCGTCGATGGCGGCGCCGCGGTGACGTTAGTCAAGGAATACGCGACGGACCCGACCTGGTCTCCAAGCGGACAGTTTCTCGTGTATTCGGGGGCGGATGTCGGCACGACGTTCTCCATCAAGGCCGTGACCGCGGATGGCCTGCCCCGGACCTTACCTCCCTTGGTTCTCACCAGGGGCGCCCGGCGTCTGGTGTTCCTGCGGGAGGACACGCTCATCGTCATGAGAGGCGACATTTCGCACAAGGAGTTCTGGTCCGTCGATCTCACGAACGGTCGTGAGCGGCAGCTCACCGCGCTGCGTCGCGGATCCCTGATCGGGGATTTCGACGTATCGCCGGACGGTCGCGAGATCGTCTTCGATCGGACGCGGGAAGAGTCAGATATCGTCCTCGTTGACGTCCCCGAGAAATGAACCAATCGGCGCAGTTCAATCTTTAGCCGAGGGGCTTCGCCCCTCGGACTCCCCGACACGGTCGCTCGCGGGGACCCCCTAGATCCCCGCTCCGCTCCCGTGGCTCGCTCGCTGCGCTCGTTCGCTTGGTATCAGTTGCTCC
>Ga0070670_100002647_pt1 | contig 14804 bp, 6 predicted proteins | sample KBSS63metaG_FD_64665 | JGI IMG/M metagenome (GOLD analysis project Ga0070670, IMG submission 64665) | Switchgrass rhizosphere microbial communities from Kellogg Biological Station, Michigan, USA - KBS S6-3 metaG | ecosystem: Host-associated > Plants > Roots > Rhizosphere > Soil ... | reverse complement strand
GATCGTCGACGAGGCCTTCCGCCGCCGCGCGGTTCTCGATATGGAGCCGCGCATTCGCGCCATCGCCGACGATCTCGCCGCCCAGCTGTTTGCCGCCGGAAGCCCCGCCGACCTGGTCGCGCGATATGCGCGAACGCTGCCGCTCTCGGTCATCTGCGAGCTGCTCGGCCTGCCGCTGGCCGACCGGCCGAAGTTCATCGCCTGGGCGAACACGGTCGCGCGGCTCGCGGGCGTCACCGATTTCCTGCGCATGATCGGCGGCCTATGGCCGATGAAACGCTATCTTGAAGAGCGCCTGCGGCTCGCCCGCGCGCAAGGCGGCGAGGGCCTGATCGCCGAGCTTGTGCGGGTCGAGATGGAAGGCGGGCGCATCAGCGCCAACGAGATGGTGTCGATGGTCTTTCTGCTGCTGGGCGCGGGCTCGGAGACCACGACCCACCTGATCAGCGGATCGGTCTACGAGCTGCTCAGGAATCCCGGCCTGCGCGATTGGCTCACGGCGGACTGGAGCCGCGGCAGCCTCGCGGTCGAGGAGTTCCTGCGCTTCGTGTCGCCGGTGCAGTTTTCCAAGCCGCGCTTCGTGCGACGGGACGTCGAGCTTGACGGCGTGCGCTTGAAGAAGGGCGACAGGATCATGGCCATGGTGGCGGCCGCCAACATGGACCCGGAGGCGATCGACCACCCCGACAGACTCGATCTTCAGCGGCGACCCAATCGGCACATCTCCTTCGGCACCGGCATCCATTTCTGCCTCGGCCACCAGTTGGCACGCCTCGAAGGCTTGTGCGCCCTGCAGGCGCTGTTCACGCGCTGGCCGGGCTTGCGGCTCGCGGTCGAGCCCGATCAAATCCGTTGGCGCCGACGGCCCGGCCTCCGATCGATCGAAACGCTGCCGGTCGTGGCCGATGCTTGATCTCACCGGCGCTACAATTGATCGAGATGAGCGACGCGTCGACCTGACCATCGCGATCAGCCTGATGAACGCCTACAACCGCATCGCCATCGGCTTCCGCCGCCTTCCCGCGGTGACCCCAGCGATCCGGATTCGGGCTCGCTTCTCCGTTGATCGCGCGGGCTCTGCCGAGAGGGAAATCGGCTCTTGCGTGTGAGTTATTGCATATACACGCAATACGTGCAATGATACCTCGGTCGAAGGTTGAAAAGCCTCGCGTAACCCGGCTTCCCCGGGGGCAGGGCTAACCTCCTGCGGGCTTTCCGGGGGAGCGGGTCCTGCGCCGAGTCGCGTCACATGGGCCCCTACCCGGTGATGTGTTCGGTCGCGCGGCCGGCGGTGAGCTGCACCAAGGCGGGGCAGAGCGCACGGGGGTCTGTGATGGCAGACGACTCGAAGCAATCGTTTCCGAATATTGGGGGAAACGGCTTCATTTGGATCCTGGTTGCGGCCGCCACTACCTATTTCGTGGCGCACCAGATACCACTCGAGGGCAGCCGACCGGCAACCGCGGGCCGATCCATCTCCGAGCACGTCGGGGAGCAGCACGTCGATGCGCGACTGTGGCAGGATCCGTTCGCGGCCGTCGCCGAGGCTTTGACCAAGTCGCCGGAGCTCAAACCGGAGAACTGCGACCGCAACTACAGCGGATACAAGGACATCGAAATGTATTGCCGGCCGCCCTCAGAAGCACCGGGGGCTGCACCCGACCTTACGTTGCTAGTGTCGGTCTCCGGAACGCCCTACTCGGAGGATCAGGAAGCGCGGCGACGCAAGCGCTACGCGGTTCTGGCGGGGCTGGACGCCGAGGGCTTCGTACCCGAGGATCCGCAGCATATCGGCTTCTACTGGCCGAGCGTTTCGTCCGCATCGTCACCTGCGTCGATCGCGCAATCGGTGGCACCACCAGGGGGCGCGCTCGCGGTCCGATTGGCCGCCGCACCGCCGCCTTCGACCGCGGTCCCACTGCCCAAGACTGTTCCGTTCGAATGGTTCAAGCTCAGGCCCGAACGGATCAATAACGCGACGACATACCAGCGAATTCTCCTGCTTTGGTTCGACGAGGACGTGCTGGCGGCGAACGCGTCGCCTGCGATCGCACAGTCCGCAACCGCGCCGCCCGCGTCGCGGCCGCGCCAGGCTCCGCTGCGACAGTTCGCGAAGCTGCTATGTCGCTACCTTCCCCAACGGACCGAACAATCACGTCCCGATAAGGCCAAGGTCAGGATTCTCGGCCCGCAACTGTCGACGACGCTGAAGGCCGTGGTCGATGAGGTCAATAATTGGCCGCAGGACGCCGACTGGTCGGGCGGCAATTGTCCGGGTTCGATCCCCCCATCATTCTACGTCTCCGACGCGACCGTCGGCGATGCAACATTGATACCTGACTACGTCCGCGAGGCGGCGCGAGCGAGCGAGGGAGATGGCAAGCGCCCGTCGTGTCTCGCCTCGGACACCTGCCTCAGGGATTTCTTCCACTCAAAGGGCATCGAACTTTATCGCTTCATCGCCACGGACGAAGCGCTCGCCCGCACGATCAGGGCCGAATTAGCGCTGCGCCATGTCGATCAACAAAACCCGCCGAGCGAAATGTGGGCGGTCGCCAAGTTGAATGGGGTTTCCGCAACGCTGGAGGCAACCCTTCGACGCGGGCTGGATCTGCCCCCGATCGATCAGAGCCATCACATCGCGCTGATCTCCGAGTGGGATACGCTCTACGGTCGGGCTCTGCCGGATACGATGGCGCGATGCCTGGGGCAGCCCACATGCGAGCCGCCCAACGGTGATCCATTTCGCGGCAAGGACTGGCTGCATCCGTTCAAATATTTGCGCGGCCTGGACGGCCAGATGCCGAATGCCGACGGCTCGGGCTCCGGCGCCAGCCCGCGGGACAGCGGCAACAAGCAGGACAAGGACAGCAAGGACACCGCCAAGAGCCGGCCCGATCCGCGCGCAAAGGACCGCGCCGAGGGACAGAGCCAGTTCGACTATCTCAACCGCCTGGGCGATCAGATCCAGCAACTGGACGCGGAGCTCCGGCGCAAGAACCGGCGCGGCATCGAGGCCGTCGGAGTCCTCGGCTCCGACGTCTACGACAAGTTGCTGGTGCTGCAGGCGCTGCGGCCGCTGTTGCCGAACGCGTGGTTCTTCACCACCGATCTCGATGCCTTGCTGCTGCATCCGGGCGCGCAAACCCTCACCCGCAATCTTCTCGTTGCATCGAGCTTCGGGCTGCAGCTCCGGTCCGACATCCAGGGGGAGATCCCGCCGTTCCGGAGCGGCTATCAGACCGCACAATTCCTCGCGACCCGGGTTGCGACCCGCAGCGAGAGCCCTCCCACACGGAATTCGCTGTGGCAGCCCCTGATGTTCGAGATCGGGACCTCGCGCGCGTTTCAATTTGCCCTTGCGAGCGCCAGGCCTGACGAAAGCAAAGTGCAAGAACCTCCCGCAACCGACGCAAGCGGGAGTTCCAAATCCGAAGCCGAGGAATGCGGCGAAGATCTGCTGCGCTGCGACGAGATCAATCCGCCTCCATCGGAGATGGTCCCGCCGGTGAGCCTGCTGGCCAAGATAGGTCTGATGGGCTTTGCGCTCGCCTTGGCACTGGGCATCGTTCTGAGCTTTCGCTCCCTTCGCGACGGCGCTTGGAATGGCCTCAACTCGTTCATGGGCGGCGCAACGCGCTACCGCGGGCTGATAGCGCGGACAGTGGCGATTGCGATTGTCGTCGGCGCGGTAAGCTTCCTGCTTGGAAAAGCTCTTTACTTGCGTGTGCCCCAGATCGGCGACTGGCTGACGCAGGACGGCCAGCCGCTGACGCTGCTGGAAGGCATCAGCGTCTGGCCCACGATTTTCTTGCGCGTTGCGGCTTTGGCTCTCTGCGTTTGGTTGATCGGTTACAGTCGGCGCTACCTCGATCGAAACCTTGATGAGATCGTCAAAGACTTTCATCTCAACAAGACTTGGAAGCGCGTGAGGGCCGAGCAGGCCGAGATCGTCAGCAGTCATGGGCCGTGGGTCGGGCTTGTGGCCCGTTTTTGGTATCCGTCCGCGGCCGACGCAAGCTCATCGGCGCGCGGAGCTGCGTCCTCATTGCAGAGCGTGTCGTCCGGTTGGGGGACATACATCTATCAAGGCAGCCTGAGTTCGCGGATGTGGCGCGTGACAGCCGCCATAGTGGCAATGCTGCTGTTTTGGGCCACGCTCCTTCTGATCTTCGGCCAGCCGCATGCTCCGATAAGAGGCCACTTGAGCCTGTATGCTTATGAGTGGGTCACGTTCTTCATTGTCTTTGCGACGTTGTTCCTTGTCTTCTTTGTTGCGGACACGACGCTTCTGTCCTGGGGGCTCGTAAGGGCTTTTCATAAGGGCAGCATCGTCTGGCCGCCCGAGGCGCTCCAGAAATACGGTAATCGGCTTGGATTCAAGCATCAGCCCGGCGACCGGCCCGCAGGCGAGCACCGCTGCCTCGACGACTGGCTTGCCCTCATCTTCCTCTCCAAGCGCACCAAATGCATCACCGCCCTGTTGTATTGGCCGTTTCTGATCATCGCGCTGATCGTGGTCTCGCGCAGCCGCCTGTTCGCCAATTTCAACCCCAGCATCCCCGACCTGGTCACAATGGGGGCAGGCGTGCTCATCGTCACCGCCTCCGCGATATTGCTCCGGCGGTCGGCGGAGGCCGCGCGCGAGACCGCTCGGCGAAAGCTCAGGGATCAGATTGCCGAGGCTAGAAGCTTGCCGGATGGGGGACCGTTTGCGAGCCAGCTCGAGCTGCTGTTGCGCCGAGTCGAGGATTTGCGCGAAGGAGCGTTCAGTCCCTATTCGCAGCAGCCCGTGGTCCGTGCCATGCTGCTGCCGCTCGGCAGTCTGGGTGGCACGGCGCTGCTGGAGTACTTGCTGGTACCCGGCTTCGGCTGATGCCGGCGCCGCGTCCGGCTCGCCCCCTCGTTGATCGTCATCGCAGTCAGCACCGCTGACACGGCCGGCGCGTGGCGCCGGGCCTTGCCCAGCCTCCTACGCCCGCGCCCCCTCCTCCACCAGCGCCGCGACCCGCGCGCCGAACGCCTTGGTCCCGAGCGGGCCGCCGAGATCTCCCGTGCGCCAGTGCGGCGTGGCGATCGCGCGATCGAGCGCGTCTTCGATCGCCGCGGCCGCGCACGTGAAGCGCCCGTCGTGGCGGCGCTCGCCCAGCCAGGCGAGCAGCATCGCCGCCGAGCCGATGAGCGAGGCCGGGTTGGCGCGGTCCTGCCCCGCGATGTCGGGGGCGGAGCCGTGCTGCGCCTGCGCCATCGCATGCGCCGTGCCGGCATTGAGCGAGGCGGCGAGCCCGAGGCTGCCGCTGATCTCGGAGGCGAGATCGGACAGGATATCGCCGAACATGTTGGTGGTCACGACCACGTCGAACGCGCCGGCGTCGCGCACCAGCAGCGCCGCCATCGCGTCCATGATGCGCTCCTCGTATTGCACGGCGGGAAAGCGTGCCGCCACCGCGCGCACGCATTTGAGAAACAGTCCGTCCGACACCCGCAGGACGTTGGCCTTGTGCACCGCCGTCACCTTGTTGCGCCGGCGGCGCGCCAGCGCGAAGGCCGCTTCGGCGATCCGCGTCGAGCCCGCGCGCGAAATCTTGCGCACCGAGAGCGCGAGGTCGGGCGTGGGCATGAACTCGCCGGAGCCGAGAAACATCGAGCGGTCGGCGTAAAAGCCCTCGGTGTTCTCGCGCGCGATGACGAGGTCGACGGGCGAGCCGCAGCGGGGCGGAAAGCCGCCGCGGCTGCGCGCCGGGCGGATATTGGCGAACAGGTCGAGGCGCCGGCGCAGCTCCCCCGACGGGTTGAGGCCGCCTTGCGCCAGCGGCGGATAGTCGTTGTGCGAGACCGGCCCGAGGATCACGCCGTCGGCGGCGCTGGCGGCTTGCGCCGCGGCATCGGGCAGCGTGCTCCCATGCGCGCGCAACGCCGCAAAGCCCACCGCCACCGGGGTGAACGACAGATCGAGCGCGAACACGTGCCCGGCCGCGCGCAGCACGTCGAGCGTGGCGGCGGTGATCTCCGGCCCGATGCCGTCGCCCTCCATGACGACGATGCGAACCGACGCGGATGACATGTCGCCCAACGTTTTCCCCTCGCTTGCCGGTGCGGCGGATTCGAGTCCGCTCCCATTCTAGCCGGAAGCGCGTTGCGGAAGGGCGTGACTTCGGGGGAGCAGGCCGGCCTCGCAGGCCTTGATCTGCAGGCCGAGATACTTGGAGTAGATGCGGCATTGGGCGAAACTGCCGGCGATGAACCACAGGCCGGGCTGCCCGGTGCGCACGAACATGTTGCGCAACTCCTGGTCATCGCCGAATCCCCAGATCGGGCCGACGCGGGCGGCAACATCCTCGCCAAACAATTCGCGAACCTGATGTTCCTGGCCTTTGTAGCCGGTCGCCAGCACGATCAGATCGGCGGCGAGCGTATCGCCGTTGCGCAGCGCCGCTCCCTCCGCGACGAACCCGGCGATATCGGAAAATTGCGCCAGTCCGATCTCGCCTGCAACGATCAGGTCGGAGCAGCCGACATTGAAGTAGTAGCCGCCGCCGCGGGTGAGGTACTTGAACTGCCAGCCCGTTCCGTCTTCACCGAAATCAAGCTTGAACCCCCGCTCCTCCAGAGCATCGAGCAGTGTCCTGTCCAGAGTCTTCGCCTGTTCGGTCAGCAGGATGTGGCTTTTCCTTGCCAGTGCGAGCGGCATGGACGCCGTGATGAGGTCGCAGTCCTCCAGCGGAGGTCCTTCGGCATACAGCGCGTACGGAAGTTGCGCGCTCGGTTCAACATTGACGATCATGGTGGAGCTGCGCTGAACCAGCGTGACCTTTGCCCCGCTCGAGTACAGGTCCTGCGCGATATCATGGCCGCTGGTGCCGGAGCCGATGACAAGCGCTCGCTTGCCCCTCCACGCCTCGCCGTCATCGTATTGGCTGGAGTGCAGAATGGTGCCGCCGAAGTTGCGCAGGTTCGGAATCTCCGGAAGGCTCGGAATGCCGCTCACGCCGGTCGCCATGACGACGTGCCGCGGGTGCATTTCCCGCTTCGAGCCGTCCGCCCGACGCAGTGTCACCGACCATCGCTCCTCCTGTTCGTCGTACGTGCCGCCCTCGAACTCGGTGCCGGTCCAATAGTTGAGCTCCATGCTTTCCACATAGGCGTCGAACCAGGCGGCAAGCTTGTCTTTGGGAATGTAGGTCGGCCAGGTCGGTGGAAAATGCATGTAGGGCAGGTGGTTGACGTGCACCTGGTTGTGCAGGACCAGCGCGTGATAGCGTTTGCGCCAGTTGTCGCCGATGCGCGCTTCACGGTCCACGATCAGCGTATCGACCTGCAATTGCGTGAGGCGGGCGGCGATCGAAAGCCCGGCCTGTCCCCCGCCGACAACGAGCACCGCCGGATCCCGGTCGCCATAGTCGGCGGCGGCTTTCCTGAGGTCGAGCCAGTTGGGGCCGCGAAAATCGCGCGAATAGGACTTGTCCTGCGACCGTGATTTCCCGGCCCGTTCCCCGACCCCCGTCAATTCGTCCAGCGACGTGAGCAAGGTCCATGCTTTCAGCGCATTGCCATGTTTGGCATCGGGGGTGAGCCGCAGGACTCCGCTACCGCGGCCGTCGGCGGTTTCAAACTGGAAGATCGCTTCAATCGCTCTGCTGCCTGCGCGCGTCACGTGGCGGGGCGCAGTGCGGTGGGAGGCGGTCCTGAAGCCGGCCGGTTGGGCTCGGCCGACATGCGCCCTCAGCTCTTTCACGATGGCGTCCAAGCCGCTGACCGTTCGGATGTGCCAAGTCAGGGCCAGCACATCACGCCAATGGCTGTCGGCATGAAACAGGGTCTTGAGCAGAACGTTGTCGGGTTCCGCGAGAGCCCGTTCGAACTGCGCAAGCCAATTGTCCACGCTCGTCGCGACGGATGCTTTTTCCGTTTTTGCCAGCATTCGCACTCTCAAGCCATCGATCCGCGCGGCCTCTCCAGAGTCCGCAACCTACCGCGTCCGAGAATGTCGAGCGAGGCCGTTTTGCCGCGACTGGCCGGATAGCAGGGGATGGACTGATAAATCGCGATTGTTCGTCAATCAGTACGTCGCAGTGTCCAATTGGCCGTACCAATCCTGCAACGGTTCGCCTGATCACGGCAGCCGGCAAGGAACCGACGACTGCACGATGGCTCCGCAGCCGCCGCCAAATGGCACGCGCTCTGCTCGCGTAAACTCGGGCCTCACAGTCGGCGCTGTCACGCCTTGGCAAGCGGGGGGACAGCCCAGGAGGGGTCTTCGACACGGTCAAACCAATGCGCTTGTTTTGCGAGCGCTAGTACCCTTCTCCTTTTTTCGCCGATCGAGCTTCTCTCATTACCTTCGCGGCTTATCATGTACGCGCGGGCGACCCACGCGCCTTGAAAACGTTCGTGAATTTGGCTTCGTTTTGCATCATCTTCAACCTTAAGTTATATTGGTGCGATGTTACAATTCAAATGTCCCACCGGATGCTCGCTCTCGAATTCGCCATGGGCCTCCTTTTCAGTTCGATCAGTCGTTCGCGGCATCCAAATTGGTTGTAGGGCCATTGCGACGCACCGCCGGGCCGTGCCGCACCACAATTTAAAGATGCTCTTCGGTGCGCAGCGAAAGCTCCACCATGCGTTCGAGCAGTTGATCCGCGGGCATGCCAGCGAAATTGAGCATAACCAACTCCTTGGCATCGAGCCGCACAAGGTAGCGAAGCTTCAAGGACTTGCTGCGTGAAGCGAAGACGAAATCGCGATGCCCATTATTGACGACGATGACGTTGCCCTTCACGTCGAATTTCGAGCGCCAAGACTCCCCCGGTGCACGCTCGAACGTATAGCCCGGCAGGCCCTGCAAGGGAACTGTCGTGTAGGCTAGTTGCGTCAACAGTTCGTGCGTCACCGTGATGAGTCTTCGCCGACACGGACGGCGTCACGCTAACGAACCGTCACACGGACCCGCGCGAGACCCGGCTCCTCCGGCGCTAAGAACGTGACCGCGTGATTGTGTATCCCGATGAGCGCGCCAGGGCCTTCGACCAGCTGCCAATGAAACTCCAGGTCCTTCTCGATACGAAGCCGCGAGCGGTCTCGCGGGAGCGCTCGCAACTCCTTCGTGGCGCCAACCCGCACGATGCTCGATACCGGTGAAACCGCCACGCTAAACAAGGGCCCGGCGAATTCGAAGAACTGCCGTCGTCGCTTGTCTTCGCCCGGCTCCGTAGCCCCGGGTAGTGGTTCCAAGAATGTGTTCGGTGGCAGGCGCCGGTCGGCGCCCTCTGAGCTTTCGGACTCGGCCGGAACGCTCGCGCATGAATGTCGAACCAATCATATTCCTCGGCGGGCAAAGCCAGCAGCCTCTCTGAACGCGCGTTGGATGCCACGCAGCTGTTGCCGACTCGCCTGCTCTTCCCCGGCGCGGCGCTGCGCCTCGATGATCTCGACCAGCTTGGCCTCGAGCGGCTGCGGTGCCCCGCACAAGGTGATGTAGGAGGTATCGTAGATGATGCCCGCGCGTGTTCCGGGCGTGAGATTGACAAACGACGCATCGAGATGGCCTTGCAGGTACCGTAGATTCCAGGGCGCGCGCGCAAAATGATCAAGCAGGGTGAGATCGTCGATTACGCGCGTGCCGCGCCGATAAAGCGCGACGCAATTGGTATCTGCCGGCTCGTTCAGAAAGAGCTCGACATATATATCTCCGAGCGGGGTGCGCAACAGCGGCAGCCGATGCAGGAGGCGGCCTTCGTATTGTCGCGGCTCTACCGCGTATTGCTTGTGCGCCATCTTGTCGACGACGTTGATGCGCACTCCGGTCACGCGGATACGATCCCGCAGCTCCGCCGCCAGATACCACTGAATCTTCTCTCCCGATAGCGCACGAATTCCGTCAAGTAGCGGCGCGATCCTGACTTCCGTGCCGCCCTCGCCGAACAGCGTGCGTTTGGACGAAACCGAAAAACTCGGATCGCCCTTGCGCATGACCATCTGATAGGCGCGCTGATCGGTACCGGTCGACGTCATCGTGAGCTCATCGCCAACAGTCCAGAAACTTAGCAAGCCGATGCCAAACTCACCTTGCAGGCCCGCCGTCCCATCTGCCTTCAATCGACGTTTCACCGAGTCGCAAATGTGCGTCGCCACGTAGCGAAAATCGGGCCGTCCCTCGCTCTCGCGCGGCACCCCCTCGGCGTCGTCGCGGATGGCGAGAAAGGGCCGGCCATGCTCGCGCCGGCGGGTGATCGTTACGGTGCGCGCTTTAATGCTCCTGGTTGAAGAGAAGCGTAGCGCGGTCCCCCCATCACCGCGAAGTGACTTCTGTCATCAAGTTGAAAATTCTTCATGTACCTGTGACATGCGTCATAGGACGCCTGCGTCTTTGTGAACTACTTCACCCACAGACCTTGGGTCAGTGCGGACGGGAGAATTCAGATGAGCAAGAGCGGATTGTGTGCAGCCAGTGTCGCCGTTTTGATCGTGGCGTACACCGCAGGATGGGCGGTCTCAGCCACCCAAGCCCGTATTGCCACGCCGGCAACGCTTCAGCTTGAGCCGTTGAAAATAATGACAAGCGCAAAACAATTATCCTCGGAGCAATTCGCAGATTATTCATTCGTATTCAATTGAGCGACGGCACCGCGGTCTCCTAGTCAGAGGTCACCCCTAGACAGCCCCCGAATCCCTCGGGAGGCCCCGGGTGATTCACGACGCCCGACTTAGCGGAAAAAGGCGGAGCCACCGCCCGCAGTTCCGCGAGTTGCCAAAGTGACACTGAAGAGGGCCATCGTTTGCGAACTCCGCCTCGAATATTGGTGGTCGACGACAATCCTACGAATCTGGAAGTGCTGCGCGTCAGGCTGATCGCGCATGGCTACGAGGTGGTCACCGCGGTCGACGGCGAGGACGCGCTCAACCGCGTGCGGGGCGTCGCGCCCGATCTCGTACTGCTTGACGTCATGATGCCGAAGGTCGACGGCATCTCGGTGGTCAGGGAACTCAAACAGGACAACACCCTGCGCTTCACGCCGATCATTCTAGTAACCGCCAAGTCCGATACGCGCGACGTGATCATCGGTCTCGAGGCCGGCGCCGACGACTATCTCACCAAACCCTTTGAGCACGCGGCGTTGATCGCGCGCGTACGTTCGATGCTCCGCATCAAGGACCTCCACGATACGGTGCGTTCGCAGGCTACGCAGCTTAAAGAGCAAACTGAGCAACTGTCGAGCTGGAACCGAATGCTGGAGGAGCGGGTGACCGAACAATTGGCGCAGATAGAGCGCATCGGCCGCCTGCAGCGATTCTTAGCACCCCAAGTGGCGCACATGATAGCGACCTCAGACGCGTCCGAATCATTGTTAGCGAGCCACCGCCGGGAAGTTACCGCGTTGTTCTGCGATCTGCGCGGATTTACCGCCTTTACCGAGGCGTCCGAGCCCGAAGAGGTCATGGGGGTGCTGCGCGAGTATCAAGAGAACCTGGGCGAGCTCATCTTTCGATATGAGGGCACTTTGGATCGATTCATCGGAGACGGCATCATGATCGTCTTCAACGATCCGATTCCCTGCGAGCATCATACCGCGCGTGCCGTCCGCTTGGCACTCGACATGCGCGAACGAGTGGACCAACTGGCGAAGCAATGGGCGCGAATGGGTCATGCGCTAGGATTTGGCATCGGCATCGCTTCCGGGTACGCGACGCTGGGTCAAGTCGGTTTCGAGCATCGGCGCGAATACACCGCGATCGGTAGCGTTATAAATCTCGCCTCCCGGCTGTGCGGCGAAGCCCAGGCCGGCCAGATCGTGATCAGCCAGCGAGCATTCAATGCAGTCGAACATTCGGTGGGAGCGTTGCACATTGGTCAGCTGAGCTTGAAGGGCTTCAATGGGCCAGTCGAGGCCTACGAAGTGATGAGCTGGCGCTGCGAAACCACGGGTGATAGCCCAACTCAGAAAGCCTAACACATTTAGAGATAGTTAGCCGGAGTCTGGTCGGGTTTTGGTACCCATGCCCGTCGGTTCGGCCGGCGATTTTGGTTGGCCGAAGCTGCCCCGACGGCCGCTTGTGCCGCTGCGTCAGCCTCCCGGCGAAGCCAATCAGGCGTCGCAGCGCGCACCCGCCCGCTGACCGATCTGCGCACTCGCGGCCGTACAGAAGGCAAAATTTCGGTTGGTAGGGGAGCGCTGATAAACCAAGGCGCCGGGTCGCGCGTCGCCCTTTCACTCCATCTCGCGGCGTGCCGGGAGACGGATGTCGGGGTCGCGGGGCCTTATAATTCGCTCTTTCGAGATTCCTTTCACCCGCTCGCTTCCCTCGCGACCTCTCCCGCAAGCGGGCAGAACCCCGGGCGCAGCGCCTTGTTGACCCACTGCGTCAGCAACTGCCCCTTGCAAGGGACCAGCTTGCCACGGAGAGGAGGGTTGAAACGGCTTGCGGCCCGAATGGCGCGACGATGACGACGACGACGCAAAACTTACGGCTTCAGCGGCTCCGCGCGTCTCAATGCCATCCTTCGGACCCCCTTCGCCGCCAATCCCATCCGCGTTGCAAGTCCTCGCCCTAGAGATTCGACGCCGAGTGATGCCCCCACGTGAGGTTTTCTTCGGTTCCATTCCTCAGCAGCGCCGATAAGTTCCACCGGAACGATTTCGGCGCACAGCGCTTTTCATGATGCTAGGTCCATGGGGCTATTCCTATGTCACATTTCAGGGCTGCCCGGTACGCAGGTATCTACCGCCCGCTCGCTCTCGCCGAGCGGGCTCTGCGCCCGGTCGATCGACTGGACTATGCGATTCGAAGGTGCGTGATTCCGGTTCCGTTCAAGAAAGCGCCATCGATCCTGTTTCGCGAGGTGCCACTCTGCATGCCATGCAGCATCCCCTACGCCATCGGGCAATACCTCCGAACGCAGTACGCCATTGAGCGATCGCTGCCCTCGCGCCTCGCTAATCTTCTTAGAGAATTCGAGCAGCGGAATAATCAGGGCGGCGCGTTTGCGAAGGGACCAAGCACCGCCTAACAAAGACAATCGCTTATCACCGGGCGGAAGTGCACCCCCGGCACACATGGTCTCACCACTGTCCTGAGGTTAGTCACCACAACAAGGCAGCTCCAACCGCAACTCATCGCAGAATGCCTTCCTGCGCGGCTCTTGAACCACATCGTGTCGAATGGAAACATGGACCAACGGCACGAGATTCACCACCTCCCCAGCGAACTGGATGGTAACCGAACGTCAAGTTCGGCCTTCTCGGCGCCCCCGTTTCTGCGAGGTCAAGGCGTATGTCCAAGTTTCGGCGCCGCGTCGACAATTAGCGCATCGGTTGGCAATCTCGCAAGATCATAGGCGGCGTCGGTCACACGAGTATGGCTCACAGCAGCACCCCCATCGCCAGTTTTTTCCTGATGCTCAGGGCGCCGCCTCAAAAAGTGCGGATCAGCCGATATTCGCAAAGTTCGGTCACCCGGTCGAGTTCGAGGATCGCCGCGGCGACGCGCCGGCAGCGACTGACCCCGCGGGCCGCTGCTATCTACTGGACGAGCGGCTCGGGCCGAAGGTCGAGGCATCGCCGAGAATCTCGCAACTCGAGGTGTATCGCTCGCGATTAGTTCCTGCTTCGGCGGGCACGTGAACGCCCTGGTCGTCACACGCGGGGTGTATATCGTGGTTCCTAGCTAGGTTAGAGTTCGTGTGCAACCGTGCGCTTCGTTTCCATCCCGCATGTCCCGCACACGTATCGAATGTCCATGAGACGCTCTGTAACCGACGTGCGCTCTTTGGCTTCCATCGGCTGATGACAGCCGGGGCACCGAACAACGGGCGGTTCATTCACTTGGTCCTGCACGGCTAGACCTGGCAAACCACAGGGGCGTTTCGAGTTGCCAAGGAATTGCTTCGCTGCGTTTTAATCGTGGCAACTTTCGTGCATACCTAACGGACTCGTTGAGGCCTTTCCACAACTTCGTCTGGTCCGCAATATCAGTGGAAATCTGCGTCCACTGGTTGACAGCGCGAATGATCTTCGGGTTGCATGCTTGTTTGGCTACCTCGGGGGCAGCAAGTATGACCGTGTGCTTGGCGTGTCGCGCTGAGATGCGTCTGCTGGAGGTCGTCCAAATCGACCCTATCAGCTCGCCTAGCCTAGAGCGCCACACGTTCAGGTGTTCGGCCTGCCTGCAGGTTGCTCATCGATTGCTATTCAGCCGCGCCAGAGAACCTACCATCGACTTGCCTGTCGTAACCCAGCGCCCCACGCCCCTGCGCCACGAGGCGCCAGCCAAAAAGCGCCCGATGTTGCCCGTTGCGGCTGCAAGCGCCTGGACGACTGCTATCGAGAAACTCCGCCGAAACCAGGCGGACCTTAAGGAGAGAGCTAAGGCGGAAGCAGCAACAGCGAGCGCACCTGATACCACCAGCGAGTTCAATCGAATCTGGAGCGATCCGTGTGGTGACACACCAACAGGCAAGCCGCTTGCGCCCCCAACACCTTTGGTGAAGTAGATCGGAATAGTTTGCTTGCACCGCCCGTGAGCATCACCGCTTTCGGTTATGTATATCAATTTGAAAGTGCCCAACGGGGGGATGTCCCGCTCTTTGTTGAACATTGCGAAGCGGTCGGTGCCGAGGCTGACGTTACGCGGCGTCGGCTTGACGAGCAAGGACGCCGTGGGTTGAGCTTTTCATTTGATGTGCTTCCAGAGCGGCACGGAGTGCCGGAAGTTGCTTGTGAGCCTTCAGTCGGCGGAAGCCTTTGGCGGCTTCCTGCATAGCCGCTGCCGTCCAGCGCAGCGCCATCGAGGCTGATCGCCATCGC
>Ga0070670_100002645_pt1 | contig 14807 bp, 8 predicted proteins | sample KBSS63metaG_FD_64665 | JGI IMG/M metagenome (GOLD analysis project Ga0070670, IMG submission 64665) | Switchgrass rhizosphere microbial communities from Kellogg Biological Station, Michigan, USA - KBS S6-3 metaG | ecosystem: Host-associated > Plants > Roots > Rhizosphere > Soil ... | reverse complement strand
CGGATCGAATTTTTCGGCGATGAGATCGACTCCATCCGCGCTTTCGATCCGGAAACTCAACTCTCCACGCGTCAGCTTAACCAATTCGAACTCATCCCGATGCGCGAGCTCGTGGTCCGCAGCGCTGACTTCATCAGTTGGGCGGAGGCTGCACGCAGACGCTGGAGCGATAAGCGCTACGCGCGAGCGCTTCAGGACCGGACGATGTTTGCCGATGAAGGCGAAAGTTTCACCGGCTGGGAATGGCTGATGCCGCTTATCCGCGAAACCAGCGGCAACGTTTTTGATTATCTAAAAGACGCCGTGCTCCTCGTCGATGAACCTTCGTCCGTTGAGAACTATCTCGGGGAGGTTTACCAAACGCTCGCGGATCGGTTTGCGGAGAACGATGCCGTTGATGACATCGCCGTGCGGCCGGAAGAGTTGTACTTAACTGTCGAAGAGCTGCGAGCGAAGATAGATTCCAGGCAACGAGTCGAACTTCGAGTGCTGGGCCGGGCCGCGGCCGAGCTGGACCAGGCCATGAGCCTCGATGCGGAAGCGCCCAAAGTCCAGCTCGGCCGCGCACGCGCTGCACGCGCGCCGCTGTTTCTTTTTCCCGTTGCCGGCGCCGTTCCGGAATTTGAGTGGAAAACGCAGACCGCGCGCAAATACCACGGACGACTGGCGAGCCTCGCGAAAGATGTGGTGAACAATCGCGACGCTGGAAAGACGACGTTGTTCGTAATGCCCAGCCTGGGTGTCGGCGAGCGCGTGACGGAGATTCTCGCGGAGTATGAAATCGAGGCTCAGCTGTCTTTCGCGGAACAAGAGTCGGAAGCGAACGATTTCGCGCAAACGATTGTTACGGTGGGCCGGCTCAGCAGCGGCTTCGAGTTGCCGGACGCCGGACTGTTAACCCACGTTGAAGCGGATCTGTTTGACGAAGCGGGCGCGCAGACGCTAGAGCGGCGCGGGCCGGGGGCCGAGGGCACAAGGCAGAAGGCAGAAGGCAGAAAACGCAAATCCAAAACGGCGGCGTTTTTATCCGACTTCCGCGATTTGAAGCCGGGCGATTTTGTAGTTCACATCGATCACGGCATCGGACGTTTCGGTGGTTTGCAAACTCTCGATCTCGGCACACGCAGCAGCGAGTTCATGCTGCTCTTCTACGCGGAAGAGGCCAAGCTCTACGTGCCGGTCGAGCGCCTCGACTTGGTGCAGCGTTACTCGAGCGGCGAGGGTCAACAGCCCGCGCTCGATCGACTCGGTGGTCTGGGTTGGCAGAAAACAAAAGCCAAAGCCAAGCGGGCCATGCGCGACATGGCTGACGAGCTGCTGCGTTTGTATGCCGAGCGCAAACTCGTGAGTGGCTATGCATTCGCGGCTGACACCCCCTGGCAGCAGGAGTTTGAAGACGGATTTGAATACGCACTAACTCCGGATCAGGAAACTGCGATTGAAGACGTCAAGCAGGATATGGAACGGCCGACGCCGATGGACCGTTTGCTGTGCGGTGATGTTGGCTACGGCAAAACCGAAGTGGCAATGCGGGCCGCGTTCAAGGCGGTGATGGAGGGCAAGCAGGCTGCGGTGCTCACGCCGACAACCGTGCTCGCCTATCAACACTACGACACGTTTCGCAATCGTTTCGCGCCGTTTCCGGTAAAGATCGAATTGTTGTCGCGGTTTCGTTCGCCGAAAGAGCAGAAGGAAGTTGCGAAACGCGTAGAGGCCGGGGATGTAGACGTAGTTATTGGAACTCATCGTTTGTTGTCCAAAGATGTTCGCTTCAAAGAGCTCGGAATCGTCGTAGTCGATGAAGAACAGCGTTTTGGCGTGGCCCACAAAGAAAGATTGAAACACCTGAAGAAGCGCGTAGATGTTTTGACGCTCTCCGCCACGCCCATTCCGCGCACGTTGAATATGTCGCTGAGCGGCTTGCGCGACATGTCGTTGATTGAAACGCCGCCGCGCGATCGCCTGGCGATTCAAACCCAGGTAGTTCAGTTTTCTGAGAACGTGATCAAGTCGGCGATCGAGTTGGAACTGGGCCGTGGCGGGCAGGTCTTCTTCATACACAATCGCGTCGAAACGATCGAAACGATTGCCGCCCTCGTGAAGCGGCTCGTGCCGCAGGCGCGCATGGTGGTCGGCCACGGCCAGATGAATGAAAAAGAAATGGAACGCGTAATGCTCGATTTTATTGAGTATAAATACGATGTTCTGGTGGCGACCACCATCATTGAGAACGGAATAGACATCCCGCGCGCCAACACGATCATCATAAACCGCGCCGATAATTATGGTCTTTCTCAACTCTATCAGCTGCGCGGTCGTGTTGGTCGTTCCAATCGTCGCGCCTACGCGTATCTGCTGATCCCCGGCGAGCTGGAGCTGTCGCCGATAGCCAAGCGGCGACTGGCTGCGATTCGCGAGTTTTCAGATCTGGGCGCCGGCTTTCGTATCGCAGCATTGGATCTCGAACTGCGAGGCGCGGGAAATCTGCTGGGCGGTCAGCAGTCGGGACACATGGATGCGCTCGGGTTTGATCTTTACACGCAGATGCTCGAGCGCACCGTCGCGGAGTTGCGCGGCGAAACTGTCGAAGATGAAACCAGCGTAACGATCAATCTTGGCGTTGACGTGGCCATACCCGACGAGTACATCAACGACATGGGCCAGCGGCTGCGAACCTACAAACGCGTATCGTCGGCGCGTGATGAAGAAACGCTTTCCAGCATTCGCAACGAAACCCAGGATCGATACGGACGTCTACCGGAGTCAGTAGAACAACTGTTTGCCTATGCGGTGCTGCGGCGTCTCGCTGAAGACCTGCACGTGCTTTCAATAGACAAGACGCCGGAGGGCGTGGCGCTCAAGTTCAGCGAGAAAGCGCGCATCTCGCCGGAGAAGCTGATGGCGTTCGTTAGGGCCAGCGATGGTAGAGTGTTCAGCCCGACCGGCGTTCTAAAGTTGAAACTAAACGAAGACCAGCAGGAAAACCTGTTGGATACCGTGCGTGGGCTGTTGATGGAATTAAGGCTGGAAGACTAGAATCGAAAAGAAAGTAGTCAGGAGTCAGTAGCCAGTAGTCAGCATTTGCCTCGACACAACATTGAACCATCCTATTCCCCTACGACTACTGACTACTGACTACTGACTACTGACTACTGTCTACTGTTTTTCCCAAGGAGCCATTTGTGAAATCTAAATTTATATCACTTGCGCTATCAAGCGTCTTTGTATTTGCCGTGCTGGCCCTGGTGCCATCTGCAAGCTTTGCCCAGGAGGGGGAGCTTCGCGTTGTCGATGAGGTGATCGCCCAGGTCAACGACGATGTGATTACCCTCTCGATGTTGAAACGCGAGACCAGGGAACGTATCGACGCGTTGAAGCAGGGAGGCATGTCTGAACAGGAAGCCTCGGCGGAAGTCGCGAAGCGGCAGCCGGAACTGATCGCGACTCTCGTCAACGAAACTTTACTGCTGCAAAAGGGCAAGGAACTGGATCTTTCCAACGACGTTGAAGCTGAAGTTAATCGCCGCATGTTGGAAGTCGCCAAGGAGCAGGGCATTCCCACTATCGAAAAACTCGAAGCGGCCATGCGTGAGAGTGGCGTCGACCCGGCAGCAACTCGCCAGACACTGCGCACCGAGATCATGAAGCAGGCCGTGATTCAACAGGAAGTTGATCGCAAGCTTTTCTTCGGACTGAGCCCGGACGAGCTAAAGAAATATTTTCAGGAACATCAGGACAAGTTTCGCAAACCCGAGAGCGTCACTATCTCGGAAATATATCTGAGCGGCGCGGGCAAGAATGAGGCCGATGTGAAAGCGCGCGCCACGGAACTCGTGAACCAACTGCGAAGCGGCGCAGACTTCGGCGCGGTGGCGGCGGCGAATTCCGAGCGCGAAATTAACGGCGTGCGTACCGGCCCGGCAAACAAGGGCAAGGTTGGCACGTTTGAAACGCCGAACCTGCGCGAAGACATAGCAAACTCCATTAGAAACGTTAAGGTGGGCGGCATCAGCGACCCTTTGCGCGGCGCTGACGGTGGTTATCAGATTTTTCGCGTTGACGAGCGCACCGCCGCCAGCACCACGTCAACCTTTAATGAAAACCAGGTTCGTGAAGCAATCACGATTGAGCGGGGAGCGAAGGCTCGTGAGGATTACCTCGAGAAAATGCGCAACGAGTCGTACATAAAAATTTCCGAAACCTACCGCGACGCGGTGGCGCCGATTCTGAAGCTGGCGCCGGAAAAGACGGCTGACAACAGTAGCAGCGGCACCGCCAAGCCGGCGGAAAAGAAAAAAGGAAAGCTGCTGGGAATTATTCCCAAGCCGTAAGTAAAAGTTTCGAGTTTTGAGTTCCGAGTTTCGAGTTGGTGTCTGACAAGTTTCGAGTTCCGATTTAAAGGTTTTATGAACTTGAAACTTGGAACCTGGAACTCGAAACTTTTTTATGCGTCTCGATCTTTTTCTCAAGGCAAGCCGGCTATGCTCGCGACGAACGGTGGCGCAGAAGTTTTGCGACGCTGCGCGTGTGGCAGTCAACGGGCACACCGCGAAGTCTTCACACGCGATCAAGGTTGGGGACGAAATCGCCATTCGCCGGCAAAATCGCTTAACCACCATCCGCGTTTTGGCTGTCCCAACCGCTCGACAAACCTCGCGTGCTGATGCCATTGCCTTGTATGAACTAATAAACGAAGAATCTCTTGATGAAGATTTCGCCGCGCGAGCGGCGGAGAGAAGGTAGCCAGAGGTGAAACCTCTGGATCCGAGCCGATTTTTGAAATGCGCGCTGAAGGCGCACAGATTTCTAAGCGCACCTTCGGTGCGCAAATGAATTCCGGATCGCACCCAGAGGTTTCACCTCTGGCTACCCTCGGGGCGCACCTCCGGAGCGCGAATAATCTACTTCCACGATGAAACACCTACTTCTCTCGGTTCTGCTTCTGACGATGCTGTTTGGTTGTGGGCGGCAGCAGAGGAATGTGGCGCAGGAATCGACGAGTCGGCCGACTCCTGCAGTTGCCGCGAACCGCGCCGCCGAGCCACTATCACAACGACAACCTCTAAAACTTCCCTTAACCAATCCGCGCATCGTCGTCAGCAAGAGGCAGCGGCGTTTGGAACTCTATTCAGACAGTAAACTAGTTCGCACTTACAAAGTCGGACTCGGACTCAATCCGGTTCCTGACAAAGTGCGACAGGGCGACCGTGCTACGCCCGAAGGCGAGTTTTACGTGTTCACGAAAAACGACAAGAGCGCTTTCTATCTCTCGCTCGGAATTAGTTATCCCAACGTTGAGGACGCGGAACGCGGCCTGCGCGATAAACTCATCTCGCGCGCGCAGCATGACGCAATCGTGAGGGCCATTAAGCGTAAAGCGACGCCGCCGCAAAACACCGCCCTCGGCGGCGACATCTACATTCATGGCAACGGCGCGAGCAGCGATTGGACATGGGGCTGCGTGGCGTTGGAGAATGAGGATATACGGGAACTATTTGCTGCTGTGCCGGTGGGTTCGCCAGTAACGATCAGACCTTGAGCCGCGGATTTACGCAGATGAACGCGGATATGAGCAAAACGCAAATACTTTAATGTAATGAACTATCCAGCTCTTTCTGATCCGCGTCTATCCGCGTAAATCCGCGGCAAATGATCATGATTCAACCCTTCAAAATCCGAAACGTCGAAATCAACCCGCCGTTGATCCTGTCGCCAATGGCGGGCGTGACCGACGTGTCTTTTCGACGTCTGCTCAAGCGCCGCGGCGGCGTTGGGCTAAGTGTCTCCGAGTTTATTTCGGTCGAAGGGCTCACGCGGAGTAATCCCAAGTCGAAACGCCAGATGCGTTTCTACGAAGACGAGCGGCCGTTCGCGGTGCAGATTTTCGGCGGGCAGCCTGAGCGCATGCGCATGGCCGCGGAGATGGCCGAAGAAATCGGCGCCGACATACTCGATATCAACTGCGGTTGTCCGGCACCCAAGGTCGTGAAGCACGGCGGCGGCTCGGGTCTGCTGAAAGATCACGAACGCCTCGAGACAATCCTGAAAGAGATTAAGAAGGCGATTACAATTCCGCTGACGGTAAAAATTCGCGCCGGGTTTTACGATCACACGATCAATGCGGTGGAGACGGCTAAGCTCGCGGAAGCGTGCGGAGTTGAGCATATCGCTTTGCATGGTCGCACCAAGGAGCAGGGTTATCGCGGCCTCGCCAACTGGGACCTCGTCAAGCAGATCAAAGAAACGGTGAAGGTGCCGGTATCGGGCAGCGGCGACGTAACGACGATTGACCAGGCGTTCGCGCGTTTCCGCGAGACCGGTTGCGACGGCGTTTTGATCGGACGGGGCGCGATGGCGAATCCCTGGATCTTCCGGCAGATTGAAGACGTAATGCATGGGCGCGAAGTTTTTGAGCCAACGCTGGCCGACAAGCGCGCGATCCTGCACGAGTACTTTGACCTGCTGCGCGAAGACATGCCGGAGACGCCGGCAATCAATCGCATGAAACAACTCGCCGGGCAGTTCACGCGTGGTCTGCAGGGTGGGGCGCTGTTTCGCACCTCGATCTATCATTCTCACTCGGTCGATGAAATTCTGAACCGCATCGAGGAATACTTCGAAGCGATCGAAAACGGCCGTCCTTACTACGGCGAGGCGGGCGTGCCCGTTGAAGATGCGCCGGAGCTGGATAGCTGCGAAGCCGCGAGCGCTGCGTAATAAAGTCCAAGGTCCAAAGTCCAACGTCCAAAGTCAAAAGACTGTGGGCGTCGCGGACGTGGGACTTGGACATTGGACTTTGGACAAGCAAATTCTAATGAGTGGGCGCAAGATCATCGTCTACATTGCCACCAGCGCCGATGGGTACATCGCGCGTGCTGACGGCAACGTCGATTGGCTGAACCGGCCGCGCACTTCCGGCGATTACGGCATGGGCGCGTTCTTCAAAACCATCGACACGATTTTGTGGGGACGGAAGACCTACGGAACCGGCAAGGAAATGAACGAGGGCACCGCTCCTGTCTACGGACCGAGCATCAGGAATTACGTTTTCACTCGACGCCCGCCGAAGCGGCACCCGGAGGGTTTTGAGTTTGTTAATGAACCGGTTGCGGAGTTCGCCAAAAAATTGCGCTCCCGGCCGGGCAAAAATATCTGGATGATGGGCGGCGGCAAAATCATCGCGTCCTTTCTCGACGCCGGCGAGATCGACGAGTTCATTATTCACGTGATCCCGGTCCTGATTGGCGAAGGTATTCCGCTGATCGCGCCGCGGCATCGTGAAGTGAATTTGAGACTACTCGGAGCGCGCGATTTTCCCGACGGCGTGGTGCGACTGCACTATCGGGTTGAAGGGAATGAGGAATCGAAAGACGCGGTAAAGAGCCGATCGAGACGTCACGCTAAATGAGCGGCTTCTGATGCGCGATCATGCCGCGGCAAAGCCGCAAGAAACCTTTTCGCGCTCCGCGCTCTCTGCAGGCAAGATGCCTGCGCTCCCAGCTTTAGAGGCTTGTAGGGGCGGACCTATGTGTCCGCCCCCGCCCGTGTGGCGTCGAAGAGGGCGGACACATAGGTCCGCCCCTACAGTTACCGCACCTTTGGAGTCGGTGTGATTCCCTCGGTCGGTTTGGCTGATGCGATGGCAGCGGGTTTGCCGCTGCCGGTGTCAAAGTTCACCGCCTGCGGATAGCCCTTTCCTTTTAGCGCTGCCAGTTCGATCACCACTTCCTTTTGGTTCTTGCCGATTGGCTTCTTCACGCGCGCGGTTTCGGTCTTTTTCGCAGCCTTCTCGGCGGCGTTGATGTTCGCCGACGGTGACGCGGCGGCGGTGGCATCTGCAGACTTATCTTTTGCCGCCGCCGATTGTTTCGACGGATGACTGGACATCGCGTCCAGCGCGTCCAACACCTGCGTGCGCTCCGCTTCGCTCAGGTCTTCCAGCTTAGTCCCATTTGCTTCGAGCACAGCGCGAAGGTTTTCTTCCGTGTTCGTGTCTTGATCGTATACGTCGCGATAGATATGCAGTTTTCCATCCTCGACCACGATCGTTTCGTAACGCAGCTCGACCGGCACTGACTTGTCTAACTTGACTACCTTCGTTTTCTCCTTATCAGCCATATACGACTTGACCGCAGCGTCGGAAATTTCGCTGCCCGCAACCTGGGCCAGCAGCCTGGCAAAGTCCTGCACTTGCGGTGTAGTCAGACCAACACAACCGTGAGACGCAAACGTTCCGAGTTTCGCCGGCGACTTCCCACCGTGAATCAGCGAAGGCAAACCAATGGGAATCTTGATTGGTCCAAGCGGATTGAGTTTGCTGCCGGCCGCCACCTTCTCGCCAACGCTAATATTTTTCATCTTCGCGACCCAGGGTTCGTCAGGCGGCGTCCAGGTAGGATTGAAGATGATCGACTGAGCTTTTCTCATTCCCGTTGGCAAGGGAAACTCGGGATAACCAATGCCAATCTTGTAGGTCTTCACAAGTGTGCCGTCGTTGAACACGTCCATGCGGTAGGCGGGAATGTTCACAACGATGCGCGTGTCTTTCGGGACTGAATTCGGCGTCGTTGCTGATGAGCTTGCCGGACCCGGCGCTGTTTCGCCTGCCTGGTTCCCTGACGTCGTCCAGTAGTCGCGCGCAAAAGCAAAAAGATCAGCGGCCTTCTGTTCGCCGATGGCGCCGCGAATCGCTTCCGCCGCGCGGTCGCGAGAGGCTGCGGCCTGGCTCTGGGCCTCATCTGACTGTGCCGCAGTTGGTTCTTCAGCATTTAGCTGTCGCAGTCGCGCCACCTCGTCGCCGGCAATTTTTTGGACCTGGGCCACCTGCTCGTTCGTCAACGCCAGTTTTGTTTTCAACTGTTCTTTGAAGGGCTCATCAGAAAACAACGCGTCGAGTACGGGCAAAGGAACCGGCGCCGCGCTGGCTGCGGTTGACGAGGGCGAAATTGAAGCCGACGGCGTCGGGCTGCCGGCTGTAGTTACATTCGTGTTGCTGACGGGTTCAGTCGAACAACCCGCCGCTACAAAAAGTGACAAAGCGATCAATATGCCCAGGCTGGTGTTTTTGAATTTACTCATCTGCGATTTCCTCTCAATGTTTTTGGTCGCTCGTCGTTGCGCGATCCTGATCTAATGTTCTCTCACTTCGGTTTCTTCGCCACCGGCGAAGGCGAAGCAACGGGTGAAGGACTGGCCGCGGGGCTTGGATTGGTTGCGGGGGTTGTCGCCGGCGACGCGGCCGGCGCAGGCGTTGGCGTGCCCGCCGGGTTGTTTGAATTGTCCGCTGGTTCGCAGGCGACGACGAACAGCGTTACTAAAATTGCCGGCAACAACAGCGCACGGCTGATTGACGTCGTTACTGAATTACTCTTAAGGGAATTACTCATTGGGTTTAGCCTCGTTCGAGCAAGATTGAAAAGCGGGAGGATAATTGCTCGAACGCGTTTTACCAGCAATGGGTGTTCCCACAGATCTTTCACCGGAATCACCGCTTCGGCTGAACTGAAACCCTCGTTTGCCAGCGGGTACTTGCACGATTTACGAACGCGGCCGCAGCACCCACGAAAGATAATTAGCCGCGGATGAACGCGGATAGACGCAGATCAGAAAGAGCGGTTGGCTCGGCTGTCTTGAATTCTGATCCGCGTGTATCCGCGTTCATCCGCGGCTAATTTCTACTATCGCAGCAATGGATAGGGATTGATGTTCGTGCCTTCCCAATAGCGTTTCGGATCTGCCACCACTGCAATTGAAAAGTGGAGGTGGAAATTTCCAGTGCCGGCATTTCCCGTGTCGCCCACATACGCAATCACCTCACCCTGCTTCACAAACTTTCCAGCCACGATGCCGTCGGCGTATCGCTGCAGGTGCGCGTAGTAGAACACCAGCTTCCGGTCAACGCTGAGTTGGTAAATGGTGGTGCCGCCGCGGTCGCTTTGAAAGAGTTTGATGACCTCGCCGTCGGCTGCGGCGATTACCGGAGTACCTGCCGCAGCCGGGATGTCGATGGCGTCGTGCACACGCCCTTCCGAGCGCGCGTCGGCAAACGTATCCAGCAATTGATCGGGCCGAACGCCAACAACGGGAATGATAAGTTTGAGCGTGCCCACAAAGCTGCTGCCGGAGAACGGAGCAGAATTCACCGGAGACTGGTCGGATTGCGCCGGCGGAGTCTCTGCGGCCAAAGGCGTGACGGTAACAGAGGCTGTCGGGGTTTGTTCTGGCGTCGGCGTTTCTGCGACTGCGGCCGGCGAAGGAGAAACAGGCGTGACTGACGCTTGCGCAAAAGGCGGCTGGATTGCCGCCGCGCGTTTCAACTGCCGGCCGCGCAGCCACAGAAAAATCCCCAGCCCGCCAAACACGAACACGACGATAACAACCACCAGCAAGCGCGCGCGTCGTGTTACCTCAAGAGCCACGTGTGTCTACCTGTTAATACCGAGCGGCAGCAGTGGCCTTGGGGCAGTGCCGTCGAAAAACCAACTAGCACCCACGCGCAGGCGATGATGCCAGGTTGGTAGCCGCGCGGTGTAAAGCGCAAAGCGCGCCTGCCGGGCCAGTGGTCCACCGAAAGCTTTGCCGCCCGCGAGCACCGCGGCCCGCTCGGTGCCGAGGCTGACCGCTTCTCCCAGCTCCTCAAAATGTTTGGTTTCGAGTGGATTCCCAGCGAGGAAAGACTTTACGTTGCGCGCGGCCAGACCCGCTTGTTGCAGGGCTAGTTGCGCCGTGCCTGCAAGCGTCGGCGCCGCGTCTTTGTAGAACGCAATGTCACCGAGCGCGAAAAGATTTGGCCGCGACGGAACCTGCAGAGTTGGATTGACCACGATCAAACCGCGATTGGTTTTCTCCACGGCCAGATTTTCAACCAGGGGACTCACGCGAACACCGCCCGCCCAAACTACTGCCGCAGTGTTGACCTCAGTCTGTTGGTTATCGTGTTCCAACACCAGACTATTTTCAGTCACTTTAACAACGCGCGTCAGCGTGTGGATTTCGACGCGCGACTCGAGTAATGCCGCTTCGACGAACTCGCGAATTTCCCTTCCCATGCCCGGCACAACCTTGTCGCCCATTTCGATCACCAGCACGCGAGGTTCACCGCGAAGCGAGCGGCGCTGAAAGGCGTCGCGGAGTAAATCCGCCATCTTGGTCGACAGCTCTACACCACTGGCGCCTGCTCCCACCACAGCAAAGGTCAAAGCGCTTTGCGTGTCCTGCGGCGGCAGATCAGGAGGCACGCGATCAAGCGCGGCGACCATTTTTGCGCGCAGCTGGTCGGCATGGGCAATCTTGCGGAAGGGAATCGCATGCTCGGCAGCCCCGGCAACGCCGGCAAAATTGGTGACCCCGCCGACAGCCAGAACCAGCGCATCATAACTAAGACTTTTCCTGCCCGACTTGAAAGTTAGGATCTGCTCTTCGAGATTGATCTCGCCCACCTCATCGCGCACCAGATTGAGGTCTGGGCCCAGCAGCTCCCCATATCCGGGCGCAATGTGCCATTCCTCCACCTCGCCGCTGAGATATTCGTAGAGCATCGGGGTGAACAGAAAATGATCCTCGTCGCTGATGAGTGTCACGTCGTGAGTGCTGCCCAGGTCGAGCGCCGTGAACAGTCCGCCAAAGCCGCCGCCCACGATGACGACTCGCGCTTTTGTCTTTTGCATTGATCGATTCCTCGTTTGGATAAGATGGTAACAGAGAACCGCCAGCAATGTAGGGGCACGGCATGCCGTGCCCCTACCGTGGGAATGAATCGCCCTACGCACTGAAGGTGCGCGTCGAGGGTAGCCAGAGGTGAAACCTCTGGATTGATCGTCCGTGAAAGTCGCGCACTGAAGGTGCGCCGAGACCGCTGTGCGCGCCTCCAGCGCGCACTCCAATACTCGTGCTGATCCAGACGTTTCACGTCTGGCTACCTTCTCTCTGCCGCTGCCGCGGCCTGCTCTGCCGCTGCGACGGCACTCATTTGCCGCTGCCGCGGCCCTTACTCGCGCTTGCCTATGAAAACGCGCGAAGGCAGAATGGCCGAGGCACATTCGTGTCAAACGCAACGCTAGTCTCCCGATAATCTCAAAACTGCCGGTAATAATATTTCTATGAAGAACCCAGGGTCATTTCGCCGTCACTCCCGTTCATATCTCTATCTCTTGTTTACTGCCATCTTCGTCTTTGCTTTGCTACAGGCGACCACCGGCGTTTCTTCGTCGCGCGGTCTGGTCGGTTCTCAAAATCCGGAGCAGCGAATCGACGCAAAAGTTTTAGCCGACACAACTGACGGCAACAGCACCTCGGTAGTCATCCTGCTCGCGGATCAGGCCGACCTCAGCGCCGCTTATCAAATGAGCGATCAGAACGAACGCGGCTGGTACGTCTACAACACGCTGACCCAACACGCCGCCCGCACCCAAGTTGTTCTCAAGGATTTCCTCAAAGCAAACGGCGTGGCTTACGAATCCTTCTGGGGCGTCAACATGCTGGTTGCTGATGCCGATCGCACGCTCGTGGAAAAACTGGCGGCGCGCACGGACGTGGCCCGCATTGATTCAAACCTGTCCACCCGTTGGATTGAAGATCCAATTGTTGAAAAATTTGGGACCACTCCAAACGGTATAAACGCTCCCGATGCGGCCGAGTGGGGCGTGGTCAACGTGAACGCGCCGGCGGTTTGGGCCATGGGTTTCACCGGACAGGGCATCACCATCGGCAACGAAGACACCGGAATGCGCTGGACGCACAACGCCCTAAAGCCGAAATATCGCGGCTGGGACGGCGTTACCGCCAACCACAACTTCAACTGGCATGATTCGATTCATTCGCAAATCGCAGGTTCCCCGGCGGTTAACCCGTGTGGCCGTAACACCGTGGCGCCGTGCGACGATCAGGGTCATGGCACACACACTACCGGCACGACCGTCGGCGACGATGGCGCGGGAAACCAGGTGGGCGTCGCTCCCGGCGCGAAATGGATCGGCTGCCGCAACATGGACCAGGGCAACGGCACCCCCGCGACTTACACCGAATGTTTCCAGTTCTTCATCGCCCCGACTGACCTCGCCGGCAACAACGCCAATCCGGCGCTGCGCCCCCACGTAATCAACAACTCCTGGGGTTGCCCGACGAGCGAAGGCTGCGTGACGCGCGCCGAGCTGGAAACGATTGTCAGCAACACGCAGGCGGCCGGAATTTTTGTAGCTTCGTCAGCGGGTAACAACGGGCCAGGTTGTTCTACCGTAATTGATCCGCCGGCAATCTACAGCGACACTTTTGCCAGCGGGGCGATAGACATCAGCAACGTGCTGGCAACTTTTAGCAGTCGTGGTCCAAGCACGTTCTACACGCCAAACTTACTCAAACCTAACCTGTCAGCCCCCGGCGTCAACGTTCGCTCAACTGCGAACGGCGGAGACACTAGCTACACGAATCTCAGCGGCACCTCGATGGCCAGCCCCCACGTCGCCGGCGTCGTAGCGTTGCTCTGGTCCGCGCGGCCGCTGCTCGTCAGGAACATTGCCGCCACCAAAGCTTTGCTGCAGAACACGGCTAATCCGCTCGTCACTGTGACTCCGCAAACCTGCGGCGGCACTCCCTCGACGCAGATACCAAACAACTCCTTCGGCTACGGTCGCGTTGATGCGCTCGCTGCCCTGAACGCCGCGCCCACCGCGTCAGGCTCCGCGATCAGCGGCCACGTCGCCACTGCCGACGGCGCTCCGCTCGCGGGTGTAACGATTAACCTCAGCGGTTCTACTTCGCGGAAAACGATCACGGACAGCTCGGGTAATTATCGCTTTGAGGGAGTCAACGCTACCGGCTTCTACACCGTTTCTCCTTCGCGCGTTAATTACAGCTTCAGTCCCGACAGTCGTTCCTTCTCCGCCATTGGAAATAACACCGACGCCAGCTTCAGCGCGTCGCCCTTGTCCGGGACGCCATTGAATCCGGTCGACGTTTCTGAGTATTTCGTGAGGCAACATTATCTGGATTTTCTGGGACGAGAGCCGGACGAAGGCGGATTCAACTTTTGGACCGACCAGATTCTCGATTGCGGCGCTGACGCCGCCTGCGCCGAGCGGCGGCGCATCAACGTCTCGGCTGCGTATTTCCTGTCAATCGAATTTCAAGGAACTGGTGGGTTGGTTGACGGATTGTATCGAGCCAGCTATGGCCGCCGGCCGCTTTTTGCGGAGTTTATGCCTGACGCGGCGGCGGTAGCGAACGGCATCGTCGTCGGAACTACCGACTGGGCAACGCGTCTGGAAGCGAACAAGCAGGCTTTCGTAGAGACCTGGGTGCAGCGTTCGGACTTCAAGGCTGCGTACGACGGACTTAGCAACAGCGCCTTCGTCGACGCCCTGATTGCCCACGCCCCGGGCTTCAATGGTGACCGGAACAGCCTCGTCAATGGGCTAAACAACGGGCAACTGTCGCGCGCAGCGGTGTTGCGCTCGATCGTGGAAAACGACGGATTCACCCGCGCAAAGTCGAATCAGATGTTTGTGATGATGGAGTATTTTGGTTACCTGCGGCGCGACCCTGATGAGGCGGGCTACCAATTCTGGCTGGATAAGCTGAACCTGTTTGGCGGCAATTTCGAGCAGGCGGAGATGGTCAAGGCGTTTATTTCGTCAATCGAATATCGAGCACGCTTTCCACGCTAGGATTCGGAAATTTTCCATATATCATTTGATATTCGAGAATTCAGGTTTGAAGTGCAACAGATTGTTCTTTGAAAAATACTTGGTTCGGGGTGCGATAGCCAAGCGTTTTGCGGGGACGATTGTTTAGTCGTTCCGCTACGCTGGCCA
>Ga0070670_100002644_pt1 | contig 14808 bp, 12 predicted proteins | sample KBSS63metaG_FD_64665 | JGI IMG/M metagenome (GOLD analysis project Ga0070670, IMG submission 64665) | Switchgrass rhizosphere microbial communities from Kellogg Biological Station, Michigan, USA - KBS S6-3 metaG | ecosystem: Host-associated > Plants > Roots > Rhizosphere > Soil ... | reverse complement strand
CCCTCGACCACGCCCTCGCGCAGGTGCTCGAGCCGGCCGGCGCCGCCCGAGGCGATCACCGGGATCGACACCGCCTCCGACACCGCGCGGGTGAGCGCCAGGTCGTAGCCCGATCCGGTCCCGTCGCGGTCCATGCTGGTCAGGAGGATCTCGCCCGCGCCGAGCCGCTCGACCTCGCGCGCCCACGCCAGTGCGTCGCGGTTCGCGGGCCGGCGGCCGCCGTGAGTGTAGACCTGCCAGGTGGCAGGGCGAGGGGCCGCCGAGGGCGAGCCGAGCGCATTCAAACGGGAAGGTTCCGGTGGCGTTTCCTCGCCTTCGGCCGCGCCTCGCCCGGCCACTGCCGCGTCGATGGCCACCACGATGCACTGGCTGCCGAAGGCGTGGGCCGCCTCCTCGATGAGGGCCGGCCGCTCCAGCACCGCGGTGTTGAGCGAGACCTTGTCGGCCCCCGCGCGCAGGAGCGTGCGGATGTCGCCGAGCGACCGGATCCCGCCCCCCACCGTCAGCGGCATGTAGATGCCCTCCGCGGTGCGGCGCACCACGTCGAGCATGGTGGCCCGTCCCTCGTGCGAGGCGGTGATGTCGAGGAAGACCAGCTCGTCGGCGCCCTGCGCGTCATAGGCCAGCGCCGCCTCCACCGGATCGCCCGCGTCGCGCAGCGCGACGAACCGGACGCCCTTGACCACGCGGCCGTCCTTCACGTCGAGACACGGGATCAGGCGCTTGCAGAGCACGGCCTACTGGACCTCCGCCACCGCCGCGGCCAGGTCCACCGCTCCGCTGTAGAGCGCGCGCCCCACGATCACCCCCGCCAGGCCGGGCACGGTGGCGAGCTGGCGGATGTCGTCCAGCGAGCCGACCCCGCCCGAGGCGAACACCGGGATGCCGGCGGCCTGCGCGACCGCCCCGGTCGACCAGAGGTTGGGCCCGGTCTGGGTGCCGTCACGCGCGATGTCCGTATAGATGATGCCGGCCGCGCCCGCCGCGGCCGCGTCGCGCCCGAGCGCGATCGCGTCGAGGTCGAGCACGCGCGTCCATCCGTCGACCGCCACCTTCCCGTCCGACGCGTCGATGCCCACGATGATCTGCTCGCCGAAGCGGTCGCACACAGCTCCGAGAAAGGCGGGATCGAGCGCGGCGCGCGTGCCCACGATGGCCCAGCGGGCGCCCGCCTCCAGCACCGCCTCCACGTGAGCGATCTCCCGGAGGCCGCCGCCCACCTCCACCGGGATCGACACCGCCTCGATCATGGCGCGCACCAGCGCGGTCTGCGACGGCCGGCCCGCGAAGGCCCCGTCGAGATCCACCACGTGCAGCCGGCGGGCCCCCGCGTCCTGCCAGCGCCGCGCCATCGCCACCGGGTCGTCGGAGAAGACCGTCTCCGCGTCCGCGCGCCCCTGCACGAGCCGCACGCAGCGGCCGGCCTTGAGGTCCACCGCGGGCACGATCTCGAACATGGCTCAGCGGCGATCGCGGACGAGCGCCGCGAAGTTCTCCAGCAGGCGGATGCCCCAGCGCTGGCTCTTCTCCGGGTGGAACTGAGTGGCGAAGAGGGGCCCGCGCCCGACCGCGGCCGGGAAGGTCACCCCGTAGGTGCAGGTCGCCACCCGAAGTGCCTGATCGGTGGGCTCCGGGTAGTAGGAGTGCACGAAGTAGAAGTTGGCCCCGCTCGGCACCCCGTCGAAGATCGGCAGGTCGCCGCGGTGCTCGACCTGGTTCCAGCCCATGTGGGGCACCTTCAGCGTGATCGGGAAGCGCCGGACCGCGCCCGGGATCACGTCGAGGCCCTTGCCCTGGCCGAACTCCTCGCTCTCGGTGAACAGCAGCTGGTAGCCGAGGCAGATGCCGAGGAACGGCCGGCCCTCCTCCAGGCACGCGCGCACCGGCGCGATCAGACCGAGGGCCTGGAGGTTGTCCATCGCGTCGTGGAACGCGCCGTCGCCCGGCAGCACCACCGCCTCCGCGTCGTCCACCACCGCGGGGTCCTGGGTCACCACCGCGGGCATACCGACGCGCGCGAAGGCCTTCTCCACGCTGCCCAGGTTGCCCCGGCCGTAGTCGACGATGGCGATCATGGCGTTCGCTTCTCGGTGCGCTCGAGGTTGGTCGGTCGCGGCGACCCGTCGAGGGCACAAGCCGTGACTTCTTGTTCCGAGCGGGGGCACGCCAAAGAGATCGGACTGCGGTTTGGCCTCTTCGCGCCCTTGGCGCTCATCGGGGTGCCGCCGCGACCCGTCCGCGGTCTACCGTTCACAAACTTCCCTTTGTGGACAGGATGCCGGTGATTCTCGGGTTCAGCCTCGTGGCCTCCGCCAGGGCGCGGCCGGCGGCCTTGAAGGTGGCCTCCGCGATGTGGTGGAGGTTCTCGCCGTAGTGCATGTTGAGGTGGAGCGTGATCTCCGCGTTCACCGCCACCGCGCGGAAGAAGTCCTTCAAGAGATCCAGGTCGAAGTTGGCGATCCGCGTGCGCTGCAGCGGCACGTTGAACACCAGGTACGGGCGGCCCGAGATGTCCACCGCCGCGTGCAGGAGCGCCTCGTCCATCGGCAGGAAGGAGGCGCCGTAGCGCCCGATCCCCTTCTTGTCGCCCACCGCCTCGCGCAGGGCCTTGCCCAGGCAGATGCCGACGTCCTCCACCGTGTGGTGGAGGTCCACGTCGAGGTCGCCCTTGGCGTCGACCTGCAGGTCCATCAGCGCGTGCTTCGACCACGCCTCCAGCATGTGGTTGAAGAACGGGATCCCGGTGTCGACCTTGGAGGCACCGCTCCCGTCCAGGTTCAGGTGCAGGACGATCTGGGTCTCCTTGGTGTTCCGCTCGATCCGGCTCTGCCGCGGCTCCGTCGGCTCCGTGCTCCGCTGCCCGGTCATCGGGTCTCCTCTCGCGCGGCCGCGATGCGTACCGCCGCCGCCGCGCCGTGTCCGTCGAGGCCTTCCACGCGGGACAGCTCCGCGACGTGCGGGCCCGCCTCGGCCAGCCCGGCCGCCGAGTACTCGATCACGCTGAGCCGCGTCACGAAGTCCTCGGTCGAGAGGGCCGAGGAGAAGCGCGCGGTGCCGCCGGTCGGCAGCACGTGGTTCGGGCCCGCCACGTAGTCGCCCACGACCTCCGGGGTATGGCGGCCCAGGAAGACCGCTCCCGCGTGGCGCACGCGCGCGAGGAGCGCCTCCGGATCCGCCACCTGCAGCTCGAGGTGCTCGGGGGCCAGGCCGTTGGCCAGCTCCACCGCCTCCTCGAGGCCGTCGGTCAGCACCAGCGCCCCGTGGGCGTCCAGCGCCGCGCCCGCGATGTCGCGCCGCGGAAGCGCCGCGAGCTGCCGGTCGAGGCTGGCCGCCACCCGGTCGCGCAGCGCGGACGACGGGGTGAGCAGCACCGCGCGCGCCATCGGGTCGTGCTCGGCCTGGGCCAGCAGGTCCGCGGCCACGAAGTCCGCGTCCGCGGTGTCGTCGGCCACCACCAGCACCTCGCTCGGGCCCGCCACCATGTCGATGCCGACGTCGCCGAAGACCTGCGCCTTCGCGAGCGCCACGTAGATGTTGCCGGGGCCCACGATCTTGTCCACGCGCCGGATCGTCTCGGTGCCGTAGGCCAGCGCGGCCACCGCCTGGGCCCCGCCGATACGGTAGGCCTCGGTGACCCCGGCCACGCGGGCCGCGGCCAGCACCGCGGGGTTCAGCGACCCGTCGGCGGCGGGCGGCGAGACCAGCACGATCTCGCGCACCCCGGCCACCCGCGCCGGCACCACCGTCATCAGCACCGTGGAGGGATAGGCCGCGCGGCCGCCCGGCACGTAGACCGCGACCCGGTCGAGCGGGCGCACCTCCTGGCCGAGCCGCGAGCCGTGGTCGTCGCGCATGCGCCAGGAGCGCGGGGCGCACTCGCGGTGGAAGCGCTCGATGCGATCGCCCGCGTAGCGCAGCGACCGCAGGGTCACCTCGCCCACCGCGCGCTCCGCCGCCGCGAACTCCTCGGGCCGGACCGCGAGATCCGCCGCCGCGAGGTTGACCCGGTCGAAGCGCCGCGTGTAATCGAGCAGGGCGCGGTCCCCCACGCTGCGCACCGCGGTCAGGATCTCGGTGACCCGGCTCGCGATCTGCGGATCGACCGCGCCGGGCGGCCGCTCCAGGGCGCGGATCACGCCCGCCACGCCCGCGCCGGCGGTCTCGAGGCGCCGGATCATCGCGGCCCCGGGCCCGGCTCGCCGGCGGGAGCCGACCGCCCGGCCACCTCGCGCAGCGCGGCGATCAACCGGTTGACGTGGGCGTGGGCGGTCTTGAGGGACGCGCGGTTGACCACCAGGCGCGCGGTCGAGGTGAGGATCTCGGCCACCTCCACGAGCCCGTTGGCCCGCAGGGTCTCGCCGGACTGCACCAGGTCCACGATGCGCTCGGCCAGGCCCACCAGCGGGGCCAGCTCGATGGAGCCGTCGAGGCGCACCATCTCCACCTGGATGCCGCGCTCCGAGAAGTAGGACTCGGTGAGGCGCGGGTACTTGGTCGCCACCCGCACCCACGACCACTTGGCGGGGTCGTCGCGCTCCCACAGCTCGCGGGTCTCCGCCACCACCAGCCGGCAGAAGCCGAAGCCCAGGTCCACCGGCTCGTAGACGTCGGGCTGCTGCTCGAGCAGGATGTCCTTGCCCACGATCCCGAGATCCGCCGCCCCGTACTCCACGTAGGTCGGGACGTCGGCGGGCTTGAGCAGGATGAAGCGCAGGCCGGCCGCGTCGTCGGCCTGCAGGAGCCGGCGCGAGTCGGGCTCGATACCGCGGATGCCCAGCTCGGCGAGCAGGGTGATCGCGGGGTCGAGCAGGCGGCCCTTGGGCAGCGCGAGGGTCAGCATCACTTCACCCGGTCGATGATGGCGCCGAGCGCGCGCAGCTTGACCTCGAGCCGCTCGTAGCCCCGATCCAGGTGGTAGACGCGCGACACCTCGGTGCCGCCGCGGGCCGCGAGGCCGGCCAGCACGAGCGAGGCGGAGGCGCGCAGGTCGGTGGCCATCACCGGGGCGCCCTGGTAGTAGCGCACGCCGCGCACCACCGCGATCGAGCCCTCGGCCTCGATGCGCGCGCCCATGCGGGAGAGCTCCGCCGCGTGCATGAAGCGGTTCTCGAAGATGGTCTCGGTGATCTTGCTGATCCCGTCCGCCAGGCCCAGCATCGCCATGAACTGGGCCTGCATGTCGGTGGGGAAGCCGGGGAACGGGCTCGTGATGATGTCGGCCGCCTTCGGCCGCGCCGGCCCCTGGCAGCGGATGCTGTCGTCGGTCACGGTCACCGCCGCCCCGCATTCCTCGAGCTTCGACAGCATCGCCGACATGTGGCGCGGATCGGCGCCCACCACCGTGACGTCGCCCCCGGTGATGGCGGCGGCGACCAGCAGGGTCCCGGCCTCGATGCGGTCCGGGATCACCCGGTGCCGCGCGCCGCCCAGCTCGGGGACGCCCGCGATCTCGATGCGCTCGCTGCCCGCGCCCTCGATGCGCGCTCCCATCGCGACCAGCAGCCGGGCCAGGTCGCTCACCTCCGGCTCGCGGGCCGCGTTCTCGATGACGGTGGTGCCCTCCGCGAGGGCGGCCGCCATCATCAGGTTCTCGGTCCCGGTGACCGTCACCAGATCGGTGGTGATGCGGGCGCCCTTCAGCCGGCTCGCGCGGGCTTCCACGTACCCGTTCCGGATGAACACCTCGGCCCCGAGCTTCTGGAACCCCTTCAGGTGCTGGTCGATCGGGCGGACGCCGATCGCGCAGCCGCCCGGGAGCGCCACCTTGGCGAGCCCGGTGCGGGCCAGCAGCGGGCCCAGCACCAGCACCGAGGCGCGCATGGTCGACACCAGCTCGTACGGCGCCTCCTGGCTGGTGACGCGCGGCACGTGGACGCGAGTGGCCCCGTCGGCCTCGGTCGTGATCTCGCCGCCCAGCTGCTGCAGGAGCGAGCGGGTGGTGTCGACGTCGGCGAGGGCCGGCACGTTCTCGTAGAGCACCGGCTCCGCGGTCAGGAGCGCCGCGCACAGCGCGGGCAGCGCCGCGTTCTTGGCCGCGCTCACCGCGACCTCGCCGCGCAGCGGGGCGCCGCCCTGCACCACGAGGCGCGCGGCCATCAGCAGCCCTCCCGGCGGGCCGCGCCCGAGGCGCAGCCCGCGAAGGCGGTCGCGGTCGGCGCCCAGCGGCCGCCGATGTAGCGCTCCACTCCATTGAGATCGCGACGCGCCCGGATGCCGGAGAAGCCCTCGGCGGCCATCAGGGACGCCACCGGCCCGGCCTGCTCCTCGCCGATCTCCATCAGCAAGAGCCCCGCCGGCCGCAGCACCGCGGGCGCCCCGGCCACGATCCGGCGAATCACCGCGAGGCCGTCGGGCCCGCCGTCGAGCGCGGCGCGCGGCTCGTGCCGCGAGACCTCGGGCGGCAGCGAGGCGATCACCGCGCTCGGCAGGTAGGGCGGGTTGGCCACCACCAGGTCGAGGCTGGCCGGGATCGAGCCGAGCGGGGCGAACAGGTCGCCGGCCAGGAGCCGGACCCGCGTGGCCAGGCCGAGCGCGCGCACGTTCCGAGAGGCCACCGCCAGGGCGCCGCCCGAGAGCTCGACCGCCAGCACCTCCGCGCGCGGCGCCGCCTGCGCGATCGCGCACGCGATCGCCCCGCTGCCGGTGCCGAGGTCGGCGACCACCGGCTCGGGACGTTCGGCCAGCGCCTCGAGGGCCCACGCCACCAGCCCCTCGGTCTCGGGGCGCGGCACCAGCACGTCGGGCGTCACGGCCAGACGCAGGCCGTGGAACTCCTCCCAGCCGAGCAGGTACTGGAGCGGCTCGCGGGCGGCCCGCCGCTCCAGCTGGGCGAGATAGCGGGAGACGGTGGGGCTCGCCAGGCGGCGCTGCGGATCGAGGTAGAGCGCGAAGCGCTCCACGTCGAGCAGCCCGGCGAGCAGCCACTCCGCTTCCGCCCGGGCGGGCCCGATGCCGGCGGCCTCCAGCACCGCGGCGCCGCGGGTCAGCAGCGCGGGCACGGTGCGCTCCGTGGCCACGTCGATCACGACACGCTCTCCGCGAGCTTCTGGCTCTGCTCGCGCTCGCGGAGGGCGTCGATCAGCTCGTCGAGGTCGCCCTCCAGGACCGCGGGCAGCCGGTGCAGCGTGACGTTCACCCGGTGATCGGTCACCCGCCCCTGCGGGAAGTTGTAGGTGCGGATCCGCTCGCTGCGCTCCCCGGTCCCGACCTGGCTGCGCCGGTCCGCCGCGATGGCGGCGGCCTGCTCCTCCTGCGCCCGCTCGAGCAGGCGCGCCTTCAGCACCCGCAGGGCCTTCGCCCGATTCTTGATCTGGGAGCGCTCGTCCTGGCAGGTCACCACCAGCCCGGTGGGCAGATGGGTGAGCCGCACCGCGGAGTCCGTGGTGTTGACCCCCTGGCCGCCCGGCCCCGAGGATCGATAGACGTCGACCTGGATGTCCTTCTCGTCAACCTTGACGTCGACGTCTTCCGCCTCCGGCAGCACCGCCACCGTCACCGTCGAGGTGTGGATGCGCCCGCTGGACTCGGTGGCCGGCACCCGCTGCACCCGGTGCACGCCGCGCTCGAACTTCAGCCGGCTCCACGCCCCCCGCCCCTGCACGAGCGCCACCACTTCCTTCAGGCCGCCCACCCCGGTGGGGTGGCTGTCCATCACCTCCCACTTCCACCGCTTCTGCTCCGCGTACTTCGTGTACATGCGGAAGAGATCGGCCGCGAAGAGGCCCGCCTCGTCGCCCCCCGCGCCGGCGCGGATCTCGAGGAAGACGTTCTTGTCGTCGTTGGGGTCGCGCGGCACGAGCAGGCCGCGCAGCTCCTCCTCGATCTGACTCTGGCGGGCGGTCAGCTCGTCGATCTCGGCCTGGGCCAGGTCTCGCATCTCCCGGTCCGCGTCCTCGGCCAGGATGTGGCGCGCCTCGGAGATGCGGGCCAGGACGCTCTTGTACTCCTCGAACTTGGTCACCGTCTCGGCCAGGTCGGCGGCGGCCTTGGCGGTCCGCGCGTAGACCGAGGGCTGCCCGATCACCTGGGGATCGGACAGGGAGCGGTTGAGCTCGCCGTAGCGCTCTTCGATCTGCCGGAGCTTGTCGAACATGGAGGTCCTCAGGGACCGGCACGCGGACGACGGCGCTGCCGCGAAAGACCAGGAATCGGATGCTGCCGAGTGTGCGGCTCGGAGCGCGGAGCGCCGAGCCCGGGCCTACCCCTCCGTGCGGCTCTTCCTCTTGTACTTCTGCTGGAAGCGCTCGACGCGCCCGGCGGTGTCCAGGAACCGCTGCTTGCCGGTGAAGAAGGGGTGGCACTTGGAGCAGACCTCCACCTTGATGGACGGCACGGTGGAGCGGGTGTGGATGACCTCCCCGCAGTTGCAGGTGATCGTGGTGTCAATGTAGTCCGGGTGAATGCCAGCCTTCACGGCGCACCTCCTAAATGGGTTTCAAAGCATAGCAGGGCGCCCGCGAAAAGGCAAAAACCAGGCTAGGCCGGCCGCCTAGGCCAGCTGGTTCATCTGGTTCAGGAAGTCCTTGTTACTCTTCACCATTTTGAGCTTGTCGAGGAGCAGCTCCATGGCCTCGACGGGGTTCAGCTGGGAGAGCGCCTTCCTGAGCAGCCAGACCTTCTGGAGCTCGTCCTTCTCCAGCAAGAGCTCTTCCTTCCGGGTGCCGGTCTGCTCGATGTTGATGGTCGGGAAGATGCGCTTGTCCATCAGGCGACGGTCGAGGTGCACCTCCATGTTGCCGGTGCCCTTGAACTCCTCGAAGATCACGTCGTCCATGCGGGAGCCGGTGTCGATGAGGGCGGTGGCCATGATGGTGAGCGAGCCGCCCTCCTCCACGTTGCGGGCCGCCGCGAAGAAGCGCCGGGGCCGCTGCAGCGCGTTGGCGTCGAGGCCGCCCGAGAGCACCTTCCCCGAAGACGGGATGACCGCGTTGTGGGCCCGCGCGAAGCGAGTGATGGAGTCGAGGAGGATCACGACGTCGCGCTTGTGCTCGACCAGGCGCTTGGCCTTCTCGATGACCATGTCCGCCACCTGCACGTGCCGCTGCGGCGGCTCGTCGAAGGTGGAGGAGATGACCTCTCCCTTCACCGAGCGCTGCATGTCGGTGACCTCCTCGGGCCGCTCGTCGATCAGCAGCACGATCAGGTACACCTCGGGATGGTTCTTGGCGATGGCGTTGGCGAGGTTCTGCAGCAGCACCGTCTTGCCGGTGCGCGGCGCGGCCACGATCAGGCCGCGCTGGCCCTTGCCGATCGGGCACAGCAGATCCATGGCCCGGGTGGTCAGGTTGTCCGAGTCGTGCTCGAGCCGGATCCGCTCCATCGGATAGAGCGGGGTCAGGTTGTCGAACAGCGTCTTGTCGCGGGCCTGCTCCGGCGTCTCGAAGTTGATCGCCTCCACCTTCAGGAGGGCGAAGTAGCGCTCGCTGTCCTTGGGCGGCCGCACCTGCCCGGAGATGGTGTCGCCGGTGCGCAGGTCGAAGCGCCGGATCTGCGAGGGCGAGACGTAGATGTCGTCGGGGCCCGGGAGGTAGTTGTAGTCCGGCGCGCGGAGGAAGCCGAAGCCGTCCGGCAGCACCTCGAGCACGCCCTCCGCGAAGATGAGCCCGTCGCGCTCCGCCTGCCCCTGGAGGATCTTGAAGATCAGCTCCTGCTTGCGCAGCCCGCTGGTGCCCTGGACGCCGAGCTCCTTGGCGACGTTGTTCAGGTCCGCGATGGTCTTGTCCTTGAGCTCGGACAGATTCATTCGCTTGCCTCCTGCATTCGTCGTCACCGGCGGCGGGGGGGCTTCGGTGGCGGGAGTGGGCTCCGGAGCGGTCGGCTTGGGCGAGGGACGCTTAGGGCTACGCTCTGAGGAAGAGATGGTCGTTCTCCGGCGGGTTGCGTGTGTTCAGCTGGCTCAGCTGGGTTGGGTTACCGTGCGTCGGGACTCACTGTCCCACACGGTTTCTGACCCTGTCAACTCTGTTTTTGGCCGCAATTGCGCGCGGCCGCGCGGCTCACCTACGCCCTCACGTACGCCCTCACATGCGAACGTCGATGATCGCCCGCTGCTTGATCTCCACCAGCCAATCCTTGAGGCGCGCGTCGTACTTTTGGCGATAGAGGATGTCGCGGACCTGGTTGCGCACCTGCACGAGGCCGTCGCCGGCCAGGCTCTCGCGCGAGTCGAGGCGGAAGAGGTGGTACCCCACCTGGGAGCGGAACGGGGTGGAGATCTCGCCGGGCTGCAGACGCATGATGGCCTCCTCGATGTCGGGGGCCAGCTCGCCGCGCTTGATGGCGCCGAGGGCGCCGCCATCCTTCGCCGAGGAGTCCTCTGAGTACTTCCGGGCCATCTCCGCGAAGTCCTGCCCCTCCAGCAAGAGCCCGTAGACCTCCTCCGCCTTCTTGCGCGCCTCGATCCACCCCTCCTCGCCCTTGGTCGGGTCCGGCACCATCAGGATGTGTCGAGCCGAGAAGGTGAGGCCGGTCTCGAGCTTCTCGCGGTTGTCGGCGAGGTACTTGTCGATCTCCTGCTCGGTGACCGAGATGCGCAGGGCGACTTTCCGTCGGATGACGCGCTGGACCATCAGCTGCTCGCGGAGGCGCTTCTTGACCCCGTCCACCGTGAGACCCTGGGACTTGATGATCTCCTCGAACTCCTTCTCGTCCTTGGCCTTGAGCTTCTTCATGATGTCGGCCACGTTCTCGGCGAGCTCCGCGTCGTCCACCGTCACCTTCTCGCGCTCCGCCTGCTGGAGCTGGATGCGGTTCTCGATGAGGTTCTGCAGCAGTCGTCCGCGCAGCGCCTTGCGCGCCTCGCCATCCGACATCCGCTCCCGGGTCTCGGCCAGGTAGTAGAGCTCGGCCTCGTCCAGCTCGTACTGGGTGATCGCGTCGTTGTTCACCACGCAGACCACCCGGTCCACCACGTCCGGCGACTCCTCGATGTGATCACGCGAGCTGAGGAGGGGGGCGGAGGCGGGGGCCGGCTTGGGCGGCTCCACGATCTCCGCGTTCGGCTTGGGCTTGTTGCCGAGCAGCGGCACCCAGCTCGGGATCGCCATCGAGCAGCCCGCGGTCGCGAGGGCGAGGAGAGCGATGAGCGGCAGGCGGCGGCCGCTCATCGAAGCGATTCCAGGAGCTTCGCGAGGGCGTCGCGCACCGCGGGCCAGGGCTCTCGGGGGATTCGTGCCTCCACCGTGTACTCCTTTCTCAGTACCAGGCCGCCGCGACTGGCCGCGATGGCCTTCAGCATCCGCTCGGGCGTCACCGGGGTCGACGCCGTGAAGGTGAGGACCGCCCGGCCGTCGCCCGCTTCCACCCGCTCCACCCCGAGGGGACGGGCGGCCACTCGCAGCCCGATCACGTCCATCAGGGCCTCGACCGGCGGGGGCAGTGGGCCGTACCGATCCGCCAGCTCGGCGCGCGCATCCGCGATCTCCTCGGGGCGCTCGATCTCGGCCAGCCGCTTGTAGAGCGCGAGGCGCTGGTTCACCTCGGGCACGAACGACTCGGGGAGGAGCGCCTCGACGTCGGCCGAGATGACCGGGTCGACCCGCGCGGCCGCCGGTTCCCCTCGCAATTCTCGCACGGCTTCCGCCAGGAGCTTGCTGTAAAGATCGAATCCCACCGCCGCGATGTGCCCGTGCTGGGCCGCCCCCAGGAGGTTGCCGGTCCCCCGGATCTCCAGATCCCGCATGGCCAGGCGCAGCCCGGCCCCCAGCTCGGTGGACTCCTCGATGACCCGGAGCCGCTTCTGGGCCGTCTCGTCGATCCGGCCGTCGGCGGGCACCAGCAGGTACGCGTAGGCCTGCTGGCGCTCGCGCCCCACCCGCCCCCGGAGCTGGTAGAGCTGGGCCAGCCCGAAGCGGTCGGCCCGGTTGATGATGATGGTGTTGGAGGCCGGGATGTCGAGGCCCGACTCCACGATGGCGGTGGAGACCAGCACGTCGGCCTGGCCGTCCACGAATTTCACCATCACGCTTTCCAGCTCCCGCTCCGCCATCTGGCCGTGCCCCATTACCACCCGCGCCTCCGGCACGAGGGTGTGGATGAAGTGGGTCATGGAGGCCAGCGACTGGATCCGGTTGTGGACGAAGAAGACCTGCCCGCCGCGGTTCAGCTCGCGCTCGATCGCTTCCTTGATCACGGTGCGGCTGAACGCGGTCACCACCGTCTCCACCGGCAGCCGGTCGAGCGGGGGCGTCTCGATCACCGAGAGGTCTCGCACGCCGGACAGCGCCATGTGCAGGGTGCGCGGGATCGGGGTCGCGGTGAGGGTGAGCACGTCGACCGAGGTGCGCAGCTGCTTGAGCCGCTCCTTGTGAGTGACCCCGAAGCGGTGCTCCTCGTCCACCACCAGCAGGCCCAGGTTCTTGAACAGGACGTCCTTGGAGAGCAGGCGGTGGGTGCCGACCACCACGTCGACCGCGCCCGCCGCGAGGCCCGCCACCACCTGCTTCTGCTCCCTGGGGCTGCGGAAGCGCGAGAGCAGCTCCACGCGGGCCGGGAACGGGGCGAAGCGCTCCACGAACGTGTTGTAGTGCTGCTGGGCCAGCACCGTGGTCGGCACCAGCACCGCGACCTGCCGGCCGTCGGCCACCGCGCGGAACGCGGCGCGCAGGGCCACCTCGGTCTTGCCGTAGCCCACGTCGCCCGCGACCAGGCGATCCATCGGGCGCTCCCCGACCATGTCCGACTTGACGTCGTCGATGGCCCGCATCTGGTCCGGGGTCTCCTCGAAGCGGAACGCGCCCTCGAACTCGCGCTGCCACGGGGTATCGTCGGAGAAGCGTGCCCGCTCCGCCACCGAGCGCTTCGCGTAGAGCTTGAGCAGCTCCTCCGCCATCTCGCGCAGCGCGGCCCGCACCGACTCCTTGAGCCGCTGCCAGGCCCCGCCGCCCAGGCGATCGAGGCGCGCAGAGCCCTCCGGCGCCCCCATGTACTTCGAGATCAGGTCGAGCCGCTCCACCGGCAGGTACAGCCGGCCGCCGTCCGCGTACTCCAGCAGCAGGAAGTCCGCGTCGTGCCCGTCGCTGGAGAGGGTGCGCAGGCCGTGGTAGCGGGCGATGCCGTGCTGCTCGTGGACGACCAGATCGTTGGGCGCGAGGTCGTTGAAGGAGGCGATCGCGGCGCCGCGCTGGAAGAGGGGCCGGCGCAGCCGGCGCCGCTGGGCACCGAAGATCTCCTCCTCGCAGAGCACCACCAGCCCGAGCGCCGGGATCTGGAACCCGGCCGAGCACTCCCCCACCATCACCCCGAGCCCCTCCGAGCTCCACATCGTGGCCTCGGGCCACGGCTCGAGGTCGTGCTCGGCCAGCATCTGGCCCAGGCGATCACGCTGCCGCTCGTCGTTCACCACCAGGCGCACCGCGAAGCCCTCGCCCCGCCAGTCGCGGATCTCGGACGCGAGGGTCTTGAACTGCCCGCGGTAGCCGCCCACCGAGCGCGCGCCCATCGAGATCCGCGGCACCCCGCCGTCGCCGCGCGCGAGCAGCGGCAGCTCCAGGCGCTGGAAGCGCCCGAGCAGGGTCGCGAGCGGCGCCGCGGTCGGCGCGTCGTCGGGCGGGGCCTCGAGCAGGGCGGGGTCCTCCAGCACCACCACCGTCTCCGCGGGCAGGTAGTCGAGCAGGGTCACCGGGGCCGACTCGCGCGCCCCGAGCGGCAGCACGGTCAGCTCGGTCAGGGGGCCCACCGAGCGCTGGCTGGTGGGATCGAAGAGGCGGAGCGATTCGACCTCGTCGCCGAAGAACTCGGCCCGCACCGGCTGGGCGTGGGTGGGCGAGAAGATGTCGACGATGCCGCCGCGCAGGCTCCACTGACCGACCTCGAGCACCGTCTCCACCCGCTCGTAGCCCGCCGCCTCCAGGAGCGCGAGGAGGATCTCGCGGTCGCTGCTCTCCCCCACCGTGAGGGTGAAGGTGCGCCGCTTGAACGACTCGGGCGCGGGCACCGGAATCGCGAGGCCGGACGGGGTGGCCACGATCACCACCGCGTCGCCGTCGAGCAGGCGGCGGCAGCAGAGCGCCCGCTCCGCGTCGGGCTCGCGATGGCGGCCCCCGCGCCAGGAGGCGCCGCTGCCCGACGGGAACTCGAGCACGCGCCCCTCGCCGACCGGGGCCTCCGCCGGCCCGCCCGAGAGCGCGCCCACGAAGAAGCTCGTGTCCTGCGCGGCCTGGTGGCGCTGCACCGGCCCCGGGGTCAGGAGCAGGATGGGGCGGCCGGTGCGCTGGAGCACGCCCGCGATGGCGAGGGCCCGGGACGAGCCCCAGAGGCCGTCGGCGCGCAGGCAGGGCACTCCCCGGGAGAGGGTCGCCAGGACCTCCTCGAAGGCGTCCCAGCGGGTCAGGACGGACGCGGCCGACACGGTCATCACAGGCAACGACCCAACAGAGGTATCACCGGGGGCGCGCGGCGTCAACGCCGCGGCGCCCTCAGCGCGATCCTTGAGCCAGGTAGAACGACAGGGTTTCGAGCTCGATGGCCAGGTCGACGTTCTTCAGGCGGACGTCCCGGCCCGCCTTGATGCGCCCCGGCGCGAAGTTGAGGATGGTCTTGATCCCGGCCGCGACCAGCTTCTCGGTCACCGCCTGGGCCGACTCGCCGGGCACCGCCACGATGGCGATCTGCAGGTTGCGGGCCTTGGCCTCCTTCGGCAGCTCCTGCATCGGCTGGATCGTCACGCCCTCGATCGCCTTGCCCCACTTGGCGGGGTCGTCGTCGAAGATGGTGGAGATGCGGAAGCCCTGGCGCGCGAAGCCCTTGTAGTGGAAGAGGGCCGAGCCGAGATTGCCGAAGCCCACCAGCGCCACCTGCCACTCCCGGTCG
>Ga0070670_100002641_pt1 | contig 14818 bp, 11 predicted proteins | sample KBSS63metaG_FD_64665 | JGI IMG/M metagenome (GOLD analysis project Ga0070670, IMG submission 64665) | Switchgrass rhizosphere microbial communities from Kellogg Biological Station, Michigan, USA - KBS S6-3 metaG | ecosystem: Host-associated > Plants > Roots > Rhizosphere > Soil ... | reverse complement strand
GATCTTGGTCAGGCCGCCCGAGCCGGAGATGATGCCGTTGAGCGTCGTCGCCGCGCCGATGTCGAACGTTCCGCCGCCAGTTCCGAGCGTGATGGCGTTGGCCAGGGTTGCCGCACCCGTCGTCTGCAGCGTTCCGCCGCCGATCGTGATGCCGCCGGTGAACATGTCGTTCGAATCGCCGATCGAGACCGTGCCGCCGGTCCCGATGTTGAGCACCGTGCCGGCGTTCGTGTAGCCGCTGTTGTTGCCGCTCAGCGTCAGCGTTCCTGCTCCGGCCTTGGTGACCGTGCCGGTGCCGACAAGGTTGCTGATCGCATCCGTTCCGGTGCCGAGGTCGATGTTGCCCGTCACCACTCCCGTGGCGAGCGCGTTGGAGAGCGTGTCGTTGCCTGCTCCGGCCGTGATGTTGCCCGTGATGGCCGCGCTGTTGGTCAGCGTGTTGTTGCCGTCGCCAAGGGCGATATTGCCCGTCAGGGGGCCGCTGTTCGTCACGGTGTCGTTGCCGGCACCAACCGTCACGTTGCCCGTTAGCGTGCCGCTGTTGGTGACCGTATTATTACCGTCGCCAAGCGAGACATTTCCGACAAGCGTGCCCGTGTTGGTAACGGTGTCGTTACCGGCCGCCGCCGTCACGCTTCCGTTCAGCGTGCCGTTGTTCGTCAGAGCATTGTTGCCCGAACCGAGATCGATGCTGCTGTTGTAGGTCGTTCCCGTTCCGATGGTGATCGTGTCGTCACCCGCGGCGAGGCTGATGGCGCCGCCGATCGTGCCTCCGCCGGAGAGGGTGACCGCGTCAGCAAGGCCCGAACCCGTGATCGTACCGGAGATCGTGCCGCCGTTGTTGACGACTATCAGCGGTCCCGTCGTCGCGGTGATGTTGCCGGTAAGGGTTGAACCCGCACCGCTGTTCACCGTGAGAGCGCCCGTCGAGACGATGTTGCCGGTCAGCGTCGAGTTGAGACCGAGGTTGTTGAACGTGTTGACCTGCGTTCCCGTCGTCGTGCCGAACAAGACGTTGCCGATGATGTCGCCGGGGCTGCCGCCCGCCGCGTTGTTCACGGTGCTTCCGCCGCCGAGGGATACTGCGGTCGCGCCTGAATTGATGACGCCCTCGTTGTTGAGGACGCTGGTCGTGCCCGCCGAAAGGAGAGGGCTTGGGGTGGCCGCCCCGGAGCCGACCGTGGCGGTCGGCTCAACGCGAATCGTCACGCTGTTGGTCGTCGTCTGGAAACCGTCTGGATCGGTCGTGTTGCACACGACCGTTGTTCCTGGCGCGTCGGGGAGGCAATCGGCGAATGCCGGCGTCGATCCGAAGACAAATCCGGCGCCCGCGAGCGCCGTACCAACCATGAAGCGCTGCTTGCGCGTGAAGTAACCGGCCATGTTGTAACCCCCTTATTTGGCGCGTGAACGAGCATCGATTGGGGTATCTGGCGCTCCAAAGGCCGTGCATCGGGAAAAATACCGAGGCGACAAGCCGTAACTTATGCCCATCCCGACGTCTTTCCGGTGGGGTCGGGATCTCGCTTCAGATAAGGCGTTCGTTCGGCGTTCAGCTGTCCTTGCTAGAGCTCGCACAATGACCTTGGATCGGCGTACTTTCATCGGCCTTGCGGGCGCTGCGGCGTTCGGCGGCGCTCTTCTCTATCCGCGCACTGGCGGCGCCGCGGCCACGATGCGTTTCCGGGTCAACCACACGCCGGCCGAATGGCGGCGGCTGCTGGGCTCCCAGCGCTACTCCGTGCTCCGTGAGGCCGTGACGGAGCGTGCTTTCACCAGCCCCCTCCTGAATGAGCATCGCCGGGGGGCCTTTGTCTGTGCCGGCTGCGCGAATGCCTTGTTCAATTCCGCGACCAAGTTCGAGAGCGGAACCGGCTGGCCGAGCTTCTGGAAAGCGCTTCCGGCCGCCGTCGTCACTCGGTCGGACCACAGCCTGATGATGGAGCGTACCGAAGTGTTGTGCGCCCGTTGCGGCGGGCACCTGGGCCATGTCTTCGACGACGGGCCAAAGCCGACCGGGCTCCGTTATTGCATGAACGGCCTTGCGCTGAACTTCCGCGTCGCCTGAGTCCTCAGGCGACGATCTTCAGCTTTCCCCGCTTGCGTGGCGCCGCATAGCAGACAACGCCGAGCTCCGATTGAAGTCGCTCGAGCTCGCGCTCCTTCGCCTCGCGCGCGGCGTCGACGTAGCGTTTCTCGATCTCCGCTTCCTCGTCCGTCTGGTCGCGCAGATAGGAGACAGTGATGCGATGGCCGAACACCTCGTCGCCGCGGAGCCGTAGCTCCGCTTCCGCACCCTCGGGCAGGCTGTCGCGGATTTGCGCAAGCTTGCTGATCAGGTCGTCGATGGACACATGGTCCGGCACGTCGACGAATTCCTTGACGCGTCTACTCATTCGTGACCCTCCCCGGCCCCGAGGCTTTAAATACATGCCGCGCGAATCCTCGCGCAATCGGCTTTTGGTTTTTATCCCCAGCGAAGTTGCTTCCTTGTGAATCCCGTGGACAGGAGAGAGTCAGAAAATGAGCGTGGAAGGCGAGGTTGAGCTGGTCGCCGGTCGGCTGCGGTTGACCCTAAGTCCCTCAATTGGCGGCTCAATTTCGGCAGTCGAATGGATTGGGGAGGAAGGGGTCCGCCCGATATTGCGCAAATGTCACAGCGGTCTTGAAAAGGTCCTCGATGCGGCGAGCTTTCCGCTTGTTCCTTACGTCAACCGGATCCGCGACGGGCGTTTCACCTTCCGGGGCCATGAAGTGGTCCTCGCTCCCAACATGGCCGGAGATCCGAGCCCGCTTCACGGTCAGGGGTGGCTGGGCCAGTGGAAGGTAGGCGCCTCGGACGAGGGGTACGCGGAGCTCAGCTTCCAGCACGAGGCGGCCGAATGGCCGTGGTCCTATGAGGCGCGGCAGGAGTTCGAGCTGGACGAGGGTGGGTTCAGTGCCTCCCTTACATGCAGAAACCGATCGGCGGAGCCGATGCCCTGCGGCCTTGGGCAGCACCCCTATTTCCCATGCGGGCCGCAAACCCGGATCGCAACGATGGTCAGCGACGCCTGGACGATCGACGCCAGGGTTCTTCCGGTGGATCGGGTGCCGGCGGAGGGGCGCTACGACCTCAGCAATCGGCTCATATGCGGGCAGGATCTCGATAATGGATTCGGCGGCTGGGGCGGCGAGGCGCGGATGACCGATCCCGATTGGCCGTACGAGGTCCGGCTAACCTCGCCCGACGCACATTTCTTCCAGCTCTACTCGCCGGGCGCTGGGGGCATCTTCGTCGCCGAACCCGTGACCCACGCAAATGCCGCCCTCAACGCGCCCGAAGAACAATGGCCGGCGCTTGGCATGCGGGTCCTGGCGCCAGGCGAGGAAATGAAGCTCGGCATGCGCATCGACGTCATTCCGAAATAGCTGCCGTTCAGGTTGAAGCTTGGGATTTGCCCTTATATAGCGCGCCTTCCTGCAAGGGGGCCGCACTCGGAGACGTGGGTGAGTGGCTGAAACCAGCGGTTTGCTAAACCGCCGTACGGGGTATTCCCGTACCGAGGGTTCGAATCCCTCCGTCTCCGCCATACAGGTTCGGCAGAAATAGCATCCGCCCGACCGCCCTCGGGTCACAGTATGATCTAACAGGCGTTTCCTCAGCGGTTCCACACCATGACATTTTCACGCTTTTGTCATGAGTGCCGTTCGAATTCCGAGAGTCTGAATTGCGCTCTAAGCAGCCACCTGCCGACGGATCTCATCACGCCGGGAGCAGCCGTCCATTCAGACAGACTCTGTCGCTCAACGCGGCTTGCGGAATTTAAGGATGAACTGATCGGTTTTGCCGCGGATGCCGGATTCCTGGACCTTGGCCGTGTGATCGTCCGCGGGATGGCGTAGCAGCTTGCTCTCGGCTTCGAGCTTGAACCCGGCCGCTTCGACTTCCCGCCGTACGACCGTGTCCTCGATGCGGTGAAGGGTCGAGGTCTGGCTCGCACCCGCTCCGGCTGCCGCCTGGTGATCGACGATGAAGTAAATCCCGCCCGGTTTCAGCACTCGGAACGCCTCAGCATTATAAGCCTGTGCAACGTCCCCGGTGGGCAGCTTGTTATTCTTGAAGTCGTGATAGTTGAGCGTCGTCCAGACGAGGTCGACTTGCCCCGGCGTTGGTATAGTGCCTGGCGAACCTCCCGCCACGGTCACGTTGGCGCGCTGCTGCGCGAGCGCCTGCACACCTGGCGAAGGCTTGGCCGTAATCGAATAGACATGGCCTTTGCTGCCGACAGCACCGCTGAGGATGCGCGTGAAATAACCTCCACCCGGCGCCAGCTCGGCGATCGTCGTGCCATTGCGAACGCCAGCGAACGACAGCAGCTCCGCGGGCTTTCGGTCCGCGTCGCGAGCGACGTCCTCCGGAGGACGGATCGGATCGGCAAGCACCGACCGAAATGCTCCCGAGACCTGTGGGGCGGCCAACGCGTATCCGCCGATGCAGATCGCTGCCAAACCGAGGCAAGCGAAGGTCTTTATACTTGGACGTGCCATGCGCGGCTCCCTGGCGAGTTGTCCGGCTACAATGCTCGAAGCTTAAGACGGTTATCCAGCAAGAAACAGCCCGGATCAGGTACCTCCGCAGCTGCCTTGAGAGTCCATGATCAACTAAGCAGCGGAGCTCCGCAGACGCCGGACTCCCAGAGGTGCCGTCGACAAGGAGTCCCCCTCTTTGGCAGCCGATTCTGGCTCATGAATGGTCATCAGCGAGCTCATCAGGCTCTCGTCGGAACTCGAACAGACTCCGAGCACCAGCGCCTCGTCGCAGCCATCAGCCGCCACGTAAGCGTGGCCCATGTTCGAATCTATGTATATTCCTTCGCCGGTATTCAACGTTATCGGGTCATAGAATTCGGTGTGGACTAGAATGCTGCCCTCGAGAACGTGGACATATTCCTCTCCCGAATGACGAACCAGGTCGCCGAACTCATCTAAAGAGCCGGCCCGGATCCTGGTCAGGACAGGAATCATCCGCTTCTTCCGGATTTCCGTGCACAGATAATAATAATCGTAGTTCGCCGTAGTTACGCGGACGGAATCTTCCTGCCGGCCGATGCTGCGTCGGGCGGTCACGCCCTCTTCGGCGGAATCACCTTCAGCAAAAAGCTCAGACATGCGGATCTTCAGCTTCTGGCTAAGCTGAAGAAGCTTATCGTAGGTCAACGACAGTCGGTCATGCTCGACCTTCGACAGGGTCGACACCGGAATCCCGCTCCTTTCGCTCATCTCCTTGAGCGTCCAACCGCGATGATTTCGCAGGTCGCGGAGGATGCGGCCGAGCGTCGGGTTGCTGCTCATCTCGTGCGGCTCCGTAACAGATTTGACAATTTTCCAATCAGGCTCATTATGTCCCTATCAGGCATATTTGAGCATAATAAGGCGAGTTTAGACCGATAGGCAACTCGCTGTGAGAGAGGGGAAATTTCCATGCGCAAGGCGGCTGCTTTCTTTGCGGCGATTCTCGGCATCGCTGCGCTGTCTGGGGCAATCGCTCAGACGGGACAAGTTCCACCGGTCCCAAAAGCCGCGCCTGCTCCCGTATCGGCACCTTCCGTCGCACCCGCCCAGGGGGCTCGCCCCCTGACGGCCGAAGACGTGAACGCCTGGCTCGATGGATTCATGTCCTATTCGCTCGCCAAGGATGACATCGCCGGCGCAGTGGTCGTGGTCGTCAAGGACGGGCAGATCCTGACGCAGAAGGGCTATGGCTATGCCGACGTGGCCTCACATAAGCCGGTAGACCCGGCAAAGACGCTGTTCCGGCCCGGCTCCGTCTCCAAGCTGTTCACCTGGACGGCGGTGATGCAGCTCGTCGAGCAGGGCAAGCTCGATCTCGACAAGGACGTCAACGCCTACCTCGATTTCAAGATTCCTCCATACCACGGCAAGCCGATCACGCTGCGCAACATCATGACGCACACGGCCGGCTTCGAAGAGGTGGTCAAGGACCTGATCGCGCACGATCCGAAAGCTCTGATGCCGCTCGGAACGTACGTTAAGACCCATCTTCCGGAGCGCATCTTCGAGCCTGGAACCACGCCCGCCTATTCAAACTACGCCACCGCGGTCGCGGGCTATATCGTTGAACGCCAATCGGGCGAGAGTTTCGACAATTACATCGAGCGGCACATTTTCACGCCGCTAGGCATGGCCAACTCAAGTTTCCGCCAGCCGCTACCGACGCAGTTCGTCCCTCAAATGTCGACCGGGTACAAGCGTGCGTCTGGAGATCCTCAAAAGTTCGAGATCGTCGTCCCGGCTCCTGCGGGCAGCCTCTCCTCCAGCGGTGTCGACATGGGGCGGTTCATGATCGCGCACCTTCAGAACGGGGAATTGGGTGGCAACCGTATTCTGTCCGCTGCGACGGCCGAGCAGATGCATAATACGCCGCTGACCTTGATTTCGCCGCTCAACCGCATGGAGCTCGGCTTCTTCGAGACCAACATCAATGGGCGCGAAGTGATCGCGCACCTCGGCGACACCGAATATTTCCACACCTCGCTGCACTTGATGCTGAAGGAGAACGTCGGCTTTTACGTTTCCTACAACAGCCAAGGCCGCGAGGGCGCATCGGGAACGCAGCGCCTCGCACTCTTTGAAGACTTTGCTGACCGCTATTTCCCTGGCCACGCGCCGACGGGGAGAGTTCCGGCCAAACTCGCCGCCGAGCACGCCAAGATGATGGCAGGCAGCTGGCAAGCCTCGCGGCGTGGCGAAACCAATTTCGTGAACGCCATCGGCCTTCTTGGCCAGACCAAGGTCGGGGCTGGCTCCAAGGGCGATCTCCTGATTCCGAGCCTCAAAGGATATGGCGGAGCGCCGAACAAGTGGGTCGAGATTAGCCCGTTCGTCTGGCAGCAGGTGGATGGCCACGGAATGGTCGCCGCCAAGGTAGAAAACGGCAAGGTAGTGCGGTGGAGTTGGGGCCTCGTCGCACCCTTCACGGTCTACGATCGTGTCCCTTGGTACAAGAACGGCTCCTGGCTCATGCCGCTGCTCTACGCGAGCCTGTTCGCGATGCTGCTGACCGTGCTGCTTTGGCCGACTGCATGGTACGTGCGCCGCCGGTTCGGTGCGCCTTTGGAACTTGAGCGTGCCCAACTGCGCAGCCACCGCCTGGTCCGCATCGCCGACGCGGCAACGCTCGTCGTGCTGGCCGGGTGGGCGACTTTCGTGAGCGTGATGCTTGGCGATCTCGAAAACTCCAGCAAGGCGGAGATGTGGATCGTGATCCTCCAGATTGCGAGCGTCCTGGTGTTCGTCGGCGGTCTGCTCGTGGCACTCTGGAATGCCTGGCTGGTCTGGAAGGGCAACCGTCGCTGGCCGGCCAAGACGTGGAGCATCGTCCTGGTGATCGCGTCACTGACCGTGCTTTGGATCGGACTGGCATTCCACCTGATCGACTTTGGCACGAACTTCTGATGGGAAAATTCAGCCTCCGGTATCGCGTCGAGACGAAGCATCTCTCGGCGCCATTCCGGATCTCGGGCTTTGTTTTCGAGACTTCAGATGTCGTGGTGGTGGAGCTATCCGACGGCAGCTTCACGGGGCGGGGTGAAGCTGCGGGCGTCTACTATCTTGGCGATAACTCCGCGCACATTGTCGCTGAGCTGAGTGCGCACCGCGCAATCATCGAGGACGGTCCCGACCGCGAGGAGCTGCGCTCACTCATGCCGGCAGGGGGCGCGCGAAACGCCGTCGACTGCGCGATGTGGGATCTCGAGGCAAAACGCGAGGGCACGGAAGCGCGCCACCTCGCCGACCTAGACTCTCCCAGAGCGTTGGTCACGACCTTCACTCTCGGCGCTGACGAACCAGAGGCGATGGCCGAAGGGGCGCGCCGATACGCAGACGCGCAGGCAATAAAAATCAAGCTGACTGGAGAGCTCGAGCTCGACGTCGCCCGCGTGACGGCAATACGCGCCGCCCGACCGGACGTCTGGCTTGGGGTGGATGCGAACCAGGGCTTCAGAAGGGATCAGCTCGATGTGCTCGCCCAAGCGCTAAGCACGTTGCGAGTCTCTCTTCTCGAGCAGCCGCTGCCGCGTGGCCACGAAGCCGACCTTGATGGATACCGATGCCCCATTCCCATTGCGGCCGACGAAAGCGCGCTTGGCCTCGACGATGTGTTGGGGCTCGTCGGTCGCTTCGACGTCATCAATATCAAGCTCGACAAATGCGGTGGGCTCACAGAGGCCCTGATGATGGCCCGCGCAGCGCGCGGCGTCGGTCTCGGGGTGATGGTGGGCAACATGGTTGGCACGAGCCTCGCCATGGCGCCCGCCTTCATCGTCGGACAGCATTGCGACATCGTCGACCTGGATGGGCCGACCTTCCTCCGCGAGGATCGCAGTCCTGGCTGTCATTATCGCGACGGCACGATCTGGTGTCCCGATGACGTCTGGGGATCGAGGGCTGCGGCATGAGCTCGACATCCGCGCCGTCCAATTGGTTCGGTCAACCGCGCGGACTCACGATCCTGTTCCTGACGAACATGTGGGAGACGTTCTCCTATTATGGAATGCGCGCGCTGCTGGTCTATTACATGACCAAGCAGCTGCTCATCTCCCAACAGCATTCGTCCTTCATCTACGGCACCTACACGGCGTTCGCTTACTTCACGCCAATCATCGGCGGCGCCATCGCGGATCGCTATCTCGGCAAACGTCGCGCGGTAATCATAGGCGCGGCGACGATGGCCGCTGGCCATTTCATGATGGCTTTCGGGTCCCTCTTCTATGTTGCGCTGGCAACGATTGCGCTCGGAAACGGGTTGTTTCTTCCGAGCCTGCCGAGCCAAATCAATGATCTTTACGCCGCCGACGACCCCCGCCGGAGCTGGGCGTACAATGTCTATTATGTCGGCGTGAACGTCGGTGGCTTTCTCGCACCGTTGGTTTGCGGAACGTTGGGCGAAACTTTTGGCTGGCATTACGGCTTCGGCGCAGCGGGCGTCGGAATGTTGGCCGGCCTCCTCATCTACGTTGCTGGCTCACGCTATCTGCCGGCGCAAACGGCTTTGGGACAAACCGCCTCCGTCGAATCCGAGGGCTCCGCTACAGGTGGATGGCGCGATACCGCCATCCTGCTCCTCGCGGTGGGTCTGGCCGTTACGGTGTTCCGGGGCGCCTACGAGCAGGTCGGAAATACCGTCGCGTTGTGGATCGAAGGAGCCGACAGACATCTCGGCACCGCGGAAATCCCGATGACGTGGTTCCAGTCGCTCAATCCGCTTCTGGTAATCGTCCTGACCCCGTTTCTCCTGGCGCGATGGCGACGAGAGGCGGAGGCTGGGCGGGAACATTCGCCACTCAGGAAGATGGCTATCGGAGCGCTCGTCGTAGGGGGTGCCTATGCACTGCTTGCCGTGGCCTCGATCGTGTCTCCAGGCGGTGCGCACTGGCTCTGGATCGCAGTTTTTTTCGTCGTCCTCACACTTGGCGAGCTCTATATCTTGCCGACGGGCCTCGGGCTGTTTGCGCGCCTCGCGCCGCCCAGACTCGGAGCGACCACGGTTGCCGCCTGGTACCTTGCCATTTTCACCGGCAGTCTCAGTGCAGGTTACATCGGCTCCTGGTACAGCAGTCTACAGGCGCCGACTTTCTTCATCATGCTGACCGCAGTGGCTTCGATCGCGGCAGGAATCCTGCTTGCGCTCGATAAACGTGCACGAGCAGTCGAGACGGCACGTACCGACCGCCAAGCGAGAGCGGCAGTTTCCAACGAGCTTCCATGGCCGCCCGACACACGCGGCGGTCCTGGCGCGAACTCACACAACCAACGGCGCGATCGCAAGGGGAGCGATCGTCCTTCCAACGCGAGCAAGGGGAGATCACAATGAGACTGACTTCGAGAAAGGGATTGCTGGCTTCGGCCACATTGTTTGGCGCAGTGGCTGCGCCAGTCTACGCGCAACCTCAGCAGGAGGCAGCGGCGCAACAAACTGCCGCCGCGGATCGGAGCAACGGGGAGGCCATCATCGTCACTGCGCAGCGGCGAGCGCAGACTTTGATTGAGGTACCGCAGTCCGTTTCCGTCGTGAGCGGCAAGCAACTGGAGCAGCAACAGGCCAAGAGCTTCCTGGATTATGCGAAGCTCGTCCCGGGCTTCAACGTGACACAGGATAATCCGGGGCAATCGCGCCTCATCCTGCGCGGCATCAATACCGGGTCGGTCGGCTCAGTCGTGGCAGTTTATGTCGACGACATTCCCTATGGTGCTAGCGGGAGCCTTTCCAATGGAGCCGTGCTCGCAGGCGACTTCGACACGTTCGATCTGAATCGAGTTGAAGTTCTTCGCGGTCCACAGGGAACACTCTATGGATCCAATTCGCTCGGCGGCGTTCTCAAGTTCATAACCAATGAGCCGTCGACATCACGGATCGAGGTCCGTGGCCAAGCTGGCTTTGAAGCCGTGAACGGTGGAGACATTGGCCCGCTGTTCAACGTCATGGCGAACGTTCCATTGAGCGATACCCTCGCCGTCCGCGCGAGCGGCTACTACAAGAAAACGCCCGGTTACGTTGACGTGGTGGGTCGCACCGGAAAGAATGTGGATGACGCGGCCAGCTACGGTGTTCGTGGATCGTTATTGTTCCGGCCTACGGACGCGCTGTCGATCAGGCTGTTCGCGCTCGCGCAGGACGTTCACGCAGACTCACCGTCCAGTTTCGCGGCGGATCCGGTGACCTTACAGCCAGTCAATCCGCTTACGGGTCAGTATTCCGGCGATCATCGGCTGCGTTACGAACTTATCCCGGAAAAGCATGACGTCGACTACCGCGTCTACAGCGGTACGCTGGACTACGACTTCGGCTTCGCTTCGCTGACGTCGATCACCAGCTACAGTACTCAGAAGCAGGACCAGTTCCTGGATGTGTCGACCAATGCCGCACGCGGGACAGCAAACGCCGTTTACGCGCCGACGGCCCCGAACACGGTTGGGCTCGGCCAGGTCAACAATGCCAGCGTAAAGAAATTCACGCAGGAGGTTCGACTGGTCTCACCGAAATCCACCTTCTTCGACTGGGTCGCGGGCGTCTATTATACCCATGAAGACACGGGGCTCGACCAGGAGCTCCTACCGTTCACCATCAGCAACCAGAATTTCATACCGACCGCCGGCACGTTCGGCCCCTTCACCTTCACCCGCTTCGTGACGGCGAACATCGACGCCAAGTACAAGGAGCTTGCGGGCTACGCCAACGGCACGTTCCACTTCGGGCAGCACTTCGACCTCAACCTTGGCGGTCGCTACAGTCACAACAAGCAGAGCAGCTTTCAGAACGTCGTTCAGCTCGGCGTGGGTAATCCCACCAGTGGCGATTCATCCCAAGGCGTGTTCACCTGGAATATCTCGCCACGCTATGAATTTAACCCGCATACGGCCGTTTATGCTCGTGTCGCAAAAGGCTACCGCCCCGGCGGCCCGAACTTCATTCCTGCCGGTGCCCCTGCAAATTTCCCGGCGGAGTTCGATGCGGACACGCTCATCAGTTACGAGGCCGGTTTGAAAACCCAGTCGAGAGACGGAGTCTTCGCGCTGGATGTCTCGGGCTTCTACGTCGACTGGGACAACATCCTCATTCTGACGACGGTTACGACCAATGCCGGTCCGGTGGGTGTGAATGCCAACGGGCGCCGCGCCCGGACGTACGGCGCCGAAGGAACCCTGACTGTCCGACCTGTCGTTGGCCTCGATTTGGTGGCCAATCTCGCATGGACGAATGCTCGGCTACGCGATGACACGACTAACGGATCGGGGCTAAACCTGACCGGCGGACTTGCGGGCGATCACCTTCCCTTCATTCCGAGCTTGGCCGGTTCACTCTCGGCGGATTACCGCTGGGACTTCAGTGATCGGATTCGGGCCTATGTCGGCGGTACCGTTCACAGCCAGACCAGTCAGAAGGCAGGGTTTAGCGCCGCCTACCGTGCCGCCTTCGGCCGGCAGCTTAGCCTGCGCGGCTATACGACCGTCGATCTTCGCGCTGGGTTCGATCTCAAGCCATTCAACGTACAGGTTTACGTGCGCAACCTTCTCGACAGCAATGGACTGGTCAACGCGGGTGGGTATCCGTTCACGGTAGCGACGGGTCTTGGTGGACGAAATACACCGATGATCCTCACGAGCACGATCCGGCCACGTACGTTCGGCCTTACGGTCGGCGCTGACTTCTAACCTGCGCGAGATCGGAGAACAGGTGGTGGGCGAAGCGGACTTGCGCGTCCGGACGACGGCGACTTCGTCGCTGGGTGGCCTCGTGCCGCAACCCTACCTCCTGTTCCTCGGCGACACGACGCATCCCGGATATGCCAAAACCGCGTTCGGCCTTCGCGACTGGGCGGCCGACCGCTGTGTTGGTGAGTACTCGATTGCCGGGGCGTCCGTTACCACCGGGCTGCCAAGACTCACCCCCGCCGAAGCGGCAGCGCAAGGCGCGCGGTCGCTCGTCATTGGCGTCGCCAACTCTGGCGGCTTCATCCCGGACAACTGGGTTCCCGCCCTCGTCGAAGCGCTCGAGGCGGGACTCAGCATCGTCAGCGGAATGCACGTTGCGCTCAACGATATTCCAGCTCTCCGGGAGGCAGGTGATCGAACGGGGCAGAATCTGATCGACGTCCGCCGCCCACCCGCTGAAATTCCGATCGGAACCGGTCTGAAGCGTACCGGTAAGCGCCTGCTAACGGTCGGAACGGATTGCGCGCTCGGCAAGAAGTATACCGCGCTCGCAATCGCGAGGGCGTTCCAGCAACGAGGTGTGGATGCAGATTTTCGAGCGACTGGACAGACTGGGATTCTGATCGCCGGCAGCGGGATCCCGATGGATGCCGTGGTTGCGGATTTTGCGGCCGGTGCGGCTGAGATGCTGACGCCCAACTCGCCAGAACATCACTGGGACGTGATCGAGGGGCAGGGGTCGATCCTGCATCCTGTGTTTTCCGGCGTCTCACTTGCTCTCCTTCACGGAAGCCAGCCGGACGTCTTCGTCGTATGTCATGATCCCACGCGGCAACGACTGCTTGGGGACGAGTCATTCCTTGTGCCTTCCGTGGACGAAATCATCGATCTCACGCTGCGGCTTGGGCGACGTACCAATCCGGGCATTCGTGTAGGCGGCGTTAGTTTCAACACTGCGCCATATGATCCTGATGGTGCGCGTGATCTGCTGGCGGCAGAGTCCGAGCGGCTTGGGCTACCGGTGGCTGATCCAATTCGGGGCGGGGCCGAGTTTGAAGGATTGATCGAAGCGTGCTTGCGCGAACAACATTGAGGGCTGGCCGCTTTACTCGCTGGGTGCTCCCCGGCCTTGGCGTCAAGGCTGTCGTCATCGGCGGAGGGTACGCAACCGGGCGTGAGCTCGCCGAGTTCTTCCTGTCGAGTGGCCCATGGGGCGGCCTTTATGCGATCCTCTTTGCCACGTTCCTGTTCAGCAGTTTCTGCGCGCTGACGTTCGTGTTTGCGCGCCGGTTCGGGACCTATGATTATCGCAGCTTCTTCAGGAAGCTCCTGGGTCCGGCGTGGCCCTTGTTCGAATTGAGCTACGGACTCTTCGTCGTTCTCATTCTCGCCGTTTACGGCGCTGCGGCAGGCGCGATAGGGAACGCCGTATTCGGAGTTCCTGAGTGGGTCGGGACTATCTGTTTGGCTGGGGGCATCGCGGGAGTCGTTGCGTTCGGGAACCAGGCGGTCGAGCGGCTTTTCCGGGATGTGTCCTATTACCTCTACGCGATCTACGCGGTGTTCATTGTCCTTGCATTGTGGCGTTTCGGTGAGCGGGTGCCCGGCGGATTCGCAGCATCTCCGCCAGCCTCTGGCTGGGCGCTGAGCGGCCTCACCTATTTCGGTTACAACATCGTTGCGGCTGTCGTCATTCTGCCGGTTTTACGACATCTCAGCAGCGACCGCGATGCCGTCGTCTCTGGCCTTGTCGCCGGCCCACTGACTATGATTCCGGCCCTCCTTTTTTTCATTCCGATGGTCGCGTTTTATCCAGAGGTTCAAACCGCAACGCTGCCATCTGACTTCATGCTCCAGCGGATCGGGTTTTCCGCTTTTCATCTGCTTTTCCAGGCGATGATCTTTTCCGCGCTGCTCGAGAGCGGGACAAGCTCCGTCCATGCCATCAATGAGCGGATCAATCACGTCATTGTCGAACGTCATGGCGAGCCGTTGTCTCAACGGACGCGCCTCGTCATCGCGATCATGCTGCTTGTCGGCTGCATGTTCATCGCCAGTCGCTTCGGGCTCGTCGCACTGATTGCCACCGGGTACCGAGCTCTCGCTTACGCACTCATCGCCACCTTCATCCTTCCACTGCTTACTGTCGGCTTGTGGCAGCTGGCGCGCACCATGCGCGCGTCCGGGCGACCGCAGGCCCAGTCAAAACGCATCCAGGAGTAAATTCATGCGCATTCAGGCTATTCGCGCCGCTTCGGCATTCGGGCTGGTGTTCGCGGCAGTAAGCGCGAACGCGGCTCCGCCAGCCGGTTTCGAGGAGCGCGTCGAACAACTTCGAAGGCAGATGGGCGTGCCCGGCGTAACAGTCGCGATTGTCGAGAACGGCAAGGTCACTTTGGCAAATGGCTGGGGCGTGCGCGACATCACCACCAACCAACCGGTCGATGCCGACACGATCTTCTTCACTGGCTCGACTGGAAAGGCGTTCACGAGTGCCGCGCTCGCGACGCTGGTGGATCAGGGGAAGATCAAGTGGGACGATAAGGTCATCGATCACATGCCCGACTTTCGCATGTGGGATTCCTGGGTGACACGGGAAATG
>Ga0070670_100002638_pt1 | contig 14819 bp, 12 predicted proteins | sample KBSS63metaG_FD_64665 | JGI IMG/M metagenome (GOLD analysis project Ga0070670, IMG submission 64665) | Switchgrass rhizosphere microbial communities from Kellogg Biological Station, Michigan, USA - KBS S6-3 metaG | ecosystem: Host-associated > Plants > Roots > Rhizosphere > Soil ... | reverse complement strand
GCTGCGCGAGCGCTTCGGGCCCACGCCGATCCTCGTCGTCCCCGGCACGCGTCCGCCCGGCGCGGGATCCGCGGACCAGGCGCGCGTGGTCACGCCGCGCGCCGCGCTCGATGCGGGCGCGTCGTGGCTCGTCGTCGGCCGCGCGGTCACGAGCGCCGCCGATCCGCGCGCCGCGTGGCGCACGTTCTGGCAGCGCGATCCCGCGTGAAGCGTGCCGGCTGGTTGTTCCTGGCGCTGCTGGTGCCCGCGCAGGCCGACGCCGCCCGCCCGGTGGGGGGCACGGTGCGCACGCTGCTGCGCCCGCTCGGCGGCGTGACCGTCGTCGTGCCCGAGCTCGGCCGCTTCTCGGTGACGGACTCGCTCGGCCGCTACAACCTGGGCCTGCTGCCGCCCGGGTTGCATTCGCTGACGCTCGCCGCGGTCGGCTACGAGACCGCCCGCGGCACGATCACCGTCGCGGCCGACACGACCGCGCCCGACGCCGACTGGCTGATGAAGCCGCTGCGGCCCGACGGTCACGGCCTCACCTCGCCGACGCCGTTCCCGGGCCTCAGTTCCGCACCCGCGCCCGCGCCGTCCCAGGCGCGGGACTCGGCGCTCGCCGATTCGCTGATCCGCCTCCCGGGGCCCGGACCGATCGCGCCCCTGGTCGGGCTCTACCTGACGCCCGAGGAGCTCGAGCTGCGTCCCGGCCTGCCGGGCGCGCTGGGCGAGCTCCTGCCGCACATCGCGACCGCCGACTCGATCACCTTCGACTCGGGCGGCACCGGGGCGCCGGGTTTCGAGACCTGGAAGCAGTGGAGCGAGCGCCTGGCGCCGCAGACCGTGGGCGAAGGCGTGACCGCGGTCCTTGCCCGCCGCGCGCTGGCCTACACGAGGACGCGTGCCGCGCTCGCGGCCGGGCCGAACTGGATCGGCTGGCAGGCGTCGAAGACCGCGCGGGCCGCGCTCGCCGGCTCCGAGAAGGACACGGCGGCCGGGGCGTCGGGGGCGGCATTTCTCGAGACGCTCAAGGGGCGGCTGGATGCGGTGTTCATCGCGGGGAAGGAGCCGGCCCGGCCGGCCCCGGCAAAACCGAAGAAGAAGCGCCGGAAATGAATGTCGCAGGCACAACCTAAGTGCGCCCATGGGTTGAAGATAGCCCACAAGACGATTGACCCGCGCCCCGCCGCCTGCCTATCCTGCGAGACTGTCCTCGCAGCCCGTTCCGCCGTCCCGCACCCGAAAGGACCCCCATGCGCCGCGTTCTCGTGACCGGGGTGACCGGATTCGCCGGCAGCCACCTGGTCGACTACATGGTCGAGCGCGGCGACGCGGAGATCTGGGGCATCCAGCGCTGGCGCAGCCGGACCGAGAACATCGAGCACCTGCGCGGCAGCATGAAGCTGGTCGAGTGCGACCTGCGCGACGCCGAGTCGACCCGGGACACGATCGAGCAGATCAAGCCCGACTGGATCTTCCACCTCGCCGCGCAGTCGTTCGTGCCGACGTCCTGGAAGGCCCCGACCGAGAGCCTGACGACGAACGTCCTCGGCCAGCTCCACCTCTTCGAAGCCTGCCGGCGCCTCGGGCTCAAGCCCCGCATCCAGGTGGCCTGCTCGAGCGAGGAGTACGGCATGGTCCACGAGGACGAGCTGCCGATCCGGGAGACCAACCCGCTGCGCCCGCTCTCGCCGTACGCGGTCAGCAAGGTCGCGCAGGACATGCTCGCCTACCAGTACTTCATGTCGTACCAGACCGACGTCGTGATCACGCGCGGGTTCAACCACGAGGGGCCCCGGCGCGGGCCGGTGTTCGTCGCCTCGGACTTCGCCAAGCAGATCGCCGACATCGAGCGCGGGCTGAAGACGCCCGTGATCCACGTCGGCAACCTCGAGGCGCGGCGCGACTTCACGGACGTGCGCGACATGGTGCGCGCCTACTGGCTGGCGCTCGAGAAGTGCCAGGGCGGCGAGATTTACAACATCTGCTCGGGGAAGGCGTGGCGGATCAAGGACGTCCTCGACCTCCTCCTCGGGATGACCAGGGTGAAGATCGAAGTGCGCGAGGACCCGGCGCGTCTGCGTCCGTCGGACGTGCCGGTCCTGCTCGGGGATCATTCGAAGTTCACGGACCGGACGGGTTGGAAGCCCTCGATCCCGTTCGAGCAGACCCTTTCGGACATGCTCGAGTTCTGGCGCCGCGCCGAACCGGCGCGCGTGCCGGTGTGAGCCGCGACACGCCCTGACGTGCGGATGAACGTCCTCGTCACCGGGGCCGGCGGGTTCGTCGGGCCGCACCTCGTTCGCGCCGTTCGCGCCGAGGGAGGCGCGGCGTGGGGTGTCGGCCTCGAGGCGGCGCCGCCGGCTGCGCTATCCGGCGACGCGGCCGTCGCGCGCTGGGCCCGCTGGGACCTCGCGGCCGGGGCGGATTCCGGACGCGAGCCGCTTTTGTGGGGCGCGGATGCGATCGTGCACCTCGCCGGCCAGGCGTCGGCGGCGCGCTCGTTCGATGATCCGCGGGGCACGTTCGAGGCCAACGCGCTGGGCACGCTTGCGCTGCTCGAGGCCGCGCGCAAGGCAGGCTTCGCCGGGCCGATCCTGCTCGTCAGCTCGTCCGAGGTGTACGGGCGCCTGGCGGAAGGAACGCCGGCGACCGAGGAGGCTCGCATCGCGCCGGTCAGCCCGTACGGCGCGAGCAAGGCGGCGGCCGAGGCGCTGGGCTCGGCGTTCGCGCGCGGCCACGGCCTCAAGGTCGTCGTCGCGCGCGCGTTCAGCCACACCGGGCCGGGGCAGGGCCCCTCGTTCGCGCTCGCCTCGTGGGCGCGGCAGGTCGCCGCGCTCGAGGCGCAGGCGGCGCGCGGCGAGGGCGGGCCGTACCGACTCGAGGTCGGCAATCTCGAGCCGGTGCGTGATTACTCGGACGTGCGTGACGTCGTGCGCGCCTACCTGGTCCTGCTCGAGAAGGGCGCGGCCGGCGAGGCCTACAACGTCGCGAGCGGGCGGGGCATCGCGCTGCGCGCGGCGCTGGACATGCTGCGCGCCATGGCGCGCGTGCCGATCGAAGTCGTCGAGTCCGGGGCGCGGCTGCGCCCGGCCGACTTGAGTTACCTGGTGGGGGACGCGACGCGCCTCAAGGCGCTCGGCTGGTCGCCCCGCCATGCATTCGAGGAGACGCTCGAAGCCCTGCTCGACGGCGCACGCCGCGAGACGGGCGCACCGGTTCAGGGAGGCGCATGATTCGGGTCGCGGTGGTGGGAACGGGGTATGTGGGCCTGGTCACGGGCGCGTGCCTGGCGGATTTCGGCAACGAGGTGCGCTGCATCGACGTCGACGCCTCGAAGATCGCGCGGCTCGCGCAGGGCGAGATCCCGTTCTTCGAGCCGGGGCTCGAGGAGCTGGTCGGACGCAACGCGGACGCGGGCCGGCTGTCGTTCGACACCGACCTCGCCGCGGCGACGCGCTGGGCCGAGGTCATCTTCATCACGGTCGGCACGCCGCCGAAAAAGGACGGCTCGGCCGACCTGTCGGCGATCTTCGCCGCCGGCGAGACGATCGCGAAGGCGGCGACCGGCTACAAGGTCGTCGTCCAGAAGTCGACCGCACCGGTCGGCACGGCCCGCAAGCTCTGGAAAGAGCTTGCGAAGAAGGCGGGCAAGCGCGCCACCATCGACGTCACGTCGAACCCCGAGTTCCTGCGCGAGGGTTCGGCGATCGAGACCTCGATGCGGCCCGACCGCATCGTCGTCGGCGCCGAGACGTCGCGCGCCGAGAAGCTGATGCGCGAGCTGCACGAGCCGCTGTATCTCCTGGAGACGCCGATCACGGTCACGACGCTCGAGACCGCCGAGCTGGTCAAGTACGCCTCGAACGCGTTCCTCGCGACCAAGATCTCCTTCATCAACGAGGTGGCGAACCTGTGCGAGGTCGTCGGCGCCGACGTCCAGACCGTGGCGAAGGTCATGGGCCAGGACCGGCGCATCGGCCCGAAGTTCCTGCACGCGGGCCCGGGCTACGGCGGCTCGTGCTTCCCGAAGGACACGCTCGCGCTCGCCAGCTTCGCGCGCGCGGCCGGCGCGCCGTTCCGCCTGGTCGAGGCCGTGGTCGAAGTCAACGAGCGCCAGAAGTCCCTCATGGTGGCCAAGGCGAAGGCGGTCCTGAAGTCGCTCAAGGGCAAGCGGGTCGCGGTGCTCGGCCTGACCTTCAAGCCGAACACGGACGACATCCGCGAGGCGCCGGCGCTCGACATCATCGCCGGGCTCCTGCGCGCGGGCGCATCGATCACGGCGTACGACCCGATGGGCATGCCGCAGGTGGGCGCACTGCCGATCGGCCGCCGCATCGCCTTCGCCGACGACGCCTATGGCGCGCTCGACGGCGCCGACTGCGCGATGCTGATCACCGAGTGGAACGAGTTCCGGACGCTCGACCTGAGGCGCATGAAGAAGCGCCTGCGGCGCCCGGTGCTGCTGGACCTGCGCAACATCTACGATGCCGACGAGGCGAAGGCCGCGGGCCTGACCTACGTCGGAGTGGGCCAGGGCGCGGCGCCGCGCAAGAAGGGGACGCGATGAAGCAGGACGTGCCGGTCAAGAAGACGCAGATCCAGGACGTGGTCGTGAAGCCGCTCAAGGTGATCGCCGACGAGCGCGGCTACCTGATGGAGATGCTGCGCGCCGACGACCCGTTCTTCCAGAGCTTCGGCCAGGTCTACTGCTCGGTCGCCTATCCCGGCGTGGTCAAGGGCTGGCACTACCACAAGGTGCAGTGGGACCACTTCGTGATCGTCTCGGGCATGATGAAGGTCGTGCTCTACGACATGCGCGAGGGCTCGCCGACGCGCGGCGAGATCAACGAGTTCTTCATGGGCGAGAAGAACCCGATCCTGCTGCGCATTCCGCCGGGCGTGGCGCATGGCATGAAGGGCATCGAGCCGACGGGCGGCATGCTGGTCAACACGCCGTCGCACCCGTACCACTACACCGAGCCCGACGAATACCGGATCCATCCGCATGACAACGACATTCCCTACGACTGGGACCGCAAGGATGGCTGACGCCCTGAACGGCGCGCGCATCCTGGTCACGGGCGGCGCGGGCTTCATCGGATCGAACTTCGCGCGCATGGCGATCGCGCGCTGGCCGGGCGCGCACGTACACGTGCTCGACGCTCTGACCTACGCGGGCAACAAGCGAAACCTCGAGGACGTCGTCGACGCCGCGCGGCTGTCGTTCCAGCACGGCGACATCCGCGACCCGAAGGCGGTGGCCGCGGCGATGGAAGGCGTGACCCACGTCGTCAACTTCGCGGCCGAGTCGATGGTCGACCGCTCGATCGACGATCCGGGCTCGTTCGTCCTCACCGACACCTACGGCGCGTTCGTCCTGCTCGAGGAGGCGAAGAAGCGCGGCGTCCGCAAGTTCGTCCAGATCTCGACCGACGAGGTCTACGGCGAGGTGCTCGAGGGCGCGTCGGACGAGCAATCGCCGCTGGTCCCGCGCAACCCGTACGCCGCGAGCAAGGCCGGCGGCGATCGCCTGGCCTACGCCTACTTCGCGACCTACGGCCTGCCGGTCGTGATCACGCGCTGCTCGAACAACTACGGGCCGTACCAGTACCCGGAAAAGTTGATCCCGCTCTTCGTCACCAACGCGCTCGAGGACCAGGCGCTGCCCGTCTACGGCACCGGCAAGAACGTGCGCGACTGGATCCACGTCGAGGACCACTGCGAGGCCATCGCGCTGCTGCTCGAGGCCGAGGGCGTCGAGGGCGAGACCTTCAACATCGGCGCGGGCAACGAGCTCGACGTCCTGAAGATCACCGGCACGATCCTCGAGCGGCTCGGCAAGCCGGCTTCGCTGATCCGCCACGTCGAGGATCGCCCGGGGCACGACCGGCGCTACGCGGTCGACAGCGCGAAGCTGGCGAAGCAGACCGGCTGGAGCCCGCGGCATTCGTTCGAGCAGGGCATCGCCGACACCATCGACTGGTACGGCGCGCGGCGCGACTGGTGGGAGCCGATCAAGGCGGGCGAGTTCCGCGCCTACTACGAGAAGATGTACGGGCAGCGCAAGGTGCTGGCTGCGGGCGGCGCGCACGCGGAGTCCGGCAGCTGACGGGGGAGCGGACGCTGCGGGTCCTGCTCATGACCGAGCAGATCGACGTCGGCGGCAAGCGCTCGCACGTGGAGATCCTGCGCGACGGCCTCGCGGCGATCGGCTGCGCGGTCGAGCTCATCGACTGGGCCTCGCTCTCCTGGCCCGAGCGCGCGTTCGCCGCCGGCGGCCACCGGATCCTCAACCGCTTCTCCTCCGGCTTCGGCCATCGCTGGCTCATCCCGGTGTCGACGTTCTTCCTGCGCTCCCGCGTGCGCCGCTCCCTGCGCGGTCCGCGACCGCCCGACGTGATCCACGCGCAGGAGCCGATGACCTACTTCCCGGCGCGCGCCGAGGCGGGTACGGTGCCGGTCGTGGTTACGATCCACGGGCCGATCTCGCGCGAGCTGTCGATGGTCTCCGGGCTCGCGCCGGGCCACGCGAACGTCCGTTACATGCGCTGGATGGAGACCGAGGCCTACCGGGGAGCCGACCTCGTGATCTCGGTCGACCGCCCGCACGCCGACTACGTGCGCGAGTTCGGCCGCACCGGCGAGATTCCCGTGATCGAGAACTTCGTCGACACGAGGCGCTTCCATCCGGGACTCGCACCCGGTGCATTCCCCCCGGACGTCGAGGCCTGGACCCGGGGCCGCAAGGTCGTGCTCGTCCCGCGGCGGCTGGTGCCGAAGAACGGCGTGCACGTGGCCGTGCGCGCGGCGCGCATTCTGCAGGACCACGGCACGCCGGTCGCGATCGTGGTCGCGGGCGAGGGCATGCAGCGCGCGGAGCTGCTCGCGCTCCAGAAGGAGCTCGGCGTCGACAAGACGTTGCGCTTCCTCGGCGAGGCGCCGCAGGAACGGATTGCCGGCTGGTACCGCCGCGCCGACATCGTGATCGTGCCCTCGGTGCCGAGCCATGGCGTCGAGGAGGCGACCTCGATCGCCGCGCTCGAGGGCCAGGCCTGCGGCCGGCCGGTGATCGCGACCGCGATCGGCGGGCTCCCCGAGATCATCACGCACGAAGTCGACGGCCTCCTGATCCCGGCGGACGATCCCGCGGCCCTGGCGGGCGCGATCGAACGGCTCGCCGCAGACCCCGCGCTCGCGGCCCGGCTCGGCGCGGCCGCCGCCGCGCGCGTCGAGCATGAGCGCTCGCACGTCCACGGAGCGGAGCGCTACCGCGCGCAGTACGAGGCGCTGCTGGCAAGCCGGAGGTGAGCGCTCTGCGCGTCGGGCATCTCTCGCCGGTCGCCGGCCGGACCGGTTCCGAGGCGCATCTCGCGGTCCTCTTCGAGGGCCTGCGTCAGGTCGGTGTCGAGCCCGTTTTCCTCTGCCCGGATCCCGGACCGCTGACCGAGATCCTCGCGCAACGCGGCTTCGAGGTGCGCACGGTCGCGCCGAAGAGCCGCGCGGGGCTGTTCGACCTCGAGCGCCTGGCGCGAGCCCAGCGCGACCTCGACCTGCTCCACTGCCACGGGCCGCGCGCCCAGTGGTGGGGGGCGCTCCTTCGCCGCTCGGGTGCCGTCCGGATTGCGGTCGCGACGCTGCACGAGCTCGGGCGCTCGGGCGCCGGCAGCCGCGCGCCGCGGCCCTGGTTCGACACCATCGAGAGCTGGACCCTGCGCTCGTTCGATCGGGTCATCGCGGTGTCGTCGTTCATGCGGGATCGGCTGGTCCGGGAAGCGGGCGTCCGGCCCGAGCGCGTCGACGTCGTGCTCAACTCCTGTCCGCTCCTGCTCGATCCGCCGCGCGAGCGGGTTTCGCCCGCCGAGCCGCGGCACGCGTACGCCGCCGCGCGGCTGCAGCGCGAGAAGGGGATCGACGTCCTGATCGAGGCACTCGCGCTCCTTCAGGCGGAAGGAAAGGCGCTGACCGTGCAGGTCGCCGGCGACGGCGCCGACCGTGCCATGCTCGAGGCACTCGCGCGCGACCGCGGCGTGGCCGACCGCATCGAGTTCGCCGGATGGGTGGCGGACTCGACCGAGCGCATGAAGCGATCATGGTTCTACATCAATTCGTCGCGGGACGAGCCGTGCAGCGTGGCGATCGTCGAGGCGATGGCGCTGGGCGTGCCCGTCGTGGCGACGTCGGCGGGAGGCAACCCCGAACTGCTCGCGGGAACGGCAGTGCCGGAATTCGCGGCGCCCGGCAATCCGGCGGAGCTGGCGCGAGGGCTTCGGGCCATGATGGAGATGCCCGCCGAAGCGTTCGACGCATTGCGGTCGTCACTGCAGAAGCGGGCCTACGACGTGTTCGGGCCCGGCCCGATGGCCCGGGCGACCCTCGAGGTCTATGAACGCGTGCTCGCTCCGACCGGCGTTGGTTCTCCCCGATGACCGTGCTAGGATGCGGCGTCGGCCCTCGCACATCGTCAGTAAGCGTGGAGATCCCACCTATTCTCCTGTCCCCCTCCGAACACTCGATCCGCGGCCGTGCACTGTCGATCCGGGCGTTTCTTGCGGCGCTCCTGATCGGCATGGTCGCGCCGCTCGCGCACGCCCAGACGAACGCCGACTCCTCGAACTCGGCACTGCGGGCCCGGTTCGGCACGACCGCCGTGCCGCGCAATGCGCTGGCCCAGGAAGGCGCGATCGATCCCAAGAGCTACGTGCTCGGCCCCGGGGACGGGTTCGTGGTGTCGGTCCTCGGCCGAATCTCCCTCGACTTCCCGACCGAGGTCGATCCCGAGGGCTACCTCTGGATCCAGGACTTCGGGCGCCTGAAGGTCGCGGGACTGACGCTCGAGCAGGCCCGCCAGAAGCTGGGCGATCGCTTCCACAGCGATTCCAAGGGCCTCGAACCCCAGCTCCGGCTCGTGCGCCTGCGCACGTTCAAGGTCTTCGTCTCGGGCGAGGTCGCCCGGCCGGGGGTGATCGACGCCAGCGCCGTCACCCGCGTGTCGGAGGCGATCGACCTCGCCGGCGGCCTGCTCGAGCAGGGATCGCGCCGCAACATCGTCGTGCGCGGCCGTGACGGGTCGACGCGCCTGGCCGATCTCGTGCGGGCCGAGCGAACCGGCGCCCAGACCGACAACCCGCTGTTGCTCGACGGGGACCGTGTCCTGGTCTCGCGGCGCGCCGCGGCGACGGTCTCGATCTATGCTCCCGTGCCCTATCCGGGCGGCTTCGAGTTCCGGCCCGGAGACCGGCTGTCGAGCCTGCTCGAGCTGGCCGGACCGCTGCGGCCGGAAGCCGTGCCCGAAGGCGCGTTTCTCCTCCGCTTTCGCGACGATCGGCACGTCGACACCTTGCGCGTCACGGTGCCCCCGGTCGACGCGACTGGCGACCTCGAATTGCAGCAAGGCGACCGCCTGTTCGTCCCCGGCCGCGGTGACTATCACGTCGACCGCAATGTTTCGATCACCGGGGAGGTCGCCCGCCCCGGCATCTACCCGATCGTCGAGGGTGTCGACCGCGTGTCCGACCTGATCACGTCCGCGGGCGGCGTCACGGCCGAAGGCAACCGCCACTCCGTCCTGGTCGTGCGCCGCGCCACGGATTCGCAGGAGCGCGATCCCGAGTTCGATCGCCTCTCGCGGCTGTCGCGCAGCGAGATGACCGACAACGAGTACCAGACGTTCCGCACCAAGCTGGCGACCGGTCGCGCGACCCACATCGTCGACCTCGACCTGCTCGCGGGCCACACGGAAGACGGCGAAACGAACGAGCGGACACGCATCGGGTTCGTGCGCGACGTGGTGCTGGAACCCGGGGACGTGATCTTCGTCGAGCGGCAGGCGCACTCGGTGCAGGTTGGAGGCGAGGTCCGGTGGCCCGGGCTGCTCGCGTTCGACCCGGCGCTGCACGGCAACGACTACATCAAGCTCGCCGGCGGCTACTCCGGGCGTGCGCGCGAATCGGGAACGAGGCTGACCCGCGCCGCCTCCGGGCAGACGATCCTGCTCAAGGACGCCGGCCGCATCGAACCCGGCGACCTGATCTACGTGCCGGAGAAGAACGACACGCACTTCTGGGCGGTCGTCCGCGACGTCATCATCGTCCTGGGCTCCGTCGCCACGATCGTCCTGGCGTTCGACCGATGACCGGCGCGGCGCGTCTCATCCTCGAGCGGATCCGGCGCGACGCCCCACGTGTCTTGCTCGCGGCGCTGGTCGCGGGAGCGATCGGCTACGGCATCGCGTCGCTCCTGCCGCGCTGGTACCGGGCCGAGACCACGCTCATGCCGCCCGACGAGAACTCCGCCGGCTTCGGCCTGCTGGCGAGCATGATCGAGTCCTCGGCACTCAGCAAGGTGGGTCTCATCACCTCGACCTCCGCGGCGGACGTCTTCGAGGTCATCCTGGGCAGCCGGCGCGTGCGCGAGCCGCTGATCGAGCGCTACAACCTGCGCAAGGTGTACGGCCAGCCGAACCTCGATCTGTGCCTGAAGGAGATGAACACGCACGTCAAGGTCGACGTGCTGCGCAGCCACGTGCTGGTGCTGCAGGTCGAGGACCAGGACCCGAAGCGCGCAGCCAGCCTGGCAAACGACCTGGTCGCGGGCCTCGACCGCGTCTCGAGGGAGACGCAGGTGAAACGCGCCATCGAGGCCGGTGACTTCCTGCAGGGCCAGCTCGCCGGCGCCCAGAGCCGGCTGCGTGCCGCGGAAAACCGCCTCAGCACGTACGAGCGGTCCTCGGGCGTCCTCGCCGTCGGCGAGTCGCATGCGGTCGAGGGCGTGGCCGAGCTGATGTCGCGCAAGATGGCGCTGCAGGTCCGCCGCACGTGGATGCAGTCATACGCCGGACGCGAGAACCCGGCGCTCGCCTCGATCACGGCGGAGATCAGCGCGATCGACGGTGAGATCGCGCGCCTCCCCGGGCTCAAGCAGCAGGCGTCCCGCCTCGCGCTCGAGGTCGAGATCCAGCGCCGGATCTACACCCTGTTGACCGCGCAATACGAGGAGACCCGCATCGAACGCGATCGCACCGTCTCCGGGATCACCGTCCTCGACCCGGCGCGCCCACCGACGATCAAGGCGCGCCCGCGCAAGTCGCTCGTCGCCGGCGTCGCGGCCGCGGTCATCCTCGCGCTCGGCAGCTTCTGGATCCTGATGCGCGCGCGCGCCGAGATGGAGCGGGCCGGACTGCTTCCGAGGTAGGCCCGTGTCCCTACTTCTGCGCGCCGCGGTAGGACGCGACGATCTCGGCCGGCGTCAGGCTCGACTCCGAGCGCCGTCCGAGGAAGTAGTGACCCGACGCGCCGTCGATATGATGCCCCGCCGGAATTCCGCGATCGAACACGCGCACGAAATGGGCGAACCGTCTCGTCCACGTGCCGAGCGCGCGCGAGCGCGTCAACGCGCCCACCCACGCGCCGACGGCCCAGGCGAAGGACGCGGACAATTCGCCCGACACGCCCGAGTCGATCCGCTCGAACGCCTTGAACAGCCAGCGATGCCCCGACTCGGTGAAGCGCGTGAAGTCGTACGGCCCCTCGTGGACGTGCTGCAGGAACGGCGTTTCGGCGAAAACCAGCCCGCCCGGCGCGAGCACGCGATGGATCTCGTTCGCCACCAGCCACGGTTCGAGCACGTGCTCGAGCACGGCCTGGATCCAGACCGCGTGCACGGAGCCGTCCGCAAGGGGCACCTGATGCGCGTCCGCCACGAACTGGACGAGCGGCGAGCAATAGATGTCGAACGCGATCAGCTGCGCGTCCGGATCGTCATACAGCGCCTCGGAGCCGCGTCCGACGCGCCCGCCCCCGATCACGAGGATGCGCGGCTCGGGCGCGACCTCCTTCGCCAGCGCGAGCAGGCGCATCGCCTGGGCGTGCGCGACGCGGTTCGGCGGCTCGAAGAGGTCGCGCACGACCGCCCGCGCCCCGCGCGCGCCGACGACCGTGCCGCGGTCCTTCGCGCTTTCCCCGCCTCTGTCGATGAAGCGGTCGCGCACCAGGACGCTCCGTTCGAAATCGACCAGGATCGGCTGGCCGCCCAGGACCAGGAACGGGCCCAGGGCGGCGAGCGGGCACGAGCCCGTGCAAGTGGGTGCGCGCGTCGCGTCGCGCAGCGGGGAATCGCAGCGCGGGCATCGCAGGTCGTCGGCGAATCGTTCGAGCGGGATCAAAGGCAAGTCGGGGCGGCCCTCCGCCGTCATTTGCATCCGGAGCGCGCTGCGCGTCAAGCCCGATCCGCCGAGGCGGAACATTGAGCGGGTCGACCTTCGGGCGCGTGGGACGCGACGCGTCGTGGTCGCTGCTCTACCTGGTGGGAATCCGCGCCGGGACGTTCGCCCTGTCGGTTCTCGCGGCCCGGTTGTTCGGGGCGCGCGGAATCGGGGAGTTCGGCGTCGCCGTCCAGCTCGCGACGCTCGTCAGCCTGCTCGGTGGGATGAACCTTTCGGCCGCGGTCGCGCGCGGACTGCCGGCGGCCGCGTCGAACGCGGACCGGCGCGCAATCTTCCATGAGAGCGCGGGCGCGGTCGCCCTCGGCGGCGTCCTGGCCGGCTGCGCGCTCGCGATCTTCGCACCGCTCATCGCCGTGCGCGCCTACGGGGACGCCGGTCTCGCGCCTGTGCTCGCCGTGGCCGGCGTGTTCGCGGCGGGCAACGTCTTCTACGTGTGGGCCGAGGGCGCGCTGCAGGGGCTGCGCTGGTTTCGCTGGCAGGCGAAATGGGGCGTCGCGGTCGCGATCGCCGACGTCGTACTCAGCTCTCTCGCAGCGCTGAAGGGCTTGACGACGATGCTGCTCGTTCGCGCCACCGTGCGCATCGCCTCGGTCGCCGTCTTTTTCGGCTCGGTCAATGGCTGGCTCGACCGGCGCACGCGGGAAGAAGGCGCGGGGGTCAGGAAGGGTGGAACGCTCAAGGGGCTGTTCGCCTTCGCGGGCCCGTCGCTCCTGTCGAACGTGGTCGTTCTTGCAGCGCTCGCCTGGATGCGCGCGCTCGTCACGCGCTCGGCCGGCGTGGCCGAAGCGGGCTATTACCAGACCGCCGACACGGTCACCCAGGGGCTCGCCCTCGTGCCGATCGCGGCCGCGATGGCGTTCATCCCCGCGGTGTCTCACGCGGGGACTCTCGGCTATCCCAACTTCGGGGGCACGCTGGGCCGCGCGCTCCGCCGCGTGACCGGATTCAACCTTCCGGTCTGCCTCGGGATCGCCGGGACGAGCGCCTGGCTGCCGGCCCTCATCTTCGGCCGCGACCTCGCGTCCGCGAGCCCCGCGCTTGCCGGACTCGCGGCAGCATCCGGTATGATCGGTCTCGCGACCGTGTTCGGAGCGGTGATCCTGGGCCGCGGCGAAATGTGGTCGGCCGTCCTCCTCAACGGCGCCTGGGCGCTCGTCCTCTTCGCGCTTCTTTCGAGCATGCACCCCGTCGGCGCCTTCGCGGCCACGGTGGCGGTCGGGGGATCCTATCTGGTATTGCTCCTCGCGTACGTCGGGATTGCGCTCCGTCGCTGGAGGGTGGGCATCGAGACGATCGCCGCACCGATCCTTCTCAACGTCGGCGCCTGGCTTTCGGTCCTGGCGGCGTGGCGCTTCGCGCCCTCGGCGCCCTGGCTTCCGACCCTCGTTGCGGTGACGATCGCGGCTCCGGTCTTCGTGCGCTGGGCATGGCCCGAGCTGGCGGAACGTTTCTTCCGCGGATCACAGCGCGTCGAGGTCGACTCATGAGCGGGAATTCGCTCGCGGCACCCGGGTCTTCCCGGTTCGCGGTCCCCCTGTTCGCGATCCTCGCGGCGGTGGCGTGCGGCCTCCTGGTCAGCGGGGACACGGGGCCGATCGTGCTTGGCGGCGCGGCGCTCCTCGCGCTTGGCGTGTTCGCGGCGGTGTTCCTCGAGCCCCGGGCCGGCCTCTGGATCCTCCTGACCCAGATCTCGGTGTTCCCCGCGCAGCCGATGCTTTCCTCGAACCGCTCCATGAACCCGGTCGACGTCTTCCTGCCGTTCACCCTCCTCGGCGCCTGGTTCTGGACCCGTGCCGATCGCAAGGCGGCCGGGAACGAAGTCGGCCAAAGCGCGCTCCGCCGCATCCGCGGCAGTGGGCTGGCGTATTTCGGAGTCGCCGTGTTCTCGCTCGTCGTCCTCGCGATCTCGGGCCGGCCGATGGATGCGCTCGACTCCCTCCTCGTGCTCTCGCGCGCGGTCCAGGGCGCGCTCTTCTTCTACCTGGTCACGCGCCTCGCGCGCACTCCGGGCGAGCTTCGGTCGGCCCGCAACGCGGTCTTCGCGGGCCTCGCCGTCGCGCTCGTGCTCAACGGCGTCTCGATGCTGCTCTACGACATCCCACGAGCCGGGTCGGTCTGGGTCCATGGCGATCCGCTCGGGCGCGGGGGTGCCTCGTGGAGTGTGGGGCCCGGCGGATGGACGGTCACCAATCCGAACGAGCTGTCGATGGCCTGCCTGCTCGGGACCGTCCTCGCGCTCGCGTTCCCGACGCGGAAGCTGGTTCGCACCCTCCTCCTCGTCGGGTGCTTCGGACTTCTCTGCCTCACGATGTCGCGGGGCGGGCTCCTTGCGTGGTTCCTCCTCGTCGGGATGTACGGAATGCGCGGCGGACAACGCTGGATGTGGCTCCTGCCGCTCGCCTTCCTCGCGGTATTTCCGTTCCTGCCGGACGAATTCCGCTCGCGGATGATCCGGACCGCGACGCTGCAGAAAGGCAGCTTCGAGGCGTACTCTTCCCTGATTCGACTGCTTTCCTGGGAGGCCTCGTGGAAGGTCTTCCTCACCCACCCGATCTTCGGGGTCGGATACCTCGGGTTCCGCTGGATCAGCGAGGCGTACAACCCGCTCGGGGCG
>Ga0070670_100002635_pt1 | contig 14831 bp, 12 predicted proteins | sample KBSS63metaG_FD_64665 | JGI IMG/M metagenome (GOLD analysis project Ga0070670, IMG submission 64665) | Switchgrass rhizosphere microbial communities from Kellogg Biological Station, Michigan, USA - KBS S6-3 metaG | ecosystem: Host-associated > Plants > Roots > Rhizosphere > Soil ... | reverse complement strand
GAGCGCGTCGAGCGCCTTCTCGCCGATGCCATGCACGTATCGCCATCCCACACGCAGGGCAGGGCGGCGCGGGTCGCCGGTTTCCTCCGTGGTGCACATGCGCTGCCCGTCGCGCATGCACGGCGACCGCACCTCCACGCCGTGCCGCTTCGCGTCGTGGATGAGCGTCGCCGGCGAGTAGAAGCCCATGGGCCACGCGTTGAGGATACCGAGATAGAACTCCGTCGGGTGATGCGTCTTGAGCCACGCCGTCGCGTAGGCGATGAGCGCGAAGCTCCACGCGTGCGATTCGGGGAAGCCGTAGTTCGCGAAGCTTTCCAGGTCCTCACAGATCTGGTTCGCGATGTCGGGCTCGACGTCGTTCTCGACCATGCGCTGCGCGAGCTTCTGCAGTACGGCCACCAGCTTCCCCTTCTTCCGCATGTGCCCCATGGTCCGGCGCAGCTCGTCGGCCTCGGCGGCGCTGAACCCGCCTAACGCCATCGACACCGCCATCGCCTGCTCCTGGAAGATCGGGATCCCCTGCGTGCGCTCGAGGATCGGACGCAGGTTCGGGTGCTGGTAGAACACCTCCTCGTGCCCGCGGCGGCGACGCGTGTAGGGGCGCACGAACTTGGCCTGGATGGGGCCGGGGCGGATGAGCGCGACCTGGACGACGAGATCGTAGAGTCGCTCGGGGCGCGTGTGGAGGATGGACGCGATCTGCGCTCGGCTCTCGATCTGGAAGGTGCCGATCGTCTCGCCGCGGGCGATGAGGTCGTACGTTGCCGCGTCGTCGGGCGGGAGGCGGTACATGGCGGGCCGGCTGCCCGTGCGGCGCTCGATCTCGTCGAACGCGTAGCGCACGAGCGACAGGGCGCCGAGTCCCAGGAAGTCGTACTTCGGGACGCCGATGAGGTCGAGGTCGTCCTTGTCGAACTGGATGATCGTCCGCCCCATCGTCGTCTGCTCGATGGGCATGTAGTCGCCTAACGATCCAGACGACAGCACGAACCCGCCAACGTGGGTGGACCGCAATCTCGGCAGTCCCTCGAAGGCCGCGATGGCCGCGAGCAGCGTGCGGCCTTTAGGGCCGTCGAGGTCGAGCTCGAAGCGCTCGGCGAGGCCCTCACGGATGGCTTGGGCGGCCTCCGCCGGCTCGGCGTAGTGCAGCCGCTTGGAGAACTGCGTCGCGTACTCCGCCGGGTAGCCGAACGCCCGCATTGCATCCAGGATGGCGTTCGGCGCCCGGTAGTTCTGGACGGTGCACGTGATCGCCGCCCTTGCCCGCTCGTACTTGTCGTAGACGTAGTCGAGGACTTCTTCGCGGCGGTCGTGCTCGAAGTCGACGTCGATGTCCGGCGGCTCGGTCTTGCCGTCGGTGCGTTTTTCGGAGAGGAAGCGCTCGAACAGCAGGCCGTGTCGCACGGGGTCGACGGCCGTGATGCCTAACAGGTAGGCGACGACGGAGTTGGCGGCGCTGCCGCGGCCCTGACAGAGGATGCCCTTCGTCTGGGCGAAGTTCACGGCGTCCCACATCACGAGAAAGAAGCCGGAGAACCCGAGGCGGTCGATCACCCCGAGCTCGTGATCGACCTGCTTCACCTGCGCCTCGCTCAGCGTGTCACCCCAACGCTCCTTCGCCCCGATCAGGACGCGCTCGCGGAGATAGCTCGTGTCGGTATGGCGATCGGGGACGGGGAACTTCGGCATCGGTGGACGCATCCAGCCGAGCTCGAAGTCGCCGCACTCGGCAGCAATGCGCGCACTCGTCTCGATGCCCTGCTCGCGACCCTGCCATCGCCGCGCCATCTCCTCGGGGGAGAGCAGGCGCCACTCGCCGTTCGGGTGAAGGAAGCCGCCCTTGGTCGCGGTCTCGAGGTCGACGTTGTAGCGGAGCGCGGTGAGCGCGTCGTGGACGAGCCGGCCGTCGTTGTCGATGTACCGCGGGTCGTGCGCGACGACCCACGGGATCCTGCGACGCTCGGCCAGGTCCACGAGCGCGCCGGCGAGCGCTCCCTCCGCCCCTCCGGTGTAGTGGAGCTGCACCTCGACGGCGAGGCGCTCGCCGAACACGTCACGCCATTCGTCGAGCAGGCGGCGGGCGTTGGCCCGGTCGCCACCGCGAACGAGTGAGGCGATCGGCCCGGTTGCCGGCCCGGTGAGCGCGACGAGCCCTCCGCTCAGCTCGGCGACTTCCCGCCACGTGACGTTAGGCCTGCCGCGTCGCTCCTGTCCGTGCTCCTTGGTCCAGCTCGCCCAGGCGCCCATGCGCCCGCGCGTGACCAGCGCGGCGAGATTGCGGTAGCCTTCGGGTGTCCGCACGAGAAACGCGGCGGGCCGCCCATCGACACGGAGCTCGGCGCCGACTACAGGCCGGAGCTTGCCGCTCGAGTGCGCCGCGGCGACAAAGCGCGGGATGCCGCCCAGGTCCGCCGTGTCCGTGATGCCGAGGGCCGTGAAGCCTAACGCGATCGCGCGCGCGACGAGCGCTTCGGGCGACACGGTACCATCGCCGAAGGAGAAACCGGTATGGGCGCGGAGCTCGACGAACACGGAGTGGGACTCGGGGACGGGCGACGGGCGACGGGCGACGGGCGAGTAAACGTTGTCATCCCGAGCGGAGCGAGGGATCCTCATCGTCCCGAGCGAGGGCTCTCTACCGGGAGGATGAAGATCCCTCGCCTGACGGCTCGGGATGACAACCGGGCGGTAATAGCAGCAGCTAGCAGCTGCTCGCTAGTTCTTCCATGAGTTTGAGTCCGACATCGAGCATTCGGTCGTCGTAAGTTGGATCGTACGCGGTGAGTGCAGCGGCCACGATCGAAAAGCGTTCGGCCACGACCCTGACGAGATCGCGAACCGTGCCCGCGGCCAACCCGCCCGGCACCGCGTACTGATTCGCCTGCGCCTCCGCCGGATCGTGAACGTCGAGATCAATGTGTAGGTAGACTCGTGAGACGTGACGGGCCAACTCGCTCAGCGCCGGATCGAGTGACGCGCGCGCACCGTCCGCCTGCATCCGGGCCGCCTCCACCCGCATCACCCGCGACGAGGCGAGCAGCCGCTCCTCCTCCGCATCGAGGTCACGCGCACCCACGAGCACGACGTGCGCGTCAGGCACCGGCCGGAACCCCGGAATGGACGCGGTGAGCGCGCCCCATCCCCGTCCGGTGAGCGCGGCGAGCACCGTGCCATCGAGAAACCCGCTCGTCGTGGTCTCCGGCGTGTTGAAGTCGGCGTGCGCGTCGAGCCAGATGACCCCGATGGGAGAGTCATCGGCGGAATGATCGTTAGGCGACGCGGCGCGAACGCCACTCACGGTCCCGAGTGAGCTCCCGCAATTCCCGGCGAGCACTATCGGAAAGCTCCCACCCGCGACCACCGCACGCACCTGCTCGGACAGCGAACGGTAGACCGCGAACGACGTTCCGACCTCGGTCGGGAACGCCGCGGGCACGTCGATGGTCACCTCGGAAACCTGATGGCCCCCAGCGCGCAGCCGGTGACTCACCCCATGCTCGCCGAAGTGCAGCGGCCCTCGCCCCATGCGTGCGCCGCGGTGTCCGGAATCGTACGGAACGAGAATCGTGTGGATGTCCATGAGTTCAATCCCACCATCCGTGCAGGTACCATCCGTCAGCGCGGGCGTCGTGATAGAGCCAGACCATGCCTCCATCATCGACGATGCACCGAAAGTATTCACGAGCGTAGGCTTCCCCCCATCGCTCTCCGGAAACGCGATCCGGCCCGGCCGCCGAGAGGATCCCGTACCACGCGCCGCCATCGCGATAGCCGGTGGGCAGCACGTGATCTCGCCGCTCCTCCGTCCGCGCCTCGATCGCCCGCGGCGTGGGAAGAAGGTAGAGGGTGAGGGTGGAACTGGGGGAAGAGCGAAGAGGGATGAGGGATGGGGGATGAGGGATGAGGAAGACCTCGGGATGCCGCTCTGCACGAGCTGAGCGTCCCGAGGGTTTCCGCCTTTTACCCCCATCCCTCATCCCTCTTCCCTCATCCCTCTGTTCAACCCACTTCGTCCGTCTTTCTACCAGTGGATGCGCCGTATTCTCCGGCACCACCACCACATCCCCCTGCTCCTCGGCCAGCGACGCGAGCGCGGCTTCCGTAGCGGCCGCGGTCGCGAAGCCCCGATCGAAGAGATCGCCCTGCTGTCCGACGTCAGTCACGACGGTCGCCGCCCGCAGCGTTAGGCCCACGACCCCGGCGGGAAGCACCATCCGCTCCAGCAGCGTGCGCACGAGTCGCAGCCACGTCTTCCGGCTCGCCGTCGCACGCCCCGACCGCACCGCGTTCGTGAGCGTGGCACCATTCGCGAGCGTGAGGTCGAGCGTCATCTCGCGCGACAGCGATCCGCGCTCCATGAGCTTCTCGCACACGGTGCCGAGGAGCGCGTTCACGGAAAAGAGCAGCCGCTCGGTGTCGGTGAGCGTGTAGTCGCTCCACTCGAGCGATGCATGCGGCAGCTCCCGCGGCATGGGCGAGAAGATCAGCCGATCGTCCTCCCCGCGCGCGAGCTTCCACAACCGCACGCCCTCGGCACCGAGTCGTATCTCGACCGACTCGCCCTCGAGCGCTGCCAGCTCGCCACAGGTCTCGACGCCAATGCCGTCGAGCAGCGTGGCGAGGGCAGGGTCCGGCTCGAGCACCGAGAGGGGGAGGTCGCCTAACGTCTGTCGGGAATCGGGAATCGGGAATCGGGAATCGATGGGTCCCGAGGCAGTGCCGATTCCCGATTCCCGATTCCCGATTCCCGCCGCCATGATCTCCGCGGTAATTGGAGTCTCTCCCACAGCGGCACGCACATTGGACAGTCCAATGCCTCGAAGGAGTTCCAGCGCCGAGCGCGCGATGTGCTCGGCGTCGAGGCCGCGGGCGTCCACCCACACCAACCCTCCGCGCCGCTCCTCCGTGACCACGCGTGGCGCGACCGTGAGAAGCGCGGGCGAAAGCTCAGCGAGGGAGTCCGCGACGGTCCGCCAGGCCGGGCTCCAGAGACAGACGAACATCGTGAGGCGTTACCGGAACCGTGATATCCGCATGGGCATTCCACCCCGCCGCCCGCGCGCGCACCCGAATCGTTGCTTCCCGAACTTCCACCGGATCATCGAACGGCCCCCGCGTCCAGCGATAACTGTGCGGAATGATCTTCGATTCCATCCGCAGCTTCGCCAGCGATGGGCTCGGCGTGATCGCCACGAACGCACCACCACCCTCGCGCACCGCGCGAGTCAGCCGCACCATCTCCGTCCCCTCGGGCTCCGTCCCGTCGAGCACCACCAGCGCAAACCCGCCACATCGCAACAGCTCCTCCGCCCCCTTGAGTGCGTCCTGCCGGCTCTTGGGCTGGACGAGGTATGGTCCGTTTTCCCAGAACGCGCCGACAATGGTGCCGGCCGTATCGATCCAGACTGCCCGCTCCCCGGTCGCAACCGCTGAACGACAGGCCGCTCGGAGCATCGAGCAGGCGCCGCCTTGAGGCGTCCACACTGTCAGCTGTCCGCGCGGCAGCCCACCACCCGGAAGGATCCGGTCGAGTGGCTCCACGCCGGTGGCGACCGGCTCCGCCGCCCGCCAGTTCGCCGGCGTTGCGTCGGGAAAGCGCTGCTCGATGAGCTCGCGAAGAGCGGCAATGGAAAGGGCAGGCATTGGCGGGACGGCGACCAGCGACGACGACGAAACGACGGCACCTGTCTGCTCCGTACAACGCCGAGCAGGCTAAGCAGACTTTATACCGAACAAGAACCGAAAGCAAGAACGCCGGAAGGGGATGAGGGAAGGGGATGAGGGAAGGGCTTCTTCCCCCATCCCCCATCCCTCATCCCCCTTCCCTCGGGTGTGGTATCTTCCTTCCCCATGGCCAAGATCCTCGTCACCGGCGCCGCCGGATTCATCGGATACCACACCGCGACGCGCCTTCTCGCGCGCGGCGACACGGTGGTCGGGCTCGACTCCCTGAGCGACTACTACGACGTATCCCTCAAGGAAGCCCGCCTCGCACAGCTCCGGCCCAACAAGAGCTTCCGGTTCGAGCATCTCGACGTCGCCAATCGAGACGCCATGGCCGCGTTGTTCGCTCGAGAGCGCTTCGATCGCGTCGTGCACCTCGCCGCTCAGGCAGGTGTGCGCTACTCGCTCGTGAACCCCCACGCCTACATCGACGCGAACATCCTCGGCTTCCTGAACATCCTCGAGGGATGCCGGCACAATCCCGTCGAGCACCTCGTGTACGCGTCATCGTCGTCCGTGTACGGGGCGAACACGCAGATGCCGTTCGCCGTCCACGACAACGTGGACCATCCGGTGAGCCTCTACGCCGCCACCAAGAAGGCGAACGAGCTCATGGCGCACTGCTACAGCCACCTCTACGGGATCCCGACGACCGGCCTCCGCTTCTTCACCGTCTACGGTCCGTGGGGGCGGCCGGACATGGCGCTGTTCCTGTTCACGAAGGCCATTCTCGAGGGCCGGGAGATCGACGTCTTCAACCACGGACGCATGCAGCGCGACTTCACGTACATCGACGACATCGTCGAGGGCGTGGTGCGCGTGACCGACCATACCGCCACGCCTAACGCTGCCTGGAGCGGCGATGCCCCCGACCCGGCCACCAGCCGGGCGCCGTATCGCCTCTACAACATCGGCAACAACTCGCCGGTGCAGCTCGGTCACATGATCGCCGTGCTCGAGGAAGCACTCGGGCGGACCGCCCGCAAACGGATGCTCGACATGCAGCCGGGTGACGTCGCGGCAACCTACGCCGACGTGGACGACCTGGGTCGCGACGTGGGCTTTCGGCCGGCGACGAGCATCGAGGAAGGCGTCCGCCGCTTCGTGAGCTGGTACCTCGACTACTACCGAGCCGAGCGCCTCGCGAGCACTGCCTGATCGGCGCGCCGCGGTGGTCCTTGGTCCCCGTTAACGTTGCGCGTTCGGTCGTCGTCCGTCGATCTCGCGGGAACCTTTGTGATTTTCGTGACTTTCGACGTGTGGAGCGCGACGCGTGCGTGATCTCTTTGGCGACCGCATTCAGCCGGTGGTTGTGTACGGGGCAGGGGGATACGGTCGCGAGACCGTCCAACTGATCGAGGACATCAACGCGCACCGCGCGCGATGGGATCTGCTCGGCTACATCGACGACGATCCGTCGACTCACGAGTGCGAGGTCAACGGCCTGCCGGTGCTCGGTGGTCTCGAGTGGCTGAACAGCGAAGGCTCGAACGTTCGCATCGCACTCGGCGTCGGCAGCCCGACCGCAAAGCGCCGGATCGTCGCCCGGGTCGGCAGCGATAACCAGCGATTCATCACGACCGTCCACCCGACCGTCCGGCTCTGTCGCTGGCTCGAGATCGGGCCAGGAACGTCCATCGCCGCCGGCACGATGCTCACCGTCAACATCCACATCGGGGCCTTCGTGTCGGTGAACCGCGTCTGCAACATCAGCCACGACTGTCGCGTGGGTGACTTCGCCACCGTTGCCCCGGCGACAAACCTGTCGGGGGGTGTGGAGCTCGGAACTGGCTGTGAGGTCGGCAGCGGTGTGACGACCATCGAGGGCGTCCGGGTTGGCGAATGGACGATCGTGGGTGCGGGAGCAGTCGTCGCGTCCGACCTGCCGGCTAACTGCACGGCCGTAGGAGTTCCGGCGCGGCCGATCAAGCATCGCGAGAGCGGCTGGCAGCTCGAGGCGTGAGTCGGGCGTGGGCGGGTGGCGCTGGCGGGCGGCCACTCCAGCGCACGAACAATCTGCACGGCCAGATTGATCTCGAGCTGGAATGACCGCACGCCGGCGCGAAAACCACGCGCTTCGACTCGAATGGAAAGCAACCGATGTGCCGCGAGGCGACGCACGGTTAGCTACGTCGCCAAGTGACGGCGTGTGTGTGCTTTGCCTGGCAAGAGTCGTGGTCCAGTCAACAACTGCCGCAGACTTGCGTTCCATACGCTGGTGCGCGGAGGCGACATCTGTTGCTCGGCGCCAACGCCTCGTCATGCTCCCGACGCGTCACACCCAGGCATCGGCGCCTGCTTCTCACACCAGTGAGCGCTCGATAGGTTCACAATTCATGGCCCTTTCCCCTTCCCACTCCGCTAACGCAGTCGGCGACGGACGACCCGTCGTCATCATCGAGCCACCGCGACGCTGGATGCCGCTCGACCTGCGCGAGCTGTGGGACCAGCGCGAGCTCGTCTACTTCCTCGCGTGGCGCGATATCAAGGTCCGGTACAAGCAGACCGCCCTCGGCGCGAGCTGGGCGATTCTGCAGCCGATCTTCGGGATGGCCGTCTTCAGCATCTTCTTCGGAAAGCTTGGCCGGATCCCATCCGATGGACTTCCGTACCCGCTGTGGAGCTTCGCCGGCCTCGTTCCGTGGGCGTTTTTCTCTCAGGCGCTCACGCAGTCCGCGAACAGCCTCGTGATGAGTCAGAACCTCCTGCGAAAGGTCTACTTTCCCCGACTCGCGATCCCGATCGCAACGGTGCTCTCGGCGGCAGTCGATCTCGTGCTCGCGTTCGTTGTCCTGCTCGCGATGATGGCGTTCTACGGCGTGTTCCCGACGACGCGGGCAGTTCTCGTGATCCCACTCGCTGTGCTCGCGTTCGTGGCGGCACTCGGCTCGGGCCTCTGGCTCGCCGCGCTCAGCGTGCGCTACCGCGACGTCAGGTACGCCGTTCCCGTGCTCGTACAGTTCTGGCTTTTCGCGACGCCGATCGCGTACCCCAGCAGTCTTCTGCCCGGCAACTGGCGCGTTCTGTACGCCTTCAATCCCATGACCGGAGTGGTCGAAGGGTTTCGATGGGCGCTTCTCGGGGCGCACACCACACCGGGAGCCATGCTGGCCGTGTCCACGGTTGCGGCGATCGTGACCCTCATCGGCGGCGCGTACTATTTCCGCAGCATGGAACGAACTTTCGCCGATCTCGTCTGACGTTGATGAGCAACGCCGTCATTACCGCGAGGGGCGTCGGCAAGCGGTATCGACTGGGTGCCGCTCCGGTGTCGGACTCACTTCGCGACTCACTGGCCGCGACGTTCTCGCGGGCGACGCTCTTGCGCGTCGCCGGTGCAATGACGTCGCTCGGTCGCGGCGAGAGGGACAGCGATGCAAACACGGTGTGGTCGCTGCACGACGTGTCGTTCGACGTCGGGCCGGGCGCGACCCTCGGTATCATCGGTCGCAACGGCGCCGGCAAGAGCACGCTGCTCAAGATCCTGTCGCGCATCACGCAGCCGACGGCCGGGCGCGTGCGCATCGTCGGCCGCGTCGGATCGCTGCTGGAAGTCGGCACGGGCTTTCATCCAGACCTCACCGGACGCGAGAACATCTTCCTCAACGGCGCGATCCTCGGCATGCGCCGCAGCGAGATCGCGCGGAAGTTCGACGAGATCGTTGCGTTCGCGGAGGTCGAGCGCTTCCTCGACACGCAGGTCAAGCACTACTCCAGCGGCATGTACCTCCGACTGGCCTTCGCGGTTGCTGCGCATTTCGAGCCCGATATCCTGCTCGTGGACGAGGTGCTCGCCGTCGGCGACCTGGAGTTCCAGCGGAAATGCATAGGTAAGATGGGACGCGTCGCCGGGGAAGGGCGGACGGTGCTGTTCGTCAGCCACAACATGCCGGCCGTTCGGTTGCTTTGCCGGTCGGCGATGGTCGTGGACGCGGGGCAGATCGTGCGCGAGGGCGACCCGGCCGAGTGCGTCGCCTACTATGTCGCGAACGGGTTTCAGGAGGACGCGTCGGAATGGACGCGGCCTAACGATTCCGGCGGAGCGCTCGTGATGACGCACATCGCCTCTCGTGTCTCAGGCCATCAGCCGCGCCTGACGCTCGAGCTCGACGTCGCCGTGGAATCGCGCGCGCCGCACAAGCCCGCGATGGTCGCGGTGGACGTGTTGGACGCGGCGGGTGTGGCACTCATGCAGGCACTGCCGAGCGTCGAGGGGTTTGTCGCGTGTGCGTCGAGCGCACAGCGTATTCGAATCGCGATAGACCTGCCGCCAATGATTCCGGGACAGTACTTCGCCACCGTGTGGCTCGGCGCGCATTTCTCCGAGACGCTCGACGTCGCCGAGCGAGCGATTCGCTTCGAGGTGCACGACACACCAACAACGGGTCGGAGCCACCACCACTCGCCGGATCATGGAGCGATAGTGCCGCTATCGGCCGCGAGGTGCGAGCCGCTGTGAGCGACCGGATCCGACGTCTGCTCCTGCGCTACTTCCGCGGCCGAGCGGATTTCCTGGAGGTCCTGCTGTTCGAACGATCAATGCGCGCTCGCGGGCTCGGGCACGTCAGCGACATCCCGACCTGGACCTGGTCGATCGAGCTCCGCGCCCTTCACGACCTCGCCGCGGCCGCGGCACCTAACGCCACGGTTTTGGAGATCGGGTCGTATCTGGGCGCATCAACCTGCTACCTCGCCGCCGGGCTCGCACGCCACGACGGGCGGATCGTCTGCGTGGACACGTGGAACAACGAAACGATGCCGGAGGGCGAGCGCGACACATTCGCCGAGTTCACGAGGAACACGCGCGCGGTGGCGAATCGCGTCACGGTCGTTCGCAAGCGGAGCGAGATGCTTCGCGATGGTGACATCCCGGCGCCGATCCATCTCGCGTTCATCGACGGCGATCACGGATACGAGGCCGTCCGCCGAGACTTCGAGATCGTCGCCGGGCGGCTCGCGCCGAGCGGCGTCATCGCGTTCCACGACTTCAGCAACGCGAACTTCCCGGGTGTCACGCGCGTGGTCGGCGAGGCGCTCGCAAGTGGACGGTGGGTCCAGCGGGGCTTCGTCCGCACGCTTGTGTGGATCACACCGGTGGCCAAGGTAACGGAGTAGTGCCTCGCCTCATTGTGCGCACGCCAGTCTACGGCGCTGGCTCATCGAGCCTTGAGCACGTGCGTCGGAGGACCGACCGTGTCGGATAATGGGAGCTCACCGCATCCGGACTTCGCGGTCGTACCGCCCGTTCCGCCGGGGGCGGCGCGTCCACGCTGGTCGGTGATGATTCCGACCTACAACTGCGCGGATTACCTGGCGCACACACTGCGCTCGGTGCTGCACCAGGACCCGGGGCCGGACGCCATGCAGATCGAGGTGGTGGACGATCGGTCCGAGCGAGATGATCCGGAGCGTGTCGTGCGCGACGTCGGTGGTGGGCGCGTGTCGTTCTTCCGCCAGCCGACGAACGTCGGCCACGTCCGCAACTTCAACACGTGTCTCGAGCGCGCGCGGGGACGGCTCGTACATCTCCTCCACGGTGATGATGCGGTGCTCGCCGGTTTTTATGACGCGATGGCTGTTCCATTCCGCGAGAATTCCGACATCGGGGCGGCATTCTGCCGCACGATATACATGGACGAGCGCGGTCACTGGACCTCGTTTTCGCCGTTGCTCCGCTCCGGTCGCCGCGTGCTGTCGGATGCGCTTGCGCTGATGGCGACGCGGCAGCCCGCGCAGCCCCCGTCAGTGGTCGTCAGGCGAGACGTGTACGAACAACTCGGAGGCTTCGATCCACGCTTTCGCACATGTGCCGAGGACTGGGAGATGTACGCACGAATCGCGGCGCACTACGCCATCTGGTACGAACCGGCCCCCCTCGCGCTCTACCGTCGTCGACCACATTCGCTCACAGGACGTGGCATACGCGACGGGCAGAACGCGCGGGACGCTCGTCTGGCCATCGAGACGTACCGGCGTCACGACCCAGCATTGCCGCCCGATGTGACTCGTCAAGCGCGGGAGCTCGCCGCCCTGTGGATGCTGATGGTGGCGCGAGGCGCCCGAGACGCGCGGGACGACGTCGCCTGGCTTCGCCAGATGTGGGAAGCGATCCGGACGAGCCGATCGCGCCCAGTGCTGGGCAGGCTGGTGCGCGAAAGCGCCGCGCAGACGCGTGCCGTTGCGCGGCGGCCCGCGCTCGACCGACCGCACGGGGCCAGCGCGTGATGACGGAATATCGTCCAACGATCGCGGCCGTCCCTCTGGGCGTACACCGCCCCCTGTGGTCTGTCATGATTCCGACCTATCAATGCGCTCGGTATCTCGCCCACACGCTTCACGCCGTCCTCTGCCAGGATCCGGGTCCCGACGCCATGCAGATCGAGGTCGTGGATGATCACTCGACCGATGACCCTGAGACCGTGACGCGGGACGTCGGTCGTGGGCGCGTCGGATTCTTTCGCCAGCCGGCCAACGTCGGTCACGCCCGAAACTTCGAGACCTGCCTGTACCGCAGCCGCGGCCATCTCGTTCATCTGCTGCACGGCGACGATGGTGTCCGAGACGCGTTCTACGCGACGATGGAAGGAGCGTTCCAAACGGCTCCCTCGATCGGGGCCGCGTTTTGTCGCCAGATCATCACCGACGCGGACGGCAACTGGGTGCACATCTCGCCACTCGAGCAGGAAGAGAGCGGCGTCATTGAGGGGTGGCTGGACCACATCGCGTCGGGACAACGACTCCAGACGCCCGCGATGGTGGTCCGCCGAGAGGTCTACGAGCGGCTCGGTGGCTTCGACCGGCGCCTAACGTGGACCGAGGATTGGGAGATGTGGGTGCGGATCGCGAAGCATTTCCCCGTGTGGTACGAACCGGCCCCGCTCGCGCTCTACCGCGTCCACTCGCAGTCCAGCAGCGGCCGCCAAATCAATACCGCTGAGACCATCCGCGATGTCCGTCGCGCCATCGAGATCATACGAGGCTACCTTCCGGCGGAACGCGCTGATGCACTCGCGCGCCAGGCTATCCATGCCACGGCGCACGCGGCCATTCGCCGAGGCCGACGGTTCGCGGCAAGCGGCGTGCGGGCGGCTGCTCGGGCGCACGCGTACGAAGCCGTGCGAACGGAGGCGTCACCCTCGGTGATCGCTGGTGCGGCGCGCGTCATGCTGGCGACGCTCCTGCCAGCACGTCGCCCATCTGAGGCGCCGTGAGCAGCGCAATCGGGATTTCCGTCTGCATCGCCTGCCGGAACGAGGCCGATCGCCTCGCGACGTGCCTCGAGTCCGTCGAGTGGGCGGACGAGCGAATCGTGATGGACCTCGCGAGCACAGATGATTCGGCGGCGATCGCCGAACGACATGGGGCGCGGGTTGTTCGGCGCGATCCCGTGCCGATCGTCGAGATGATCCGAAACGAGATCGCGGCGCACGCGACGAACGACTGGATCCTGGTACTCGATCCCGATGAGCGCGTGACGCCCGGCCTCGCTGACGAGCTCCGGCGCGCGGCGGCGCAACACGACGTCGATGCGGTCATCATGCCGCGGATGAACTGGGACCTCGGCTACCCGCCGTCGAACCCGAACGAACGGTATGAGCAACAGTTGCGGATGTACCGAAAGAGTCGTGTCCAGTGGCCCGTCATACCTAACGCCTTGCCGCAGGTGACCGATGCCCGCAAGTACCGGGTGCCAAGCACGGACGACACGGTCTTGGTTCACGACCGCAACCGGAACATCCCCGAAGTGTTGGACCGCATTGTTCGCTACGCACCGCTTCAGGCGCAGTCGATGATCGATCGCGGGCAGCTGTTCAGCGCTCGCGCGATGTTCGTCTCGCTCGGCACGCGCGCGAAGCGACAGTTCATCGACGGGAAGGCGTGGCGCGATGGCGTCCCGGGCATGCTACGTGCGGCGATTCTGGTGGGCTTTCATTTCTACATCTGGGCGGCGTTCTGGCAACTCTCGGGCGCGAGGCGCACGCCGGAAGACGATCGCTTCGTGCAACGCATGGGGCGCTGGCTCGAGCGAGCACAGCGTGGCTACCGTGCCGTCACGGCGCCGGCGCGGCTCGTTGGGCGGCTCGGGGATCGCGCCCGCCGGATCTTCGGGCGAGCCTAACGGCGGTTGTGCTTTTACGGCTCGATGAATGGCAGGCCGGCCAGCGCGGAGTCCGGAAGCATTCGTGCCTTCGATCGAGGATGCCGGAAGAGATCGTCGGGACTAATCGCACGCATCGTCGGCGTGATCAGGTGCTCGCGAACATAGAAGAGGTTGAACCCGAACCGGTTTGCCGCCACGAGACGATAGCCGCGGCGCCTCGCCAGTGCGGTCATGGCCGCCGGCGACGCACCGAGGAAATGAGCGGGCATCTCGGCGACGTGACCCGGGTCGTCGGCGTATGGCGCGACGAGCGACCGGTGTCCCAATTCGGGATGCGTCTCGATGAGCACAACGCGCGGCTCGACGACGGTGAGCGCTTCCCACACCCAGTAATCATTGCCGTCGATGTCGATCGAGAGGAAATCGATCTCGCCGCCAAAACCGGCCGCGGCCACGAGATCGTTTACCGTTGCCGGCGTTACCGCGGCATTCGCGAAGACGGGCGGATAGACTGACGTGTCCGGATGCCCGGCGTAGAATGCTCGTCCGCGCTCGACGAGCGCGGCGTTGGCGTCGATGAACAGGCCGTGAAACCCGAGATTGATCGCGAGGTTCGCACAGTTGCTCGCGAAAACGCCGTCGCCCGCACCAATATCAATGAAGAGGCGAGGCCCCTCGCCTAACGATGCGAGTAGCGCGAGCGCGATGCCGTCCTCCTCGAACTGAGAGAAGATCCGGAACCCCGCAGCCGACGGGTCTCCGATCGGCTCGCCGCGTACGGCGCGGTCGGCATGGCGCAGCCACAGATGGCGAAGCTCGACCTTCAGCGCGGGAGACCAACGCGCGTCGGCGCGCGTATGCTTGACCGATTCGGCAGCGAGCCGCCTCGCGAGACCCGCCGTGACGCGATCGAATATTCCCATCAGCGCGTCCCGTTGCCGAGCTTCCAGCCCTGCGAGAGCCCCCGCGCGGTGCTCACGAGCATCGTCACCTCGTCGCGTAC
>Ga0070670_100002633_pt1 | contig 14835 bp, 11 predicted proteins | sample KBSS63metaG_FD_64665 | JGI IMG/M metagenome (GOLD analysis project Ga0070670, IMG submission 64665) | Switchgrass rhizosphere microbial communities from Kellogg Biological Station, Michigan, USA - KBS S6-3 metaG | ecosystem: Host-associated > Plants > Roots > Rhizosphere > Soil ... | reverse complement strand
TTGCTCCATAATAATTGTTATTTCTTACTCAGTTTTTACAAAAGTAACTATGCAAGTCTTTATTTTGCATCCTGGTCGTTAAACATGTTACAAACCTACAAATACGAAGGAACATTCGTTCTCGAATGTGGTAAAACCTTACCGGGTATTACTATCGCTTATCATACTTATGGTAAACTGAATACCGGTAAAACTAATGTGGTTTGGGTTTGCCACGCTCTAACCGGAAGCTCTGATGCAGCGGCCTGGTGGCCGGGTGTAATCGGTGAAAAAGGTTTTATCAATCCGGATAATTATTTTATTGTTTGTGCCAATATCATCGGCAGTTGCTATGGAAGCACAGGGCCTACTTCTGTAAATCCGGAAACACAGCAACCCTGGTTCAGCAGCTTTCCTTTGATTACCATTCGTGATATGGTAAATGCGCATATATTATTGCGTAAGCATTTGGGTATTGATAAAATTCATTTGGTAATGGGCGGGAGCATGGGTGGTTACCAGGCGATGGAATGGTGTGTGATGGAAAAGGAAAGAATAGAGAATCTATTCCTGGTTGGCACTTCTCCCACCGAAAGTGCATGGGGTATTGCGGTCCATACTGCGCAACGTTTAGCAATTGAAGCAGACACAACCTGGAAAAACATGAATCCCGAAGCGGGACAAAAAGGATTGAAAGCTGCCCGTGCTATCGGGATGCTTACTTATCGCAATTATGGAATACTCGTCCAAAAGCAAACCGATCCGGATCCGGAAAAGATCGACAATTTCAAAGCATCATCTTATATTAATTACCAGGGTGATAAACTGGTGAACCGTTTTAATGCGTATAGTTATTGGATGCTCACCAAAAGCATGGATAGTCACCATCTTGCAAGAGGAAGAGGTGGCGACGTGGAAGCAGTTTTAAAAACTATTAGTCAAAAAACATTGATCATCGGTATTTCAAGTGATATCCTTTGCCCGCTTCATGAACAGGAGCATATGGCTGAACATATTCCTAACTCTACACTCATAGAAATTGACTCAGTGTATGGTCATGATGGATTTATAGTAGAAGCAGAAAAAATCTCTGCAGCATTGAAAGATTGGTTGAAAAAATAACCTGTTGCTTAATATACCTATTTTGGCAAAGGCTGTGATTCACCCCGTGATATAGCATACAGTTCATACCAATCCTGGCGGTCAAGATTGATCTTAAAGGCTGCCGCAATATTCCTGATACGTTGTTCATCGGTTGTACCAATAAGCGGCAAGGCGCCTAATTTGACCAGCCACGCAATAGCTACCGACTCAAAATGAGAATTATATTTCATTGCGAACTCTTCGAGCTTTGCTCTTAAGGCTAATGGTATCTTTTCAATACTGTTTGCAATCTTGCCTTCTGCGAGTGGTGAGGTAGCCAATGGCCGCATATATTTTTGTTTGATATAATCTACCTGGCCATTATCAAATGCTGCTGTATTCAGTAAATTCAATTCAATATAATTAGTAACCACAGGTATGCGTAAATAGGAACTGAGCAATTGGTGCTGGAATACGGAAAAGTTGACAATACCTACATTTTTGATCTTACCCGAGTCTTTTAATTTTTCCAATGCCAGGGCTGTTTCTTCCAGGTTGGAAAGCGGATCCAATTGATTTAATAAAAACACATCTATATAATCTGTCCTGAGTTTGCGTAGTGAGTTTTCGAGACTATTGATAATATGCTCTTTTGAAGTATCATAATGTTTAACACGGTAATCCGGACGATTGGGATGCGGAAGATTGATCCCGCATTTTGTAAAAAGCACAATGTTCTCCCGCCTGACACTATTTTTTTTAATTATACCACCAAAAGTTTCTTCACATGTATAGCCGCCGTAGGTATCAGCATGATCAAATCCATTAATACCCAACTCAAGACATAAGTTGACAATGACTTCCATTTTCTTTTCACTGCTATCATTACCATTCCAGCGGTAAAAACCATAGATCGCCGGTGATACCTTGGGTCCCGAATCGCTTAAATAAATTTTTTCCATTACCATTCAATTTCAAAAAATTATAACTCAATTTTTTCAATCATTACATCCCAATGTGCAATCAGTAATTCAAACCGATGCTGTTCATCTTTTTTTAATTTTTCAAGATCGGGATATAATTGCTTCTCATATTGCTTAGTCAGGTTAGGATCAAAAGCAAGCTTTTCATTTTTGAAAACAATAGTTACTTTAAAATCAAACCGTGTGTCTTCCCCGCTATGCAGTTTAGGTTTTTCAGCCACCACACTGATGATATCTCCTTTTTCTATTGCTTTTTTCAATAAAGGATAATGATTCACTTTCCAGAGATCAATGAACTCATCTGCATAGCCCCATTTAGCTTTGTAATAATTTTCAATTGTGAAATAACTGCCTTTATCCTGCGCATAGCTCAAATTAATTGCCAGAATGAATACTAAAAGAAAAAAACTTTTTGGTGAAACTATCTTTCTCATACTTATAATTTTAAACAATTAACGGGTCAATAACCCTGCATCTAAAACAAATTGCGAGCCTGTCACAAATCTTGATTTATCCGATGCTAAAAAGATCACGGCGTTGGCAACATCCTCTGCTTCCACCCAGGGAACATTAATAAGATTGCCTGCACTTCGTTCCGCAATTTCTTTTGGCGTTGATCCTTCCAGCGCAGCAAGCCCGTCATTCATAGGTGTATTTACACCCGTAGGATGAATGGATACAACTCTTATATTGTGCGGAGCCAGTTCTATTGCCCAGGATTTGGTCAAGCCTGTCAGTCCCCATTTGGATGCAGCATAGTGGCTCAGGCGATTCATACCCCGCAAACCTGCAATAGAAGAATTATTAATGATAACTCCGGATTGTTGTTTGATCATAACAGGAATGATGCGCCGCGCCACCAGCCATGCGCCTTTCAAATTAATATCTAACATGACATCCCATTCTTTTTCTGTTAACTCATGGGCAAGACCATACGCACATATTCCAGCGTTGTTAAATAGTATATTGATCTTTTTCAGCTGCTCAACTGTTTTAGTTACTGCTTTTTCAATATCCTCATCTATCCGTACGTCACCTGTAAAAACCAAGCAGCTCACACCATACGACTCACATTCTTCTTTTAAAGATTGCAATTCATTTTTTGAGCCCATTTCATAGCCGGGATAGCTAAGCGTTTTTGCAATGTCAAATGCTGCAATATGAACACCTTCTTTAGCGAGTGCGATAGCAGTCGCCCTGCCCTGCCCATGAGCTGCGCCGGTTATAAATGCAACCTTATCTTTCAGCTCATTCATGTCAGGAAGATTTCATTGTTGATTTATAGGATTCAAGGTATTCATCAATTTCTGTTTCGATCACATTATTAAAAACATTTGTGGCGATCATAATACCTGCAAAAGCAGTTAATACAACCATTTCATTTTCGTTGTAATTCACAGCTACAGCATTGTAAAGATCATCAGCGATATTACCATTATGTTTTGCAATACCGCTTCCGAAATTTAAGATATTAGCCTGTGTTTCGGTTAACTCAAGTTTATCGGGGTTTTCGCCGGAATCAATAATTATTTTTCTGAAAAATGTTGAACATAAGGGACAATCGGCTGCCATGGATATTGCATGTGAATAAAGGTAAGCCATCCGTTTGCCCAATATTCGCTCTACTTCTGCATATAAAGGATACCATTGCATATAAGCTTCAAAGGAGATCAGTGAACGGCCCAGGGTCGCTTTCATATTAGTAATGCGGGCAGCATATTCCTGCACATGTCTTTCGAAAGCCATTCTTATTGATGGGGATACCTGGTCATTTGTAAGTGGTTCTATCCTGGGCATAATTATTTTTTTCTTAAGTCAAGATTATGAAAATAAAAAACCCTTGCTACATGATTGCTCCGGTATTTATTTCCTGCCGGCAATTGCTGAAACACATTCATATATCCAAACTGTAAGTTATCATGTTTATTTACATGATAAGCAAAACCGAGGAAAAAGCGATTCTGATCAAAATAATTGTACACAACCTGTTTGCCAAAATTGATATGAGCCTCATTGTTCATAACTAAAGAAAATGTGTTGGGTTGAAATCTATTTTGGCTCAATGGAACCTGGAATAAGATATTATACCTGGCTCTAAAATTAAAATTATAGCCTTCAGCCAGTTCTTCATCATTCAATATTTTTCTTCTAAACCGTTCTTCTAAGCGAAACCATTGCATCAATCGCAGTTTGGAATACTTGCTATGCCATTGAATTTGTTGCCAGGGCCGATGCTCGGGCATGGTAACATTTTTATGATTATCGGCTGGATAATGACTCACATATGCATAACCGGCTGTAAGTTTTGTATCATCATTTAAATAATAGGTCAGCCCAACTCTTGCGATGCTTTGAGAGAAATCAGAAAAAAAATCTTCTTTAGTTCTCAAATGAAGATCTGTCCATGTCCCCCATTTATTGCTGAATCGTGTTTGATTGAAATAGCCTAACCATGTTTGCTGCACAGATTCGGTTTGCTTAATCTGCGCTAAAGTTCCAGTGCAAACTAAAATAAGTATAATTAAAGAAGGGAATCTCATAAAACTATTTCAGAATATGATTGACGCCCCGGTCGGACTCGATCCCGCCAGAGGCGGACACAGGGCTGGTATATGGTTTAATAATTAATGCTTTTAAAAAGGCATCCCGAAGGATCGGGACGCCGTCTAACGATTGCTTGCCATATGAAACGCTAGTGCTTATTTATTCTTTAATAATCCATCAACTGTAATAGCTACATAATACAATGCTCCAATGGTAGGTCCGCCGGCATACTGCAGATACCGATGATTTAAAATATCAGAACCCCCTACTTTAATTTGTGAATACAATTTCGGAACACGGAATGTAACCTGGGCATCAATCGTATGATAAGCAGAAATGCCTCCGGTTACTAACGGGCTTTCCCATAAGAATGCATCCTGCCATCTCCAGGTAATATTAAAGCCGATATTCTTCGCCACTTCACGATTTCCAAATGATAAATTAGATGACCACTGTGGCGTGTTGAAACCCGTAACAAAAATGTCACTTGTTTCATTTGTTTTCATTTTATTGAAATTAAGATTACCGGAGATCATGTATTTCTTGTAAAAATTATAGGTAATACCCAATGCTGAGCCAAAATTATGATAGGTATTCTTAGCATTGGTGTACACTCTGTAGCGCTCCTGTCCTCTACTTGCAGCATTACCGCCGCTTGCAGTTGTCGCATCACGGTTTCGATCCAGCATTGCAATAACAGCGGCGTCTGAACCCACTGTTTCACCAACCGGAACATACACCTGGACCTGCCCGAGAAATCCATAATAAACATTACTGTACGCATCAATATCGATCACAACTTTATTATCAAACAAAACAGATTTATAACCTGCTTCCAATGAATTTATTTTTTCAGGAGCTGCATCAGGAAGATTGGCCCAAACCAAAAGGTTTTTGTTCGCCAATGCCACAGCATCCGTATTTCCCTGTGCACTTACTGCTGCATTGAAAGCAATAACAGAAGCCTGCGTATAACTATTTTCCAGGTAACCCAATCCTTCATTGATATAAGGTAAACTTCCCACACGTTTCACTCTTCCATTATTCACATAAGATAATGCTTCAAACAATGCCGGGAAACGATAACCCTGCTGGTAAGTGAAGCGGAAATTATGTTTCTCTTTCAATGTATATACTGCGGCAAGACGTGGAGTGAACTTAGGTTTAAACTCTGTGTTATCATCGAAACGCAATGAACCAAACAATTTTAATTTATCCGAAAAAAATGTCTTAGTGACTTGAGCAAAGAATCCAATTTTATTATAATGCACATGATCACCAAAGCTTCCATCTTTCAGTGGCTTATTGCGTTCTGCTATAGGACGGGAGAAGTCAACGAAATTATTTCCGTCCGGAATAATTTCGTACAATCGATAATCACCGCCCACAAGCAGGTTAATTACTTTTGTATATTTCGAAAGATCCCATTGTGCTTCGGTATGGTAAAGACGGCTGTTTTGAACTAATGCTGATCCGCCTGTTACCGGTGCATCGGGGATAGTGCCTGACCTGATATCCCAGTTATTGATGCTGGTAATAACATTGATCAATGAATCAAAACGGACAGTACCCGGTTCAGCACGACCGGCATCAGCAATGGAACGGGCATATTGATTTGCTGCGGCAAGATTTGCATCGGTCAAAGAGCCATTAGCCGATATATAAGCATTCAATGCATTTTTATATTTAGTTGCCCAGGCTGAGTTGGAGCCGCCACTATAGAGATCAAGATTATCTGCTGTAGGTTTTACATTATAAGAATTACCGGTATTCTCAACGGAAATATAACTGCGAACGACATAATTAGTTCCTTTCAATTCAAGATGATGATTTTGTACGATCACATCATCCAGTCTTATTTTATTTCCACGCTGGAAAACTCCATCAAGCTTACCAATACGATAAGAATAGGATAATTCAGCTTTATCACTTAAACGATAATGCAATGCAGCATCAAATTTCAGGTTATCGACTTTGGGACTAACCAAATCTGTTTCCCAATAACCTGTCCTGGCAACACGCAAGGTTTGGTTTGTATTTCCATTGATCGTTAGTCCGCTTATTGAAACAACATTACTTCCAGCTAACGCATCATCGCCGTATTTGTTCCATCCATCAAAAGCAACATTATTATCACCATTCAAAGCTGGGAAAGCCTGATTAGCACTTTTAAGATTATTTGTATTTTGATCCAACCGTGTATTCGAACGCCAATCTATTCCCTGCAGGTAACTTAAATTAACTTTAAAGGCAAATTTATTGTTGAATGCCTTTGCATAACGAACAGCTGATTCAGTTAGAAAAGCCGGATCATGATCGATACCATCTACATGATTAATCCCCGTCTTCTGATAAAAACTTAAACCCTGGTGAATGAATGGGCTTTTGGTGATCAGGTTGGCCATTCCATTCAATGCATTCATTCCATACAATGCGGATGCAGCACCCGGGGTGATCTCTACACTTTGAATATCGAGTTCTGTAGGCCCGATCGCATTACCCAATGGCACACCTAATGTTGCAGCCTGCATATCCACACCGTCCACCAGCTGCATAAAACGAAAATTGTTGGGAATATTAAAACCTCTTGTATTGGGAACTTTAAAAGTAAGACTCGCAGTCGTCATTTGAATGCCTTTCACGTTTTCTAAAGCATCATAAAAACTGGGAGCCGCCGTTTCTTTGATTGCCCGAATGTCCAGTTTTTCAATAGCAACAGGAGATTTCAAAATGTTTTCAGGCACTCTTGAAGCCGTAACAACCACAGCAGAACCTAATACTGCTTGTGTTGCCAACGCAACCTGCAAACTGGAACCCAGTGATTTCACTTCTAACTCCTGTTGCTGAAAACCAACGGAGCTAAATACTAATGTGAAAGGAAGCTTTGTTTTGGTACGTAAAACAAAATTTCCGGTTGAATTGGTAACCGTACCCGCAACGGTTCCTTTTACCTGGATGCTGACATCCGGTAATGGTAATTGCTTTTCCTGGTCTGTAACTTTACCTGATACTTCAATGATCGTGTTGTCTTGGGCAAAAATTGAACTGCCTGAAAAAAGCAGGATTAAAATAGCTACTAAGTTTCTCATCATTTGATTTTACAGTTGATTTAAAAATTTTCCTCTTCACTATTTCCTTCAGCGTTTTGGCAAGCAAAAAACCTAACAACAACATCGCTGTATGAAGTTGTTTTCCAGGTGACGCATTCGTTGATGAGAGATGATCATTTCTTATTTTTTAAAATGACAGAACAAAATTAAGTGTCAATTATTATCCTACCAAATTAGTAGACTTTTATTTTATAAAAAATTTTATCGTTCTGCGAACGATCATTCGCTAAATAATTTTAACCAGGATTCTAATGCTCCAGATGATAACCAATACACCCAACAATAAATAAGCGGTCTTCTTAGGGAGCTTGCCTGCAAGTTTTGCAGCAAGGGGAGCAGCGGCTAGACCGCCAATCACTAATGCAAGGATCGTTTGCCAGTGGCTTACACCGATCATGGTAAAAAAGGTAAAAGCGCTGGCGAGGGTTACAAAAAATTCGGTTAAGCTTACAGAACCTACGGCATATTTATGACTGCGGCCATTGTTTATCAATGTACTTGTTACGATCGGACCCCAGCCGCCGCCACCAAAAGAATCGAAGAAGCCTCCAATTCCTGCCAGCAAACGATAACGCTTAAATTTTTTTTGAGGCTTTTTTTCCCTGAAAGCGTTAAGAATAAATTTCACTCCTAATATTAAAGTATAGCCCGCAATAACGGGGCGTATATAATTTCCATATTTATTACCCAGCATCACCAGCATAATTGCGCCCCCTATTGCCCCCAGCACACCGGGAATAAGCAATGCTTTGAATAATTTTTTATTAACGTTACCGAACTTATAATGGCTATAACCTGAAGCTCCGCTTGCAAACATCTCTGCTGTATGAATGCTTCCGCTTATGGCGGCGGGGTTTACACCCGCTGATAAAAGAATCGTTGCGCTTGTTACTCCGTATCCCATTCCTAAAGCGCCATCAACCATTTGTGCCAGGAAGCCAGCTAACAACATAATCGGAAATGCCCTATCCAATGTTTTATACCATTTATATGTATCATCCGCCATTTGTTGCAAAGGCAAATAAGAAAAAATAAAATACCCGATCAGCATAAATGCGAATGCAAGCAGCGAATAAGTTGCAATTTTTTTCCAGCGTAAGGCATTAAAATTATTATCATTTTCTACCAATGTTTTTGTAAGTTTATTCAGCTTTTTCACTTTGTATTCAAAATTGCCATTGAGCTTGCTTCTTACTTTATGCAAATTCTCGATCACCTCATCCAATTCACCCGGCAAAGCATCATGCAAAACTTCTTTGATACGTTTGGCCGCAGTGGGTGATTTACCATTTGTTGAAATCGCAATTTTTAAATTCCCTTTTTGTACAATACTGCTGAGATAAAAATCACAGAGCTCAGGAGTGTCGGCAACATTTACCAGGATGCCCTTTTCAGTTGCTTGTGTTTTTATTTGTTCATGTAACGCTTTGTTATCCGTAGCAAGAATAACCAGGTCCTTATTATCGAGATCACCAGGCTGAAATTCCCGCTGAAAAATTTTGCAGGATGGATGTTTAAAAACAAGTTTCCTTATATCCTCTTTTATATGGGGTGCAATGACAGATATCTTTGCGCCCGGTGAGTTTGCCAGCAAAGAATGCAATTTTTCCAATCCCACATTTCCGGCACCCACTAACAATAATTCCAATTGTTCAAGTTTCAGGAAAACAGGATAGAGCTGATTTTTTTTATCAGCCACGGTCCTGATATTTAATATGTTCTCTTTTTTATTCTCCATTTATCTATCCAATCACTTTCTCATTAGCAACCGACAGCGGCAATCAAAGATATATATTTCCTACCAACCTGGTAGACTACGTTAAAAATAGCCTGAACAACCGTTCACTTGCAAACAGCCGTTAAAACAATTAAAATTCTGTGTCGGGGGATTCATTTTGGCCTGCCAGCTCTGCCTTAGCCGCATCTGTTTCGCCATTAAAGCGATAGAAAGAGAGAACAGCCCGTCTCAATTGCTCGGCCAGCAAAAACCGGGGATTGTCTTTACTGAATGCGAAAGCTGTCCGCTCATTGGGATTATAATCTTTAGCGCATAAGATATCATAGAAATAGAACAGCCCCCATTTACCAATACGTATCAAAGGTTTACGTCTTACCAGTATACTACTGAACACCTCGCTCTTTCGCTTTGTTTTAATACCAATGCAAACACCAAAAGTCCGGGTATCGTCGTCATTCAGGTATTTTACTAAATGTTGTTTCAGTTTTAAGGCTTCGAGACTGTTATCATCCACCTGGAAATTCAGTTCATTCTGTGCATGACGTACATTGATCTGGAATTTATCTAACAGGTAATTCCAATCCTTTCGATTTTTTTCTGCGATATCTTTTATAATGATTGTTTTCCATGGCGTAGAACATAATTCAGCAATCCCGGTATTAAGACATAACATACAAACCTCTTTCAGAAATTTTATACTATAGAGCTCATCCCGTCTGTAAATCCCCAACCAGTATTTATCCGAATACCGGTTCAATCCCTCGTAATACGGAAGCTTAAATGCCGGCAAAGCAACTGGCATCTTTGCAGGTCTTCTATTAAAATTGCCTGCCATCAACTCATATAGTTCATCACCATTTGCTTCATCGTTATCGTAAAATTTGGCAGCCTGGTCCAAAATAATTCCTTCAATCCGCTTTGACATTGCAATGATACTCTCCGTATGCACAACATCTTTCCATTCATACACAATATTTGTCTTGGGAAAACGAATAAACAAATACCAGTAATGCTTTTCAGATGGCGAAGCCACCCAGTTTATATTGCCTGTCAGTAATGGAGTGAAACTTTGGTTACTGTCACTAATATTGATCTTCAATCGTGGCGAATAATCAATTTGATCAAAGACGTCTTTGTAGATAGGTGTTGTGAGCCAGGTATCAATAATAAAAATTTCCTCGGCAGGGTAAGAGCTTACAACATTGGGATATTCTTCGTTATTTATTTCATAAGCGATGGCGAGCATATTCAATTCACCGGTTATTGTATTCAGCTCTTCCAGCTCTACATCAAAAAGAAGTTGCTGTCTCAATCCAAACCTGACATATAATACACTCGATTTTGAAGCAGCAACTAAAATATTATAAAGATCGTCGGGTGGAATAATACCCCCTTTAAAATTGATCTTAATTGTATTAACATTTTTCATACTCAATGCCGGTTTTGATTGATCCAAATATCACAATTTCTTTGAAAAACCGGGGCGCCAGTTATCCCCTTAATGGACAGTTTGCTTTAAACTAACACTTGTATTCAGAAAGAAAATGTCAAAATACATTCATAATCGGCCAGGTATTTTTTGTGTTACAGTTTTGAAGCAATACTTTTGTAGTCTACTTAACAAGTAGGGTTATCATTCCGGTTGCAGCCAGTCATTATCTAATAAACGAAATCAACGAATATGCAGAGTTTCCGCACAGAGTTAGAAAGCATTGCAAAAAATGGTAAAGCCTTAGTGGAAAAAGATATTATTGAGCTTGAAAAAAAGATCCGTTTATTCCGTGAAGGGAAAATGGATGAAGAAAAATTTCGCAGTCTTCGCTTAGCCCGGGGTGTTTATGGACAAAGACAACAAGGCGTGCAAATGGTACGCATCAAATTGCCTTATGGTAAAATGACGCTTGCACAATGGAACCGTATCGCTGATGTTTCCGATGAATATTCAACGGGCAATCTTCATTTAACGACAAGACAGGATATCCAAATACATTTTGTTAGTCTTGATCGTACACCCGAACTATGGGCTGAGCTGGAAAAAGATGATGTAACGATCCGTGAAGCATGTGGCAATACGGTAAGAAATATCACGGCATCTGATACCGCAGGTATTGACCCCGACGAACCATTTGATGTTACTCCTTATGCGCATGCCATGTTTGAATATTTTCTTCGCAAACCTGTTAACCAGGAAATGGGAAGGAAATTCAAAATCGCATTTAGTAATAATGAAAAGGATACAGCACTTGTATTCATGCATGATCTCGGTGTTATTCCAAGAGTAAAGATCGTCGATGGCAAAGAAGCCAGAGGTTTTAAAACCTTAATTGGCGGTGGGCTCGGCGCTCAGCCTCATTTGGCTGTTACTACGCACGAATTCCTGGAAGAAGACCTGCTTATCCCCTATCTCGAATCTGTATTGAGAGTATTTGACCGGTATGGTGAACGGAACAGCCGGCATAAAGCAAGAATCAAATTTCTTATTGCAAAAATCGGGATCGAGGCTTTTAATGAACTGGTGAAAGAGGAACAATTGGCTTTAACCAATCAACGGTATGAAGTCGAAGTGAATGGTCAATGGTCAGTGGTCAATAAACCGTCGACCCAATCATTCATTATTCACCATTCACCATTGACAATTGATCCCTTCAAATTCCAGCTCTGGAAAACAACAAATGTATTTCAGCAAAAACAAGATGGCTATAATGCAGTTTATGTTCGTGTGCCAAATGGGAATATCAGCTCAGATAGCAGCCGCAGATTAATAGAAAAATTACAAAATGTAATTGCTGATGATGTCCGGGTAACCATCAACCAGGGATTACAATTTCGTTTTATAAAACCTGAACATTTGGAATATGTGTACAGTGTTTTAAATGAAGAAGGTTTGGCGGCAGCAGGTTTTGGAAGCGTAGCGGATGTAACCAGTTGCCCCGGCACTGATACATGTAACCTGGGTATCAGCAACAGTACAGGTACAGCATTAGCTTTAAGCGAGGTGATCGAAGAGGAATTTCCTGAGTTTTTATACAACAAAGAACTTACGATCAAGATCAGCGGTTGTATGAACAGTTGCGGACAGCATGGTATGGCTTCTATTGGCTTTCATGGAAGCTCATTGAAAGCCAAAGGCCAGGTACTCCCGGCGTTGCAAGTATTGATAGGCGGTGGCGTTTTGGGAAGTGGTGAAGGGCGTATTGCTGATAAAGTTTTGAAGGTACCAAGCAGGCGGGGTCCTGATGTGATAAGAGCCGTGCTTAATGATTATAAAGCCAATGCAACAAACGGCGAAACGTTTTTGAATTATAGCCGGCGAAATGGCGAAAGATATTATTATGACCTGTTAAAACCGCTGGCAAGCCTGGAAACATTACAAGCTGAAGATTATATTGATTGGGGACAACAGGAAAAATTCTCGACTGCTATTGGGGTCGGTGAGTGCGCCGGTGTAATGATCGATCTTGTGGCTACCCTGATATTGGAGGCTGAAGAAAAGATCGCCGCAAGTGAAGAATGCCTGGTAAACAGTAAATGGGCTGACGGAATTTATAATGCTTATTCAGGTCAGGTACATACTGCAAAAGCTTTACTGCTCCAGCAAGGTGTTCAGTGCAATACCCAGCATGGCATCTTAAAAGATTTCGATACGCATTTCACTGAAAAAGGAATTTATAATTCCGAAAGTTTTAAAGTCGCAGTAATGCGCATGAATGATGTGCCGCCTTCAGAAGAGTTTGCAAAAAAATATTTACAACAGGCTAAAGAGTTTGTTGAATTTGCAAAGCAATGGCGTGAGCAGGCTGTCCTCGTCGAAAAATAATAATCAATGATCATTAAATAATGATCATTGATTACTTCCCGGCTCCTCTTAGATAATATTTTTTATTATCTGCCAATTATGAACTTGTCTGTACTTTGCCAGCCTTTGCCATAAAATGTTATCATATACGTTCCTTTGCTGAGAGAAGGAATTACCACTTGCGTAGTACCTACAAAGCCTCCCATTTCCTTTGAATATACTTGCTGCCCACCGGAAGAAAAAACATTGATCCTTTCCACGGGAATCCAAAGCTGCATATTAATTGTGTTACCCTCTATCATTGTTGGGTAAATTTTTATGGGCGCATGATCATATCCATCCAGTAAAAAGACTGCAGAATTAAAAAAGTGCCCGTCTTTCTTTTCAACCCGAATGCGATATAAAATAGATCGTATATCAAATGTGTAATGCTTAAGACTATATTCACCCGTAAGCGGCAAACTTTCACCTGCAGTTTGATAATTGACGCCGTCCGTACTATATTCAACAATAAATCGCCGCGTATCTTGTTCCGCTACGGCCGACCACTGTATCTCGTTATAACCATTATTGGGTATAGCACGAATGGAATAAATTTTTGCAGGAGTATATTGTTGCCGTGTTAACTCGGGATGTGTATTGTCTTTATCAGCAATGATATTTTGCTGACCAAATGCAGCATTCATAAAGGTGGAAAATCCTGCTATGAGGGCGGTGGCTTTTACTGTTTGTAAAATCACTTTCCGCATAATCATAGCTTTTATTACTCTACTTAAGACAAATACAATGCCTGTACGAACCGGGCCGAAAAAAAGTTAGGTTTTGTTACTGAATGATTTATGATAAGTGTTGCAGGATGGATGTTAAAGATATTCAATGACATTCCGACTATTCAAACTGTGTTGCTACAACGATACTGCTGCTTCACTCGTTCCAATAGGTGCAAAAATCCAAGATAACTCGTAAAACTACTGAGCATGTTCCCGTAAAAGAGATTCTACAATAGATAAACAGAAGATTCTATTTTTTTAAATGGCGCTAAGAACTTTATTTGTGCCGTCAAGCTGAATAAACAAAGCATTCATTGAATAGCAGAAAAACTTTGAGCATTGAATTTGTATCCTTGAAAAGCCCGTTTAGAATTCAGTATCCGTGAAATAACCGGCTAACTAAGTAGCCTGTTTTCCTACCCCTTGAAAATAATCCGTGCCCTGGAAATAAGGCTTAATTGAATAGTTAAGCAACGATCAATTTAAACAATATACCTATCCAAAACTTAAACATCAGTATGAAAAACCAATTACCCGCAATCACTGCAACATTACAAGATCTTACCATGCTAAAAAACCTTGTAGAAGAACTGGCTGGCTGGCGCTATGATAGCGGCTATGCAGCTGAAAAAACCCCGCCTGGCTGGAATGCGATTGACACATCATCAATAGAAGTTTATGTAAGCGGTGATGTTTGTTTTTCCGGCAATGACAGGATTGTTATCCCTTTTAATACCAACTTTTTATTTACCTGCACCAAAAAAAGAAACGATAATTATACCCTCTGCTGGGCAACTTCACTTTCCTGAAGTCATATCTTTCCAGGCAGACT
>Ga0070670_100002632_pt1 | contig 14837 bp, 11 predicted proteins | sample KBSS63metaG_FD_64665 | JGI IMG/M metagenome (GOLD analysis project Ga0070670, IMG submission 64665) | Switchgrass rhizosphere microbial communities from Kellogg Biological Station, Michigan, USA - KBS S6-3 metaG | ecosystem: Host-associated > Plants > Roots > Rhizosphere > Soil ... | reverse complement strand
ACGCCCGACACGCTCAAGCCGGTCGCACTGCGGGCGATTGTCCATGGCTCGCCGGCGGAGCTCGCACGGCTGCGGAAGAAGCTCCTGGAAACGCTGCAGAAAGCCCCGGCACGCAAGGGGAACGGCGCCAAGGCGTGGATCACGATGGCCTTCGCGGCCGAAACCGACGCCTGAAAATGCCAGAGGCGCCCCCCGTCATGGGTGGCGCCTTACGCTTCCGTGCCTGGCTGCTCGTAACCCCACAAAACCCCAGATCACCCCAATAAGGAGAGCGGCGGCGGGCTCCTGTCCGCGTTCTTCAGGTGGCGGCCCTAGGAACAGGACCGAGCCCGCACGCCGATTCCCCCTGCTGCTACAAACCCCTAGAACCTCTCGGCGACCGGCGTGTCGCCCGGCTTCGGCACCACGTCGAGCAGCCGCACATGCACGCGCCGGTTCTGCGCGCGGCCGTCGGTCGAGCTGTTGTCCGCGACCGGCGACTCCTCACCGAAGGAAACGACAGCCACGCGGCCGGGGGGGACCGTATGGCGCGTCATCAGGTAGCGCTCGACCGAAGCCGCGCGCTCTTCGCCCAGTCGGTAGTTGTAGCGGTCGGGCCCGGTCGCGTCGGCGTAGCCGACGATCTCGAGCACGTACCGCGGGTGCGCTGCGAGCTGGTTCGCAAGCTCGTCGAGCGACGACTGGCCGTCGCCGTCGAGACGCGAGTCGTCGAAGGCGAACGTGACGTCCTTCGCCGTGACTTCCTGCGTCTCGATCATCCCGGTGGCGAGTTTCTCGGCCAGCGTCGCCTTGTCATACGCCTGGTCGGCTTTCACGCGGACCTGGTCGAGGTCCGTGCGCACGCCAGCAACCTTCGAATCGGTCGCCTCGTTGGAGGCGGCCACCTGCTTGTTCACGTATCCCTTCGTCGCACAACCCGCTCCGAGGGTGCCCGCGGAGACCAGCAATAGAGCAAGGATGTATGAGACCCGGGGGGATCGCGTTCGCTGATGTCGAGCCATGGTGAACCTCCCTGGAACGGCGGTGTCCGGGGCTACACCTCGGAGCCGTGTGCGTCGAAGCTTCCCCCTACCAAGAGCCGTGCCGAAGCCGTCGAAGTGCCGCTCCCAAATGCACACGATCTTCGAAGCAATTGCGGATCAACAAGTTGAATCCCGATCCGAAATGGGTGGATCCGATGGATTGCCGGGAACCTTGGGCCCATCGGCGAGTAATTCATTCCAGAGGGGCAGCTGTTTCAAGTCGGAATTACCCGGTCCCGCAGGTCTATGCTGTACCTGGTCCCTGGAATCGTGGAAACTCTTACGCGCTTGCCGCCTCGGGTCATCCCCCGACCCTTCGACGTTCACCGTCCCGTCCCGCCTCGGCCGGGTGTTCAACGAGGGTTAAAACGCAGTGCACAATAATCCGCAGGTTTCCCCGGAGCCCGCCCACGGCGTGGCTCCACTGGATGACGACTCCCCGGTGATCGCGACGAGCAAACGGCGCGTGCTGGTGGTGGACGATTACGCGCCGAGCGCCGACGGCCTCTGCGAGCACCTCGAGACCTGGGGCTACAGCGCCCGCGCCTCCTACAACGCCGAGCAGGCGATGGCCGCCGCCGAGGAGTTCGATCCCGAGCTGGTGGTCTCGGACCTGGTGATGCCGGGCGCCGACGGGATCCAGCTGCTCGAGAAGCTCCGCGCGCAGAACGTCGACGTCGAGTTCCTCATGCTCACCGGGCAGGGGACGATCGAGACCGCGAAGGAAGCGATCCAGAAGGGCGCGTTCGACTACCTGACCAAGCCGGTCGATCCCGCCCACCTCAGGCACCTGCTCAACCTGGCGAGCGAGCGGCTCGAGAGCCGGCGGACCATGTTCCGGCTGCGGCGCGTGCTGCAGAACCACGGCTGGTACGACGAGCTCGTCGGCGACTCGCCGCCCATGATCGAGCTCAAGCGCCTGATCGAGCAGGTCGCCCCCTCCGCCGCCTCGGTCATGATCACCGGGGAATCGGGGACGGGAAAGGAGCTGGTGGCGCGAACACTCCACCACCGCTCGCCCCGCGCCTCGCAACCCTTCATCCCGATCAACTGCGCCGCCATCCCCGAAAACCTGCTGGAATCCGAGCTCTTCGGCCACGAGAAGGGCGCCTTCACGGGCGCGGTCGCGACCCGGCTGGGTTCGTTCGAGCTGGCGCACGGCGGCACCGTGTTCCTCGACGAGATCGGGGAGATGCCCGCGCTCCTGCAGGCCAAGCTCCTGCGCGCGCTCGAGGAAAGATCGTTCCGCCGGGTCGGAGGCAGCCAGGAGATCAATGTCGACGTGCGCGTGATCGCGGCGACCAACCGGGACCTCGAGGAGGCCAAGCGCACCGGCGCGCTACGCGAGGACCTGTACTACCGCCTGAACGTCTTTCACCTGCACCTGGCTCCGCTGCGCGAGCGCGGCGACGACAAGCTCGCGCTGGCCCAGCGCTTCGTCGTCTATTTCTCGCACCGGGAAAGCAAGCCGGTCGTCGGGCTAGACGACGCCACGCGCTACCTGATCATGCGCTACTCGTGGCCGGGCAACGTGCGCGAGCTGCGCAACGCGATGGAGCGCGCGGTCATCGTCGCGACCGGCGAGCTGATCGCGCCCGAGAACCTGCCCGGCGCCGTGCGCGGCGGCCCGGCGGGCAACGATCCCGTCGTGCTCGCGGGCATGACCGTCGACGAGGTCGAGCGCCGGCTGATCTTCCTCACGCTCGAGAAGACCGAGGGCAACAAGACGCGCGCCGCGAAGATGCTCGGGGTCTCGCTCAAGACGCTGCACAACAAGCTCAGGCGCTACCGCGAAACCGGCCTCCTGCTGACCGCCGAGGGGCTCGAGGCGCCGGCGATCGCGGCCCAGAACGGCGAGGAGCCTGCATGACGCCGGACGCCCCCCCGCGCCGGCTTTCGATGCCGCCCCTCGACGCCGCACTCAAGCCGTTCCAGCGGCTCGGCGTGCGCGCGCGACTCCTCCTGGCGCTGTCGTTCCTCGCGCTCTTCGGCGTCGGCGTCGCCACCGTCTTCCACCTCTCCGCGCTCGCCGACTTCACGGTCGGCTCGATGGTGCAGGACGCGCGGCAGATCACGCAGCAGGCGACGACGATCCTCGACAAGGAGCTGGCGACCCGCTCGGGCCGCTCGCTCGAGGACGTGATCAAGGGCGACAAGAACCTCACCACCTTCCTCAACGCCTCGATCGGCCCGTATCCGTACGTCCAGTACATCGCGGTGGTCGACCGGAACGGCATCGTGCTCGCGGCCACGACCAGGACGCTCATCGGCGACACGCTCGAGGCCGCGCCGCAAGCGACGCAGCTGCTCGAGCAGGGCGCGCTGGCGAAGCTGATCGCGTTGCAGAAGAACCGGGACTACGAGCTCGTGCAGCCGATAGGCCGCAGCGGCAGCAACGTGGGCGCGATCCGTGTCGGCATGGCGTCGAGCTTCGTGCGCAAGGGCCTGGCGACGCCGTTCCGCCAGAGTCTCGCGCTCGCGCTCGCGGCGATGATCCTCGCGGTGCTGCTGGCGTTCGTGCTCGCCGAGCTGACGACGCGGCCGCTCTACACCTTGCTGGGGGCGATCGAGAAGCTGGGCAAGGGCGAGTTCGGGCAGAAGCTCGAGGCCTCGGAGGCCGACCAGGACCTGGTGCGGCTCTTCAGCTCGTTCAACACCATGTCCGAGCGCCTGGCGGAGGACCGCACCGTGATCGAGGTGCGCAACCGCCAGCTGCAGGCGCTGGTCGACGGGCTCGAGGACGGCGTCCTGATGGTCGAGAAGAGCGGCAGGATCGCGCAGGTCAACCCGACCGTGTGCCGCGTGCTGCGCCGCCCCGAGCAGGAGCTGGTGGGCGAGGACGTCGCCGCCGCGCTGGGAGCTTCCCACCCCGTGGCGGAAGTCTGGCGTGAGGCGCTCGCGCAGTCGGGCGCGCGCGAGCGTTCGGACGTGCGGCTCGACACCGACGCGCGCGGCGACCACTACCTGCTGCTGGCCTACCCCGTGCCCAGCGGAACGGACCCGCAGGGCGTCGTGATCACGCTCCGGAACAGCGACTCGCTGCGCAAGCTGACCTCGATCCTCGACGAGTCGCACCGCATGATCGCGTGGGGCCAGGTCGCGCTCGGCGTCGCGCATGAAATCAAGAACCCGCTGCAGGCGATGAACCTGAATTTGGAGCTGGCGCGCGAGAAGATCATCCGCGACGGCGCGGGCGTCGACATGACGGGTCCCTTGCGGAACCTGGGCGTGGTCGGCCAGCAGATCCATCGCCTCGACGAGGTGGTCAACGCGTTCCTGCGCTTCGCCCGCATGACCCACGCGCAGCGCGAGCCGCTCCCGCTCAACAGCCTCGTCTCCGAGGTGGTCGGGCTGGTGGCGAGCGAGGCCGACCGCTACGGCACCGAGATCCGCTTCGCGCCCAAGCCCGGCCTGCCCACGCCGTACGGCGACCGCGGCATGCTCTACCAGGTGGTCCTGAACCTGGTGCAGAACGCCGTCCAGGCGGGCCCGCACAAGGGACCGATCGACGTGCGCATCGAGGAAGGCGCGAACCGCGGCCTGACGATCGAGGTGCAGGACCGCGGCAAGGGGATCAAGCGCACGGACCATTCCCGCATCTTCGAGCTCTTCTACACGACGCGTCCCGACGGCTCGGGCATCGGGCTGGCGATCGTGCAGCGGGCGCTGCAGCTCCACGGCGGGACGGTCGAGATCGAGAGCGAGGAGGGCAAGGGCACGACGGTGCGCGCCTGGCTGCCGCTCAACGTGCCGCTCGACTCGCAGCCCGCGAACGGCCATCGCGCCGGTGTCGCGGCGCCGGTCGCGCTCCTGGTCGCGCTTCTCCTGTGCGGCTGCTCGCACCATCCGAAGCCGAGCGCCGACATGACCGCCTCGGCCGACACGCTCGAGATCAGACCCGTGCCCGACACGACCGCGGCCGCTCCCGCGGCGAAGAAAGCGAGCCATCCGAAGAAGCCGCGCGCGAGCGAGAAGACGGCCGCGGTCAAGCCCGCCACCCCGCCTGCGCCCGCCGCCCCCGAGCCGAATGCCGGCGTGGTCTCGGGCTCGTCGACCTCGGCGCCGGTCGACACGGTCTCGACGCGCAAGGAGGTCGTGCCGCAGCTGTCCGAGGAGGAGCGCAAGGAGCTCGAGAAGAGCTCGCGCGAGCAGATCGACGCGGCGCGCTCGATCCTTTCGGGCCTCGATGCGGCCAAGCTCGACGCCGAGAAGCAGCGAAAGCTCCTCATCGCCCAGGGCTTCATCGCCGACGCGCTCGCCGCGCGCACGCAGCAGGACTGGATGCGGGCGTCCCAGCTCGCGACCAAGGCGAAGGTTCTGGCCGACGAGCTGTCGACCAACTAGCGCGCTTCCGCCGCCCCCAGGATCGCGCCCGATCCTTCCTGGACGAACGCCACCACCGAGCCGCCGGCCGGCACCTTGCCCGGAAGTTTCAGCGATCCCGATTCTTCCTCGATGGCGCTGGTCGAAAACGCCCGCACGACGCGGGCGTGCTCGAGCGTGCGGCCCGCGTTCTCGCCGCGCGTGACCTTGCTCGTGCGGCGGGCCTCGACGATCGCGACGCACAGCCTCGAGTCCCCGGGCGCATGGGTTGCCCGATACGTCAGCCGGTCGCCGGAAAGCTGCACGGTCAGCGTCACGCGCGGCCGCGCCGCGAGCCCGGCCGCGATCGCCGCGTCGGCGCGGACGCGGTTCGAGCCGACGAACGCGTTCGTCCCGTTGACGATCATCTGCGGCGTGTAGACCTGGTCCTCGCCGAGCTGCGACGCGTAGCTGCGCTGGCGCTGGGAGGAGGCGGCCGTGCTGTAGGGATCGCGCCAGCCGAGCGAGTTCCAGTAGTCGACGTGGAACTCGAGCGCGTAGACGCCCGGGTCCGTGGACACCTCGGCGAGCACGCGGTCGGCCGGCGGGCAGCTCGAGCAGCCCTCGGAGGTGAAGAGCTCGACCACCGCGAAGCCCGGGGCCGGCGGGGCGAGGACGAAGAGGCAGAGCAGGGCGGAGAGCGTCATGACAGGCGTACGAGCGTGGCGCGAAAGCGGGACCGGCGCAATGAAAAGAGCGCCGTCCCGGCGAAAGGAACGGCGCTCCTTGAACCTCAGCGAAGGCTGACTACGACGCCCAGGCCTGCGCCTTCCGGCCGATGCGCAGGCGCTCGGCGGACATGGCGATGAACTGCGCGAGCAGGGTGGCGCGGTCGAGGTCGGCCTGGCCGAACAGCGAGCCGTCCCTCTTGTTCGAGAGGTTGAGCACGCCGAACAGGACGTCGTTGTGGACGACCGGCACCGAGAGGAACGAGTCCGAGTTGTAGTTGTCCTGGTGCGTGTGCGGCACGCCGGACTCGCCGACGGCGCGGACGAGCAGGGGCTTGCGATTGTGCGCCACCCAGCCGGCGATGCCCTGGCCGATGCGCACGCGCACCTTCTCGGCGATCTGGTTCGAGATGCCGCGCGACATCGCGATCTGGAGCGTCTCGCCGCGCATGTCGGGCGTCATGTAGCTGAAGCGGTCGATGCCGAACGTCTCGCTGTACCACGACACGAGCAGCGCGGGCAGGTCGGCCTCGGAGTGCTCCTGCATGAGCACCTCGCAGACGCCGCGGATGAACCCGACGGTGCCCTGGAGCTCGCCCAGCTGCGAGGTCGCCTGCGTCAGCTCGGCATAGGCGTCGGCGAGGAACTCGGTCGCGACCGAGCTCTGCTCCTCGAGCGCGAAGAGCGCGTTCTTCACGCGGTCGAGCTCGGTGCGGTACTGGTCGCCGCCCTGGTCCATCGTGCCGAGGTTCTCGACCAGCTCGGCGATCATGCGCGCCTGCTCCTCGTTCGCCGTCTGCAGCGCGAGGCGCTCCTCGGAGAGCTTCTTCTCCTTCTCCTGGAACTGGGTCGCAACCTTGGTCTCGACGTTCTTGACCTCTTCCTCGAGGCGGCCCTTCTCCGAGCGATACAGGTGCTGGGCCAGGGCGAGCGAGGCCACCGACTTGACCGGCAGCAATTCACCCACCGTCTTCGAGGGGAAGGCATTTTTCTTGGCGGAGCAGATGGTGAGGAGCGCGATCACGTCCTCGGAGTCGGCCAGCGGCATGCAAAGGCACGACTCCCAGGCGTTTAGGGCCGTGATCGGGTTCAGCATCGTGGCTTCCGACTTGTCCGCCCGGTAGAACGGCGAGTTCTGGAAGATCAGCGACAGCACCATCCGCTTGTTGAAGTCCTGGAAGTAGGCGCTGTGGTGAAAGAACTTACGGACGAGCTTGGCGGGAAGCTGGTCGACCGGCAAATCCAGGTCCGCCGAATCCAGCCGGCTGCCCTCGAGGCTGTAGATCGAAACCAGCCGGTCGGTCGAGCACTCGTAGAAGGCGAGGGACGCTTTCCAGTCCCGGCGCATCGTCTGCAAGTACCCGAGGAACGAAGTAATTACGGACGTCGAGTCCTTCGACCCGGACAGCTTCTCCGAGATGTCTCGGAGGTCATAATGCGACATGGGATCCCTCCTGGAGTCGTCCATGGGCGATGCATGAAGCAATTCCCATGCCCCGTGATCGACGCTTGAGGGCGGGACCTTTAGGCTGGTAAATTCGCTGCTTCCGCCAGCTTAGGGAGGTGCCCGTGCCGTATTGCCCGGAATGTCATGCGTCCTACGAGGAAGGGGTCGTCCTGTGCCGCACCTGCCGGGCGGCCCTGGTCGGGTCCCTGCCGCCGGGGGACGAAGCGGACCTGTTCGTCGACCTGCGCGCCGTGCCGGACTCGGTGACGGCGGCGATGTGGCAGGGCGCGCTCGAGAGCCAGGGCATCCACGCGGTCGTCCACTCGAACGCGGTGCCCGGCCTGGGCGAGGTCCGGCGCGACTGGGGCACGGAAGCGTGGGGAACGTTGCGGGTGCCGCGCGCCGAGTTCGACGAGGCGTCGACGGTGCTCGACGACTTCCTCGCCACGGCGGCCGCGAAGGCGCCGGGTGAGGACGAGGCCCCCGAGGAGTACGGTCCGGCCGGCGGCGCGCAGGAGTCCTGACTCTTACCGCAGCGACGCGCGCACGAAGAAGACTCCCGAGATGGGAAACGTGCCGTAGCTGTCGTAGAGCTCCTGCGGCAGGACGGTGAACGTTCCCGCCGCGCCGAGCCCCACTGAGGCGTGCTCCTCCCGCAGGAAGTCGAAGCGATATCCCAACGTCACCTCGCCGACCGTGAACACCTCCCCGGATTGCAGGACGAGGTCGCCCTCCGGGATCGGGAACAGCTCGTCCTTCTCGACGCTCTCGACGCGCGCCATCGCGAGATGCCGTTCGCCGATTTCGAACGCCGCCTCGCCGAGCAGTGCGTCGAGCGTATGGCCTGGGCTGTTCTCGTTGCGGCCCCAGGCGAGCGTCGTCTCCCAGCCGTTGCCGTGGTACATCACCGAGAACGTCGAGCGGTCCTGGTCGACTTCGGGCTCGAGCTGTTCCGGGCTCTCGAGCCGGCCGGTGCTCGCCTGAAGCGCCCAGTGTTCGCCCGGGTTCCAGGATGCCCTCCAGGAATACGAATCGAGTTTCGGCTGCTCGATGCCCCAGCGATCCTGGTCAGGCTCGCGCCCGCGGAACGCCGAGGCCTCGAGCTTGACGCGCCCGAACACGGCGCCCGCCGTGAGCACCCCGTACGTGATGTGCGACGAGTCGAGCCAGTGGTGCGTGATCGGCGCAACGGGCAGGTTCATCCCGGAGAAGCGGTGCATGAACGCCGGCGGCCCGAGCGCGGGCTCACCGGGCAGCCCGCCATAGAGGAAGAACTTCGAGACGCGATACGAAGCGGCCAGCTCCATAAATAGATCATGCGGATGCTGCCGGTCGACGAGGGGTGTCACGCCGTCGGCGGTCTCGCCCGTCTGGAGCAGGAGTGGATAGCCCTCGCGGCCGATCGTCGCGGGCTCGAGCGAGAGCATCGTGCGCAGCCCGAGCACGCCGGGTCCCAGCGGCCTTTGCGCCACGGCCATCGCCATGTTGCCTGAGTAGAACTTCGGGTCGCCGCCGCGCGGGCCGCCCTGGTCGTCGTAGGCAACGTCGGCGAAGCCGTGGACCATGACCATCCACTTGCCGGGCATGAGGTGCAGGCCGGGGTGCGGTGCCGCGTCGGGCTGCCACGCGGTGCCCGAGGCCTCGCGGGTCATGGGATACGGACCGTAGGCGCCCGTCATCGGCATCTCGTGCATGTGGTGCATCTGCATGTCGTGCATCTGCGCCTGGGCATGAGCCGGCACGAGCAACGCGGCAAGCAGGAGGGCAGGTCGGACGGGCATCCAAGCGAGCGTAGACCCGGGCGCGGGCCGTTGCTAGTCTTCGCCCATGCACCCACACAAGCCGACAGGCATCCAGGGCGGCCAGCGGAACCACAAGTTCCTCGACGGCGCGCGCATCGACCCGACGCCGATCGCCGGAGCAATGACCGTCAAGCAGCTCATCGACGGCACATTCCAGGCCTACAACGCCGCGCGCCTGCGCGAGGCCTGCCAGCTGTTCACGAACAAGATGCTCGAGCCCGACGTCACCGTCGGCATGACGCTCACCGGCGCGCTGACACCGGCCGGACTCGGCATGAGCGCGCTGATTCCGCTGCTCCAGAACGGGTTCGTCGACTGGATGATCTCGACCGGTGCGAACCTGTACCACGACACGCACTACGGCATCGGCCTGTCGATGCATCGCGGGAACCCGCAGACCTCGGACGTGGTGCTGCGGGATCATGGCGTGGTCCGCATCTACGACATCTTCTTCGACTACGACGTGCTGCTGTCGACCGACGCGTTCTTCCGCGAGGTCATCACCGCGCCGGAGTTCCAGTCGACCATGTCGACCGCCGAATTCCACTACAAGGTCGGCAAGTACGTGCATGCGCGCGAGGAGGTGCTCGGGCAGGGCCGCAAGTCGCTGCTCGCCGCCGCGTACGAGTGCGGCGTGCCGATCTACACGTCGTCCCCCGGGGACAGCTCGATCGGGATGAACGTCGCGGCGAAGGCGCTCGAGGGCAACAAGCTCGCGTTCGACGTCTCGCGGGACGTCAACGAGACAGCGGCCCTGGTGCTCGCCGCCAAGCGCGGCGGCGGCAAGAGCGGGATCTTCATCCTGGGCGGCGGCTCGCCGAAGAACTTCGCGCTGCAGACGGAGCCGCAGATCCAGGAAGTGCTCGGCATCGAGGAGAAGGGGCACGACTACTTCATGCAGTTCACGGACGCGCGTCCCGACACCGGCGGCCTCTCCGGCGCCACGGCGTCCGAGGCCGTCTCGTGGGGCAAGGTCGATCCCGACAAGCTGCCCGACGCGCTGGCCTGCTACGTCGACTCGACGGTCGCGCTGCCCTTGCTCACGGCGTACGCGATCGAGTCGCACGCGCCGCGGCCGCTCAAGCGGCTCTATGACCAGCGCGAGGCGGCGATGACCGCCCTCATGGACGAGTACAAGAAGAGCGGGCGGATGGCCGAGACGCCCGCGAAATCCAGCTGATTCTCAGTTGCCGAGTCTGGCCTGCACGTAGTCGAGCACCGGCCGGATCGTCTCATCCGCGCGAGCTTCCGCGAGAGACGTTTGGGCGAGAGCGGTCTTCGCCGCGGCCGGGTCGTTCCGCTCCAGGGCGATGAATGCGCGATGAACGGAATATGCGGCCGGAGAAATTCCACCGACGGCCCGCGCCTCTTCGAGTGCCTCGTCGGCGCGAGCCAATCGCTTCTCCTGGACGAGCAGACGCACGAGTGCGAGCCAGGCAAAGTTCCGCTGCGGTTCGAGTCCGGCGGAAGCACGAAGCAGCGCCTCCAATTCCGCAGCTTGCCGCTCGCCTGGAATTCCGCGGCAGCGAGAAGCAGATCACGCGAGGCCTCTGCGCGCGGTTCACCGATGGAATCGAACGTGGAGCCGGCGGCGGCCAGGTCACCGCTCATCGCCTGGCTCATGGCGAGCGATCGCCCCACGACGGGCGTGGGCACGAGCTCGAACGCCTTGCGGAACCAGATCACGGACTCGGCGTGCCGGTGAAGGCCACGCAACGTCAGCCCGAGCCCGACGTACACCGATGCGCGTGCCGACCGCACGGATGCCAGGTCCGGAAAGCTCAGTCGACCGCTTCGCTCCACTTCCACGGCGCGCGTGAATTCCGACAGTGCGCGATCCAGCTGCCCGCGGCGAAGCCAGCGCGAGCCGAGCTCCGAAGCCGAATCCCACTCGATGCGGGCCGCGCTTCTTCCGGGTACCGGGATCGAGATGATCATGATTCCGATCAGCAGGCAGGCGACGGCTGGGAGGAAGCGCCGGGACCGGACAATCCACTCGATGCCGGAAGCGGCGGCAAGGGCGACCGCAGGCAGCAGGTGGATTCGGTACCGGTCCGTGACGAAGAACGGGACGATCGCGAGCGTCATGACGACTGCGTACCCGATGAGAAAGTGGCCGGCCGGGCCGGAGCGCAGGAGGCGCCACCACCCGGCGCACGCCAGGACCGCGAGGAAGCCGAACGACCCGAGGAGGGGAATCCCCATGGGCCCCGCGACTTCCTGGTAGAGCTCGGGACTCTCGATCTGGGGAAACTCGCGCGCGTTCCACAGCATGGCGACCTTGCGCAATCCGAGTGACACGGCGCGGCCGGGATTGGATCCGATCCAGTCCCATGCCATGCGCGCCCACAGGGCGGAGCTCTCCGCGTAACCGGGCCGTCGCTTCGTGACCTGGGCCAGGAATTCACGTCCATCCGCATAGACGCCTCCCTCGATCGTCTCCTTCGTCGGGGGCGGTTCCACGCCATTCGTGGTGAGAACAAAGCTCCCGGTCGCCTCGGGATTGTTCCCGACATGGAAATTGTATCCGGAGTTGTAGGTGTAGGGGATCCAGCGCCCGGTTGCCGCGTGGTTGTGCCAGAGTGCGGGCAGCGCGAGAAGCGTTGCGACACCGATCATCATCGCGATCGCTGAAGGACGGCGTCTGCCGAGCACGGCGCAGGCGACCAGGAGGATCGCAGCCTCCACCGCCCGGCCAAGGGCGAGGACCCCCAGGAGCAACCCGATTCCGCCGTACGTGCGAGCTCGGGCCGAGCCCCAATCCGTCACGACGACGAGCCACAGAAGGAGCGCCTCCAGGAAGAAGAGCAACGACTCCATCAGGATCTGCGCATCCATGAAGATCGCCATCTGGTAGCCGGCGAGCACGAGGCCGACCAGGAATCCGATGGCGGGACGCGTCAGTCTCCTTGCGGCATCGGCAAGCAGGACACAGGCCGCTGCGCCCCAGGCGGATTGAAGGATCAGGATCCGGGGCACCGAGTCGAACGCCGTGACGCGAAGGATCGAAAGCAGATAGGGGTAGAGCGGCCCGAAGAAGAAGGGATTCCTGGCGCGCCAGTGCTCCGTGACAAGGTGGCGAGACCAGTCCCAGTAGATCTGCGCATCGGCATTGAGGTCATAGCCGAGCGCGCTGTGGCCCATTCGCATCACGAAAGACAGTCGCCAACCGAGGGCGGCCACGAAAACGATTCCGAGGCCGAGCGCCCATCGATTTGCCCGAAACGGGCTCGTCATCGCATGCAGCCGTTGCGATCGTTCACGGCGCGAGGATACTCCCTTGTATGCTCTTCGGTCTTCTGCTCGCATCGGCCGCGCTCCTCGCCGGCGCCATCGCCGCCGTCACCGGCTTCGGGATCGGCAGTCTGCTCACGCCGGTGCTCGCGCTCCAGGTGGGCACGAAGCTCGCCGTCGCCGCGGTCGCGATCCCGCACTTCGTCGGCACCGCGCAGCGCTTCTGGATCCTGCGACGCCACGTCGATCGCCGCGTCGTGCTCGGCTTCGGCATCACCTCGGCAATCGGGGGATTGGCCGGAGCGCTGCTCCACAACTGGGTGACGAGCCGCGCGCTCGGCGTCGTGTTCGGCGGGCTGCTCGTGCTCGCGGGCGTGACGGAGCTCACGGGATGGGTGCGGCGCGTTCGGTGGGGCCGGCGCGCGGCATGGATCGCGGGCACGCTCTCGGGCCTGCTCGGCGGGATGGTCGGCAATCAGGGCGGCATCCGCTCGGCTGCGATGCTCGGCTTCGAGGTGCCGCGCGAGTCATTCGTGGCGACCGCGACTGCGATCGGGCTGTTCGTCGACCTTGCGCGCCTGCCGGTCTACCTGGCGACGCAGGGAAGCGAGATCCTCGCGCTGTGGCCGCTGTTGCTCGTCGCGACGGCGGCGGTGGTGGTGGGGACGATCGTGGGTACGCGACTGCTGACACGGATTCCGGATGCGGCGTTCCGGCGCGTGGTCGCGGTGCTGCTGCTCGCGCTCGGCGGGTACATGATCGTCACGGGCGGCGGAGCCTGAATCACTCGCGGACCGGGATGCGAATGGTGACCCAGGCGTTGGTCGCGTAGCCGTTGTTGCGCGCGGGGTTGAAGTGCCACTGCTCGACCGCCTCGATCGCGTATGGATCGAGCTCCGCAACGGAATGCTTGATCCGAATCTCCATCAGGCGTCCCAAAGCATCGATCAGCCCGTAAAGGACCAGGCTATCCCCTGGCGCGACGCTCGACGCGGGGAAGTGTGGGGCGATCATCGTCGCCACCTGGGGACGCGTATCCATGAATTGCGGCATTTGGAGCCTGAAGGAACCTGCCGGTGTGGGCAGACAGCCGAACCTTCTCGGGTAAAGGTGCGTGTCGTTCGGCAGGGCCGCGCGCAGGAGCGCGAGCAGGGAGTCGACGTCCAGGAGTCTCAGGTGAGTCGTTTCCCAGTTGCCCAGCTGGTCCCAGGCGTCGAGCCGGCGCTGCGACGGGTCGAACTGGATGCGGACGTGTTCAGCGTCCTCGCCCGTCGAGAGCGTGATCAGGTCGAGAACGGCATCGTCGCACATGAGAGATCCATCGAAGTCGCCATGGTCGACCGTCTCCGCGAGCCACTTTCGGAGCGGCCCCAGAGCCTTGCCGCGGATGAGTGCTTTCCCGTGCTCGGTCGTCTCGACGTAGCGACACTTGACCCTGGTGGGAAAGGGAGCGGGCCGGAGTTGCGTTTCCTCGTGCCAGGCGGCGAGGGACGAGGACGCGAGCAATTGCCTTCGCCACAGGGCGCGCGCCTCCCTGGGGAACATGGTTCTTGCGGAGGCAACCGGGGGCAGGGTGAGAAGCGCGAGGGTCAGCAGGATTCGCACAGCAGTCTCCAGGCCCTGGCCGCCATCGAGCATGACACGATGGGCCCGGCCCGAAAAACCGGTTTCCGCATCCAGAGCATCCAAAAGGGAGCGAAATCGGCCTGTCTTGCGGGTCCGGGCCGGTTCCCGTAATCTCCGGCCGGGCCGTGATCTCGGCTCTCACCCGCTCCTCTCCGTCCTCGGAGTCCTTGAATGCGCAAAGTCCTCATCCTCGGTTCCGGCGCCGCCGGGCTGACCGCCGCGATCTACGCCGCCCGGGCGAACCTCGAGCCGGCGCTGGTCCACGGCGTGCAGCGGGGCGGGCAGCTCACGATCACGACCGAGGTCGAGAACTATCCCGGCTTCCAGCACGGGATCATGGGTCCGGCGCTGATGGAGGAGATGGAGGCGCAGGCGAAGCGTTTCGGCACGGCCTTCATCGAAGGCACGGTGACGAAGGTCGACCTCTCGATCTCGCCGTTCAAGGTGTGGATCGACGACGAGCGGATCGAGCTCGCGGAGGCGCTCATCATCGGCACCGGCGCCTCGGCCAAGCTGCTCGGCCTGCCGAGCGAGCAGTCGTTCATGGGCTTCGGCGTGTCGGCATGCGCGACCTGCGACGGGTTCTTCTTCAAGGAGCAGGAGGTGCTCGTCGTCGGCGGCGGCGACACCGCGATGGAAGAGGCGACCTACCTGACCAAGCACGCGAGCAAGGTCA
>Ga0070670_100002628_pt1 | contig 14843 bp, 10 predicted proteins | sample KBSS63metaG_FD_64665 | JGI IMG/M metagenome (GOLD analysis project Ga0070670, IMG submission 64665) | Switchgrass rhizosphere microbial communities from Kellogg Biological Station, Michigan, USA - KBS S6-3 metaG | ecosystem: Host-associated > Plants > Roots > Rhizosphere > Soil ... | reverse complement strand
ATACTTACAAAATTGATTGCGCATTTTGAATCCTCGTTCTCGATGGTTCGCGAAGAGCCTGCTGAGAGCGAGGAGGAGGAGGACGACGAGAACGAGTAAGAAGACGAAGCCTATGATTACAAGACGCAAATTTTTCTCCGGCGCGGCGGCGTTAATCGGTGCTTCCAGCCTTGCCCGGCGTATTGCTAACGGCGCCCAAACATTGGCTTCGCCATCACCCGGCGCGACTAACTATCATCCGGTTGTAACTCCTAACGGATCCACTCTGCCGTGGATAATGAAAGACGGAGTGAAGGAATTCCATCTTACCGCCGAGCCAGTGAAGCGTGAGTTTGCTCCGGGAATGCTAGTCAATTGCTGGGGTTACAACGGCCAGTCGCCTGGCCCCACGATCGAAGCGGTCGAAGGCGATCGAGTCCGAATCCTCATCACAAACAAGCTGGCCGAACCAACTACCATTCACTGGCATGGCGTTATCTTGCCTAACGGAATGGATGGCGTTGGTGGTGTAACTCAAAAACATATCCCGCCGGGCGAGACTTATGCCTACGAATTTACCCTTAAGCAGCACGGCGTGCAGATGTACCATCCACACACCGATGAGATGATTCAGATGGCGATGGGGATGGAAGGGTTCTTCATTATTCATCCTCGCAATGGCTACCCGGAGCCCGTTGACCGACATTTTCTGATCTTCCTTCAGGAATGGGCTATCCCGCCCGGCACATTTACCCCGAACCCGAATGTCATGACGGATTTTAATATCTTTTCCTTCAACAGCCGCGTTTGGCCGGGCACCGATCCCCTTGTGGTAAAGCTTAATGAGCGTGTTCGCATAAGTTTCGCGAATCTCAGCATGGATAGTCATCCGATTCATTTTCACGGTCATCGTTGGTGGATCGTGGAGACGGACGGAGGTCAAATTCCGAAGACCGGTTGGTGGCCGGAAGCGACCGTCGACGTTCCTCCGGGAACAACGCGAACGGTCGAATTCGTAGCAGACAATCCAGGCGACTGGCCGGTGCACTGCCACAAGAATCATCACGCGATGAACGCAATGAGTCACGAAGTTCCGAATATTATCGGTGCCGATCAGAAGGACACGGAGGATAAGATCCGCAAGTTGGTCCCCGGCTACATGGCAATGGGGGAAACCGGTATGCATGGAATGGGGGAAATGGGCGAAATGATGCGGGGCCCGCGGAATACGCTGCCAATGATGACTGGCACCGGCCAATTCGGACCGATCGAAATGGGCGGAATGTTCACCCTTCTGAAAGTGCGCGACGGAATCACCGGTTATGACGACCCGGGATGGTATCAAAACCCGCCCGGGACAGTGGCCTCCCCGTACGTCGTCGAAACCAGCTAAGGGGAATAGTCCGACCAAACCAAACATTTGACGGCGTTTGTCGAGATCTGTTGTCGCGACAGAATCCTGACTGGGACCGGAGCGGAAAAATAATTCGACTATAGTTAGCAGGATGAACGATCGCGACTCGAGCAACAATCAGAAGGAAAAGCACGCGTGCTCTCATTGCGACCGCCATTTGGCCGACAAGGCCAGCGGGGTGAAAACGCAGCCTTCGTCAAAAAAATATTTCTGCTCGATGTGCGAAGGCGTCGAAAGCGACACGCCGGGAAGTTGTCCGAAGTGCGGAATGACGCTGGAGCGCAATCCGACTTTCCGCCAGGCAACGAAATACACCTGCCCGATGCATCCCGAGATCGAACAGGATCGCCCGGGTCACTGCCCCATTTGCGGCATGGCACTCGAGCCGAAGGCGGCGGCAACGGGCTCGGACGAAGAAAACGCCGAGCTTCGAGACATGACGCGCCGGCTTTGGATTGGCGCGGCGCTTAGCTTGCCAGTGTTCCTACTCGCGATGTCCCATATCTTTCCTAATCCGCCTCATTGGATGCACAGTAGTTGGTCGCGATGGGTGCAATTCGTTCTGAGTACGCCGGTCGTTCTCTGGGCCGGATGGCCGTTCTTTCAACGCGGATGGCAATCGATCATCAATCGATTGCCGAATATGTTCACTCTTATCGCTCTTGGAGTGGGCGCGGCCTACTCTTACAGCGCCATCGTGCTCCTGCTGCCGCAAATCTTCCCTGCTTCCTTTAGCGCGCATGGTGAAATCGGCATCTATTTTGAGGCTGCGGCCGTCGTTATCGTGTTGGTCCTGCTTGGCCAGGTGCTGGAATTGCGCGCGCGACACCGAACTGGCGACGCGCTTCGCGCATTGCTCGATCTGGCACCCAGCATGGCGCGACTCGTGCGCGACGGAGAAGAAACAGATGTCGCTCTCGATCAGGTGCGGAAAGGAGATGAGCTGCGCATTCGTCCCGGCGAAAAAGTTCCCGTGGACGGTCGCGTCCTCGATGGCCTAACGAGCATAGATGAGTCAATGATTACAGGCGAGCCGATGCCGGTGGAGAAAAGAAAAGGTGATCCTGTTACCGGCGGCACCGTCAATCAAACCGGCAGTATCCTGATTGAAGCCGAACGGGTGGGCAGCGAAACCATGCTCGCGCAGATCGTCGAAATGGTGTCGCAAGCGCAACGGAGCCGGGCGCCCATTCAAGGCCTGGCCGACAAGGTGGCCGGCTGGTTTGTTCCCGCTGTGATCGGTATCGCGATCGTCACCTTCATTCTCTGGCTCGCCTTTGGACCGGAGCCCCGTTTCGCCTACGCAATTCTAAACGCGGTTGCGGTTTTAATCATTGCGTGCCCGTGCGCCCTCGGTCTCGCCACACCCATGTCGGTCATGGTCGGAGTTGGGCGTGGCGCCCAGGCGGGCGTCTTGATCAAGAAAGCGGAAGCGATCGAGCTGATGGAAAAAGTGCGAACGCTGGTCGTGGACAAGACCGGCACGTTAACCAAAGGACGACCCGCGGTAATCGAAGTCATCCCTAACGAGTCTATGTCTAAAGGAGATCTGCTCGCATTAGCCGCCGCGGCGGAGAAAAATAGCGAGCATCCTCTTGCAACCGCGATTGTTGAAGCGCGGACCCAGCAAGACCCGTCAGCGAGCACATCTGAGTTGGTCATTCGAGATTTTCAGTCGACCACCGGGGGTGGCGTAAGCAGCCGGGTGGAAGATCGTCAGGTCCTCGTTGGCAAACCCGCTTTCCTGCGGGAAGCCGGTGTTTCCGATCTTCATGAGTGGGAAAAGCGCGCGGAGGAGCTGCAAGAGCAAGGTAGCAGTGTCGTTTTCGTCGCAGTCGACGGCAAAACAGCAGGAATTATCGCGCTCGCGGACCCGATCAAGCCGTCCACTCCTGCGGCGATCAAGCACTTACATCAGCTTGGCCTGAAAATAATCATGCTGACCGGGGACAACGAACGCACCGCCCGCAGGGTCGCGGCGGAACTTGGTTTGGATGACGTGGAGGCGGGGGTTGAGCCGCGAGACAAAAATGATCGCGTCCGGCGTTTGCGGGAAGAAGGAAACGTTGTCGCAATGGCCGGGGATGGGATCAACGATGCGCCCGCACTCGCGGCAGCGGACGTCGGCATCGCGATGGGTACGGGCACGGATGTGGCCATGGAGAGCGCAGGCATCACCCTTGTCAAAGGCGATCTCCGCGGGATCGAAAAGACAATTCGATTAAGCCGCGCCATGATGAGTAACATCCGGCAAAACCTGTTCTTTGCCTTCGTTTACAATTCGTTAGGCATTCCGGTTGCAGCCGGCGTTTTGTACCCCTGGTTCGGCGTTCTCCTCAGCCCAATGATTGCCGGTGTCGCGATGAGTTTAAGTTCCGTCTCAGTCATCGCGAACGCGCTTCGTCTGCGGGCGATAAAATTGTAAGAGCGAAGCTCTGTCAGTCGACATGCCCGCCGCCGCCGACACGCGCTCGCGATAACAAAAAATGGTCACGCTCTTCCACGTTGCATTTTGCGCTTGTCTATATTCCTTAATAGGTATATAGATCCGATCGTGAAATTGCGTGAATTGAAATCTTTTCTCCGTGCCTATCCCGCTTCGCTTCCTCGCTTCATCCTCCCTGACGGCCAACTCATTCCCGCCCATTTTCACATCACCGAAGTGGGCCACGTCGCGAGAAAGTTTCTTGATTGCGGCGGCACCCTCCGCCATCGGGACGCGTGCGTTCTCCAAACCTATGTGGCGGATGATGTCGCCCATCGCCTTCACGCGGCCCGCTTCGCCGATATTCTCGACCTCAGCCAACGCATCCTGCCTTGCGATGATCTCGAGGTGGAAGTGGAATGGGACTGTTGCGTCATCTCGCAGTACCCGATTGCCTCAGCGCGCGCGAGTGAGGATCGGCTCGAGTTTCAACTCGTCACCAAACACACCGACTGCCTGGCGAAGAACAACGATTGCGAAGCAGAAGCAAGGAACTGCACAGCCGGATGTTGTTAGAGACCATGCCATTTCAAGAATACGCTTGGCCGCCGAACCATAACTCCACAAACGTGCTCTTGCGCAATATCTTTTGGAGATCTGACTGGTTTAACCAGTCGAGTCTTCAAAGCCGACAAGGCATATGGACTCTCTTCAAATGGCACTGAAACAACAAGGTGGAATGAATTTACTCCAGATTTATCAGTGCTTCTGCGATCCAACACGCTTGCGTATCCTCCATCTCCTAACCAAGGGCCCGCTCTGTGTTTGCCATTTTCAAGACGCACTCGGCGAGCCGCAGGTAAGAGTATCCAAACACCTCGCCTATCTGCGGACGCGCGGCCTCGTGACCACGAAACGTCGCGGGAATTGGATCATCTACTCGCTCCCGGCCAGACGATCTGCGGAATTAGAGCGAAACCTGAAATGTTTGCGGGATTGTGTAGAATCGGATCCTGTTTTTCGAAAAGATCTGCACCGTCTGGCCCGTTTGCGCTCGAATTGCCGTGAGCCGGCTGGACTTTTCGACAAAGATGCTGCCATCTAGCACCACGATGAAAGTCACCGCCACTTGGGCGAAATCTGCGTGACTTCGGAGATGTCTTAATGAGTCAGCATTCTCTTCGTCTTGCGTCCGTCGCCGACGCGGAAGAGATCAACGCGATCTATAACCACTACGTTCGCACTTCAACTGCAACGTTCCAAATCGACGACGAAACGACCGAGGAGCGCGCCGAGGAATTGAGAACCCGGCCTGACAATCAGCCGATGATCGTGCTCGAGGACAAAGGCGAGATCGTCGGCTGGGGTGCACTCTCGCCTTTCCGCTCACGCTGCGCTTACCGTGACACGATCGAACTGACTGTTTACGTGCGGCACGACTGCCATCGAAACGGTTACGGCCGAATCATTGTGCGGGATCTGATCGATCGCGCTCGTTCGTTAGGATATCACGCCGTTCTGGGCGTCTCCTGCACTGAATCCGTTGGGAGCATTGCATTGCTTAAATCGTTAGGCTTCGATATCGCCGGGACGTTACATGAAGTGGGGTCCAAGTTTGGCCGGCGGCTCGACGTCGTTTATCTGCAGTTGATGCTGGCGGCGTCGCCGCTGTCGGCCGAAGAAACGAAGCGGGGGGAAGCTTAATTATCGAGACTTGCGTCCGGAACACTGCAGAATAAAGATAAAGCGATGGTTCAATGATCCGCTTCGACAAAACAGACTACGGCGAAACCGATATCATGAAAGGTTTGCTCGCCGGCGTCGCCGGCGGTCTTCTCGCAGCCTTTCTCATGGAGCAGTTTCAAGCGGCTTGGAGCGCGACCGCGCAAGCGATGTCGTCCGCAAAGAAGCGTGGGGGGCGCAAATCCGATCCTGCGACCGTCAAAGCCGCCAATGTCATTTCCGAGAAAGTTATCGGCCGCAAAGTCCCGCACGATTACAAGCCGTTGGCAGGTGAGGCTGTCCATTATGGAGTGGGTGCCGCCTCAGCAGCAGTTTACGGCGTCTGCGCGGAAATGGCGCCGATTGTAACAGTCGGTGAGGGCGTCGGTTTCGGAACTGGTCTCTGGTTGCTGGCCGATGAGGTGGCGGTTCCGGCGGCGGGGTTATCGAAATCGCCTCGGGAAATCCCGTTGATCACTCACGTCTACGCGCTCGCCTCGCACCTCGTCTACGGTTGGATCACGGAGACGGTTCGGCGCGCCGTTCGTCGAGCTTTGTAATATCACGCGCGCCTGGCGTGTTTTGTTCGTTAGGCGGCGAGTTTGCGCCGGTAAAAGGAAGCCGATTTTGGTTGTTGTCGCGCCAGAGCGGCTGAGCCCATTCTCGGCGTAAGATTTTCCTGACGCGCCTGCCGGCGAAAGAGGCTCGGCGTCATGCCAACACGCCGTTCGAACGCCCGCCGAAAAGCGTCAGCGCTATGAAACCCGACGCTTCCGGCGATATCCTCCACAGAAGATCGCAATCCTAACAGCCGCCGCCGTGCTTCGGCCAGCCGCAGTTCCTCGACGAAATCGGCCGGGGTGCAGTTAAAGACATGCTTAAACACCCGGCTAAAATGCCGCGGGCAAAGGCAGGCCCGAACGGCGAGTGCTTCCACGGTCAGGTTCTCGCGCAAGTGGGCCAGAATCCATGCCGGAAGTTCCGCCACCCGTTCGGAGGGGTCGCACTGGTAGTTGGTGAACTCAAAATGGTCATCTGCCTCGCCCATTGGGCGCAGTCGCATGACAAATTCTCGCGCCACTTCTCGAGCTACTTGGTTTCCGAAATCCTCCTCAATCAAAGCGAGCGTCATCTCGACGCCTGAGTTACCTCCGCCGGAAGTATAGAACGCCCCATCTTTGAGGAACGCCGCGGCGTAATTCACACGCAGCTTCGGAAAACGTCTCGCGATGTCGTTGGCAAACCGCCAATGGGTGGTGACATGCCGACCGTCGAGCAAGCCGCTGCGCGCGAGCGCATAGATGCCGGTGGAGATAGACGCAATCCGTCGTGTCTGGCCCGCCCGCTCCCCCAGCCACGCCGCCAGGATAGCCATGGTCTCCGGTTGTCGTACGCCTTCTCCGCCGGGGACGATAATGGTATCGAGGTCGCCAGCGGAGGCCAGTGTGGCCTCGGCCTTGAAAGGCAAGCCGGATTCGGAAACGAACCTTTTACTTGCCAGCCCCAGAATGACCGGGCGGTAACAGACAGAACGTTTGTTCGATGCACCGGCAAGACTGGCCCTGGCCAGGGCATCGAGAGGGCCGGTCAGGTCTAACGCCGCCACACCGTCAAAACCGACAATTCCAACGACTTTTGGAGTGACCTCCTCTGGCTGCAGGTCGAAGTAGGTCATGACATGCAGCCTCCGGAGATTTGCTCCTTTACGAGATTTATCTGTTCCACATCTCGTAGTGCAACAAGCACCGAAAAAAGGGCTCAGTATTTTCCGGAAATTTGCACAATGCCCGCCGAACGCTCTGTTTCTACGTCCCGCGGCGGCGCGTGGGGAATGGAGATTTTATCGACATGGCCTGGATGGCTCGCGAAATCGCGAGGCAGGCCGGGCAAACCCGGCCTACAACGCGTCTACGCTTTGCGGCGGCCTTGCAGTTCGTCGCTATTCCAAGGTGACCGGCTTTGCGGCCTGGGCGATCAATTCCTCGAAACGCTGATCATTTCGCAAATCGTCCCAACCTGGGTCGAACTTTAATTCGCCGTAGGTGGGCGCGGCCGCTTGCTTCAGCAAGCCTGACAATTGCTCGATCGCTGCATCCTTATTTCCAACCCACGCTTGAATCTGGGCCTGCATGGCCGCGTAGGCGGGACCTTCGGTCGCATCTCGCCAGCTTGGGATAAGTTGCACCGCTTGTTGAATTGTCCGCAATGCGTCGTCTTTGCGACCCAAGCCAGCATAAGCCCAGGCGAGGTTACCAACTAGCGCGGGCTCGTCGGCATGTTCTGCCAGCGATGATTCCAAACTGCCACGAGCCTTATCGAAAGCTTTGAATGCTCCGTCTACGTCGCCCTGCGCGCGCGCCATGGTGCCTGCAAGCAAATCGAGATATTGCCACGGCGGTGTCATTTGCTCCTTCCGAGCAGCCTCCAATTCCACGCTCGCCCGCGTAAAGTCACGCTCGCAAAGCGCAATCCTCGCCAGTGTGCCATGTTTGCTAAAGATACCCGAGGGTGCTGCCTCAAGAACAGCCCGGGCTCGGCTTAATTCGCCCTGGGCCAGAATTGCCTCGGCTTTGAAGGACCAGAATGGAGCGACCCGAGTTGGGATAAGTGCAATCGCTTTTTCACTCAACTTCTCTGCTTCTGCGTATCTCCGAAGTAACATGAAGGTTTGGATCACTTCGGTGGCGATAAATGGGTCATGGGGATCGAGCTCCCAGGCTTTCTCGCCGTCGCGAAGAGCTTCTTTCCAATGACCGAGGCGTCTCTCAGTCAGAGCGCTCAGATCGAAAAACTTCGCGCGTGCGCCGGGCGCGGGCGGAGCAGCCGATAACTCTGCCTGGGCTTTTTCATAATCGCGGAGTCCATTATAATAGTACTGAGCTTGCGCAAGATGGCTCTCCGGCAGGTTCGGTGCCAGACGTAAAGCAGTCGCGGCCGCTTCTTTTGATTTTTCGAGGTGCTCCTGGGAGGGATCTCCTCCAAAACGGTAAGTGTAAAGGTGTGCCTCTGTCAGCAAACAATAAGCGAGCGTAAACTCTGGATCACGCGCGATGGCTCGGTTCAGAACCTCGATTGTCTTTGAATAGTCATACTTGAAAAAAGCGTCTCGTGCTTGCAGATACAGATCATAGGCTTGCACATCACTTGTTGGTCGACTCTCAATTGCTGCTTTCTCCTGCGCGGAGAGCTTGCCCTTTAACTGTGCGACAATCGCTTGGGAGAGGTCGCTCTGTAGGGCGAAAAGATCATCGAGGTTTCGGTCGTATTTTTCCGCCCATACCTGGACCTCGGATGCGGTATCGATTAGCTGAACATTCAGCCGCACCCGGCCGTCTCCCTTGTGGACACTCCCCTCAAGCACGTACGCTACTCCGAGATCTTGGCCAATCTTGCGCACGTCCCGCACCCCATTGCGGTAACCTGAAGTTCCGGAACGACTGATTACTTTCAAGTCTTCCGCCTTCGCCAGATCGGTCAAAATGTCGTCTTGAACGCCATCGGCGAAATAAGTAGCGCCGTTTGCCGCGTCGAAGTCGTCAAATGGCAGAACAGCTATGCTTTTGGCTGGGATCTCTCGCGAATGGCCTGACGTCGAGGCCGTCGCCCGCGTAGAAGTGGCCGGCCGTTCAACCTGCCGAAGATTCAAGACTACCAGAATGAGAAGAATTAACCCGCCGATCGCAAGAACCGCACTCGAACCTTTGTGACGGCCGACGAATCTTTGCAGACGATAAGGCACGGTACTATCACGAGCGCCTACCGGCTCTCCCGCGAGATAGTGGCGAACGTCCTTTTCCAGATCGCTAACCGAGGCGTAGCGCTCGGAAGGCTCCTTCCGCAGCGTTCTAGAGATGATTGCATCCAAATCGCCGCGCAAAGTCCGTTGCCGCTCGGAGTCATGAGTCGCGAGACTTGGAAGGACGGGTTCCTGTTCGCAGACAACCCGTTCTACTTCATCCAAGTCAGGGTACCGACTGGGAAAGCGATGCGGGGCGACGCCAGTTAGCATCTCGTAGAGCAATGCACCAAGCGCATAAATATCACTCGCAGGCGTGACTTCCTCGCCTCGTGCCTGTTCGGGCGAAGCAGAAATCGGCGTCAACCGCTGCTGCCGCGTCGCCGTGGCTGTGAGCGGATTATCTTCCAGCAGCTTCGCAATCCCAAAGTCAAGCAGCTTGGGCTCACCCTTATCATTCACCAGAATGTTATTGCGCTTCAGGTCGCGATGAACCACTCGCTTCCGATGGGCAGCCTCGACTGCGGTACAAATCTTCAGAAATAACTCCAGTCGTTCTCGGATAGACAGGGCATTGTCCCGCACATAGGTAGTCACCGGTGTACCTGGGACATATTCCATTACGAAGTAAGGCAGACCGTTCTCCGTAGTACCGGCGTCAAAGAGATTGGCGATATTAGGATGATCCAGCGAAGCAAGGAGTTCTCTTTCGGCCCGAAACCGTCCCATCAAGTCAGCCGTACTGCCGCTACCAAGTTTCAACACCTTGATTGCTACCTCCTTTTCGAAGTATCCATCCGCGCGGGCACCAAGATAAACAGTAGCCATGCCCCCGTGGCCCAGCTCTCTCAGGATCACATAAGCCCCGATGCGTTGCCCGGGTGTTAGTGTTCGTTCACGACGCAAGGCCACACTCGCAGCCTCCGCGCATTCTTCCCAGCGATCGGCGCCGTCAGTCGTCGTAGTCTCAGCGCCCTCAAGGAACGATTCCGCTTCGCCGAGCAAATCTAAATCGCCAGCACATTCTCGCACTAGAAGAGCGGTGCGCGCGGCAGGGGAATCCTCCTCCATCGCATCTGCAACGATTTCTTTCAAATGCCGCCAACGTTCCTGATTCATGTCTCGTGCTAAGTAGCTAAGGATAGGATTTCGCCTAAAGGGTGTAACTTATCAGCTCGGCTGCGCCAAAGCTTTCCGCAGCCAAAGTTTCGCCACTGACCACTCCCGTTTCACGGTGGCCGGTGAAATTTCCAGCAAGGCGGCGATTTCTTCAACCGTTAGGCCGCCGAAGAAGCGGAACTCAACAATTTGGGCCTGCCGCGAATCAAGCGCTTCCAATTCGCGCAGAGCCTCATCCACCGCGGTGACATCGATCTCGTGGCGGTCATAGAATTCCAGCATCACTTCAGTTGGATTCGAGCCGCCGCGTTTTGCCCGGGTTCGCGCGACGGCATGATTTATTAGAGTCTGACGCATGAGTCGGGCGAAGATCGCCAGAAGATTGGCCGGGTTTTCCCACGAGACATGGTCCTGTCCGGCGAGACGAAGGTAAGCCTCGTGGACTAGTGCCGTTCGCTGCAGGGTATGTTCCGGTCGCTCTTTGCTCAAGTAACCGCCCGCCAACCGCCGCAATTCTTCGTACACGAGGGGCATAATCTCCTCGAGAGCTTCGGTCACATCGCTGGGCGATTTACCCTTCTCACTCGTGGACGGTGGATTCTCCCGAGGCGATTCAGTTTCGCCCGGGTTTTCCGCTTTGCGTCCGGTCATAGTGCCGACGAACCCTTCATCAAAAATTCCGGCGCCCGGACACCCCGGCCGCTCACGTATCCTAAACCAGAACCCGGTTTTATGCGAAACGGGCGCCTCGCGGCGACAGAAAATCGCGCGATCTAGTAAACGACGGGCGAGCGACATTTGGTTCGATGAAAAGCAATAGAGGCAGCGGCCGGAACCGCTGCCTCTGCGATCCTTTGCCTCAATCCAAGCTAGAATTTCTTTGTCAGACTGACGTAGACGAAGCGCCCGCTTGGATCGTAAAGGAAACCGGGGTATTTTGTGTTGTTGCCACCGAATCCGTACGCTTTCGGTGGGTCCTGCCCAAAGATGTTGCTGCAGCCGAGGGTAATTGTGGTGTTGTTGAGAGCCCGCTTCCAGATCGGCATGCCGTACTTCGCGGTCTGCGAGACTGAGCTTTCGGTTGGCTTCCCATCTTTTCCGCTGGAGACATCCTGCGCGTTTTTCGAATACCCAGCCACCGGCTGTTCCTCGACCGGCGCGGTGAAGATGAAGTTGTACGAAGCCTGACCGTCGAAGGTCCACGTCTGGCTTACCCAGTGGTTACGAGCACTGGGCAATAACTCATGGTAACCGTCGAGGAAGCGCGCAGTGCCAACTATGTCGAAGCCATTCCAGCTCCAATCCAGCCGCTGAACACCTTTCCACCTCAGGTTGCCGTCCACAGAAGTGGTATCGGCAATGCCAGCGACAGCAACGCCGGCCAACTGTGCCGTTCTCGCATCCGGCGTTCCCTGAAACTCGAACGAATCCAGATAAGATACCTGGGTCAGCCAGGTAAAGGTACCGAAGTTCGTTGGATAGACGTATTGGAGCCCGACATCAACGCCGGAGGCCGTGGTCGAACCACTGTTGATAAAGGGGACAAAGATTCGTTGGATGTATCCCTGGGCGTCTCGTTGCACGATTTCAGCCGGCAATAATGCCCCCTGCTCCTCGCGCCTCAGGATTGAAGGAATATTATCCAAAACTACCTGTCCGGTTTGTTCGGTATCCCAGAGATCGACAGTTAACGTTAGGCCCGGAACGAATTTCGGGGTCCAGACGATGCCGGCGGTGAAAGAGGTGGAATCTTCCGGTTGGAGAAACGGATTGCTTGTATTAACAATGTTCTGCTCCCTCTCAGTTCGGCTCGGATCGCCAATCGGGACCGGAGGCCCGCCCAGCGAAGTCGGCAACGTATCCGTAACTGGGGCGAGTGCCGACGTTGGACTACCGAAAAGCTCGATCAGTGATGGCTCAAGGAATCCTTTGCCAATTGTAGCTCGAACCGTAAGTGTTTCGTCAATCGGCTGCCAGCGCAGACCAAATTTCGGAACCATTACATTGGTGTCATTATTTTCAAAGGCCTCGTAACGCACCGCTGCCGTGAGTTCGGTGGAATAAAAGCCCGGGAAATTGAACGTCGGACTCGTGATAGGAATGCTTGTTTCAGCATAAAGCGCCCAGTCCTTGCGTCCAGCCTGGGTACTTGCTCCGGGCGAGTTACTGGCTATATCTCCGCTAAGTGACAGTTGATCCACATCCTGCGTTAACTGTTCGCGCCGGAACTGGCCTCCGACCGCAAGTCCAACTCCGCCGGCCGGCAGTTTGAAAAGAGAGGTGGTGTAGACGTTAAGATCGAGAGTCGCGATCTCCGAGGTATCCACATCCTTCGGATGAATAGTCGCATAGGCTACGTCGGCGAAGTTGCTTGGGATAGGCGGACCACTCAGAGCATCGCCGAAAGGATTGAAGGCGGTGCCACCAGCCAACGCGCCGCCTGCGGCAAAGACAGGTGAGTTTTGATTCAAGATCTGAGTAAGCCGACTGCTGGAAATGAACTGACCAGTTTGAGTTACCTTGATATTATTGTAATGAAAGCCGCCGTCATAACCCCAGGTGCCGTCAAACAACTTATCGCCACGCAGGCCAAGTGTGGCCATGAAGTTGTCAGTGACGCTATCAATCAATCGATTGCCGAACTCGAGAAAGCGGGCGCGTGATCCACCGGAAATAATCTGGTTGAATGGGTTAAAGGGATTGAACGCATCGGCGGGCAGCCCGGTTTCTTCAAAGGTCGGCGTATTTGGCGGAGCTACTCCGTTCAGGTTGGTCCCAGGCGGGATGGCAATAACCGCTGCGCCCGGTGTCTGGAAGTTGTTCGTGGCCACCGGAGCGAGTTCATTGTGTGCGCTCGAATTCTGGTAGTACATATCACCGAACAAGACCATCTGCTCGCCAAAAATCTTATGGGTGAAATTGGCGAACCCGCCGTAATTCTCGAGCGTCGGGAGCGCACCTGAGAAAAGATTATAATCAAAGCCGGGTAGAACAGAACCCAGGCTTCGCGGCCGAACTTGTGAGTAAATATAACTGCCCGGCGGAGAGAAACCATTCGACCCGGTGGGCGCTGTGCCGTAGATGACCGGAATGAGAGCGCCTGTGTCGTCGTGTGGCAAAAGGGCGGGATCCACGCCAGCACCCACCACCACGTCACTTGAGAGCTGCAGGTTGTAAGGAGTCGTATTGCTGCTCAGAAACGGAGGCTTTAGTGAAAAGCCGCGGTCGCGATTGAAGATCGAATTGCGATGATAGAAGTTCATTGCTCCGGTCAGGCTTGTCTTGTCATCCCCCATTCCGAAGACAATCGAAGCGCGATATTCACCCGAATCCTTGTCCAGGGTGTTGCCATATTCGATGCTGGCTTCCGCTCCATGATAGTCATGGCGCAACTTGATGTTGACGACCCCCGCGACCGCGTCTGCGCCATAAGTCGTAGAAGCGCCATCTTTCAAAATTTCTATACTTTCGATGGCCGCTTCCGGAATGGAGCGGAGATCGAAGAAGGACACCACGCCTCCGTTACCAATCGGATAGGGAGCGAGACGGCGGCCATCAACAAGGACAAGCGTGTATTGAGGGCCGAGACCGCGGAGCGAAATCGCCGTCGCGCCCGGGGTAAAGCCCGTACCGTTGTTCGAGATGGGAACGCCGCCGCCGTTGGCGACCGGAAGATTCTTGATTAACTCTTCCGCGGTGCGCTCGGACGATTTGTTAATCAGATCCCGGTTAATGTTGAGGACAGGATTTGGCCCGACTTCCTGTGCCGTCGGAATGTTGGAACCGGTGACAATGATGCGTTCCGTTTCGGCGGTTGTGCTGCCTGGCGCGCTAGCCGCTGGGGGAGTGGTCGCGGCGGCATCTGTAGCACTGACTGGTTGGGCCGGATCCTGAGCCAGCATAACTGTCGCAGAAAGCGAACATATGGCGAAACTCAATTGTAGGAAGCGGCACCGCTGGATAAACATTGGAATGCGTCTTGTGTTCATTAGTCTCTCCTTTTCGTTGGTTAGGTTGCAGCACATTTATGCGGAAGACGCGACGCCAGCGTTAGGACTAAAAGCCGACAATTACAGACCAGGCCGAGTTAATGCCCTAGGGTACAAGCTATGGCTAAGGTCTTCCCCAGCACCGGGAATTTTGAACGCAGCGGACTGGAAGGTGTCAGCTGACAGCTATCTCTCGCAGAGAAGAACGCGAAGTCACTGACAACGCCGCCTTGGGATCCAGAAAGGTGGTGGGATGATCGCCAAAACGACGTTGGAAGGCGCGCCGAAAAGCTTCGGGATTGGCAAACCCGACTGATTCAGCTACGCTCCGCACAGTCTTGCGACGGGAAGCGAGTCGGCGGCGGGCTTCATTTAGCCGCAGGTTTTCGACAAACTCACCCGGGGTTGTCCCGAAGACACTCTTGAAAGCGCGGGTGAAATGCGCCGGACACATTCCAG
>Ga0070670_100002626_pt1 | contig 14846 bp, 13 predicted proteins | sample KBSS63metaG_FD_64665 | JGI IMG/M metagenome (GOLD analysis project Ga0070670, IMG submission 64665) | Switchgrass rhizosphere microbial communities from Kellogg Biological Station, Michigan, USA - KBS S6-3 metaG | ecosystem: Host-associated > Plants > Roots > Rhizosphere > Soil ... | reverse complement strand
GCCGGCTGGAAGGTGTGGGTCGCCGACGAGCTCGACGGCAGCTACGAGCAGGTGCCGCCCAACCTGCTCGCCGAGCTGCAGCGCGACCGCCGCTGGTGCCACGGCAACCTGCAGAACTCGCGCCTGATGTTCGAGCCGGGGCTGCATGCCGTCCACCGCACCGCCTTTCTGACGGGGGCGCTGGCGTATGCGTCGTCGCCGCTCTGGCTTGCCTTCCTGATGCTCTCGACGCTGCTGTTCACGCAGCACGCCGGCAGCGACCCGATCTATTTCTTCGAGCCCGAGCAGCTGTTCCCGATCTGGCCCACCGCCAACATCAAGCTGATGCTGACGCTGTTCGGCCTCACCGCCGTGCTCCTGCTGGCACCGAAGGTGATGGCGCTGATCGCGATCGCGCTGCGCGGCGAGGCGCGTCGCTTCGGAGGCGTCTCGCGGCTGCTCGCGAGCGCCTTCATCGAGTTCTGGCACTCGCTGTTGCTGGCGCCGGTACGCATGCTGTTCCATACCCAGTTCGTCGTCGCCGCCATGACTGGCTGGCGCCTCGACTGGCGCTCGCCCCCGCGCGACGATGCCGCGACGACGTGGCGCGAGGCGGCCGCGCGGCACGGCGTCCACACCCTCCTGGCGATCGTCTGGATCGGCGCGATCGTCGTCTCGAGCGCGGCGTTCCCGTGGTGGCTGTCGCCGATCCTGGTCGGCTTGCTGGTCGCCATTCCGCTGTCGGTCCTGAGCAGCAGGACCCGCATCGGCCGCTGGCTGCGGGCACGTGGCCTGATGTTGACGCCCGAGGAGAGCCGTGAGCCGCGCGTATTGCAGGCCGCGCGTCGCGCCCACGCGGATGTCGCCCGCTCGCTGGCATCGTTCCGCAAGGCGATCGTCGACCCGGCGGCGCATGCCGACGTCGTCGCCGCGCTGCCGGCTAGCGCGCTACCGCATGGCGACCGCGCCACCAGCGAGGCGCGACTGGTCGAGCAGGCGCTCGCCGACGGTCCCGCGGCACTCGCTCCCGGCGCCAGGCTGCGTCTGCTCTCGAGCGCATCGGCGCTGGCGACGTTGCGTCGTGAAGTGGCAGCGCACCGCGCGCATCCCGACTGGTGGCGCGACGTGGCGGCTGCGGCCCCGGTCGACACGGCGCGCGCCGCGCCGGGCCGCAAGCCGTCGCGCGTGCCGGTGGTCGAGTCGGTCTGACATCGCGTCGACCGTGCGCGCGCGTTTCGGGTAAGGTGAGGCAAGCCCGAGACGGCGCCGCGCGGCGCATCGGGCAGGCCGGACGCGACCGCCGGCGCCGCCGAGACAAGCCGCATGGCCGACGACATCGCCGCCCTTCGCCGTATCCTGCGCAGCAGCCGGACGATCGCCATCGTCGGCCTCTCCGCCGAGTGGCATCGGCCCAGCTTCTTCGCCGCCAAGTACATGCAGGAGCACGGCTACCGCGTCATTCCGGTCAACCCACGCTACGACGAGGTGCTCGGCGAGCGTTGCCATGCCAGCCTGGCCACGATCGAGGTGCCGATCGACATCGTCGACGTCTTTCGCCGCACCGAGGACGTGATGCCGATCGCCGAGCAGGCGATCGCGATCCAGGCGAAGTGCCTGTGGCAGCAGATCGGCGTCAAGAACGAGGCCGCGGCGGCGCTCGCGGCGGCGGCCGGGCTCGACGTCGTGATGGATCGCTGCGTCAAGATCGAGCACGCGCGACTTTTCGGCGGGCTCAACTGGGCCGGCGTCAACACGGGCGTGATCTCGGCTCGCCGACCGATCTGATTCATCGTGGCCGACCATCGCTTCGAACCCGAGACGCTGGCGATCCACGCCGGTCAGATCCCCGACGCCGCGACCGGCGCGCGCGCACTGCCGATCTACCAGACGACGAGCTTCGTCTTCGATAGCGCCGACCACGCCGCGAGCCTGTTCAACCTGCAGACCTTCGGCAACGTCTACTCGCGTCTCTCCAACCCGACCGTCGCCGTGCTCGAGGAACGCGTCGCCGCGCTCGAGCGCGGCCGTGCCGCGCTAGCCTCGGCAAGCGGCATGGCGGCCGAGGCGATGGCCCTCCTGACGCTGTTGCAGCAGGGCGACCATGTCGTCGCCGCCGGCGCGCTCTACGGCGGCAGCGTCAGCATGCTGGCCGTCAACCTGGCCAAGCTCGGCATCGAGACGACGTTCGTCGACGGCGCATCGGTCGACGCCTTCGCGGCGGCGATCAGGCCGACGACGCGCGCCGTCTTCGCCGAAAGCCTGGGCAACCCGAGCCTGCAGGTGCTCGACATCGCCGCGGTCGCCGAGGTCGCGCACGCCCACGGCCTGCCGCTGGTGGTCGACAACACGGTGCCGTCGCCGTTCCTGTGCAACCCGATCCGCTTCGGCGCCGACATCGTCGTCCACTCGGCGACCAAGTACCTCGGCGGCCACGGCACGACGCTCGCGGGCGTGATGGTCGAGAGCGGCAAGTTTCCGTGGGACAACGGCAAGTTTCCGGGGATGACCGAGCCCTCGAAGGGCTACCACGGCGTCAAGTTCTTCGAGACCTTCGGCGACTTCGGCTTCACGATGCGGGCGCGGATGGAGACCTTGCGGGTCTACGGCGCCGCGTTGGCGCCGACCAGCGCCTGGCAGATCCTGCAAGGGGTCGAGACGCTGCCGCTGCGCATGGAGCGCCATTGCCGCAATGCGCTCGCCGTCGCCCGCTTCCTGCAGGCGGACCGGCGTGTCGGCTGGGTCAACTACCCGGGCCTGCCGGAGCACCCCGACCACGCACTCGTGGCACGCCAGATGCGCTCGGTCGACGGCGTGCCCGGCGCATCGGGGCTGCTCGCCTTCGGCGTCCGCGGCGGCCTCGCCGCGGGGGTGCGCTTCATCGAGGCGGCGCAGATGATGAGCCACCTCGCCAACATCGGCGACACCCGCACCCTGGTCATCCACCCGGCCTCGACGACCCATCGCCAGCTCGACGAGGCGCAGCAGCTCGCCGCCGGCGTGGCGCCCGACATGGTGCGGATCTCGGTCGGCCTCGAGCACGTCGACGACATCCTCTGGGACATCGACCAGGCGCTCGCCGCGTCGGCGGCTTAGTCGCGACGAATTCGATCGCCGCCGTTTCCCGCCGGTTCGTTCTCCGCGCCGGCTGGGCCCCTCGCGAAAAGATGGGGGACGGCCGTCAGCACGATCAGGGCGAGGATCGTGCTGACGACCGCGGTCGCTTCGCGGCCCAGGCCGCAGGCAATGCCGATCGCGGCCGTCATCCAGACGCCGGCGGCGGTGGTCAGTCCCTGCACGTTGTGCTCCGCGTGCTGCTTGATGATCGCGCCGGCGCCGAGAAATCCGACACCCGTGACGATGCCCTGGATGACGCGGCTCATGTCGCCCACCCCCATGCCGCCTTGCTGCGGCACCAGCACGAAGAGCGCGGCGCCGATCGCGACCAGCATGTGCGTTCGCAGGCCGGCGGACTTGCCGCTCTTCTCCCGCTCGTAGCCAAGCGCTCCGCCGAGCACGGCAGCCAGGAGCAGCCTGGCGACGATGCGCGTGAGCTGGGCCGGATCGGAGACGTCCGAGAACTCGGCCTTGAGCGTTGCGATCACGACCTCTGTCATCACCTCTCCTGGCTTGCGCCTCCAGGCGCACGACATGAGGATGCCACGAGCCGCGGCGCCCATGGCAGAGGGGCTCGGCCCCGCGTTTCTCCGTGCTGGCACGGGCCGACCGACCGCAGGACAATGCGTCGCTCCCGATTCACGGGTACCGGACCATGAACATCTACGAGCAAGGGCTGGGGAAGACCGCGGCGAACTTCGTCGCGCTGTCGCCGACGAGCTTCGTCGAGCGCAGCGCCGAGGTCTTCGCCGACCTCGAGGCCGTGGTCCACGGCGCGCGTCGCTACACCTGGCGCGAGACGCGCGATCGTGCCGCTCGGCTGGCGGCAGCGCTGCGCTCGTTCGGCGTCGGTCGCGGCACGACGGTGAGCGTGATGCTGCACAACACGCCCGAGATGGTCGAGGCGCACTACGCGGTGCCGGCGCTGAACGCCGTGCTCAACACGCTCAACACCCGGCTCGATGCGCCGCTCATCGCCTGGCAGCTCGCGCACTGCGAGTGCGCCGTCCTAATCACCGATCGCGAGCTCGCGCCGACCGTCGGCGCGGCGCTCGCGATCCTGCGCGGCGAGCATGGCCGCACGCCGGTCGTGATCGACGTCTGCGACGGCGAGTACGCCGGCTCCGGCGAGCGCCTCGGCGCGCACGAATACGAGGCCTTGCTCGCCGCGAACGAGCCGCTCGCCGCGCTCGCCGGCCCCGCCGACGAGTGGGATGCGATCGCGGTCTCGTACACATCGGGGACGACCGGCGACCCGAAGGGCGTCGTCACGCATCACCGGGGCGCCTACCTGAACGCGGTCTGCAACGCGGCGACCTGGACCATGCCGCACTTTCCGCGCTACCTGTGGACGCTGCCGATGTTCCACTGCAACGGCTGGTGCTTCCCCTGGACGGTGGCACTGCTCGGCGGTACCCATGTGTGCCTGCGCAAGGTCGAGGCGCAGGCGATTCTCGACGCGATCAGGCGCGAGAAGGTCGACCACTACTGCGCCGCGCCGATCGTGCACAACCTGCTCGTCGCCGCCCCCGAGGCGATGCGCGCCGGCATCGACCACAAGGTACGGGCGATGGTCGCCGGCGCGGCGCCGCCGGCGGCGATGATCGAGGGCATGGCGCGGATCGGCTTCGAGATCACTCACGTCTACGGCCTGACCGAGACCTACGGCCCGGCCGCGGTGTCGGTGCAGCGGCCCGCGTGGCAGGATGCCGACATCTCCGAGCGCACGCGGCTCAACGGCCGCCAGGGCGTCCGATATGCGCTCGAGGAGGCGATGACCGTGCGCGACCCGGCGACGATGGCCGAAGTGCCTGCCGACGGCGCGACGATGGGCGAGATCATGTTCCGCGGCAACATCTGCATGAAGGGTTACCTGAAGAACGAGAAGGCGACCGTCGAATCGTTCGCCGGCGGCTGGTTCCACACCGGCGACCTGGCGGTGCTCGAGCCCGACCGCTACGTCAAGATCCGCGACCGCAGCAAGGACGTGATCATCTCGGGCGGCGAGAACATCAGCTCTCTCGAGGTCGAGGATGCGCTCTACCGGCATCCGGCGGTGCTGGCCTGCGCCGTGGTCGCTCGCCCCGATGCGAAATGGGGCGAGACGCCACTGGCGTTCGTCGAGCTCAGGAGCGGCGCCAACGTCAGCGCCGCCGATCTCGTCGCCCACTGCAAGAGTCTCCTTGCCGGCTACAAGGTGCCGCGCGAGATCCGCTTCGAGCCGATCCCGAAGACCTCGACCGGCAAGATCCAGAAGTTCCAGCTGCGCGAGCGCGCGCGCTCGGCCCGGGCGATCGAATAGGAGAAGGCGATGAGCGCAGCGATGGATGCGGATCTCGGCGCACCTGTTCGGACGAGCCGCGATCAGCGCGGCGTGGTCACCCTCACGCTCGACCGGCCGCGATCGTTCAACGCCTTGAGCGAGGCGATGCTCGCGGCGCTGCAGGCCGAGATCGATGCGATCGCGGGCGACGAAACCGCGCGCGCCGTCGTCATCGCCGCCGAAGGCAAGGCGTTCTCGGCCGGCCATGACCTCAAGGAGATGCGCGCCGAGCCGTCGCAGGCGTACTACGAGGCGCTGTTTGCGCAGTGCGCGCGGATGATGCTGTCGCTGCAACGATTGCCGGTGCCGGTGATCGCGCGGGTGCAGGGCATCGCCACGGCGGCCGGCTGCCAGCTCGTCGCCGCGTGCGACCTCGCGGTCGCCGCGAATACGGCGCGCTTCGCCGTCAGTGGCATCAACTTCGGCCTGTTCTGCTCGTCGCCGAGCGTGCCGCTGTCGCGCAACCTGGCGCGCAAGGCCGCGTTCGAGATGCTCGTCACCGGCGACTTCATCTCCGCCGACGAGGCCAAGGCGAAGGGCCTCGTCAATCGCGTCGCCGCCCCGGACGTGCTTGACGCGGAGGTCGAGTCGCTGGTGGCCGCGATCGTCGCCAAGCCGCGTGTCGCCATCGCCCTCGGCAAGGAGCTCTTCTACCGCCAGCTCGAGCGTGGCATCGAAGCCGCGTATGAAGACGCAGGGCGGACGATGGCGACCAACATGATGAACGACGCCGCCCTGGAAGGTGTGCAGGCCTTCATCGACAAGCGCAAGCCGAACTGGGCAGCGTAGCGCCGGCGACCGTGCCGTGGCCGGGGTTGTCCGGACAACCTTGGCCAATCCCGGATTGAGAACGCGTTCGTCATCGGGTATGGTTTTTCGAGAGCGGCCGCGGCCGCCTGCAATCGGTCAATGAAGGAGACCCAGATGAGGAAGTTGATCGCCGGCATCGTCGCCGGCTGCGCGCTCGCCTTCGGTGGCCAGGCGCTGGCGCAGGAAAAGCTGACCGTCTGGTGGGTCAAGGGCTTCTACAAGTCCGAGGACGACGCGCTGTTCGAGGCGATCAAGAAGTTCGAGGCCAGAAGCGGCGTCAAGGTCGAGCTCTCGCAGTACCCGATCCAGGACATGATCCCGAAGACGGTCGCCGCGCTCGATGCCGGCTCGCCGCCCGACGTCGCCTATGCCGACGTCTACGATTTCCAGGTCACGGGCAAGTGGGCCTTCGACGGCAAGCTCGAGGACATCAGCGACGTGCTCAATCCGATCAAGGGTCGGTTCCTGAAGAACACGATCGAGACCACTTACCTCTACAACGACAAGACGAAGAAGCGCGCCTACTACGCGTTTCCTCTCAAGCAGCAGACGATGCACGTCGAGATCTGGCTCGACATGCTGGCGACGGCGGGCTTCAAGGAGGCCGACATCCCGACCAAGTGGGGCGACTACTGGGCCTTCTGGTGCGACAAGGTGCAGCCCGCGTACCGACAGAAGACCGGCACCCGGATCTTCGCGATCGGCCAGCCGATGGGCGTCGATTCGAGCGACTCGTTCTACTCGTTCCTGACCTTCATGGACGCCTACAACGTCAAGCTGGTCGACGACAGCGGCAAGCTCCTGCTCGACGACCCCAAGGTCAAGGCTGGCCTGATCGGTGCCCTGAAGGACTACACCGACGTCGCGATCAAGGGCTGCGTCCCGCCTTCCGCGACGAGCTGGAAGGACCCGGACAACAACGTCGCCTTCTTCAACAAGACGACGGTGATGACGCACAACGCGACCATCTCGATCGCCGCCAAGTGGCTCGACGACGCCAACAACGAGGCGCTCAGCGCCGATCTGCGGGCGACGGCGAAGAAGAACTACGACGAGCTCATCCGCACCGCAGGCTTTCCCGACAAGCCCGATGGCTCGAAGATGGTCTATCGCGCGGCGGTCAAGACCGGCGTCATCTTCGAAGGCGCCAAGAACAAGGCGCGCGCCAAGGAGTTCGTTGCCTTCCTGCTGCAGGAAGAAAACCTCACGCCTTACGTCGAGGGCTCGCTCGGCCGCTGGTTCCCGGTAACGACCGCCGCGACGCAGCGCCCGTTCTGGCAGGCCGATCCGCACCGCCGATCGGTCTTCAACCAGTTCGGCGCCGGCACGGTGACGTTCGAGTTCACGAAGAACTACAAGTTCACGATCATCAACAACGAGAACGTCTGGGCGAAGGCGATGAACCGCGTCGTCAACGACAAGGTCTCGGTCGACCAGGCGGTGACCGAAATGATCGCTCGCATCAAGGCGATCGCCGGGTAGCCGCTTGGCGACGCTGGCGCTCGATCGCGTCGAGCCCGACCGCCAGTCGGCACCGGTCGGCCCGGCGAAGAAGCGCCTGTCGACCTGGCAGGCGTGGGGCCTGATCCTGATCACGCCCTACGTCCTGATCTTCGCGGTCTTCGTCCTCTATCCGATCGGCTATGGCTTGTGGCTGGCACGCCATCCGGCGAGCTACGTCAAGCTGGTCGAGGATCCGGTGTTCACTCGCACCGTCGTCAACACGCTCGTCTTCCTGATCGTCGGCATCAACCTGAAGATGCTGCTGGCGCTCTTCCTATCGGGTTTCTTCGTTCGGGCCCAGCCGTGGATCAAGTGGCTGTCACTGCTCTTCATCCTCCCTTGGGCGGTGCCTTCGATCCCGACGATCCTGTCGCTGCGCTTCATGCTCAACCCCGAGTGGGGGATCATCAACGCGACGATCTTTCGCCTCACCGGTGCAGACGGTCCGAACTGGCTCAACAACCCGCAGATCGCTCTCAGCCTGTCGATCCTCGTGCACATCTGGAAGTCGCTGCCCTTCTGGACCTTGATCCTCGTGGCCGGGCGCCTCGCGATCCCGGGCGAGATGTACGAAGCGGCCTCGGTCGACGGCGCGACCACCTGGCAGAAGTTCAAGTTCATCACCTGGCCGTCGCTGCGAACGCTCTACCTCACGTCGACGATCCTGTCGATGATCTGGACCCTCGGTGACTTCAACAGCGTCTACCTTCTCACCGGTGGCCAGCCCGCCGACCAGACGCACGTCATGGCAACGCTCGGGCTGCGCTACCTTCGACTCGACCAGGTCGACATGTCGCTGGCGACGGTCGTCTGCGCCATGCCGCTGATCCTGCCGCTGGTCTACTTCATGATGAAGCGGCTGTCACGATGAGCACCGGCTTCACGCTCAAGAAGGCGTCGACCGAGGCCAAGCTGCTTCTGATCGGCATTCCGGTGGCGATCTGGACCCTGTTGCCGATCTACCACCTGGTCTTGTTCGCGCTCTCGCCCAAGGAGCAGGCGGTCTCGGGCAAGCTCTGGCCCGACCATCCGACGTTGAACAACTTCTCGATGGTGTTTCGCCAGCAACACCATTACCTGGGCCATTTCTGGCTGCAGATGTGGAACTCGGTCCTGATCGCGGTCGCCGTCGGCGCGATCACGCTCTTCATCGCCACCTCGGCGGCCTTCGCGATCAGTCGCCTGCGCGTTCGCGGCGGGCGGACGATCATGAACCTGGCGCTCTTCACGTACTTCATCCCGGCCGCCTTCCTGGCCGTGCCGATGTACAAGACGATGAGCAACTACGGCCTCCTCAACACCCAGTGGGCGCTGATCCTGGCGATGGTGACGATCGCCACGCCGTACTCGATCTGGGTTCTGAAGCAGGCTTCGGACAAGCTTCCGCTCGAGCTCGACGAAGCGGCGCGGATCGACGGCGCGACGCCGCTGCAGCTGTTTCGCCTCGTCTACCTGCCGCTGATGCTGCCGTCGCTCGTCGCCGTCGGCACCTACGCGCTGCTGCTCGCCTGGAACGAATACCTGTACGCGTTCCTGCTCCTGTCGGACGACAAGAGCACGACCCTCGGTGTCGCCCTCGGCAGCTTCCTCTCCGCCGACGACTCGCCCTGGGAGCTGCTGATGACCACCGGGCTGATCTACGCCTTGCCCCCGGCGGCGATCTACTACGCGTTTCGGCGTTACATGGTCGGCGGGCTCACGGCCGGCGCGGTCAAGAGCTGAACATGGCTTCGGTCTCGTTTCGCGACGTCCAGAAGAGCTTCGGCTCGACCCGCATCATCCACGGCATCGGCTTCGACATCGCCGACGGCGAATTCACGGTGCTGGTCGGTCCCTCGGGCTGCGGCAAGTCGACGCTGCTGCGCATGCTCGCCGGGCTCGAGGAGATCTCGGCCGGAACGATCGCGATCGACGGCCATGTCGTCAACGACATCGAGTCGAAGGATCGCGACATCGCGATGGTGTTCCAGAGCTATGCGCTCTATCCGCACATGACGGTGGGCGACAACATGGGCTTCAGCCTGAAGCTCAGGAAAGCCGACCCGGCGCTGACCAAGGAGCGGGTTGCCCACGCGGCGAAGATCCTCAACCTCGGACCGTATCTCGAGCGCTATCCGCGCGAGCTTTCGGGCGGCCAGCGCCAGCGCGTCGCCATGGGGAGGGCGATCGTCCGCGATCCGAAGGTGTTCCTGTTCGACGAGCCGCTGTCCAACCTCGACGCCAAGCTGCGGGTGGCGATGCGCGCCGAGATCAAGGCACTGCACCAGAGGCTGAAGACGACGACGGTCTATGTCACGCACGACCAGGTCGAGGCGATGACGATGGCCGATCGGATCGTCGTCATGCAGGAAGGGCGGGTCGAGCAGATCGGCACGCCGCTCGAGCTCTACGACCACCCCGCCAACCTGTTCGTCGCCCAGTTCATCGGCTCGCCGGCGATGAACGTCGTCGCCGGCGCGGTTCGAAGCGGCGGCGGCGACAAATGGCTCGAGGCCGACGGCAACGTGCGCTGGCCGCTCGCTCCGGCGAGCCCGGGCAGTGACGGTCAGGCGGTCGCCTACGGCATTCGCCCGGGCGACATCGGCGTCGCCGGCGGCGCCGGTGGCGTCCCAGCGGAGGTGATCGTCGTCGAGCCGACCGGCGCCGAAACCGAACTGCTCGTTCGCGTCGGCCAGGCGCAGATCGTCGTCGTCATCCACGGCCGGACCGCGGCGCTGCCCGGCGAGACGATCGCCCTCGCCGTCAATACCGCCGCCGTCCACCTGTTCGATCCGACGAGCGGCGCGACTCTCGCCGGTTGACAAGTCCGGTTACCGCTGACGCCGTGAACGGTGCCACGGTCGGCGCGACGTCGCGCCCTGCGGCCGCCGTGCCCGGTGCCGATCTCCTAGGCTGAAACCGCTCGGCTCATCGCGCCATCACGGTGGCGAAGCCGACGGGTCTGCGGCGACCGCTGCCGCGCGGAGATCGTCATGAAGCTGGTTCAGGTCACCATCGGCGCATGGTTGCTCGCCTTGCATCTCGGCGCAGCTGCGACCGAGGTCGCCTACTTGAGCGAGCCGAAGCGTTCCAGCGTCCAGAAGGTCTCGTTGGCGACCAATCCGAAGTCGTACCGGGTCGACGCCGCGCGCCACATCTACGAGTCGTACTCGAGCCGGATCTACAAGGGGCGCCTGCCGCCCCTGATCCACGCCGTCGTCGTAGTCGAGACGACGGTCGACGAGAGCGGCCACACGCGCGACGTCAAGGTCGTCCGCGGCCCGTCGCACGCACCCGACGTGACCCGCGCGGTGGTCGAGATGATCCATCGTGCCAGCCCGATGCCATTGCACCGCGCGCTCTCCGGCAACGTCAAGTTCATCGAGATCTGGCTCGTCCACATGGACGGTCGCTTCCAGCTCGACGCCCTGACCGAAGGCCAGGACTGACGGCGCTCGCCGTCGCAGGCGTCGCCGGTTGCCCAGGGCGACGCCTGGCGACGCTCGCCGGTCGCCGGGCTACGCCGGGACGGGCGAGAGCAGCGGCCGGCCGGCGAAATGCGCCTCGAGGTTGCCGAAGGCGAGATCCGACATTGCCTGACGCGTCTGCCAGGTCGCGCTGCCGACGTGCGGCGTGAGGACGACGTTGTCGAGCGCGAGCAGCCTGGCCGGAACGTTCGGCTCGCTTTCGAAGACGTCGAGGCCGGCACCCGCGATCGTGCCGGCCTCCAGGGCATCGACGAGCGCCTGCTCGTCGACGACCGAGCCGCGCGCGACGTTGACGAGATAGCCCTTCTTGCCGAGCGCGGCGAGGACGGCGGCGTCGATGAGCTTGCGCGTTCCGGCGCCGCCGGGCGTGATGACGACAAGGAAGTCGACCTCGGCGGCGAGCGCCGCGGCGCTCGCGAAGTAGGGGTAGGGCGCCTCGGGGCGAGGATTGCGCGAGGTGTAGGCGATCGTCATGCCGAAGGCCTCGGCGCGCTTGGCGATCGCCATGCCGATCCGGCCGAGGCCGACGATTCCCATGCGCGCGCCGCTCACCTTGCGCGCCAGCGGCATCGGCCCCTTCGACCAGGCGCCGCTCCGCACGTAGCGATCAGCCTCGACCAATCGGCGCGACACCGCGAGCACCAGCGCGATCGCCAGGTCGGCGACTTCGTCGTTCAGGACGTTCGGCGTGTGGGTGACGGCGATGCCACGCTCACGCGCGGCGGCGACGTCGACGCCGTCGTAGCCGACGCCGAAGACCGAGATGATCTCGAGCGCCGGCAGCTGCGCGATCAGCTCGCGCGGCACCTTCGATTCGCCGCTCGCGGCGATCGCCCGGATGCGCGGCGCGGCGGCGGCGAACGCGGCGTCGTCGTTCTGGTGGGTGCGGTCGTGGACGTGAAACGCGCCGTTCAGCGCCTCCATCATCGGCGGCCAGAGGCGCGCCGCCGTGAGCACTTCGATATCGTCTCGCTTCGCCATCGCTGGTTCGTCCTTCACATGCCGACGTAGTTGGGGCCGCCGCCGCCTTCGGGCGTGACCCAGACGATGTTCTGCGTCGGGTCCTTGATGTCGCAGGTCTTGCAATGGACGCAGTTCTGGGCGTTGATCTGAAGCCGCTCGCTGCCGCCGTCGGCCACGAACTCGTAGACCCCGGCCGGGCAGTAGCGGCTTTCCGGACCGGCGTACCGGGCGAGGTTGATCTGCACCGGAACGCTCGCGTCCTTTAGCGTCAGGTGCGCCGGCTGATCCTCGGCGTGGTTGGTGTTGCTGACGAAGACGCTCGAGAGGCGATCGAAGGTGAGCTTGCCGTCGGGCTTGGGATAGACGATCGGCTGACACTCGGCCGCGGGCTTCAGGTACAGGTGGTCGGCCTGCTTCCTGTGCAGCGTCCACGGCGGCGCCTTGATGCCGAGCCGCGGCAGCAGCCATTGCTCGATGCCGGTCATGAGCGATGCGATCCAGAAGCCCTTCTTGAACCACTGCTTGAAGTTGCGCGACTTGTCGAGCTCGGTGCGCAGCCAGCTGAGCTCGAACGCAGCCGGGTAGGCAGCGAGCTCGTCGTGCTGGCGCCCGCTCGTGAGCGCGTCGAAGGCGGCTTCGGCGGCCAGCATGCCGGTCTTGATCGCGGCATGGCTGCCCTTGATGCGGCTGGCATTGAGGTAGCCGGCCTCGCAGCCGACGAAGGCGCCGCCCGGGAACACCGTCTTCGGCAGGCTCAGGATGCCGCCGGCGGTGATCGCCCGCGCGCCGTAACCCAGGCGCTTGCCGCCTTCGAGCACCTTGCGGATCTCGGGATGCGTCTTCCAGCGCTGGAATTCCTCGAATGGGCTGAGGTAGGGATTGGTGTAGTCGAGACCGACGACGAAGCCGAGCTCGACCTGGTTGCCGTCGAGGTGATAGAGGAACGAGCCGCCGTACGTGTTCAGGTCGAGCGGCCAGCCGGCGGTGTGCACCGTCATGCCGGGTTCGGCCTTTTCGGGGCGCACTTCCCACAGCTCCTTCAGCCCGATGCCGTAACTTTGCGGGTCGCGGCCCTGATCGAGCTTGAAGCGGGCGATCAGCTGGCGGCCGAGGCTGCCGCGCGAGCCCTCGGCGAAGATCGTGTACTTGGCGTGCAGCTCCATGCCGAGCTGGAAGCTGCCGGTCGGCTCGCCGTCCTTGCCGACGCCGAGATTGCCGGTGGCGACGCCGCGGACCGACCCATCGTCGCCATAGAGCACTTCAGCGGCGGGAAAGCCGGGAAAGATCTCGACGCCGAGCGCTTCGGCCTGCGCCGCCAGCCAGCGCACGACATTGCCGAGGCTGATGACGTAGTTGCCCTCGTTGCGAAAGCAGTCCGGCATCAGCGCGTGCGGTGTCGCCGTCGCACCAGTCTCGGTCAGGAAGAGGAACCGGTCGCCCGTGACCGGCTGGTTCAGCGGCGCGCCCTTTTCCTTCCAGTCGGGGATCAGCTCGTTGAGCGCACGCGGATCCATGATTGCCCCGGAGAGGATGTGTGCCCCCGGCTCCGAGCCCTTCTCGAGGATGACGACCGAGATTTCCTTCGATCGCTCGGCGGCGAGCTGCTTGAGGCGGATGGCGGTCGCGAGGCCCGCAGGACCGGCGCCGACGATGACCACGTCGTACTCCATCGTCTCGCGCGGCCCGTACTGGGCCAGGATCGCTTCAGGTGTCATCGCTTGTCTCGTGTCTTTTGATTCTCGATGGCCGGCGTCTAAACTCTTGGTCGATTCTACGGAGCAGAGGCGGCGCCCACTCATGAGCTACCAGATTGATCTTTCGGGCCGCGTCGCCCTCGTTACCGGCGCCTCGAGCGGCTTGGGTGCGCAGTTCGCGCGAGTCCTCGCCAAGGCCGGGGCGGGCGTCGCCCTCGCGGGACGACGGGTCGAGCGGCTGAAAAGCCTGCGCGCCGAGATCGAGGCCGAGGGCGGCGATGCCCACGTCGTGCCGCTCGACGTCACCGACCACGACGGCATCCGCGCTGCGGTTGCGCATACCGAGACCGACGTCGGCACGATCGACATCCTGGTCAACAACTCGGGCGTCGCGACGACGCAAAAGCTGGTCGACGCGACGCCCGAGGATTTCGACTATGTGTTCGACGTCAACGTACGCGGCGCCTTCTTCGTCGCGCAGGAAGTCGGCAAGCGGATGATCGCGCGCTCGCAGGGCTCGGCGCCGGGAACGTTCACCGGCGGGCGAATCGTCAACATCGCCTCGATGGCGGGCCTGCGGGTGCTGGGCCGGATCGGCATCTACGCCATGAGCAAGTCCGCGGTCGTGCACATGACCCGCGCGATGGCGCTCGAGTGGGGCCGCTACGGCATCAACGTCAACGCCCTGTGCCCGGGCTACATCGACACCGAGATCAACCACCATCAGTGGCAGACGGACTCGGGCAAGAAGTTCATCGACAGCATGCCGAGGAAGCGCATCGGCAACCCGGCCGATCTCGACACCGCTTTGCTGATGCTGTGTGCGAACGAAAGCCATTTCATCAATGGCGCAGTCATCCAGGCCGACGACGGCTTTGCGCTTTGACGACGGCCGCCGGACGATGACGATTCGACCACTGTCGCTGCTCGAAGCGCGCGCGCTCGGCGTGCTGATCGAGAAGGCGCATACCGTGCCCGACAGCTACCCGCTTT
>Ga0070670_100002622_pt1 | contig 14852 bp, 11 predicted proteins | sample KBSS63metaG_FD_64665 | JGI IMG/M metagenome (GOLD analysis project Ga0070670, IMG submission 64665) | Switchgrass rhizosphere microbial communities from Kellogg Biological Station, Michigan, USA - KBS S6-3 metaG | ecosystem: Host-associated > Plants > Roots > Rhizosphere > Soil ... | reverse complement strand
CACTCGAGGAGAAACTGATCGCATCGCTCGAGAAGCATGGATGGAACCGCAAGGACGCTCCCGTCTTCATCCAGTCGTTCGAGCCGGGAAGCCTGCAGCTCCTTCGTGGGAAGACCACGGTGCGTCTGATTCAGCTCACCAGTGACGCGTCGATGGTCGACACCGCGGGATTGAAGAAGATCGCCGAGTACGCGGACGGCATCGGCCCGGAAAAGCGGCTGATTGTGCCGATCGGCGCTGACGGCAGCATCGGCACGCCGACCGATCTCGTCCAGCGCGCGCACGCGGCCGGTTTACTGGTTCACATCTGGACCATCCGCGTTGACAAGGAGTTCCTGCCAGCGGGCTACCACGGACGAGGAGAGGCCGAGTATGAGCAGTTCCGCGACCTTGGCGTCGATGGCCTGTTCACGGACTTTCCTGACGTCGCCGCCAGAGTGCTGCGAGCGAAATAGGCCTCACGCGTCGGGCGCCAACCCGGATTCGCTACTGGAACAGCTACTGCGGCTTGTTCCGCAGCCACTCCTCCGTCAACCGCGCATGCTTGATCGATTTGCCCGCCGGAGTGAAGTAGCTGTAGGTCACATGAATCGCATCGTCTCGCGCCTGCATCACGGACGGATAGTGGTATTGCCCCGGCGTCTCGACGTCGGGCTGGCCCTCGAGATGCCGCCGAATCGGCCATGTCTTCCCTTCGTCCTCCGAGATTGCGGCGACGAGTGAGTATCGGTTCCGCTCGAGGTCGTTGTAGACCATGATCCAGTGACCGTTGCGGAGGCGGATCACCTCGAGGCTCGACCCGGGATTCGGTATGTCGGTGTCGCGCATGGTCGTCCACGACTCACCGTCGTCGGTCGACTCGCTCATCAGCGCCCGCTTCGGTGCCGGTCCGTTGTCGCGGAGATAGGCGACCAGCGTTCCGTTGTTCTTCCGGACGACGGACGGTTGCACGCCGCCGAGGCCGACAATGGGCTCGCTGCCTTTCCAGGTGACGCCACCGTCATCACTGATCGCCATAATGCCGAACGAATACCCGTCTGAATACATCGGAACCAACAGCCGACCGGACGGAAGCTCCAGTGGATGTGTGCGCGTGAACCAGCCCATTCGGGAGAAGTACTCGTCTTCCGCGTGCTCGACGAGCCGCTGGCCGGCGGCCGCCAACTGCGGATTGCGCTCCACTTCGGCGGCGACGAACGCTTTCGTCTTCGACACGATGTTCTTTGGGACCAGGACGATGTTGTCCTGGAACGCCCACGCCGGCGGCCCGTCGGCCTGCTGGTAGTCGGTCGAGACGCGGTATTTCATCAGCGCCGTCTCCCAGCGATGCGCGATGATGAGCGGCCAGAAGAAGAACAGGCGCTCGCGCCGATCGATGAAGAGCACCGGATTCGTCTCGGGGAATCCTGGCGCATCGGCGAGGGTGAAAGGCGGGCTCCAACTCTTCTTCTGCGTGCTCCATCGCGCGGCTCGAATGAGCACGTCATCCGCGGTCCGCTCGCCGGATCCGTGGAACCAGCACACGAGCAGGTCGCCTTTCGGTGTCTCGACGATCGACGAGGAGTGATTGTGCCAGGACTCGAGCGGAAAGATGAGTTCGCTCGAGTACTCAGGTCCGGCGGCCGGGCCCATTACCGCGCTGGCGATCACACAGACGACCACCGCGAGATAGCGCATGCGCGGATTATAGTCCCGATGATTGAGTGCTAGTGTTGACAGTCGACATCAAGATCCCTTAGTGTCGAATGGCGACACCATGTCTCGACAAACAATTCCGGACCTGCTTCCCGGCACGCTGGATCTGCTGATCCTGCGGACGCTCCAGACCGACCCGATGCACGGCTGGGCGATCTCCGAGCGGATTCAGCAGATTTCGAACGACGTGCTCCAGATCAACCAGGGCTCTCTCTATCCCGCGCTGCATCGCCTCGAGCACCAGGGATGGATCGAAGCGGAATGGCGCGTCTCGGAGCTGGGCCGACGAGCGAAGTACTACCGCCTCACTCCGTCGGGCCGGCGCCAGCTGGCGGTCGAAGCCGGCGAGTGGGATCGGATGTCAGCGGCCATCGACCGCGTCATGAAGTTCGCGTGAGATGAAGCTCCGCGATCTGAAACTCCGCGCCCGCGCTCTCTTCAACCCGGCCACGGTCGAGCGAGAACTTGACGACGAACTCGCCTTTCATGTCGAATGTGAAACGCGAAAGCTGATAGCCGCTGGCCTCGGTGCCGCGGAGGCGCGTCGGCGCGCGCGTGCGCGCTTCGGCCCCGTACCCCTTGCCGCAGATCAGTGCCGCGACGAGCGCGGCATTTCCTTTTTCGAGACGCTCGCTCGCGACGTCACCTTCGCGTGCCGCACGTTCAGACGAACTCCGCTCGCGGCCTTGACGGTCATCTCGACGATCGCGCTCGGCCTCGGCGTCGTCACCGTCGCCTTCACCTACTTCAACATGTTTTTCTTTCGGGTCGATGCGGTGCGGAATCCAGACGAGCTCTTCGCCCTGGAACGGCCCACCCGTCCCGGCTACCACGGCCACGTGCCGTTCACGAGGACGGAGTACGAGGCGATTCGTCGGGGAACGAACGTGTTCACGGACGTCGCGGCCGCTCGCCCGAGCATTGCCACACGCATCAACGGTCGGGCGGCCCGCGGCATGTTCGTCTCGGGCAACTTCTTCGACCTGCTCGGGGTCACCGCCACGCGCGGACGCACGCTGACGCAAACCGACAACGAGAACAGCGGACGACCGGTTGTCGTGTTGAGCGAGCTGGGCTGGGAAAAATTTTTTGCAACGGATCCGGCGGTGGTTGGACACGAACTCCTCGTCAACGGACAACCCTACGCAGTCGTCGGCGTGATGCCGAAGGACTTCCGCGGCCTGAGTCAGGAGCCGCAGGACTACTGGGCACCGCTCGCGCTGCTCGATCAGATCCGCCACGCGGAAAAGCCGAACGAGGTCTGGGTGGATGTCATCGGACGATTGAAGCCAGGGACCTCAACGCCGGCGGCAACCGCGGCGCTCACGACTTGGGCCTTGGCGGAACCGGCGATCAAGAAGCCTGAGAACGGTGCCCTCCAGCTGTACTTGCGCGAAAGCCGCGGCGTGATCTCGGAGGACCGTGGTGAGGCGATGGTCGTCTTCATGCCGATCCTATTCGCCTTCGGACTGATCCTGATGATCGGATGCGCCAACGTCGCGAACCTGCTCCTCGCGCGCGGCCTGTCGCGGCGCCGGGAGATCGGCGTCCGCCTGTCGCTCGGCGCGACACGGAGCCGGATCGTGCGCCAGTTGCTGACGGAAAACCTCCTGATGGCGCTGGCCGCGGCAGGGCTGGGCTTTCTGATCTCACGCGCGCTGCTTGCCGGCAGCGTGCACATGGCGCTGAGCATTCTGCCGCCGGAGTTCGTGGAATCCATGGACGTCGTCCTTCCGCCTGGCGATTGGCGTGTGTGGACGTTCCTGTTCGGAGGCTCACTCGTCGCGACCGTGATGTTCGGCCTCGCGCCGGCGCTGCAGTCGACGCGCCTGGGGCTGGTGAGAGCAATGCGCGGCGAGATGACGAGAGATTCTCGCCCAGGCCGGGTCCGTCAGATGCTGATCGGCAGTCAGGTCACCGCTTCAGCGCTTCTGCTCGTCTGCGCGGGAGTATTTCTGCGCAGCGCATACTCCGCAGCCACCGCAGATGTCGGCATCCGGGCGGACGATGCGCTGGTGGTGACAGGCATGACGGAGTCCGCACGGCCGGCGCTCCTGCACGCCATCGAACAGCACGCGTCGATCGGCTTGGTAGCCGGGTCGTGGCCGCAGCCCATGAGCGCTGGCGAGTCCGTCGACGCCACGGTCGGCGACACGACACTCGGCCTCGGTTACAGACTCGTGTCTCCGGAGTATTTCGACCTCCTCGGCATCAACCTGATCCGAGGTCGGCTGTTCGCTCCGGAAGAGCGCAGCCCTGCCGCAGGTGTGGTGGTGATTTCGGATGCGGTCGCGCAGCGGGTCTGGCCGAATCGCGATCCGCTTGGACAGATGATTCGGCTCGACGCCACGACTGAGGAAAACGGCGACCCTCCGGTTCCCCGGCAGCTCTTCGCCGTGATCGGCGTGGTTCGTGACGTGCACAGCGCACTCACCATGCCCTCGTTCGCCTACTCCGGCATCTACCTGCCGATTGGCGCAGAACAGCCGAAAACGTCGCTCGTCTTGCGCGTCCATGGCAATCCGGATACGGCACGCCGCACGTTGCTGGATGCGCTGACGAAGGTCGATCCCGCTCTCGGCGAGATCACGACGATGAGGATGATGGCGCGATTGGAGGGTGCCGTGCTCGAGGTGATCTTCTGGATCGCGGTCATGTTGAGCAGTCTCGCCATGGCGCTGACGGTGTCCGGCTTGTTCAGCGTTTTGTCCTACCTCGTCGAGCAGCGCCGGAAGGAGATCGGCGTGCGGATGGCGATCGGTGCGGCGCCGCGAGACATCGTGAGGCTCGTGGTCTCGCAGTCGATGCGACCGATTGCGATTGGCGTGCTTGCCGGCGGCGGCCTGGCGGCGGTGACAGCCATCGTGCTGCTGTCCTTGCCGGCGGCGGAAATGCTCGGCGCGACGGTACACGCGTTCGATCCCCTCGCCTACGTCGTCAGCCTCACCGTCATCGTCGCCACGTGTCTGATTGCCGCGTTCATTCCCGCACGGCGGGCCGCGCGCATCAGCCCGATCGCGACGCTGCGCGCTGAGTGATCGCCGTTCTACGTTTCGCTCACTCAGCGCATTGGCATGAAGACCGCGCATCATGTAATACCATGCGGCCGCACCTTGTAGCTTCCGCCTTTAGGGAAGCTCCGTTCTTTGGGCGGAAGATCGGTTCCTTAGGCGGAAAGTCGGTACGGCGATAGAATCTTCGGCCCGAAGCGGAAGCCAACCCAGTGAGCTGATGGTTATGACGAGCCTCGTCCAGATCCGTCGCGGCGATAGACGTGCGGTTGCCGTGTGCGACGAACCACATCTGCTCGTGATCGAGGGCTTTCTGTCGGTGTTCGATCTCGCGCGGGCCGCAATAGCGGGGCGTACGACGCTGGCTGGCCTGGTGCGACAGAGTGCGGCGGTCGAAACGCTGGACTACGACGAGCTCTACGCCGGTCAATCCGAGTGGCGGCTGCTGACGCCGATCGATCATCCCCGCGATCCGGCCCGCTGCCTGGTGAGCGGCACCGGCCTCACGCATCTCGGAAGCGCCGCCAACCGTCAGCAGATGCACGAAGCCGCCGAATCCGACTTGACCGACAGCATGAAGATGTTCCGGTCAGGCCTGGCCGGCGGCAAGCCGGCGACCGGGGAAATTGGCGTCGCCCCCGAGTGGTTCTACAAGGGAAACGGCACGATTCTCCGCGGCCACGGCGAACCACTCGACGTCCCCGCTTTCGCCGAGGACGGCGGCGAAGAGGCGGAAATTGCCGGCGTGTACCTGATCGGGAATGATGGCGTGCCGCACCGCCTCGGCATGACGATCGGCAACGAGTTCTCCGATCACGTGTTCGAGCGGAAGAACTATCTCAACCTCGCCGGGTCGAAGCTGCGCACGTGTGCGATCGGACCCGAGCTCGTCGTCGATCCGTCGTTCGACTCCATCTCGGGCACGGTCGCGATCACGCGTGGTGGCGCCCCTCTGTGGTCGAAAACGATTGTCACCGGCGAACGGGAGATGAGCCACAACCTGCGCAACATCGAGCACCACCACTTCAAGTTCGACGCGCACCGGCGTCCAGGCGACCTACACGTCCATTATTTCGGCGCGTGCGCGCTCAGCTTTGGTGATGGTGTACGCCTGGCTGACGGCGACGTCATGGAAGTGGCGTTCACCGGGTTCGGCCGTCCGCTCCGCAATTCTGTACGCGTAGCCAGCAAAAACAGGGAGCCAGTCGTCGTGAGTCCTCTCGGATAGATCAAAGATCTGATCGCGCCGAGCGCGCCGATGACCTCGCGCAGAGAGCGCAGAGGTCGCAGAGAAATGCTGGACCAACCGGTCCGGCATTCTTTTGCGATCTCCGCGTTCTCTGCGTGAGATCCTCTGCGTTCTCTGCGCGAAACGAGCTTGGAACTCAGATCACGCGGCCGCGCGTAGACCGAGCAGCCGCTCGCCGCCCTCGGCGCGGAAGACGGTGAGCGCTTCATTGCGACGAGCCTCGGCGCGACCCAGGATGTCGCGAAAGCGTGCGTCGTCGCGCAATCCGGCGTACCACGGATCGTGAAGCAGTGGGTGGACCACGCTGTAACCGCCGTTGACGGCGAGGCCGAGCGCATGCAGCGCCAGGTCGTTGCTGCCCAGCCGGGCCAGAATGAGAGCGCCGGTCATGTAGCCTTCCGGGTCGGCCCACGTCATTTGGCCCACGGCCGCCTCGGCCACTTCGCGCGCGTCGGGACCCTCGGACATGAACGCGACGATCATCCTGTCCCACGCCTTGAACGTCGGCGGCGCATCGGCGGGGACGCCCTGCCAGGCCGCGAGCGCTTCGTCGCGGCGGCCGAGCCGGTAGAGCGCCATCACTTTTCCGTCGGCGTCGACGCCGGGCAGCCGCAGAATGGGCTCGTAGTCACCAAGCATCTGATACGAGTTGATGACGCTCGTCGGTATCGTCGGATCGAGCCGGCGCGCTTCTTCGTGCGCGGCAATCGACGCTTCGAGCAGGCCGGCGTAGCGGCAGGCGTGCACCAGGCCGGCGAGGTACTCGGGATCGACGGCAACGGTGGCTCGTCGCAGCAGCCGCCGCATCGCGTCCACGGCTCGTCCCGCGTCGCACTCGAGCTGCGCGTAATACTTGTGCAGCACCGGCAGATCGGGATTGAGCGCCTGCGCGCGTTCGAACGAGCGCTCCGCCTCGCGGGCGGAATCGGGCAGGTCGAAGTACTTGCCGAGCACCCGCTGGCAGCGGCCGAGTCCCGCCCACGCCGGCGCGAACTGCGAATCGAGCGCCACGCACTCCTGGTAGACATCGCGAGCCCTGGCGATGTGATCCCAGTCGCGCGCGAGCTCGTTTGCGCGCAGATAGAGCTCGTAGGCGGTGGCGCTGCGCGGAACGTCGCGGCGACCGACACGGCTCTCTGCCTCGCCGAGCGATTGCGCCAGCGATCCGACGATGCCCGCCACCAATTCGTCCTGCATCGCGAACACATCATCCAGCGCATGCTGCGACGAATGCGACCACATCACGGTGCCGGCCGGCGTCTCGACGAGCTGCGCCGTCGCGCGCAGCCGGGTGCCGGCGCGCAGGATGGTGCCCATCAGCGCGACGTCGACGTCGGCGTCGGACGCAAGCTTCCGTAGATCCGGTGCGGCCGGATCGAAGCGCGACGCTGCGGCGCTGGACCGCACGAGCAGATTCCGGGTCCCGGTGAGCGACGTCGTGATCGCGTCCGGCAAGCTGAACGCGAGGAAGTCGGTCTCCGTATCGGGACGCAGCACGCGGAACGGCAATGCGATGAGGCGCGTCATCGGCCGCGTTGCCGGCGCCGTCACCGAGTCGTGCACCGCCATCACTTCGCGGATCGCGGCCGTCATCGCCGGAGCCGAGTCATAGCGGTCGACTGGCTGCTTCTGCAACGCTTTATGAATCACGCGGTCGAGACCGGCGACGGTCGTGCCACCCGACAGCGCAGGTGGCTGCTCGTGCAGCACGGCGTGCAGCACGTCGATCATGGTCGCGCCGCTGAAGGCCAGCCTGCCGGACAGCATCTCGAACAGCATCGCCGCGATCGAGAACAGATCGGATCGAGCGTCCACGGCTTCCCCACGCGCCTGCTCCGGCGCCATGTAGTTGGGGGTGCCGACGATCACCCCGGCCTCGGTGAGGAGCGTGGTTTCAGCGCCGAAGCTGCCAGACACCGGTCGCGCCAGGCCGAAGTCGAGCAGCTTTACGCCGCGCGCCGTGAGAAACAAGTTGGAGGGCTTGAGATCGCGATGGATCAACCCGCGCGAATGCAGCGCCGCGAGCGCATCGAGGGCCTGCAGCGTGATGCTCGAGCTGTCGGCCGGCGACAGTGAGCCGCGCGCCAGACGGGCGCCGAGCGGCTCCCCATCCAGCAACTCCATCGCCAGGACGAGCCCCTCGTCGGTCTCGTCCACCTCGAAGAGCTGGCAGATATTGGGATGGGAGATGCCCGCGGCGGCACGGGCTTCACGCCACAGCCGCTTGCGCGCCGTCTCGTCGCTGTCGCCGCGGATCATTTTCAACGCGACCGAGCGATCGAGCCGTTCGTCCCGGGCCGCGTAGACGATTCCCATGCCGCCCTCGCCGATTTTCCGTTCGATTCGATAGCGTCCAATGCGGTCTGGTGCGGACGAAGACATGTCGATCGATTGTAGAACATGGCGCCATTCGAAGCCTGAGCCGATCGCCAAGGCGATGTGCGAGATCGCAACCAACGTCAGGCAGCAACTTTGATACGCTGCGCGCGGAGGTCGCAGCGATGTGGACTCGAAGGACGTTTCTCGAAGCCTTCCCGATCGGGCCGCTGGCGACGCGGGGCGTCCGGTACCCGCGGTTATTTCCCTTGAACATGCGGGACGCGGCGCAACCGAGCCCGGCGAGCGCCCGTGCCGAAATGATGCGCGAAGGCGAACTCGTGATCGAACGGCCGCTGCCCGGGCGACCGCATGCCGGTAAGGTCCTCGCCGCCATTCAACCGCATTCCGATGACCTTCCATTGTTCGCGGCCGGCACCGTCGCCAAGCTTGTGAACGAGGGGTATACCGGATGCCTGATCCGGATGAGCAACGACGAGAAGGCGGGACGCGGCGCCACGACCGGAGAAATCGTGCTGAACAACGAGCGCGACAACGATGCCGTCGCCGCAGCGCTCGGCCTGACGAAGGTGTTCAACCTGAATTACCGCAACCACCGGATGGATAACGAGTCGCGGCAGGAAATACGCGGCCGGCTCATTCACATCTTCCGGCTCATGAAAGTCGACACGATCGTCTGCTACGACCCGTGGGGGCACTATGAAGAGAACCCTGACCACTATGTGACCGGGCAAGTGGTCGAATCAGCGGCGTGGATGGCGGGGTCAAGCCGCGACTACGTCGAGCAGCTCGAGGCAGGGTTGAAGCCACACGGCGTGAGCGAAAAGTATTACTTCGCTCGCGGGCCGCAGCTCGTCAATCGCATCGTCGATATCAGCGGCACCATCGATCGGAAGGTGGAGTGCAATCGCCTCAACGTCACGCAGGGCCCTGCCGGTGAAAGCGGCGCGCGGCTGAGAGCGAGGCTTGCGGCTGAAAAGCGCCGCCTGCCGATCCTTGGCGGCGATGACGAGACTGCCAACCGCCAGTTCATCAAACATGTCGTCCTGGATCTCGATTCGCCGGCGCAGCGAGGCGTACCATCGGACCGGGAGTTGGGACGGCTGCACGGCATCGAATGGGCGGAGGGATTTCATTACATCGGACGCCCCGTAAGCAAGCTGGAGCAGTACATCGCCGAGAACGCCGTAGCGCTGTAGCGGAATCCTCCACGCCTCTCCTTACTTATTGCCCTCGCCACGAAGTCTTAATTCTTTAATTGACACGATTCAGGGTCGCTGTTATAGTGCCCGTCGAAGTCTGAATTCTTTAATAGTTTGAGTGGGCCTAATGCCAAGAAAGCAATCGGTCGCCCTGACCGACGCCGAATCCGAGGTCATGGCCGTCCTCTGGCGTTTGCGCCGGGCGTCGGTCGGCGATGTCGTCACGGCGATGAACGAAACCCGCTCGGTCAATTACAGCACCGTCCAGACAATGCTGAGAATCCTGGAAACGAAGGGGTATGTGACCCACGACAAGGTTGCCCGGGCCTTCGTGTACGAGCCGGTGGTCGATGAGCGTCAGGCGCGTCGTCGTGCGCTGCGCCACCTGGTCCGGCGAATGTTCGACGGATCGCCGAGCTTGCTGGTGCTCAACGTACTCGAGGACGAGGAACTCGACCCAGCGGAACGCGAACAGCTCCGGAAACTGATCGAACGCGCATAGGAGCCGAAATGGACGCTGTGCTGAACTGGCTGTGGCAGGGTGGTGTCGTCGCCGCGACGTTGTGTGTGATGCTCGTCGCGCTGCGCCGGGCCCGCGCCAACGTGCGGTACACGGTGTGTTGGGCCGCGTTGCTGCTGATCGCGGCCCTGCCAGCGCTCGCGTTGATCCCCTCGACGACGCCGACAGCCGAGGCGATCCTTCCCGCGCAGTCGGACGCGATTGTCTCGCTGCCTGATACGTGGTGGACGTCGACGATGGCGATTCTTGCGGCGTGGATGATCTGGCTGAGCACCCAGGTCATGAGGTTGATATCTGCCGTCGTTGCAATCCGGCGTGCGCGCGCTCGCGGTCGTCCGTTTCCTACTGATCTGGAGTCGGTCCTTCCGCACTGGCGCCGAGTCCGGTTCGACGGGCGTCCGGTCACGGTCGTCGTGTCTGACTCCCTGACGAGCGCCGCCGTGCTCGGATGGGGAGCGCCGGTCATCGCCGTTGCACCGTCGCTCGTGAAGACACTCGACGCTGATGACCTGGACCGGGTTCTGATCCACGAGTGGGCGCACGTCCAGCGTCACGACGACATCATCAACATCCTGCAGCTCGTGGTTCGCATGGTTGCCGGATGGCACCCGGCTCTCTGGTGGATCGATCGTCGTCTGCATGTCGAACGTGAGATCGCGTGCGACGAGCTGACCGTCGCGGTCACCGGAGCACCAAAGTCGTACGCAGAGTGTCTGATGAAGCTCTCGACGCTCAGAGGCACAGCGCGAGCGATGCACGCCGCGCCAGCGATATTCACGCCGTCCGGTCTTCGTGCGCGTGTCATCAAGCTTGTATCTCCGCACCGGGCAATCCCGCCGGTCTGGTCTCGCATCCTGGCCGCAGCCATTGTGCTGGCCCTGTCTCTGACGTCCCTCGCAGTGGCTGGGCTGACGCTTGTGGAGGTGACGGTGTTCGCCCAGCCGCTGGTAGCGGCTCGGACGCTCACCTCACTCAGCCTTGCATTGGAGCGGCCCGCTCCTGTCGCGCCGGCGGCAACGCCCGGTACGAAGACCGAGCGTTTCGGGCGTCGAGGCGTGGCCCGTTCGTCTTCGCCTCAGTCCCCCAGGACGCAACAACGTCCACCGGTGCGACAACCAGAAGTCGAACACACTGCACCGCCACCCGAACCACAGCCATCGAGTCCGGTGCAATCGAGTCACACTCCACAAGCCGAACCCGAGCCCGCGCCAACGGCTACACCCGCGGCGGCGAATGTGACGGATACGTCGCAAACGCCACCTGCGGCAACCGCGAAGCCCGACGCGAATGCGGAGGAGCCTCGCACTCCCTGGTCCGCAGCGGCCGCAGGCGGAACAACTCTCGGCCGAAAATCCAAAGACGCCGGTGTCGCGACCGCCGGTTTCTTCACTCGATTCGCCAAACGCGTCGCCGGCTCATTCTAGGGACCCGCAATGCGCATCTATCTCGTCAATCCAAGCGACGTGTCTTTCGGGACGGCCGTGATCACGCCACGGTGGCAGTACGTCCTCGCTGCCGCTACACCCGCGCGTCACGGAACACCGATTCTGATCGATGAAACGCTGGAACCCATCGACGAAGGCGCCATCCAGGCGGGAGACGTCGTCGGTATCGGCATTCACACGGGGAACGCGCTGCGCGGCTATCGCATCGGACAACTCGCGCGAGCACGAGGAGCGTTCGTGGTGTTCGGGGGCATTCACGCCACGTTGTTTCCCGACGAGGTCCGCGAGCACGGCGCCGCGCACACGGTGGTCACTGGCGACGGCGATGTCGTGTGGTCGAACGTCCTCGATGACTGCGACACCGGGAGTCTGCGGCCGCTTTACTCCGGCGGGCGCGTCGAGGGCGACGCCTTCTATCCCGCGCGATGGGACCTGCTGCCACGAGGTCGCTACATGTGGGCCTCGGTCCAAACCGTTCGCGGTTGTCCGAAGCACTGCTCGTTCTGTTCGGTATGGCGCACTGACGGGCAGAAGCCGCGCCAGCGAGACGTGAGCCTGGTGGTGCGTGAGATCGTCCAGCTCCGCCGTCAGGGCTTCCGTTTCATCGTTCTCGCCGACGACAACTTTTATCCGGTCACGCTGGCGGACCTGGCGGCGGCGGATCGCCGCGCCGACAAGAACCGGCATGCGGAGTTGACCAGGATCCGCGAAGAACGATTCGAGTTGATGGCGCGTCTCGAACAACTGCCGGACGACATGGTCTTCTACACGCAAATCACGATGGAGGCCGCCGAGGATCCGGCGTTCCTCGCGGCGATGCGTCGAGCTCGCATTCGCGGTGCGCTGGTCGGCGTCGAGTCGGTCACGCCCGAGGGGCTGAAGGCAGTGTTCAAGGACTTCAACCAGGCGGGCGAGAGCCTGGTCGAACGATTACAGGCGTTCCGGCAGGCAGGTGTACATGTGCTTGGCTCGTTCATCTTCGGGCTGCCCACCGACACGCCTGAGACCTTCGCCGCGACGTCGGATCTCGCGCAGCGCGCGGGTGTTTCCTTTGCGCAGTTCGTCATGCTGCAACCGCTGCCCGGTACGATCGATTTCGCCAAGTGGGAGCGCGAGGCGACACACGTGCCGACCATCGACGGTGTGCCACTGACTCGCTATTGGTTGATCCCGCAGGAGCGTCGGCCACGTGTGTACTCACCACACCCGATCATGACCGCCGACGAGCTGCGCGCGCGAACGCAGGGTGTCTGGGACGGTTTCTACGCGTTGAATCTCGTCTGGGAGCGCTCACGTTGCCTGAGCAGTTTGCGCGCCCGGCTCGCGTTTGTTCTTCTCTCCAAGCTGTACCGCCAGATGTATGCGAATACGGGGATCGCGACCGACAGCGCCCGCGTTCGGCGCTCGGCGCTGTGGGCGCGGTGGCTGGCGCGATTCGCCCGCCGGCTTTTCGCCTCGGCTCCCATGCCCGCGCTGCGAGAGCCGCGTCGTCAGCCAAGCATCAGCCGCAATCGCATTCCGATTGTGACGGTTTCATGAGCGCCGATATGGTCCTGAGACTCGCGGTGACGATGGTGCTGGCGGCGGTGATGGCGGCGCCGGCCGCAGCCACCTCGGATCGGGCGAGGTCATTTCTGATGACCGCCTTCCATCTGTCCCCGTCCGAGATCGAACGACTCGATCGCGGTGAGGTCGTCTCCCGGACACTCGACGTCAAGAACCGCCGCGAGCTGGCGACGTTCGGTATCGTCCGGATCCAGACGTCACCGTTGACCTACGTCGAACGTCTCGCCGACATCACCGCGTTCAAGCGCACTGAGGGCGTGCTGCAGATCGGGACCTTCAGCAATCCTCCGCAGCTCGAGGACGTTGCATCGCTCACCGTCGACGAAGCCGAACTCAAGCGGCTCCGCGAATGTCGCGTCGAGAATTGCGATGTGCGGCTTGGCGCAGAGGGCATCGAACGCGTTCGGCGGGAAATCGACTGGCAGGCGCCGGACTCCGGACGGAAGGCGAGCCTGCTGGTACAGCAGCTCCTCGTGGATTACGTGACCAGTTACCGCCAGATCGGGACAGCGGCGGCAATGGAGTACGCAGATCGCGCGACGCGATTGAATGTCGGCCGCGAATTCGCCTCCTTGCTCGAGGCAGACGCCGTAACCCTGGACTACGCGCCGCGACTGCGCAAGCATCTGCTCGAATACCCGGCGTCGTCGGCCGACCAGATCAGGGACTTCGTCTACTGGTCCAAGGAACTCGTACGTGGCCGGCCGGTGATCAGCATCACTCACGTCGCGACGGCCGCTGCTCTGGACGATTCACCGGTGTCGTACGCCGTCGGCTCAAAGCAGATCTACGCGATGCATTACTACGATGCGTCACTCGGACTGACTCTGCTGGTGCCCGATCGGACGGCCTCGGTTCCGGCGACCTACGTCATCTACTTGAATCGGTCGCGGATCGATCTGTTCGACGGTATGTTCGGCGGTGTGGCACGGCGGATTGTTGCCGGCAGGGCGCGAACGCTGGTCGCGGAGCAGCTTCAAAGGCTGCAGGGACTGCTCGCGGCTCCGTCGTCGGGGGAACACGCCTGGAAATGAGCGCGTTCGAGCTCGGCAAGTCCGACGTGGTCCTCGGTCGATAATGACCGCATGATCCAGACAGTCCGTCTCCACCTCTCGACGTCCGGCCAGGACGATGCCCATGACATCACGACGAAAGTCGCTGGAGCGTTGAAGGAATCCGGCTTGCGCTCGGGCGTCGTGACTGTGTTCGTGACCGGGTCTACCGCGGCGGTCACGACGATCGAGTTCGAGCCCGGCGCGGTTTCCGATTTCAACCGCCTCTTCGAACAACTCGCGCCGCGGCGCGGCGAATACCGCCATCACCTGCGCTGGGGCGACGACAACGGGTCGAGCCACGTGCGCGCGGCGTTGCTGGGGCCGTCGCTGACGATCCCGTTCGTGGATGGCGCGCTGACCCTCGGCACGTGGCAGCAGATTCTGGTCATCGAGTTCGACACCAGCGCGAGGCGTCGCGAGGTTGTGGTCCAGATGATGGGAGAGTGAAGGCCGGCAACGCAACGTCATGCACGCCGACCGACTCGCGTGCTCAGGGAACCGCGGCGGTGCAGATGTAACTTGCGGCTCTTCTGACGTCGGGAAGAGCGCGAAGGACGGCTTCGGGAACGTACCGGGAAAGCAGCTCGCCGGTCCTGGCGTTCTCGAGAATCGTCAGGCCGCGTTGCTTCACGAATCCCTGCGGATCGTCGTCTGGCAAGCCGAAGATCATCGGTTCACCGCTCGCCGCCAGGCGCGCCATCGAGTCGCGCAGCGCGGGAGGCGGCGCCGCCAGAGTGCTGCGGAGGAAGTAATCGAACACGATCCGACTGCC